>PPFU01024767.1_pt1 | contig 10419 bp, 8 predicted proteins | sample 1535991 | NCBI WGS metagenome assembly PPFU01 (sample SAMN04901290, study PRJNA319586) | Hypolithon metagenome, whole genome shotgun sequencing project. | isolation source: Antarctic Hypolithon | place: Antarctica: Miers Valley | collected 2014 | reverse complement strand
GCCCTGACTCTTCGCTTCGACCACGACCGACCCCACCACCAAGAGCGGCAGGGCGAGCCCTGCCCTACGCAGATGCTTATAGCCCTGACTCTTCGCTTCGACCACGACCGACCCCACCACCAAGAGCGGCAGGGCGAGCCCTGCCCTACGGGGTGGTGGCGTGGTCGAGGGATTGTTCGTCAATGGGTTTCTCCGTCAAAACGACCGTCACCGGGTTGACCAGGTATCTTTTTGCCGCGGCCTGCACGTCTTCCGCGGTGAGCGACTGCATCTGTTGGATGAACTTTGATGCATCCGGGTCGTCGATGCCGTAGAGCTCATCGAGCGCGAGGCTCATCGCGCGATCGCTGTTGGACTGGCGGCCGAATAGCTCGGTCGTGAGCACCTTGGCCTTAGCACGGGCGAGGTCGGCGTCGGGGGCGAGCTGGGTTTTTGCCCGCTCGACAGTGGCGAACGCCCGGGCGATCGCCTCGGGGGCGGCGTCGGGCGAGGTGTTGAACAGAATCGTAAAATACCCCGGCACCAGCCCCGTCGCGGAGCCGGCCGACACGGCATACACCAGCCCTTCGTCCCGCCCGCGGAGCTCCTGTTCCAGCCAGCCGGCGGGGAAGTCGCTCATCACTCGGCCCAGTACCTGCACGGCGGCGTAGTCGTCGCTGTCCCGCGTGATCCCGGGGCCGAAGCCGATCTGCACGGCGGCGACGGGCTTTCGCGTGATCACTTCCTCGGTCATTGGCATCGGCGGCGCGGGCTGGGGCGGGGCGAAGGGTACTTTTGCCTTTGCGGGCATCTCGCCAAAGAGCCGCTGCACCTGCTCGTGTACCTTGTCGGGGTCGACATCGCCCACCACCGCCATCACCGTCTCGTCTGCGGAGAGGTGATCCAAATAGAACCGCCGCAGGTCGTCGGGGGTGAGAGCCGCGACCACGTCGGCTCGGCCGTTGGAGGTCTGCGACCAGGGGTGCGAGCCGTAGTACCGCTGGCGGAAGTTCATGCGGAGTTCGCTGGCCCAGTCGTCGTTTTGCCTCTCGATGGCCGCGACGAGGCGGGGGCGGAGGCGGTCCCACTCCTCGTCAGGGAACGACGGGTGCAGCGCCACATCCGCCATCAGCCCCATCACCGTCGGCCAGTCCTCGCTGAGCGCAAAGGCGTTGATGTAGGTGGAGTTGTTGCCCGAGTTGGCGACCAGACCGGCACCCAGGTCCTCGACCGCTTCGTTCAGCTTGGCCGCGGTCATGTGCTGGGTGCCCCGCGTCAGCATCGCCATCGCCGCGTTGCTCACGCCCTCCCGCCCCGGCTCGTCCGAGAGCAGCCCGCCCAGCGAGTACATCTGCATCGAGACCGCGGGCACGACGGTCGACCGCTGCACCAGCAGGCGGAGGCCGTTGTCCAGGGTGTAGCTCTTGACGGGGTCGACGACGAGGGCGGGGGCGTCGCCGCCTTGGGTGTTGCGTTCGAGGCGGTTGACGAGGGCGGCGTTGTCAAGGTCGATGCTCTCCCATTTCGCTGCGGCTTCGCCGGGCTGCGTGGCGGGGGCGTCGGGGCGGGAGAGTCGGGTGGGGGTCCCGGCCTCGCCCAGGGGGAGCAGCTTGACGGTGAAGGCCTTGTCCCACTCAAGCACACGATCAGCGGCCCTCTGCAACTGCTCGGGTGTGATGGCCTGCACACGATCCGCGTATTTCGACATGTAATCCGGGTCCGCCTGCCCGATCACGTCGCTCGCGAGCCTCGCCGCCACCGCCTCGGCCGACTGCCCCTGGGCGGCGACGCCCGCGAGCACCTTCCGCTTCGCCCGCGCCAACTCCTCCTGGCTCACCGGCTCATTCCGCAACCGCTCGATCTGCTTGAACAGAGGATTGTAGATGGCCGCCTCTTCCTCCATGTTCCGCGGAAAACCCACGCCCTCGGGCCACTCCATCTCGATCCCGAAAAAGCCACGCCCCCATGGGTAGCTCAGGTTGAACGCGTCGATGTTCGTCACCAGCCCCTTGTCCCGCAGCTCTCGCACCAGCCTGCTCGACTCGCCCCCGCCCAGGATCGACGCGAGCAGGTCCAGTTCGTAATCGTCCGCCCCCCCCAGCTGCGTCCCCACCCAACCCAGCCGCACGCGGACCCGCCGCACATCGGCGGAACCCGTCTGCACCGCACCCCCCGCTCCCTCCGCGACACCCGCTGCCTCAGCCGGTAGCCTCACCTCCGGCAGCTCTTTCGCCTCCGCATCCTTCCAGAGCTCCGCGATCTGATTCACCGTCGCATCAATGTCCACATCCCCGGCGACCACGAACACCATATTGTTGGGGACATACATCCGACGGTAGTACGCCTCGATCTGGTCCCGGCTGATCGCGAGGAACTCATCCAGATAACCAATCGTCGGGTGCCGCGCAGGGTGGTCGATCCCCCCCTCGGCGAGTCCGGCGTACCTGGCGATGTTGGTCAGCTTCCAAAGAATCCGCCCCGGCTCACCCGCGCCCATCGAAAACTCCCTCTGGATCACGCTCCGCTCGCGTTCATACTCCTCCTGCGAAATGATGTTGTGCTGCATCCAGTCGCTGAGCAGGTCGATCGCCTCGGGGGCGTGGTCGGCGGTCGTGTTGATGTAGTACCGCACGTTGTCCAGGCTCGTCGAAGCGTTGGTCGCGGCACCGATCCGCCCGAGGATCGCGTTGGACTCCGCCTCGGTCCGCGTGGTGGTCGTGCCCCCCGAAAGCAGGTGCTCCAGGAAGTGTGACAGCCCCGCGCCGACGAACTCTTGCTCGTAGATCGAGCCGGTCTTGACCCAGACTTGGGCCGACACGACCGGCGCGGCATCGATCCGCTGCACGATCACGATCAGGCGGTTGGGCAGCTCAACGATGCGTCGATCCGGTCGGCTCTGCAACACGGTGTACTCCGAGGGCTGCGTAGCGGGTTGGGTCGCGGGCGACATCCGCCCCTGCGAAAGGGCGGGAGTGTAGAGCAGCGTGAGCAGGGCGAAGATCAGCAGCGTTGAGGCAAGGGTGCGGGTCATGGGCGGCGTCGTGGAGTGGTCGAGGGGGAGGTGGGGGAGCAATGCATCGTACGGCGCGAAGCGGCTCGAGGTGCGGCGAACCCCGCCGTCGCGCTTCCCGCCGCTAAACGGATTCGTCAAGGCCGAGCAGGTCGCGGGGGGCTTGGATCGTGAGGCGGTTGATGGCGTCTTGGCCGAAGGTGGCGGCGAGGGTTTCGAGGCCAGTCAGCCGGGTGGTGAGGGTGTCGGGGCGGTGGAGGTCGAGGCCCAGGAGGCTGTACCGGCCTTCGTTGAAGAAGCGTTGGATGCGGTGCTGGGCGTGGGTGCCGTCGTGGCCGGTGATGGGGGCGGCGTTGCCTTGGAGGAGGATGCCGCGTGCCCGGGCGGTGTCGAGTCGCCGTGCCAGTTCGTCGGTGTCGGCGATGCCGATACGTTCGGGGTGGGCGAGGATGGGTTGGTAGTCGTGGCTCAAGAACCAGTCGAACGCCTTGTCGACATATCCCGCCCAGTGCCCTTCCCAGAAGTCCATCAGCACGCATCGCGAATCGCCCAGGGTGGGGACCCCCACCGCTTCCATATAGGGGATGACATCGGGCCAAAGCCGCAGCTCCCCGCCGGGCCAGAGGCGGAAGTGGAGGCCCCGCTTGTCCAGTTCCGCCTGGAGGTCGGCGGTGAGGCTGCGGACGCGGGCGGGGGTGTTGTCGGGAAAACTCAGGGGCCAGATGTGGGGCGTACACAACGACCCCACATAGCCCGCTTCGATCAGCCGCTCGACGCACCGGACCGATTCGCCCGGCGAGCGGCAGCCGTCGTCGATGCCGGGGAGGAGGTGGCTGTGGACATCGATGCGGGCGGGCATGAGGGGAGGGTAGCGGCTAAGCCGCAAGCGGCTACGCTTTGCCTTATGGACTGGCTGATGCAGTATTCCGGGCAGGCGCCTTACGTGGTGATCCTGGGCATCTTCGTGCTCAGCGGGTTCGGCCTGCCGCTGCCCGAGGATGTGCCGCTGCTGGCGGCGGGGTATCTGGCGGGGACGGACCGGGTGAACCCGTGGATCATGTTCCCGCTCTGTTTCGTGTTCATCGTGGGCAGCGACCTGATCGTGTACGGCCTGGGCAAGCTCTACGGCCACCACGTGCCGCGGCTGCCCCTGCTGAATCGGCTGCTGACCGAGCCCCGGCTGGCGCGGACGGAGCGGATGCTGCACGAGCATGGCGGGAAGTTCATCTTCTTCGCACGCTTCCTCCCGGGGCTGCGAACGCCGGCATTTTTCACGGCAGGCACGTTCAAGCTGCCCTGGTGGAAGTTCCTCCTCTACGACGGATCGGCGGCCCTGCTCAGCGTGCCGCTGCTGCTGGGGCTGGGCTACGCCTTCAGCGAACACATCGACATGGTCGCGGAGCGGGTGAGGCAGGGTTCCTACGGTGTGGCGGGGCTGCTGGTGCTGGGGCTGGCGGTGTTCGTCGCGGTGAAGGTGTGGATCAGCAAGCGGTCCAAGTGGAAGAACGCGGTGCCGCCGGGATCGGAAGCGGGGAGTCCGAAGTCCGAATGACGAATGACGAATGACGAATGACGAATGATCCATAACGAAGCGCCGCGACTTGTCGCGTCGCAGCGGCGGACGCATTCACGCCTGCATGGACGCCTTCACCCTGAGCGTTGGTCTGGGACATGAAAGGTTTCAAGACCACTTCGCGACGGCTCTGGTTGGGTCCTGACATGAATCGGCCGGGGGTGCTGGCGGCGTGTCGGTCCATCGCGGTGGCACTGGCGGTGCTGCTTGCCTGGATCGGCGGTGCGAGGGGCCAGGCGACAGGCGACGGTTTGGAGGACGGGCCGGTGCTGGGCAGCCAGAAGGGTCTGCGTGAGGATATGGGGCGTTGGGGTGGCGTCGTGGAGGAGCCCCATGGCGAAGAGGTGCTTGGGACGTTGCGGGCGGTCGGAGTGAAAGAGCCGGGCGGCTCGCCGTCACGATGGCATCCGACGATCAAGTTCCTCGCGATCACGGATGGCGTGACGCTGCCGAACTGGGATGGTGCCCTCCGCCATGCTTCGAGGGAGGACTTAAGACAGGTCATCGCCGATGAGACGGCGGGCGTGGTGGCGTTTCGCAGCGGGTGGGAGTCGTCCGATCCCGATGCGGAGGCCGTTTGGCTGACCGTGTTGGAATCAGGCACGCATCACCGCGAGGGGGTCGAGCGGGTGGGCCACCTCACGCTGCGGGGCGGGGGTCGGGATTGGTTGGTGCGGCAACCGATTCGAGACGATGTGAAGCGGAGTGATCCGAGGTGGATCGACCGAGAGGCGCAGAACGCGATGCAGGTCGTCGCGGCCGGTATGGGCACGCAGCGGGCGGCGTACCCGATCCGTGCCGGCCGCATCGACCGACTCCGCGGGGACCGCGACGGATCGGGCAGCGTCGGCATTCTCTATGGCCCGTTCAGCGAAAACGGCATAGGTGAGAAGCCGCTGCCCGCACGCGGCGACCCGTTCACCGGCGGAGAGGCGTGGCGGACCCTCGGCGTCGACTACTCCGGCAACGCCGGCGGCCCGGTGCTGCTGGTGCTCATGGACACGATCATCGACATCGGCCCACGCCAGCGGGTCTGGCAGGCCCACCTGGGCGACGTCCCCGGCTACTCCCACGCGATGGTCGCGGCGGGCTACGGCCTGCTCTACCAACTCACCGGCGACCCCCGCGATGCGGGGCGGTCGCAGCTGCTCGTCGAGGCCGCCCTCTACACCCCCCACGCCTACGGCGAACACTATGGCCCGCCGATGTTCCTGCTGGGCACCGCCATCGCCTACGACCTGTGGTACGACGCCTGGGACCCCGACTTTCGCGAGCTCGTTCAACTCTACCTCGAACGCAACATCCGCGAAATCGCCACCCTCTCGGTCGGCCCCGACCCGCTGCGGCTGGGCGAGGCGGAGTACGTCGCCAATGCCATGCCCCTCTCCGAGCGGGGCAGTACCAAGCCGCATTGGGGTGCCCACCTCCGCGCCGCCGCGGCACTGGCTGCATTGTCCGTGATGAACGACCCGATCTCGCTGCCCGAGCCCGTCTCGCCCGAGGATGCCCAATCAATCAAGCCGGCGGAGAATTATGAACCCTGGGTCGGCGTGCCGATCGTGCCGTTCACCAACAACAACATGCCCGCCGCGTGGCTGATCAACGGCCCGTTCTACCGCACACCCCGCGACCCCGACCCGCTCTCGCTACAGGGCGGCGTCGCGGCCGCCCGCCCCGAGCCGGGGCAGCGGCTGCCCAGCTCCGACGGCAGCGTCGACTGGCGGGCGTTCCACCCCGCGGGCAGCGGCAACCCACCCGACCCCACCGATCCGCTGGTCGTCAAAATCTACCCACGCACCGACGCCCGCTACTGGGCCTATTCGGGCAAGATGGGCGGCTACCTCAACGCCACCCGCATCCACCCTACCGCCCCCGGCCAGCGGGCCTACACTTATCTCTACACCGTGATCGACAATGATCGCGACCGGGTCGTCCAGGCCTTGCCCAACCGCGGCTCCACCGGCCGGGGCGTGCGTATGTTTCTCAATGGCACCGAGCTCCGCGACGGCGACGTCGCCCGCCTCTCGCCCGGCCTCTACCCGATGATGCTCGAAATCCCCGCACGCGGCGGATACTCCAATCAGGCCCCGCGGCTCACGGAATATACGCTAGAAAAATACGCCCGAGACATGTTTCGATATAAGATCGGACACGATGCGCACGCCGCGGCGGGGGGGCACGCTTCCCGGCATCGCCGATTATTATGAAGCGATGCAGGCGGACCTGCTTCGCTACCTTCACCGCGACATCGGCCCCCACGGCTGGGCCGACGCCGCGGGCATGGGAGACTACGAGCAGGCCGTCATGAGCGTGGCTCCGTTCCTCTTTGTACAGAGAAATATGTTCGGCGACGACATGACCCGGGGCACCGGGCTCCCCGAGCTGCCGACGACGCTGCTCCAGGTCGCGGCACCGCGGCACCTCAAGGACGGCTCAGTGTTCGGCACCACCGGTATCGCCCGCACGCTCCCCTTCACCACACCCGACCAACTCCCCGCCAGCCTCTGGTCGATCCGCGAGCGGGGCCTGCCCATGCCGCTCGCCCACGAGGCGGCGATGTACCTCGCGATGCTCCCGCTGGACGCCCAGCCCGCCGCCCCCGACGCGGTGGGGGCCGACCCCCCGATCTCGCTGCTGGGCACGCATCCCCGCTTCGGCGTCACCACACTGGCCACCTCCCGGGCCGACCCGGTGAGCTACCTCTTCACCCTCAACCTCGGTTCCTACCCGTCCAACGCACGGTTTGGCGGGGGTGGCTTCACGCTCCGCGGCCTGCGGCACGACTGGGCCACAGGGTTCGCCTATGCCGACAACCCCTTCGCCCAAGCCACCGCCAACATCCTCACCATCGCGGGCTTCTCCCCCGCCGCCGCCCCCACTCTCCTCACCCGAGACATTGAGTCCAACCAAAACGGCTCCGCCCGAGGCACGCTCACCCTCCGCCTCAACCGCTGGGCCCGCGACCCGGACAACGTCCTCGCCGACGCAGCGGAACCCGTCTGGACCCGCTCCATCGCCCTCGACACGCCCGGCACCCGGCGGCGTCTAGAAGACGATCACCGGCACCAGCGGAGACGGCGGGCCGGGCTGCGTCGCGGGCGGAGCGGGTCGATCGTGCATCAGCTCCGCCGCCGCAGCCTCGACAGCGGCGGTCTTCGTGGCGGCGGTCGCGTCGACTTTGGGGGCATCGTCGGGGTGAACCCAGTCGTCGGTGAGGTCGAGGTCGCCATGTTTGCGATAGAGCAGCCACTTCTCGAACTGCCCCCGCATGGCCACCAGCCCCATGGCATCACCGGCTGCCATCTCGCCGTGCATGAGCAGCAGGTACCCCGCCGCCTGACTGTCCGGCCTGTCACGAAGCGCCTGCACTCGGGGCATCCACGCCCGATTGAAGACCACCCACTCCCGCGTCGTTTTCAACTTCCCCGCCGCCGTGTCGGGCTGATGCCGACGCAGCTCCTCCGCCAGATTCCGCAGCTCCCGCTCATACGCATCGGTGGACGGCGAGACGGCTTCCAAACTAAAGCCGGACTCGACCGCCCGCACCGCACGCTCGGCGTCTCGCACCGTTGCGGTGGCGGCTTCGATCTCGGGGCCAGCGGCATAGGCAAGGACCCCGCGAGCCGCCTGCAGATCCGAGCGGGCCAGGGCGACGGCGAAAGCCTTGGCCTCCGGGTATGAACCGCGATGGTCGGCCGCGGGTTGAGGGGCGGTGGCAGAGTTGGTCATGGTCCGGGTCTCCGTGGCAGTCGCGCCGGACGCCTCGCCCACCTCCGCGTCACACCCCCCGAGCGACACACACAAGAACAGCAGCGGGAGGGCGAACACGATGTGGGGGGTGCGCAGCAGCATCCTCTCAGGCTACCATGCCACCGCCGCCGGGCCAAGAGAAAGCCCGCGGCCACCCCAGGACGGAGGGCGACCGCGGGCTTTTCGGGTGGCCCATATGTAGCTGTCCTAGCTACATATGGGCAGTCGCATCGGATGAACCGGGTTCAGCCGTGCTCGCGGGCGTAGTCGCTGGCCTTTTCGATGCTGGGGTCGATGTAGTTTTCTCGGGTGGTGTCGGGGGTGGAGTGGCCCAGCACCTGCTGGGCCGCGGCCTCGCCGCCCACCCGGTTGACGTGCGTCGCGGTGGCCTTGCGGATCTGGTTCGGGCTGAAGTGCGGCACGCCCGCGAGCTCCGCGGCCGTCCTGACCGCGAGGTAGTAGCCGGTGGTCGTCTTCCACGACCAGAGCCGCCGCGTCGAGCGGACCGCCGGACGCGAGAAGACGTGGCGGATGCAGACCGGCTCCAACATCAACGCGGTGCGGGTCAATCCCGACCACCCCGCCTTCACCCTCCCCGGCTCGACCGTCGAGCTTCCAAACCAGCCCACCGCCCGTCTCACCTTCCTGCTCCCGCGGGACACTTCGCGGATCACCCTGGGCAAGCAGGGCATCGAGCAGGCGCGGCACGGCTACCTCCTCGCCCGGGTCGACACACCCGCCCAGCCCGACGCCATGCGGGAGGGCAAACGCCTCCACGCGGGCATCGATGAACTCACCCGCGAAAGCGGCCACGGCGGCACCGCCCGCGACGATGACACGCTCGACGAGCTCGAGAACGACCTCGCCCGCGACCTGGCCACGCGGCAGGCCGCCGACGCCAACGCGTCGGGCGACACCTCCTATATCGTTGCCATCATGACCATTTCGCCCGACGATCGCCATGTCACCCCGACCCTCGAGCCCGCGGGTGAGGATGCCTGGCTGATCCGCGTCGGCAAACAATCCTTCCGCTACGCCGACGGCACCCTCAGCCGCGTCGAGCCGTAACGTCACCCGCCTCCATCTCTCCCTATATAGTCCGGCCATCTTGGCCGGAGGTTCCTACATAGCCCGGCCATCCCGACCAGAGGGTCGTACGGATTCGAAGTATTGCGGTACGCAGTTTGGTAGCAACGCGGGTTGGGCGGTGCTCATCGTGTCCGAGCCGCGAAGCGTCAGCGAGCGTTCTGGCTTTTGGCAGGGAGTCAAAGCGAAAGGCAAAAGCCAAGGCGTCGGACGTCCGACGCAGCCAGCGGCTGCAGAAGCGCACATCGCTGCCGCGGGCCGCACCCTCTACCCGCGTGGCGGCCGTGACCGCGTGTTAGCCCGGATCATTCATCGAACACTCGACGGCAGAGGAATCAGCCACCGATCAACACCGATGAACCCAGATGCACCATTCAAACTTCGCACGTTATCGTTAAATTTTCACTTCAATGAGTCGTCGTGCAATGAAGCAGTCATTGACAGCGCGCATGGCGGGTCAAATCATTCCCGATCGTATAAGTCTATGGATGATTACGATTGATCTGTGTCAATCGGTGTTCATCGGTGGCTATATGAATGATTCGGGTTAGAGCGGTTCGAAGAGTTTCCCGCCATCGTCTCCGCTTCTCGAAGCTGGGGCTTGGGTGGCACGGGGGTCCTGCCTGTGCCACTCGAAGAAGCTCGACCTTGAGGAACAGAAAGGTTTCCGCTCTTGGTGCTTTGCGGCACTGAACGGAGGCGAGCGGGTTCTGTGCCGTTGCGATCCGAGCCGTGACGTGCTAGCGAGCGATCTTCGCGGGGCGGCAATTCGCGCGGCTCAGACGACGGTCCGCTCGCTCGAGCGGGTCCAATCATCTACTTTGACCCCGTTTTCCCGCCCTCCGCTAAGCCGCAAGCGGCTTGCGGGGGTGAACGAGGGCGAGAAAAGACAACAACGCTTGTAGGGGTTCGCGGCTCGCCAGCATGGGGTCAGTCGAGCATGTCCAGGTCCAGGTCGAGGTCGGAGTGGTCCGGCACAGGCGCGGGGGTAGGCTGGGGCTCGGGGACGGGGGTGGGGATT
>PPFU01014182.1_pt1 | contig 10419 bp, 9 predicted proteins | sample 1535991 | NCBI WGS metagenome assembly PPFU01 (sample SAMN04901290, study PRJNA319586) | Hypolithon metagenome, whole genome shotgun sequencing project. | isolation source: Antarctic Hypolithon | place: Antarctica: Miers Valley | collected 2014 | reverse complement strand
CCCGCTCCCCCCACCGCTCCTCCCACCGCCCGCCGCATCGCCTCCATGATCAACGGCTCGTTCTTGGTCAGCGTCAGCGTCCGGTACGGGTACGGGATCTCGATCCCCGCCTCATCCAGCGCCCGCTTCACCGACTCCACCACCTCATCCCTGCTCTCCCTCTCCTGCAGCGGCGTCGAACCCGCCCACCACGTCACCTCGAAGTCCATCGAACTCGCGCCAAACCCCGTCAAGAAAATCTGGATCGGCTTGCCCCTCGACACCGTCTTGCACCTTGACACCGCCTCCTTCATCACCCGCCTCGCCTCGCCCACATCCTCTCCATAGGCCACGCCACACGCCACCGTCTGCCGCCGGGTCGCGTGGTTGGTCAGCACCCGCACCGGGTTGTCATAAATCGTCGAGTTGGGCACGCAGATCAGCTTCTCATCGGTCTGACGGATCAGCGTCATCCGGATCCAGATGTCTTCGACCCGCCCCTTGACATCGGTCCCATCCACCTCAATGAAGTCCCCCACCGCGAAGGGGAAGCTCCAGAGGATCGACACGCCCGCGAAGAAGTTCTTGAAGATGTCCTGGAACGCGAAGCCGATCGCGATGGAGGCGAGGCCGGCGGTGGTAACGAGTTGGGCGACGCCGAAGCCGGGGAACACTGTGCTGGCCGCAATGATCAGCCCCATGAACCATGTGCCGATGTAGATCAATTGGCTGAACAGGTCACGGAGCGACTCCTTGAACCGCATCTTTGTGAACGTCTTTTTCGCCAGCCCGAAGAACCATCGCGACAGGAACGCTGTCGCGATCAGCACCAGCACCGCGATCACCAACTGCGGCAGCAGCGAGATGAACCCATCGACAAACCCGCTGAGCGTCCTGCTCAGGGTCCCCACCGACTCGTCCACCGCGTCGTTGCCCGTCGTGGGCACCACCTTGCTCAACGCCTCCCCGACCGCACCCATCGGCTCGGGCTCCTCCACGACCACCGCCTCGGGGGCCGCGTCGGGGGCGGGGGCCACAGCCTGCGCAACCACCCGCGACAAAAGGATCGTGACCAGCATGAGCGAAGTCTAACCCATCGTTCGCGAACCACCGCCCGTTCTCCGGGCAAGCCCGGGGCGCATCATGTGCTCGATCCGAACTGGCGTCGGGTGGCTGGCGCAGAGCCTTCAATGCCCCGTCCTCGCGGCCCGGGTGAAGAGGCGGGGCTTCGCCGACTCAACCCCGACCACTCGCCGCCATCGTCCACGACAACCCCTTCATCGACCCGCCAAACAACCGACAAAACCCCGGATGGAAACACAAAGTCCCCAGCGACGCCCACCCCCAGCCCTGGGGTTGAGGCTGCCGACCTTCGGGTGTCAACTTCACACGTTCAGGTTCCAAACGCCAACCTTGAGTTCCGGAGGTCGGAACTCCTATTACCTAGTTCAGGCCTCTAAAAACAGTGGGGCGGGCTTCCCGCCCGCCTTGCGGCGAAGCGGCAACCTTGGTTTGATCGGCCTCACGGCCGATGTCGTGGGGGATGCCCGCCCCACCATCAAAGCAGAATCGAGTTTTTAGAGGCCCCCGTTTAGAAGTCGACTCATAGAATCAAAAATCGCTGCTGCAAGTAGCCGGGCGGCGACGCGTCAGCGAGAGTTTTAGCCGAACAGAAGCCGGTGTGGGGTGCATGCACAGCGGTCATCACCGCCCGTGAGCGGGCCGCGAAACTTTGACCAACAACACAGCCGCTTGGCGGTTGGCCGAGGTTCGGTCGGCCGTTCCCTCGGCGACGAACGGGATACGATGCCACCCCGCCCCACACAAATATCCGCCCCATGAGCCATGCTTCTCGTCCCGTCATCGATCCCCCCGCCCGCCTCGGCGTCGCCGTCCAAGGGCTGGGCGGGGCCGTCTCGACCACTGCCATCGCGGGGCTGTCGCTGCTGCGACAGGGGCTGATCGGCCCGGAGGGCCTGCCGCTGGCGGGGCTGGACCGTTCGCTGACGGCCGGGCTCGCGGAATATGACGCGCTGCAATTTGCCGGCTGGGATCTGCACGACACCGGGCTGACCGAGGCGGCGAGGCGGCACGGCGTGCTCGATCCATCGCAGATCGATGCGGCGGCGGCGGACCTGGACCCGATCCGCCCCTGGCCGGCGATTGCCAACAAGCGGTTCAGCCCCGCGGTGCAGGGGGGCCATGTGGTGCAGGCGGGCAGCCATCGCGAGGCGGTCGAGCGGGTCCGTCACGACCTGCGGCGGTTCCGTGAGGAGGCCCGGGTCGACGCGGTCGTGCTGCTCAACGTCTCCTCCACCGAGATTTCGCCCGACCCGGACGCGGAGGTGTTCCAGACGCCCGAGGCGTTCGCACGCGGCATCGACGCCAACGATGAACGGATCAACCCGGCCGCGGTCTACTGCTACGCGGCGATCCTGGAGGGTGTGCCGCACGTCAACTTCACCCCCAGCACCGCCGCCGACCTGGCGGCGCTGCGGGACCTCGCGGCGGATCGGGGCGTGCCGGTCGGGGGCAAGGACGGCAAGACGGGGCAGACGCTGATGAAGACGGTCCTCGCCCCGATGTTCCGCGACCGGGCGCTGCGGGTGGAGGGGTGGTTCAGCACGAATATATTCGGAAATCGCGACGCCGAGGCACTCCGCGACGCGGAGCAACTCGCGAGCAAGCTGCGTTGCAAGGCGGGGGTGCTCGATTCGATCCTGGGGTACCACGTCGAAAATCACCTCGTGAACATCAACTACTACAAACCCCGCGGCGACGCCAAGGAGGCGTGGGACAACATCGATGTCGTGGGCTTTGCGGGGCAGAAGATGCAGCTCAAGGTGAACTTTCTCTGCCGCGATTCGGTGCTGGCAGCTCCGCTCGCGATCGAACTGGTCCGCCTGATCGATCTCGCCCGACGCCGCGGCGAAGGCGGCGTGCAGGAGCAGCTGGGATGCTTCTTCAAGTGCCCCCTGACGCGGGACGGCGGCGAGCCGGTGCATGACTTCTTTGAGCAGTGGGCGGGGCTGCTGGATTGGCTGCGGGAGGGGTGGTAAGGCGGGGCTGTGCTTTGACAGTCGCCCCTTTAGAGGCCCAAACAGCAGACCATCATGCCCGTGCTGGAACCGAGTGATAATCAGGTGGTGGAGCTGGTGCGGCAGCTGCCGCCCAAGCGGCGAGGGGCGATTGTCCAGTCCCTGCACAATCCTCATCCTACAGGGGAAGGGGACGACGATCCGTTCGAGCCTTGGCGGGACCTGTCGCGGAGCCTCCAGCCGCGGGCCCGTGAGCTTGCCGCTCAACGCGGGGCGGATCGGGACTCGATGCCCGAGTGTGAGACGGAGAGCCTGATCGAGGATATTTTCGCGGAGGATTGAGCGTGCCTGTCTCCGTGGTGCTGGATATCAACATCGGCGTGTCGGCTGCGTTCAGCCCTTTCAATTCGCCGGGGCGGTGTGTCGAGCTGGCGGTTTCGGGGAAGATACGATCCATCACGAGCGACGAGAGGCTGGCGACCCTTCGGGAGAAGCTTGTGACCCGCGCGGGGGCACCCGCGTTCGACGCCGACGCAGCGGTAGGGGCGCCGCGGCTGGCGTCTCTCGTGATGCGACCCGCACCGCTCCCCAAGCCGGTCACGACCGACCCGGAGGACGACGCAGTGCTCGCCCCCTGTCTCGCGGGACGGGAGGATCTCCTCATCGCGGGCGATAAGCGGCACCTGCTGCCGCTGGGCGAGTTTGGGAGCACGACCACCGTGACAGCGAGAGAGTTCCTGCAATGCTGCGAGCAGCGGATTGCGGGGATGGATTGACATTTCTTGAGCGACCAAAGAATGGTCGGCTTTGCGAGGGAGCCTCCGCGTCCTTGCCGCTTCCAGCCCGAATAATGCATATAGCCACCGATGAAAACCGATAAAAACGGATAAATCATTATCATACATAGATCTATACGATCGCGAATTTTCTCACCCGCAATGCACGCTGTCAATGATTGCTTAATTGTACGACAACCGGTTCAAGTGAAGGATTGAGTACGACGTGCGAAATTTCAATGTTTTATCTGCGTTCATCGGTGTTAATCAGTGGCTGATTCCTCTGCCGTCGAGCGTTCGTCGAATAATCCGGGCTAGAGATGTCGAATTATCTTATCATACTGCGCGTGAGACCCGATGAAGAACCAGACAATGGTATTTTCGTCACGGATCACGCCGAGGGCGCGGTAATGGACCCCGATCCGCACCGAGTAGATCGGGAGGCGGTCGTGCACCCGTTTGAACTGAAGGCTCGGGTGCCCCCGATTCTCGCGTCAAAGGAGATACACCCGCTTCGCCGACACTCGGACCCGCGCGGGAAGTCTCGCGAACTGCTTGACAAAGGCGGGGTCCAGTCGAGACTTCAGAGCTCGTCCCATCCCTTCTCCAGGGCGTCGCCCCGAGCATCATGATCGAGCGCGGCAAGGGCCAACTTCTCAAGCTGATCGGAGGAACCGGCAAAAACAGTGTCTCACTCCCTATCGCTGCGGAGTTCCTCCAAAATGTAGCCCGCAATGACATCCTGCCGCTCGGGCGGGAGTCGTCGAGCATCGGAGATCGCCTGTTCGAGGAGTCGCGTCATAGCTCATCATGATAGTCGCGCGGACCCCGATGAGGCGGCGGCTGCGTCCCGTCCGCTAAGCATTGAGGGCGGGGACGGCCTCCGGCCGCACGTCTTTCTGCTTTGCGGTCTGGACTCGCAGGAACAGGTCGTTGAGCTGGGCTTCGTCGACGGGGGCGGGGGCCTGTGTCATCAGGTCGACGCCGGTCTGTGTCTTGGGGAAGGCGATCACATCGCGGATGTTGGTGGTGCCGGTGAGGTGCATGACGATCCGGTCCAGGCCAAAGGCAATCCCGCCGTGGGGCGGGGCACCGAAGCGGAGGGCGTCCAGGAGGAACCCGAACTTCGCCCGGCCCTCTTGCTCGGTGATACCCAGGAGGCTGAACACCGCCTGCTGGGTCTCGGGGCGGTGGATGCGGATGCTGCCCCCGCCGAGCTCGGAGCCGTTCAGGACCAGGTCGTACGCCTTGCTCTTGACCCCCGCGATCGCGTCGCGGTCGCCCCCGCCGGTGAGGGTCGGCAGGTCGGCATCCGTGGCCGCGGTGAAGGGGTGGTGCAGCGAATCCCATCGGCCCCCACCCGGGGCATCGGCGTTCCACTCGACGAGCGGGAAGTCGACGACCCAGACCCACTCCCACCGGCCCTGCTCGACCAGGCCCAACTGATGCGCGAGCTTGACGCGGAGCTCGCCCAGCACGCGGTGGACGACCGGCGGGCGGGCATCCACCCCGAAACATATCAAGTCGCCGTCTTGAGCACCCATCCTCGCGATCAATTCGTCGGTGATGCCTTCGATGAACTTGGCGATGCCGGTGGCGGCCTTGCCGCCCTCGACCTTGGTAATCGGCAGCCCGCCCCCGCCGAACTGCTTGACCCACTCCGCCAGCGCGTCGGTCTCCTTGCGGGACATGCTCGCCCCGCCGGGCACGCGGATCGCCTTGACGGTGCCGCCGTTCTCGATGGCGGCGGTGAATACTTTGAAGTCGGTCTTCGCCGCCAGATCGGAAATATCCACGAGCTCGAGGTCGAACCGCAGGTCGGGGCGGTCGCTGCCGTAGCGGCTCATCGCCTCGTCGTACGGCATGCGGCGGATCGGGAGCGTGACTTCGACGCCGAGCACTTCTCGCCAGATGCGTGCGATCAGCCGCTCCATCGAGGTCATCACATCCTCCGCCTCGACGAAGCTCATCTCGACATCGAGCTGGGTGAACTCCGCCTGCCGATCCGCTCGGGGGTCCTCATCGCGGAAGCAGCGGACGATCTGAAAATACTTTTCGACCCCACCCACCATGAGCACCTGCTTAAAAAGTTGCGGGCTCTGGGGCAGCGCATAAAACGACCCCGGCTGCAGCCGCGAGGGCACGAGGAAGTCACGGGCCCCCTCGGGGGTGGACCTGCACAAGAAAGGCGTCTCGACTTCGATAAAGCCCGACTCGTCGAGCTCGTCCCGCATGATTTTGGTGACGCGGTGGCGGGTTCTAAGGATTTCCTGCATCCGCGGGCGGCGGAGGTCGAGGAAGCGGTAGCGAAGCCGGGTCTCCTCGCCGACCTTGTGGGCCTCGTCGGGGAAATAGGGTGGGGTCTCGGCCTTGTTCAACACCACGACCGAAGCGGCATCGACCTCGATCCCGCCGGTGGGGATTTTGGGGTTGGTCATCCCCGCCTCGCGTGCAACGCATCGGCCGGTGACCTGCACGACGTCCTCGCCGCGGAGTTTGGCGCCGGTGGCGTGGGCGTCGGCGTGCTCGGGGTGGAAGACGACCTGGGTGATTCCGTCGCGGTCGCGGAGGTCGATAAAGACGACCCCGCCGTGGTCGCGGTAGGAGTTGACCCAGCCGGCGAGGGTGACGTCGGCGTCGACGTGCTCGGGTCGGAGTCGGCCGCAGGAGTGGGTGCGTGTCTGCATGGGGCGGGGATGATAACCGGTGCCCCCGCACCGACGCCCGGGGAACAGATCCACGGATCCCGGGGAACTTGTTCCCCGGGATCCGTTCGGCGTTACCATCGCCCCATGTTCACGGGCCTTGTCCAAGCCGTCGGTCGGGCCGCGTCGGTGGTACCCGTGCAGTCGGGCGTGCGGCTGAGGCTCGATTTCGGCGGGTGGTCCCCCGAGGGAGGCCGCCCGATCGCGATGGGCGACTCGATCAGCGTGAGTGGTGTGTGCCTGACCGTCGCGGCGTTGGACGAGGAGGAGCGGGACCGGCGGTCGCGGCTCCTCGTGGGGTTTGATGTGGTGTCGCAGACGCTGGGGCGGACGACGCTGGGGGGGTTGCAAGTGGGGCACCGCGTGAACCTCGAGCCCGCGGTGACGCCGACGCAGCCAATGGGCGGGCATTTTGTGCAGGGGCACGTGGATGGCGTGGGGGAGGTGATCGAGGTGCGAAGCGACGCGGCGGACTGGCGGGTGACCGTGCGGCCGCCGGGGGAGATGATGCGTTACATGACGCCCCAGGGGTCGCTCTGCATCGACGGTGTGAGCCTGACGCTGGCGGATGTGGACGCGGACACGCTGACGGTGGCGCTGGTGCCCACCACGCTGCGGGAGACGACGCTGGGTGATCTGGCGGCGGGGTCGCGGGTAAACCTCGAGGCGGACATCATCAGCAAGCAGGTGGTGGCGTACCTGGATCGGCTGCGACCGCCGCGTGACGAGGGGGAGGCGGAGGCGGTCACGATGGGATTATTGGAGCGGGCGGGGTTCACCCGCTAAGCCGCGAGCGGCTTATGTCAGCGTCCACATGGTTTCAGCCCGCCCGCAGTGCGAGAGGAGGTGTCGGGCGTCCTCAGCGATACCCACATCTTCAAGCACCCAGCGGCGGGTGTCGCTGTTCCACCGTGGCTTTTCGTCAAGGGTCTCGAGGAACAGCCGCCGCTTGATCGGGCGGATGATGGAGCGGGGCACGAGGCGTCGGGCGGCCCGCCACAGTCCGAAGGAACGCAGCTTGGAGAGCGCGGGCTTGGGCACGAGCTTGCCCTCGCTGGGGTTAACATGCCGCGTCTCGCCCGGCGGCTCCCACATCGGGTCCACCCCTAAAAACTCGAACATCTGCCTCAGAAACGCCGCCTGGTCCCGCTTGTAGTCCTCGAAAAACATCACCCGCACCCGCTCCCCCCCGAACCGCTCCAGGTACGGCTGAAGCTGGTGCCAGTACCTGCTCGAATCCACCAGCCAGTCGCGGTTCTCCCGCACCGCGGTGTTGAAGTCCCAATGCACGCTGTCGCCCAGGTGGCTCCGCTTCTCGATCCAGTAGCTCACGATCCGCGGGAGCGGGTCCCGCACCACATACACCAGCTTCAGGTCCGGGTTGTACGCATGGATTCGATCCGCGGCGTGCGGGAACACCTCCCGCATCGTGTATCGATTGCTCCCCTCCCCCCGCATCGGCTTGTCGGGCTCCTCATCAAACAGCGACTCATACCAGTCGACGCCCTGGGCGAAAATCTCATCGTTGGCGAAAAAGTAGGGCTCCTTCACCGGCGTCACATGCACCTCGGGATGCCGCGTGATCGTGTTGCAGATCGACGTGGTGGCACACTTGGCGGCACCGATGAGCATGAAGTTGGGCTGCATAAGGCGGCGAGATATTGATCCTGACGCGAGGAGACGCTGAGAGACGCGACCGAGCTCTTATCGGAAGATTTCGCCTTGGCCGCCAGCATCTTGGAACCCGCGCCCCCGGGGAAAGAGTCCCCCGAGCGTCGCTGCGAACAAGGCCCCCGGGCGTGGGAGCCTTCGTTCAAGTCTCCCGTGTGGCGACGGGCCAGCGGTCACGCATCCAATCGGCGATGGCGGCGTCGTAACGCGAGACCCGCGCAAAGGCCGCCACCGCCAGGCGGCGACGCAGCGCCAGCGTGGTTGCGCCATCGTGGGCGTGCAGGTCGTTGGCGAGTTGATCGTATTGCGACGGGTCGGTGACGCACGTCACGTCGCGGTGGTTCTTCGCCGCCGACCGGATCATGCTTGGCCCGCCGATGTCGATCTGCTCGATCACCTCCGCGTCGCTGACGCCCTGTTCCGCGATCGTTTGGACGAAGGGGTAGAGGTTCACGCAAATGAGGTCAATCGTCGCGATGCCGTGTTGCTCCAGGGCGGCCTGATGGTCGGGGTCATCGCGGAGCGCGAGCAGCCCGCCGTGGACGTTGGGGTGCAGCGTCTTGACCCGGCCGCCCATCATTTCAGGGAAGCCGGTGACGTCTTCGATGTGCGTGACGTCGATGCCCGCCTCGCCCAGCGCGCGGGCGGTGCCGCCGGTGGAGATCAGGCGGACCCCGCGGAGCGACAGCCCCCGGGCGAAGGGAATCAGGTCGGTCTTGTCGCTGACGGAGACCAGGGCGGTGCGGACGGGGACGAGGCGGTGCATGGGGGCCAGAGGGTAGCGGACGGGGCGGGGCGGGTCACTTCCGCGGGTCCAGCCGGTGCAGGATGCCGCTCTGGGTCAGAAGCATCAGGCTGCCATCGGGTCCCTCCAGCAGGTCCCGCAGCGGCTGCGTGTTCACCCGCTCGACGGTTGCCCCGGTCTGAGGATCGATCTTGGTTAGGGTGCTCCGGTCCTTGCCCAGCAGCAGCAGGCGGTTGTCCGGCGTGAGTGCAATCGGCTCATCGGCGATCGGAAGCTCCCACTGCACCTCGCCGCTCTCCGCCGCCAACGAGACCAGCCCCCGATTCTCCACGAATTGATATACCGACCGCCCCAGCACGACGGGTGAATCCAGCAGCGGCTCCTCGGTGGGGAACTTCCACAACTCGTTCCCCGTGCTCCGCTCGAGACCGTAGAGGAACTGGTCCGTCGAGGCGAGGTACACCCTGGCTGAGTCCGCGGCCGGGGGCGCCTGGAACGGCCCGAACGTGCGGTCCTTCCACTGCAGCTTCCCCGTCTCCGCCTTGTACCCCCGCGCCCACCCCGACTGGTTGGCTGCGATCACGATGTCGCCCGACACGATCGGCGGCGCGAGGAACTGCTGCGAAAAATGCCTCGAATAAATCACGGCGTTCGCCCGCAGCGAGTACGCGAAGAGCCTGCCCGACACAGAGCCGAAGATCGCCAGATTGCCCGCCTGCGCCGGCGCGAGCTTCACGGGATACTTCAGCCGACCCACCTCCACATCCTCCCCCGTCTCGACATCAAGGCTGTACATATTTGTCTCGGACGCGAAGTAGACCCGGTCCTGGTTCCGCAGCGGCTTCATAAGTCGCTCGATCGGCGAGCCCAGCCGTCTCACCCACCGGACCTTCCCGGTGTCCGCGGACATGCCCACGACCAGATTGATCGGCTCCTGCACCACCACCACCAGGTCCCCCAGCACCGACAGCGAACGCACTCGCTGCCCCGGCGGCAGGCTCAGCGACCGCGCCCAGCCGTTGGTGTAGCCAAAGTCCCCCGCCGCCACCGCGCGAATCGGAAGGTCCGCCGTGGCGGCGGCTCCCACGCCAAAGTCGTCGCTCCTCGCTGCCTCACCGCCGGGCTTTGAGCAACCCCCCATCCCCCCCACCATTGGCAACGCCACCAACACCCCCGCCACCAGGAGCACGATCAGACGGACGAGCGAGACGGGGCGATGGTGCATGCGGGGCCTGTGAAATAGAGGAAAGACTTGTTGCCGATCGCGGGTTGATCGGTGACACGCAGTATCCCCCATCCCGCCCCAACCGGCAAGCCGACGCTTCACCCACTCCCCCAAACCGCACCACCCGAACGCCGCAGCCCGCCACAGGCAAACGCAACGGTATCGGCTCATCGGTGGGCTACACTTGAATCGGTGCCCCACCTTTTCCTCCAACACGCCCCGTTCCTCCCTGCCATCCTCCTGCTCCTGCCACTGGCGGGCGGGTGCGTCCAGCGTCACC
>PPFU01003188.1_pt1 | contig 10421 bp, 5 predicted proteins | sample 1535991 | NCBI WGS metagenome assembly PPFU01 (sample SAMN04901290, study PRJNA319586) | Hypolithon metagenome, whole genome shotgun sequencing project. | isolation source: Antarctic Hypolithon | place: Antarctica: Miers Valley | collected 2014 | reverse complement strand
AAGCAAGCCCACTTTAAAACCGAGACCATCCTGAGTGCCACGTACGCAGAATACGGCTCGTTCAGCGGCCTCATCGATCATAATCAAGCGCTGGCACGGACCGGCCAATGGCGCGCGGCGGCTCGCATGATTCTCGGTCAATCACGGGAGGGATTCGCCCGCGCAAATGAACTCCGTGACCGCACCATCGTATCACCCGCGCTCCACGTGGAGTACGGTAAGAATACGGTGATCGATGCGCGGATCAATTGGTCGAAGGAGGATGGTCGCCTCAACCGCATCCAGACTCCCTTCCGCAATACCGGCGAAGGCGGGAGTGTTTTCGCGCGGGGCTTCGTTCCGATCTTCCGCGATTTCACCTTCGTGACCCCGCACGACGACTGGCAGCAGGAAGACAAGGGCGTCAGCCTGCGACTGGTTCAACACGTTGGTGCCAACACCACGGTTCTGGCTTCGTTCGTGCAGACCGAAATCGATGGAGTGCACTACTTCAACATCGGCACCGGCCGCATGGGAGCGAACGCCCAGGGACAATTTATTGCCGGTCCCGCCCGCATGGTCGTGGAGCCCCGCAAGACCGACCACCGCGGCCTCTCACTCAAGGTTCTGCATGCTTTGAAACTGGGAAAAACCGACCATAAACTTTCATTCGGGTACCGCGACAATAAGGATACAAATTTCGGTTACGCCTATTTCGACAGCCGCGTCTTCGCCAATGAAGCGACGATCGTCGCTGATGCCAACGGCCCGAAGGTCGTCTCGTTTCCCGGCGCACCGCGCTCGGTCTTCAGCCTGAACGATCCCTTCGCTACGCCCATCACCGGTGTCGCGGGCAATACCAATCCCAACCCGGTGCCGGTCACCAGCGCCTATATCACCGACTATATTACACTCATGGAGGGTCGACTGAACTTTCTGGTGGGTGGACATTTCATTGATATCCGGTCCCAGAACAAAACCGCCACGTCTCCCCAGTTCGGTGCGATTTTCGAACTTGCCAAGGGCTACAATCTCTACGCCCTCACCTCCGATTCCTATCGGCCCAACGGGCCCGCGAGTACGATCAACCCGTCTCTCGGTTTCGTGGATCCGGAGAAGGGCTCCGGCAAGGAAGTCGGACTAAAGTTCAGTCCACTTGATGGCAAACTAACCGGAACGCTCGCGGTTTATCGCATCACTCGGGAGAACATCGTTCAATTCCTCGGAGGCGTCTTCACCGAAAATAATAATATCCCGAGCGGCGAAGAGCTCTCTCAGGGCCTGGAGCTCGATCTCGTGTACACGCCCATTCCAAATCTCTCAATCATGGCCGCGTACGCCTACACCGACGCATACGTGAGTAAGAATGTCATTACGGGCGACAACAACAGTCCGGACGAAAATCGTGATGGCGTTCCTGATATTATCGGACTGCCCAAGGAGGGCGTTGCGAAACACGACATTCGCCTCTGGATGAGCTACGATTTCAAAAGGGATACCCCATTCCGCGGCCTGTCATTCGGGGGAGGCGTCACCTGGCGCCAGGGTCCGATCCAGCAGTTTCCCACCTACATTCATCGCTTCGTCCAGCAGGTGGATGACCCCGTCCGCTTCGATTTCTTTGCGGCGTATAGAACCAAGGTCATCGGCCGAGATACCAGCTTCCGCTTGAACTGGCAGAACGTGACTAACGCCGACTATCGCGACCGCCGCGGTTACTTCGTGACTCCATCCACGCTCCAGTTCTCCACCGACATTCGGTTCTAAGTCCGACCTCGTACGCTCCCGCTACCACCGATGGAAGACCCGGCTCCGGGCGGGCTATGTCGTCGTTTAACCTCACTCGCCATCGTATCCAAATTTCCACGATGCTTGCCTTGAGCATCGTGGGGCCGCGGTTCCGCTAACGAGCGTTGCCGCACGGCTTTCTTGGGAAACCGACCTTCTCTCAGCTAAACAAAGCTGCCGCGATTTATCCTCGTCGTAGCAGCTTTCGCCATCGAGATTCATTTTGGTTTTCCCCGCTCTCGCATCCGATCTTTCGTCTCATTCCTTCGCTTGATGCCGCCCAATATTCTCTTCGTCATGACCGATCAGCAGCGGTTCGATACCATTGCTGCCCTTGGAGCCTCTCCTGCATGCACCCCCAATCTCGACCGTCTCGTCCGTCGCGGGGTCGCTTGCACCAACGCTTACTCGTCGTGTCCGGTGTGCGTTCCCGCCCGGTACTCGCTCATGAGCGGGTGCGAGCCCTCGAAAACCAGCTGGTTGAGCAACTGGGCTCCGGGCGACCACGTCCGCGAACGCTGCGGCCCTTACCTCGCGGAAACCATGTCCGCCCGCGGTTACCGCACGTGGGGCCTGGGTAAATTTCACACCGAGCCGCGTCTCGAGCCGCTCGGGTTCCAAGTCCAAGAATATAGCGAAGAACTCTGGCCTACGGAGGAGGATTTCCTCAGCGACGACTACGTGCGCTGGCTTCGCGCGCGTTCCCCCGATTTCGCGCACATCGAACAGGTTCACGGCGAACGCAGCGATATGTATTACGTGCCGCAATTGCGCCCCATGCCCGCCGCCCTCACCGGCGAAGCCTGGCTCGCCACCCGCGCCGCCGAGGAACTGGCCAATCCGGATCCGCGGCCGTATTTCGGTTTCGTTTCATTTGTCACTCCGCATCCGCCGATCGCCCCGCCCGTCCCTTACAACCGGATGTTCAATCCGGATGACATGACGAGTCCGCAACTCGGCGATCCCGCGGTCGATGAGGCCGATGACTATCTCGCGTGGATGAACCACGCCGTCTGGGCCTGCGAGATTCCGCCGTCGCAAGCCCGTCGCCTGCGCGCGCGCTATCTCGGCTCGATCACGTTTATCGACGACTGCATCGGTCGCATTCTGGATGCGGTCGAGTCGCGTCCTGACGCTGCCAATACGCTCATCTGTTTCTTCTCCGACCACGGCGACCACATGGGTGATCATCGCGCCTGGCAAAAAGAGAGTTTCTTCGAAGCGTCTTGTCGCATCCCGTTTCTCGTCAGCTGGCCCGGCCGCGTGCCGGCCGGAACGCGTTTCAACGGACTCGCTGCCCTCACCGATCTCTTCGGACTCGCCACCGCGGCCAGCGGCGCGCCGGAACTGCGCGACGGACACGATCTGCTCGGGCCGCTGACCAACGCAGCGCCTGCCCGCGAGTCTCTCTTCGGCATGTATGGCACGCCGGGCACGCGTCATTTCAAATGCATGGTCCGACGCGGTGCCTGGAAATACATCTGGCTCGCCAACGGTGGCCGCGAGCTGCTCTTCAATCTTCAAACCGATGCCACGGAGTCCCAGTGTCTCGCCGCGGAGTATCCCGAAATCGTAGCTTCGCTGCGAGCAGAGGCAATCAGCGTGCTTGGCGCCCGCGAATTGACGCAGCCCGCCGTCGAGCACGGCGCGCTCAAGGCTCTTCCCTTCGAACCATTTCCCCGTACCCGCATCAAGCAGTTCGCCCGCGGAGTGACAGACTTCGGCCAAGGACCCACGACATGAAGATCACGACCGTCACACCTCCTCCGGCGCAGTCGAAGGTCAATGAAACACCCGCGGGGGAAATCGTGAGTCGCGGCACGCGGATCGCGTACGGATCGTCGGCGTTTGCCGAGAATCTCGCGATCAACTCCGTCAACCAGATCGCCAATCCCGTTTTCAACCTGACCCTCGGCGTCAGTCCGGTGCTGGTCGGCGCCGCGATTGCACTCCCGCGTCTCTGGGATGCCGTGATGGATCCGTGGATTGGAAATCTCAGCGACAACTGCCAGTCGCGCTGGGGCCGCCGCCGCCCGTTTATCGTGATCGGCGCTTTTCTCACCGGCCTCTGCGCCGCCGGGATTTGGTATTTTCCCGACGGCCGCTCACCGACGTTTTATTTTTGGTGGCTCGCCATCGGTTCACTCCTCCTCGCCACCGCCTACTCGATTTTTGTCGTGCCGTACGGCGCGCTGGGTCTGGAGCTGACCCGCGACTATCACGAGCGCACGCGACTGATGGGGACCAAGTCGATGCTCCACAAACTGTCCGGCGTCGTGAACCAATGGCTACTCAAAATCGTCCTGCTCGCATCGAACAACAACATCGTTGCGGGCAGTCGCTTCTGCGGCGTGATCATTGGGGTGCTCGTCGCCTCGCTGGGCGCGGTAACCGCCGCCCGCGTGCCGGAACGTCCGCGACCCGTCGTGGCCATCGGCCCGAAGCTTTCGCTCTGGCGCGGCTGGCGCGAGACGATCAAGCGCCGCGATTTCGTGCTCCTGGCGCTGGCGCAGTGCCTCATCTACGCGAGTATCCTCGTCATCGATAACACCGGATTTTACCTCAACGTTTTCTACGTCAACGGTGGCGACATGGCCTACGGCGCGTTCTTAAAAGGCGTCGCCGGCACGGGTTTCCAACTCGGCGGACTGCTCGCCATTCCCGGCATCGTGTGGCTTTCGCAGCGTATCGGGAAAAAGCGTACGTTCCTGCTCTGCACCCTCTCGATCGCGCTTGGCGGCGTCGCCAAGTGGTTTTGCTACGTGCCCGACGCGGGCTGGTTACTGGTTGTGCCCTCGCTGCTGACGGCTCCGGGGCTTGTAGCCGTGATGGTGCTCGTCCCATCCATGACCGCCGATATCTGCGACCTCGACGAGGTCGTGACGGGGGCCCGACGCGAGGGTATGTTCAACGCTGTGCTGGGCTGGATGCTCAAGGTCGCGCTTTCCGGGTCCATTTTTCTCGCCGGGATCGCCCTTACTCTCACGGGCTGGGAAACCGAACTGAAAGCCGCGCAGACGGACGAAACCTTCTTCGCCATGCGAGTGGTGTTCAGCGTCGGCACGATTGTCTTCGCACTTCTCGCCGCCGCGCTGATCGCCGGCTACCGCGTCACCCAGGAAGCCGTCGCCGAATCGCGCCGAATCGTGCAGCGGACCGTGGCGGGGAACGGTTGATGCAGCAACATGCCGGGCCTGCGCGATCTCCCGCTTGCGTGTTGGGAAAGAGTTCGGAGGATCGTGCTTTGAACTCGCAACCTCTAACTCCCACCAGCACCTGCCCCTCGCTGATCCGCGTTGATTAAACGATTTTTTAAGTCCGCCAAAATCGAGGAGCTCGATGATCTGAGCGACGCCGCGGAGCAACGCATGCAACGGCTCGGCGGCAAGCTGCGCGCCAATATCATTCCTCCGCTGCTGCGCGATCTGCGCACCTTTACGACCGCCGACCTCAAAGCCGACCTCCGGTCCGGCGTGGTCATTGCCGCGCTCACGATTCCGCAAGCCGTCGCATTCTCGCTGCTGATCGGCATCCCGGTGCCGGCGGTCATCGGCAGTGCGTTGGTCGGGGCCGTCCTCTGCTCGCTATATTGTTCGTCGAGGCATTTGGTCTTTGGCCCCACCAATACCATCAGCATCATTCTCGCCGGCGCGCTCCTAAGCCTCGCGGCCGAACCGCTGGATCCGCTCCAAAAGGTGCTGATCATCGGCTTTCTCATGGGCGCCCTCCAACTGGCTGCCGGTTTCGCAGACTTGGGGAAAGTCACTCAATTTATTTCCCGTGCCGTCATTGTTGGCTACTCGACCGCGGTCGGAATCCTCATTGCGACGGGTCAACTGGGAAATCTTTTCGGCATCGCCCGGGGAACCGAGGTCAGTCTCCCTGGCACGCTGCGCCATCTCGCCGATAGCGTATTCAGTTTTCAATTCAATCCCGCGACCGCCATCGTCGGCCTCGGCGGTCTGCTCATTCTTATCTGGCTGCGCCGTTGGCGCGCCCACTGGCCGGACGGACTCGTGATGCTTACCCTGGCGGGATTGGGGAGCTGGCTGCTCGCACTCGATCAGATGGGCGTGAGCGTGGTCCGTGACCTCGGCGACATTTCCGGCGGCGTGCCGTTGTTCACCGGATTCCCCCTCAACGCCGATGGCTTGGCCCTGTTGCCCAAGGTCACAAGCGTCGCCATCGCCGCCGCCATTCTCGGCATGCTCGAGGCCGTTACCATCGCCAAGAGCCTCGCCACCAAAACCGGCCAGCACATCGACCCGAACCAGGAATTGATCGGCATGGGCCTGGGCAACATGGTCGGCGCCGGCTTCGGTGCGATGCCCGGCTCTGCTTCCTTTCTGCGCAGCGCCGCTGGATTGCAGGCCGGCGGCCGCACCCAATGGGCCGTGATCATCGCCAGCGGTGTAGTGCTTTTGTTAGTACTGCTGTTGTCCCCGTTGCTCGCCTATATTCCCATCGCCGCCATTGCGGCGTACCTGATCGTGATCGCGATCCGCCTGATCCAACCCGCGCAAATTTTCATGGTGCGCCGCGCGACGCGCGGCGACGCGCTGGTTTTCTGGCTCACCCTCACCGCCGCCTTGTTTCTTCAACTCGACACCGCGATCTATACCGGCATCGGCCTTTCGCTGGTGCTCTTTCTGCAAAAGGCCAGCGCTCCCACCTTGCTGGAACATGCTTTCGACACCGGCGGGCAGCTGTCGGAGATCGACGCCCCCGCCGATCGCAACCACGCGCAAGTTTCCATCGTGCACGTAGAGGGGGACTTGTTCTTCGGCGCCGCCGACTTGTTTCAAGACGGCGTCCGCCGGCTCGCGGCCGATGCCAATATCAAGGTCTTCATTCTACGCCTTAAAAACGCCCGCCATCTGGACGCCACCACCGTCATGGCCTTGGTTCAGCTCCTCGACTACCTTCGCTCCCAGAACCGTCACCTCCTCGTCTCCGGCGTGCATGGCGAAGTTGCCGCCGTGATGCGGCGCAGCGGGCTAGCGGATAAGATTGGCGCGGAAAACATTTTTCCCGCCGAAGAGAATGCCACGCTCGCCACCAAAAAAGCGCTCCAACGCGCCCAGGCCCTCATCGGCGTCAAACCCGAGCTGCGCATCTTCTTTCCGGAGAAGGCCGTCGTCTAGATCCCACCCAACGATGCCCCTTGCCGATCACGAGATCGCCAACCCCATGCGTCAAAACTACAGCGAGGGCCTGGCCCCTGCCGTCTGCCGCGCCGGTTATCTCCAATTTTCCGGCGACCGCATCTTCACCAACTCGCATGTCCAAAGCCGCGCCTTCTTCTGGTGCAAGAGTGGCAAAGGACGCTTCATCGTGAATGGCACAGAGTGCACGCTAGCCCCAGGCGATCTTTATATTTTACCCTGGGATCGGACCATCCGCTACATCCCGGACCGGAAAGACCCCATGTATACGGGACACGTTCATCTGGTGCCCTACTATCGCCCCGGTTCGGCTTGGATTCCGAACGTGCCTCATCGTGCAGGCGATACTGCTTACAACTCGCCCGACCGCCGCGACGCAAACTGGCCGGATCTGCAAGGCGTCGTGAAATTCAAAATCAGTGCGAACGACGACATCGCACTCTTGCTGGACTACACGATCCGTCGCTTCCTGCGCAGTCGCGGCAGCGACGAGGCCGAAGCCCGCCAACTCGGGCACCTGCTCCTGGCCGAACTCATCCGATTGCAGGTCGTTCAGGGGACCGAAAAACCGAGTTATCCCGAGGAACTGGTCCGGCTGATCGCTCACATCGAATCCGCCTATATGCGTTCGCTCGCCGTGACTGACTTGGCCGCAATCATCGGCCGCAGCTGCTCGCACGTACTAAAACTCTTTCGCACTCATCTCGGGACTTCCACGAAAAACTACGTGATCAAGCGCCAGTTGCAGGCCGCCAACGAACTGCTGCTCAGCACCACCAAGTCGATCGCCGAAATCGGCCAAGCCGTCGGCATCTCCGATCCTTATCACTTCTCCAAACTCTTCCGGCGGCACATGGGCTTGTCACCACGCTTGTCTCGCCACAATCACGGCTCGATCCGCTTGGATCTGTCTGGCAACCCCTAAGCAGGACTGACCTGCCACGACCCGCACCCGCCCGCCCTGCGATCGACTGAAACGGGTTCTAAATCCGGGCGGCCCCACGCTCCCGCGCCTAACGCGGATATTTCACACTCAGATTTGTCATCGCGAGCCCGAGGAGCGAGAGCGTGGCGTTCCAGCTAATTTGTCATCACGAGCCCGGCTCCGCCGGGTGTGGTGATCCAGCCGGAGCCACGACGCTACGCGTCTCGCCATGACAAGGATGGGTTCATGGCCTTTCCATCCAAGCGCTCGGACTTGGTTTGTCGTCTCGCAATGACAAAGTATTAATAGACGTAAACAGCGTGTAGAGCGTTCACGCCAGAGGGTGAAATATGCTCCGGCTAACCCCGGGAGGAGGGCTTTGGAACGGGATACTGAAGCACTTCAAGCGGGGTTCGCCGCACGTCTTCGTCCAAGCTCCAGTCAAACCCATGGAGGTTCAGGAGAGTCGCTGTATTGCGGAAAAGGGGTCGCAGTCCGGCCTTGATCGCCGCTTCCGCTCCACCGGGCGATATCTCCCGGAAGGGCCAGGGCTTCTCGTGTCGGGCAAAGGGTTCAAGATAACGGAAGGCTTGGGGTAAACTGCTCCCGGATTCGGATTCGAAGGCCCACAAATCAACGCCAAGTTTTCGCCCCATGAAGGTGAGATTGGCGAACGCCCACAGGTTCATCGTCGAGTAGTGCACGGACCGGGTCCGGCCCGTCTCCAAGGGTTGCTGGCCGCTCGGTCTGATCTGCACTGCGATGCGGCTGGTCCTGGCATCTTCCACTTTCGCTTTCGCCTCCTCCCGTCGTCCGAGATAGACCATCAGCCCCACCACTTGGACGTTGTACCAGTTCGCATGGTTTTGTCGGAGCGCATTGGTCGCTTCGCCCTGCTTGCTGGTAAGAAGGTAGTCCAAGTAGTGCTCAAACCACGCGACCATTCCAGCCTTCGTGACTGCAGGGAGCACTCCTCCTTGGTCCAGTAACTGAACCGCGGTGATGATCCGAGAAAAACGCGACCATTCAATGAACCCGGCGGGGTTTCCCGGCGGCAAGCCAGGAATGGACTGGGCGTATCTGAGGTCGGCATTGACGCGGCTGGCCGGTGAAATGAACCACGCGTTCAACAACTCCAACACCTTGTCCGCATATTTGCCGTCGCCGGAAAAGTAGAAGGCGAACGATAACTTCTCCACGGCCGTGAGGAGATTTTCCAGCCGGATACGGTCCGTGTCCGGCCCGCGGGACACCGGATTGACCACGCCATCCCTCGCCGTCCAAGGGAGTCCATCCGCCTTCGTTTCGTCGGGCCAGCGATACGGCGCATACGAAATGTAATCGTGAAGATCACCGCTGGGCGGAACGATGGTTTTGTTGACGACGGGATCCGGATCCATCGCCAGCAGCGCATCACTCTCGCCCAGCACCTGCTGGTAAGCCGCCAGAAACGCCGGGTCGCGGGAAGCGATTGCGGCCTTCGACTGCGACAGTTGCACTTCATTGAAATACACGAGTTCGGTCGCGCGTCGCGGGACGGTTTCGGCCGACACGGACTGAGAGGGACTAAATACAAGTCCGAGTAGGCAAATCGCAGATATAATTCGATGGGGCATGGCGGTATAATACAAAAGGTGTGGTTCGTGAGCGTAATAGAGCGATCACTCGATCCCGGCGGAGGCCGGAGACAAAATGACGCACACGCATTATTAATGGAAAGTCGCGGGCAGAGCGACTGAAGGGGGTTATTGAAAGCGAGGGAACCTTATCCTATGCCTTCTTCGTTAAACAATGGATGAGTCGATTAGCTCATGTGCTTTTCCGGATCCCCCCTTATGTCCCAGCCTAACCCGCGCGTTCCATCGCGACCGCGCCGGCATCCTCAGACCGTGACGCACTTCGTCCAAACGATAAAACCGCAACAGAACGCACGTAGAGAGGGCCAGGAGCACCGGGCCCAGCGAGAAGGTCCATCGCATTGCTTGAAACGTGCCGGCCGCCTGGGTGGCAGCGAGCTCCGGAACCCACCCTACCGCGAGCAGGATGAACCCCGACACAAAGGCGACACCCGAGTTGGACAGTTTTGGCCGGGTTTACTCCGAGCGCGATCGCGAAGACCGGATTCACCAACTGGGCCACTGAATTCGCCGAAAAATTCTCGGAGAATCCGCCGGGGCCATAGAGTTTCTTTAGGACCGTCTCGTTGAGTGTGGTCGGCATCAGAGGTGGGTTGACCGGCGCGGGGGAACGTGGCGTTCCAGAAAAAGCGGAGCGTAAAATGAGGGGCCAAACCGGCTAAGGCCAGCGAGCGCGTGTTACCTCCTCAACTCGCGGCAAACGTGGGAACGCAGCGGGGGGTTCGGGCCATTGGATGGAAAAGCACAAACTTATAGCGATATGTCCAATGGAAAAATCGCCGCCCGCTCAGCTAATCTCAACCCGCTCGTTACTCCCCGCCACTCATTTATTGCGCGTCGCCCCTCCCCTCACGTTCGTCCTCTTGGTTTCCACCTCGGGTACGGACAACGTTCCTGATTTATCCCACCACCAACCTAACGAATTGA
>PPFU01021748.1_pt1 | contig 10441 bp, 6 predicted proteins | sample 1535991 | NCBI WGS metagenome assembly PPFU01 (sample SAMN04901290, study PRJNA319586) | Hypolithon metagenome, whole genome shotgun sequencing project. | isolation source: Antarctic Hypolithon | place: Antarctica: Miers Valley | collected 2014 | reverse complement strand
GTTGCAGCGCGGGTAGTTCCCCGCAGCTTGAGGTGAACGACGGCTGCGCGGATTTCCGCGAAAAATTGGCAAACGAGTGGTCTCTTTATGGGGTCTCTTATTATTCGGCCAGTCGCGGCATGCCATTGCGGGTAAACGTCGCCGATCACGAAGTCATATCCTTCCGGCATGCGCGTGCGGCGCAGGCTCTCGATTCGCGATGGAGGACTCCACGTCCACCCGCCATCGCCCGATATCAGCTGAAACATGTCCTTGTAGCCGTGCGTGACTGTGGGATCCGTTTCCTGAGTCGTCAGAATTACGCGGGAAGGCTTTCCGGGAATGAGGGCGGCGCGGGACTGAGTGAAAAACTGGCGGTCGTGTCCGGTAAGGATGGTTTCCAACTCGACGCGATACGGTGGGCGAGGAGGTGCGGCGGTGGCCCCTTCGATGGTAGGCACAGCTGCCAGCGCCGTGAATGACGTGCCGAGTGAAAGAAGGTGGAGGAGTGTCATAGGAGTAGATGCGGTCGCGTGTGCCCGTTATGGGGCTGCAAGCGACCCATGCGAGAGCACGAGTTTGGCGGGCGACAAGGTTGGAAACGCGACTGTCGAAAAAAGCCAAGCCGCACGAAAGCACGCATGGGAGGTGCATTCATGAGACCACTCGTCAGAAATTGTCTGCGAAATGGCTGTGACGAGTGTCGGCCTCATCTTATTCGCATGACTTCAAAACAACTTCGCGCCGCGCTGCGCAACGGGGACCGGGTTTATGGAACGCTCATCGTTTCGGATTCACCGCGGTGGCCGGCACAGATTGCCGGAATCGGTCTCGATTTCGTTTTCATCGACACCGAGCACGTTGCCCTCGATCGGCAGGCGCTGGCCTGGATGTGCCAGACGTACGCCGCGCTGGGGTTGCCGCCGATTGTACGGATTCCGTCGCCCGACCCGTACGCAGCAACGATGGCTCTTGACGCTGGCGCGGCCGGAATCGTTGCACCCTATATCGAAACGGCGGACCAGGTGCGGGCGTTGCATGGCGCCGTCAAACTCCGTCCCATCAAGGGCGCACGACTCGAGGCGGTGTTGAGCGGCCGTGCCCGATTCGAGCCGGAGCTGGAGGCGTATCAACAAAAGCACCACGCAGAAACCATGCTGGTCATCAACATCGAGAGCCGGCCTGCGATCGAGAATCTCGACGCCTTGCTCGCGGTGGACGGTGTTGATGCCGTGTTGATCGGCCCCCATGATCTGTCGAGTAGTTTGGGAATTCCGGAGCGGTATGATGCGCCGGAGTTCGAAGCTGCGGTGCGCACCATCGCGCACCGCGCTCGGACCCGGGGGATCGGCGTGGGGATCCATTCCTGGATGGGGACAGCGCGGGAGATTGCCTGGGCAGAAGCGGGGATGAACGTCCTCATCCACAGCGCGGACATCATCGCGATGAAACAGACGCTCACCGCCGAGATCCGCGAACTTCGCACTGCGCTCGGCGATCGAGAGTCGGGCGGTCAGGCGCAGGTGGTGAATATCTGAGCGGTTGCCCTGGGCGGCCCATCTCTGTGACTTCTGGACCGCCATCGAATCTCGCTGGTCCGACCGCCTCCCCCGAGCTTACGAGAAATGCGCGAGTGATCCGTGCCCTGAGGGAACCGGGGCATCCGGCTTGTGTGCGCGTCGCGGGACGAACTTGTTGGCGCGATTCCCGTCATTTTCTTCCCGCTGGCCCGGGTGGCTTCTTTACTCGTCGCCCTGCTCCTGGCGTCGACGGTCGTCCTATCGGCCGCCGATCCTGCGGTTCCGACAGGGAGCGGCGCGGAGCCTGACGGCGCAGGCGAGGACGACGCCGGCGAGCGAGACATTCGAAAACAACGCGGCGCTTGCTTTACCATTCGCCATTCCGCCCGAATTTCGCGCGAGCGTTCTGGCCGAAGCACCCGGCGGCACGGTCGATCGCGGCAAGAATTTCGTGCGCGGAACGATTCTCGATTTCGCGCGCCGCAGGAATCAGGGTGTCGCACTCGTTGCCATCCATAAAGCTCGCCGCGTCGACGAGGCGAGCTTCGTCCTCGGCCGGTACGGCCAGGAAACCATGCTTGTCGGCATGGATGAACTGGCCGGGCTTGATCCGGCGACCGAAGACCTCCACCTCCACGTCCCAGCGCACCGGGCAGCTGAACGCGTGGCCCACGCAGAGTCGGCGGGCCAGCGCTTTGAATCCGGCGGCACTCATTTCGTCGACATCGCGGATCGCGCCATCGGTGATGGTGCCCACGCAGCCAAGCGCCCGATGGATATTGCTGTTCACTTCACCCCAAAATGAGCCAGCCACCCGCGGCTTGTCGAGATCCTGCACGACCACAATTTTGGGGCCGGGCACGCTTGCGACATAGGCGCGATAGTCGCTCCACGCGGACGGGTTGTTGCGGGGATGCGCGCAGTTTCCTGGCTCGACCACCACGTTGATGGCAAATCCTACCATCGGCCCCATCTGCGGCATGAAGTCGCGGGTCTCTTCCTCGTTAAATGCTTCCTTGGACGCGTCGCTCCGGGTGATTTGCTCCCACCCGTTGTAGACGGTCGGAGTATTCCAGCGCTTTAACCGCAGGAGCGCGGCATGGGGGAGGCGTTCAGTCGTCGGGGACGGGATTGTTTTCGGAATCATGATTAGCGGACTCGCTGCGGTAGGGAGCGAAAGCCTGCGATATTGACTCGGGAGTCTGAAACATCAATGAGCCGAATCTGGCCAAAAAAACTTACCAATGCAGACCGCTCAAAACGGCGGCGCATCGCACAGCGATTCGCCGGCAACGGACTGTGGCACCAGCCGGACCTGTCGCACAGCCGGCGCGCCGCCGCCGATCATCGCCAGGAGCATTCGAGACAGCCGGCGGGCGAATGCGTCCGGAGTGATTGCGTAGCGCGCAACGACCGGAGACAAATACTCCAGAAAGTGGTCGCTGTCGCGGCTGATCAACGCGACATCCTGACCGGGTTTGAATCCGAGCCGCGACAATTCCGTCGCGACTGCGAGGACATTGAGCGGACGCGCGACGATGAAGCCGGTGGGCCGTTGCGTGAGCCGCATTGTCCGGGCGAGCGCCCGACGAATGCCGGCCAACGTTCCATCGTGGCTCACGAGCAGAGAAGTAACCGCGCTCCCGCGGTGCGCGCCGATTGCCTCCTCGAATCCCAGCCGGCTCGCCTCATCCCCGGCGGGAATGGGGCAGGGGAGCACGAGAGCGATTCGGCGGTGGCCGCGAGCGAGGAGTTGGCCGGCGGCATGTCGGCAAACCGCCCGGTTATCCACATCGATCGCGGGTAGATCGACCCCGGCGTGCGGTGAACCGGCGAGCAGGCAGGAGATCCGATGGCGGGCGAACCACTGCTGCATTGGAAGGGAGGAGAGCAGCAGCAGCCAGGTGTCGGCCGGCCGCTCCCGCACGCATCGGGCGAGATCCCGTTCCGGACGCGTCGTAGTCCAATGCCGATCCGCCTGAACCTCGAACCGCAGCCCCGCTCCTTCCAACAAATCATGCAGGCGCTCAATCCAGGCGAGCGCAAAGGGCTGCACCTCCCGCAGCGGCACGCCAGTCAGGAGGGCGATCGAGCGCGGGCGCGCCTGGGTCTGCCCGGCTCGCTGCCGGATGCGTCGCCTCACACCCGTGGCGGTCGTGAGACGCCCCTCCTGTTCGATGATGGCGAGTGCATCTCGCAGCGTCGGCCGGCTGACCCCCAGTTCTTCACTCAGCACGCGCTCTCCGGGCAGTCGATCGTGCCACAGACCGGTACGAATGCCAGAGCGCAACACCTCGGCGGTGCGTTCCGCCAGGGACGGTCGGGGCACTAGTTGTGACACGAAATCAAACTAGCGCCCGGGCGGCCTGCGGCAAGCATCTGCTTGCTCCTCGTGGCAGACATTTCCCCGCAGCGGTCCGGCAGGTCGACGAAGAGACGCTGATATGTCCCCACCGAATCCGTGTGTTCGCTGCGACGGGCGGTAAGATAAGTTGACCAGAAGATTCCACTTCAATGTCGGCTCATCCACCACAGTTTAACCCGGAGCGCCTTTCCCCCGTCTGTTCAAGAGTTCAACCCCGTCCGACCCTCCGTCCTCCCGAGCCCATGAAATCGATCCGCCCTTCACGTTTTTGCGCAAGCGCGGCTGCCTCGCTTGCGCTGGTCGCCAGCACACTTTGCGCCCAGACATCTCCGACGCCTGCGGCCGCCTCGCGCGCGGCGGGGAACGAACCGGTGCAACTCTCTGCCTTCGAGGTTACGACGGAGCGGGACATCGGTTACCAGTCGACTAACGCCGCGGAAGTTACGCGCATGGACATGCCGATCGAGAACATCCCGATGAACGTAACGGTGTTTAATCAGCAGTTCATCGAGGATCTCGTAGCGACGACGACCTCCGATGTGCTCGATTACGAGGCCTCGGCCGTGAAGACGACGGAGAACGACGGCTTTCTTTCGCGCGGATTCACGAGCGTGAGCAGCAACTTTCTCAATGGCTTCGCGCAGACGAGCGGGTTCGGTTCGCAACCGCTCGCCAACATCGAGCGCATCGAGGTGATTCGCGGCCCCGCCGCGGTCCTCTACGGGGCCGGAGGCTTTGGGGGCGTGTTCAATCGCATTACGAAACGGCCCAAGCCGCAGCCGTTCTTCTCCCTTCGCACCATCGCCAGCAATGGCGGCTCGTTCCGCAACGAATTCGACTTCAATCGGCCGCTCCCGGTCGGTGACGGCACCAAGCTCGCGTTTCGCGTCAACGGCACCTTCGACCGCGGCGAAACCTGGTTCGGCCAGAACCGCGAGGAGGGCAGCATCGCACCATCGCTCCTTTGGAACATCTCCCACAACACGCAGGTTGTCTTCGAATACTTTTATCAGCACCATGTGAAGCAGGCGTCGTGGGAGACTCCCGTACATAACGGCAATCCGCACGGCGTCGTCACCGGCGACGGAGTATTCCGCCCCATCCCCCGCCAGATCGCCTGGGTCAGCCCCGAGGACTACCGTGACAATCAGCGCCACGTCGCCGCCATTGACGTGCGTCACACGTTCACCGCCGCGCTTCAGTTCCGCTCGCAGTTTCAGTTTGAATCGAAAAATCAGGATATCAGGGAAACGTTCGCCGAATCCCAAGGCATCACCATTCTCCGGGACGCCGCCCTTATGCCGCGCCGCTGGCGCGATCTACCGCGAATCACTGACAACTATCGCACGCGCAACGAACTCGTCTGGAGCGTCGCGACGGGACCCGTAAAGCACCGTCTGCTCTTCGGCCATTCCTGGGACGAGCAGTATGACGAGAACGTGGACTATCGTTCACCCGGCAACTACGGCGGGCTCACCGGGGCCGCGCTGACCGGTGATGGCGTGCTGGCGAACAACCGCATCGGAAACGATTTCAATTCCTTCCCCAATCTCACCTACGCGCAGTTCCTCGCCGACCCGACTCTCGCCGGCTTCAACGTGCGCAACATGCTTCCTCTCAATCTGACCAACCGCGGTATCGAGCCGCCCGTGCCGATCAGCGGCCGGCCCGCGCTTTATCTCAACAACGAAACGCACACCCATTCGGAGCAGCAGGCGGTATACGCCAACGATGTGTTTTCCTTCGCCGACGACCGTCTCTATGTGATGGCCGGCTTCCGCTACCAGGATTTCAAGCGCGAAACCATTGCCTATCGCCAGGGCACCTTCCCCAATACCGTCCGTCTGGCCAGCGCTCCGAAAGTCCGGGTGAGCGACCACCAGATCACGTCCAGCTTCGGCGCGGTCTGGCATCTGACGAAGTCGCACAACGTCTCGCTTTACGCCAATCTGAACAACTCCTTCGAGCCCCAGTTTCAGAACCAGCCCGATGGCTCGCAACTCGATCCAACCGAGGGCAACCAGGAGGAGATCGGCCTGCGCTTCAACCTGCTCGGCGGACGCGTCGCCGCCCTCGTCACCTACTTCGACATCATCCAGGACAATGTTCTTCAGGCGGATCCCAACAACGTCGGCTTTTTCCTCCAGGTCAACGGGCAGCGCGCTTCCGGTGTCGAACTGAACGTCAACGCCCGCGTCACCGACCAGTGGTATGTCTTGGGCGGATACTCCAACACCGACTCGCGCAACGAGCGCACCGGCGCGGCGCAATTTCTTCAACCCCAGCACCGCTTCACGATGTTCAACCGCTACCGCTTTACGGAGGGCCGGTTTAAGGGCCTCAGCCTCAGTGTCGGCACGATCTACACGGGCGAGCGGCCGCTTCAACCGACGACCACCCGCAACCAACCCAACTGGGGCCCGCTGCCGGATTACTGGAAAGTCGATGCCATCGTCAGCTACCGTTTCAAGGTCGGCACCAGCCGCCGTTACGACCTCGATTTTGCCGCCAAGATGAACAACGCATTCGATAACCAGGATATCTATTTTGTCGCGCAGAACCACCGCTTCACGGTCGATCCGGGTCGCGTGTGGCAACTCGTGGCCGGCATCCGTTTTTAAGCCCCCCTTGAGGAATAAACGCCCATGAGAACTCTGCTCCTCGCGCTCACGACTGCGATCGCCGGCGCGTCCGCCAACCAGGCCAGCGTGCCTGATTATAAAGGCGACGTCACCGATGTCCGGGTGATCCGTCACATGGACAAGCACCCGGGCTCCTCCGAACTCTGGGAGCCGTACATTGCGCAGTGGAACGGCAAGCACCTCGTCGCCGCGTTCGGGGTCAAGATTCCGGGCAAGACCGACATGGGAGACATCATGGCCAGCGTCTCTCTCGATGACGGTGCGACGTGGGGCGACCCGGTCTACGTTTTCGATCACAACCAGCGCCAGGGAACGCTTCAGTTCGGCTACGCCAACGCCATTTTGTACAAGCCGCCCGGGCAGGACGTCATCTGGGCCTACGGCATGCGTGTGCCAATGAACTATCGCCACAGCGAGGATGCTCAACTGGTCGGCGCCTACAGTGCGGACGGAGGGCGGTCGTGGATCCCGGTGGAAATGGCGATGAGTTATACCGCGCCGCTCATCGTCGTCGCGGGACTGCACCGTGTCGTCGAGAACGGTGTGCCCCGTTACCTGTTTCCGGCCCACCGCAACACACTGCGCAGCGACCCGCAAGGCGACCGGTCGCAGTTCGTACTTTCGAGCACAAGCCTGATGGAGTGGAAATTCGAGTCACATGTCCCGCAGCCCGCCTCCGGGCCCAAGGTCTTTCTCCATGAAGGCAACATCTCCGAAGGCGAGCAACCGGGCGAACTGAAGATGGTCATGCGCACCGCGGATTACGCCGACGAACGAAAGATGACGGATCCGCCGCGCGCGTTTACATCCGTGAGCCGCGATGGCGGCCGCACCTGGAGCCCAGCCGTGCAAGAGCCGGAGCTCTGGAACGCCAAGTCGAAGGCCTTCTACACGAAAACCGCGTATGGGAGCCACCTCTATATCTACAACGACGGCCCGGCCTCGCCCGCTCCCGGAGGACGGATGGCGCTCCGTTACAAAATTAAACCCGCGGGCTCGAACACCTGGAACTCGGAAAAGACCTTCTACGACGCCGGCCTCAAGAACTCCTATCCCACGCTGATCGAAGTCTCTCCGGGTGAATTTCGCGCGGTATGGGATGGCGGAACCAAGGACCGCTCCCGGACCCAAATAATGTTCGGCAAATTTCGAATGCCCCCCGAGACCAGGTGAAGAACGCGCCGCGGCTCCCGGCCTGCCTCGGCGCATCCGGTGCCTCTCACGCGGACCCACCAATGGCACCCCTGCACCACTGCACCAATGCTCCATAACCACGATTAGATCCTTTCTCTTTCGTGGGGGCATCGTCCTGCTCGCCTGTGCTCCGGCGATTGCTCAGCCGGCAGCTCGAGCCGAAGGTTCCCGACCACCGAACGTCCTCTTCATTGCGATCGATGATCTGAACGACTGGGTGGAACCGCTCGGCGGCCATCTCAAGGTGAAGACGCCTCACTTCAACCGGCTGGCGCGGCGTGGCACCACGTTTCTCAACGCTCACTGCCAGTCCCCTATCTGTAATCCATCCCGCGCCAGCGAGCTCACCGGCCTTCGCCCCAGCACGACCGGAATCTACGGTCTCCTTCCGAGCTTTCGCGCTCCACCGGTTGGGCGTGGAGTCGTGACCTCTCCCCAGGCGTTTCAACGCGGCGGTTACCACACGGAAGCGGCTGGCACGATCTATCACGAAAACGCGATGAGCCCCGCCGAGCCGTGGACTTCTACAAGGACAAGTGCCGCGGGCGGGTGCGGCCTCCAGCGCGGGCGGTTCGCGCGTCCGCGCGCCCTACAGCCGCAAAATCGTGCGCTGACGGTGATGATTCCAGTTTAGTACCACCGCATCCGCGTTTACCGGGGCGGAATTCCGGCTCAAGGTCGAAGTCGAAACCCGAGATGCTGGCACCCCTAATGAGTCGCTCTTTCGCATTGATCCCATGGCTGAAGCTCCGGTGGCTTCGGGCGTTGCCGGCGGCACGACTTGCGGCGCCGCGGCATGCTCGCGGCGTGGAATGGCGGCCGGGCAAACGGGTGGGCGCGCGGGGCGTTGGCGTGCTGCTCTTGGTGCTGCCGGCGCTTGCAGCGGAGCCGCGGCCCAATGTGCTGATGATCGCAGTCGACGACATGCGCGACTGGGTGGGGCATCTCGGTGGCTATGGTCGCAAGGTGCACACGCCGCATCTGGACGGGCTCGCGCGCGAGGGTGTGGCTTTCAAGAATGCGCATTGCCCATCGCCCGTGTGCAATCCGTCGCGCGCCGCCGTGATGACGGGTCGGATGCCGTCGCAGACCGGGATTTACGACAATTCGCAGTGGCTGGCGCCGAACCGGTCGGACCTCGTGACGTTGCCGGCGTTTTTCCGAAGCCAGGGCTATACCGCTGCGGGGGCCGGAAAGATTTTCCATCACACCGCGGGCTCGAACCCACCGGTGCAGTGGGACGCGTATCATCACCTGTATTTCGAGGAGAGCGCGTGGATGCGTGGTTCGAAACTCAACTATCCGTGGTCGCCTCCGGCCCGGTCGCCTTTGGGTTTCCCTTTTTCGCGCGTCACGACGCTGGGTGGCGAATTCGATTGGGGCACGCTGCCAATCCGGGCGGAGGACTACGACGATGCGCGGACGGTGGACGCGACGATCGAGTTCCTGCAGCGCGAGCAGGCGAAGCCGTTCTTTTTTGCGTGCGGTATCTTTCGCCCGCACCTCCCGTGGTATGCGCCGAAGCATTGCTTTGATTTGTATCCGCTGGAGGAGGTCGTGCTGCCGCCGGTGAAGGCCGACGATCTCGCGGACGTGCCGGAAATCGGCCGGAAGTGGGCGGCGGCTCGAAGTGAGGACGGCGTGAAGATCGCTGCGGCTGGCGCCACGAAGCGCGCGGTGCAAGCCTATCTGGCGGCGATCAGTTTTGCCGACGAGCAGGTGGGGCGCGTTCTAGCCGCGCTCGACCGCTCGCCGCACGCCGCGCGGACGATCGTGGTGCTGTGGTCGGACCACGGGTGGCACTTGGGGGAGAAAGGACACTGGCACAAATCGACGCTCTGGGAAAACGGCACGCGGGTGCCGTTTGTGATCAAGGTGCCGGGGAGCGCAGCGGCGGGTCGAGCCTGTGCGCGCCCGGTGAGCCTGGTCGATCTCTTCCCGACGTTGGCGCGGCTCTGCGGGCTGACTGCGCCCGCCGGGTTATCGGGCGAGGATCTCTCGCCGCTGCTCCGTGATCCGACGGCGCCGCGGGTGCGTCCAGCGGTGATCGAGTATCTTGAGGGTAACGCGGCCGTGCGTAGCGAACGCTTCCGCCTGATTCGTTACCGCGATGGCACGGAGGAACTCTACGACCACGAGAACGACCGACACGAGTGGCACAATGTCGCGACTGAGGCGCGGCATGCCGGCGTGAGCGGAGCTGAGTCGGTGGCTGCCGAAGCAATGGGCGGCACCAGTGGCGGGGAAGGATGCGTTTGTATTCGACGCGGACGAGTATAGCTGGCGCGCGAAGGCGACGGGGCTGGTCATCTCCGGACGCGGTCCGGCGTCGGCAATGCCGAAGCGGCCGGCGGCGCGGGGCAAAGCGGCACGTTGAGCGTCCGCCGATTTCGAATTATGCGTGCCTATCTTCCCGCGTTCTTTCTCCTCGCCGGTGCGATGGCGCCATCGGTCGCGGCCCCGACGGCATTGCCGAACATCGTGCTCCTTTTGGCGGATGACCTCGGTTACGGCGATCTCGGCAGCTACGGGAATCGCTGGCACGAGACGCCGGCGCTGGACCGGCTGGCGGGCGAGAGTATCCGGTTTACGGATGCGTATGCGTATGCGAACTGCACACCGAGCCGGGCGGCGTTGCTGACGGGTAAGAGCGCCGCGCGCACGCGGCTGACGTTTCCGCTGCTGCCGGAAATCCGGGTGGAGCGGCGCAATGCGGGCAAGGCGCGGCGCGAGCCGCCGCT
>PPFU01005451.1_pt1 | contig 10452 bp, 5 predicted proteins | sample 1535991 | NCBI WGS metagenome assembly PPFU01 (sample SAMN04901290, study PRJNA319586) | Hypolithon metagenome, whole genome shotgun sequencing project. | isolation source: Antarctic Hypolithon | place: Antarctica: Miers Valley | collected 2014 | reverse complement strand
TCCCATGGATTCTTCGCCCCGCCGCACCCCTCTCTACGACGCCCACGTCGCCCTCGGTGCCCGCATGATGCCTTTTGGCGGCTTCGAGATGCCCGTACAGTACACGAGCATCATCGATGAGCACCAGGCCGTCCGCCGCCATGCCGGGCTTTTCGACGTCAGCCACATGGGCGAGGTGCGCGTGCGTGGCCCCCACGCCTTCGCGTTTGTGCAGCACCTCGTCACAAACGACGTCGGCAAGCTCAGCGATGGCCGCGCCCAGTACACGACAATGTGCCAGGAAGACGGCGGCATCGTGGACGACCTGCTCGTGTACCGAATCGCCGAAGACGATTATATGCTCGTCATCAACGCGTCCAACATCCGCAAGGACCTGGACTGGATGAAGGCGCACAACCCGATGAAAGCGCAGTTGCAGAACGTGTCCGACGCAACAGGCTTGCTCGCGCTGCAGGGTCCGAAGGCCTTCGAGATTTTCGACGCGCTTGCGCCCGGCGTTGCCGAGGGGTTGCCTTACTACCATTTCCGCGTCCTGGAAAACGGAGAACTGCTCGGCCTCGACAACGTGATCATCTCGCATACTGGCTACACCGGCGAGCAGGGCCTCGAAATCTACCTGCCTGCAAAAGCCGCCGAGCAGGTGTGGAACGCGCTGCTGGAGGTAGGCACCCCGGCCGGCCTCAAACCTGCCGGTCTCGGCGCGCGCGACACGCTGCGCCTGGAAGCCGGCTTCAGCCTCTACGGCAATGATTTGTGGGAAGAGACCACCCCCCTCGAAGCCGGACTGGGCTGGGTGACCAAACTCGACAAGGGCGACTTTGTAGGCCGAGAGGCCCTCCAGGCCCAGAAAGCATCCGGCATCCCGCGCAAGCTCGTCGGCTTTGTGATGCAAGAACGCTGCATTCCGCGCCACGGGCAAACCATTGTAGGGGCCGACGGAGAGCCGGTAGGGGTCGTCACGAGCGGCTCGCAATCGCCCACGCTCAACCGGGGCATTGGGCTGGGCTATGTGCCCAACACCTCCGAGCACACCACGCCGGGCGCAACTATTTACGTGGAGCAGCGGGGAAAGCGTTTCACAGGCATCGTGCATAAACCGCCATTTCATGCCTGATACTCTGCGCGCCACATTGCGTGCTTGTTGGGCTTTCCGCAGGGTCGTAACTTTGCGCCATGAGCAGCACCCGTAGCCCGTCGAAACGCCGATCCACCAGAAAGAAGGCCTCTCCTGACCTGTCGGAGACCCGCCGGGATGAAGTGCTGGGGCTGACGCTTCTCGCCGTCGCTGCCCTTTTCACCCTTGCCCTCGTCTCGTTCAGCCCTGCTGACAACGGAGTCGCGCGCAACATCTCGATGCGGAGCCTGCTCAGGCCCGAGGATGTCGAGAATCTGGTGGGCACCGTGGGCGCGTGGCTGGGCTACGTATTTATCGAGGGCTTTCTGGGTTACGTCTCGCTCTTCTTCGGCGTGCTGCTGGCGGCGTGGGGCTGGGTGCTGTTTCGTCACCGCGAGACCATCTTTCTGCCGTTTATCTCTGTACTCACACTCGCGCTCTCGTTTCAGGTGGCCAGTCTCATCGGCTGGTTCGGCATCGCGCTCGAACAGGATTTGACGCACTGGTCGGGTGGGGTCGGCAGCGGCATCGCTTCGTGGCTGCACGGCGTGTTCGGCCCACCCGGCTCTTTTATCGTGCTGCTGCTTTTCGTCGCCGTGACGGTTCTGCTGCTGGCCGAAGGTGATGTGCAGCAGGCGTTAGATCGGATCGAGGACTGGGTGCGCGGGTTCGCAGACTGGATAAAGGCGAAATGGTCTGCCTACCGCGAAGGCCACGCCGTGCGCAAAGCCCGCCGCGAAGAAATCCGCGCGCAGCGGCAGGCACAGTCTGCCGCCGATCGCGCCGCCCGCGAGGCCGAACGCGCACGTGCACAGACCGCCGACCCGATCCCGGCCTCCACTCGTTCCAGTGTCCCTGCCCAGGTAGCGGTGCCGCCGCGGAGCGAGCCCGCGCGTCGTTCCGAGCCTGTCGCCGCCCAGTCTGCAGACCCTGCCTCACCTGCCGTTTCTCCTCCCCTCAGCCTGCGCCCACCCGCCCTTTCAGACGTTGCACCCGCCGGTGCTACGCGCAGCGCTGCCGCATCCGCACCCATTTCTGTCGCAGGCGAGCCGTCGCTCAAGGTGCAGGAGCGCGTACAGGAGGACAAGTCCGACCACATTGCGCCCACGGATGCGCCGCAGGACAACCGCCTGCCCTACCAGTACCCCGGCATCGACCTACTTGACGTAGCACCGGATGATGAGGCCGGCATCGACTACCAGGAGCTGGAGGAGAACAAGCAGGTGCTGCTCGACAAGCTCCGCACCTACAAGATCGAGATCACCGACATCAACGCCATCGTCGGCCCGACGGTCACCCTGTACGAGCTGACGCCTGCGGAAGGCGTCAAAATTCGCCGTATCACCGAGCTTGAAGACGACCTCGCGATGGCCATGGCCGCGCACGGAATCCGCATTATCGCCCCCATCCCCGGCAAAAGTGCCATTGGCGTCGAGATTCCCAACCGGCACCGAGAGATGGTGCGCATCAGCGACCTTATCGGCACCGCCCGCTTTGCCGAGAGCAAGATGGAGTTGCCTGTACCCATCGGCAAGTCTATCGAAGGCGAGGTGTACCTCGAAGACCTGACCAAAATGCCGCACCTGCTGATCGCGGGAGCGACGGGCTCGGGCAAGTCGGTGGGGCTCAACACCCTGATTGCGGGCCTGCTGTACAAGTGCCACCCGGCCAACCTCAAGTTTGTCCTCATCGACCCGAAAAAGATCGAGCTAACCCCGTACCGGGATCTACTCGAACACTTTATCGCCCTGCCCGAAGGCGCTGAGGAGCCCATCGTAACCGACTTCAACCTCGCCCTCGGCGTGCTCAAAAGCTGCGAGAAAGAGATGGAAAAGCGGTACGACCTGCTTTCCAAGGCGGCTGTGCGCGGCGTAAAAGACTACAACAAGCGCCTTAGCGAAGGCTCCCTCTCCCCGGACGACGGCCACCGGCACCTGCCGTACATCGTCGTCGTCGTGGACGAACTTGCCGACCTCATGATGACGGCAGGCAAAGAGATCGAGGGTCCTATCGCGCGCCTTGCGCAGATGGCCCGCGCCGTCGGCATCCACCTCGTGCTCGCTACGCAGCGCCCCTCGGTAGACGTCATCACCGGACTCATCAAGGCCAACTTCCCCTCGCGGATGGCCTACCAGGTCGCCTCTAAAATCGACTCGCGCACCATTCTCGACCAGGGCGGTGCCGAGCAACTCGTGGGCAACGGCGACCTGCTTTACATGAACGGCTCACGCGTGGTGCGCTTGCAGGGGCCCTATGTATCGATGGAAGAGGTGGACGCCCTGACTGCTTTCATCGGCGACCAGCCCGGCCCGGGGCCGTACATGCTGCCCTCGTGGGAAGAAGCAGCAGGCGACGACTTTCCCGGCGGCGCGATGGACGACACTGACGATTATTTCGAGGAAGCGGCGCGCATTATCGTTCGCAACCAGCAGGGTTCGGTTTCGCTGCTTCAGCGCAAGCTTTCAATCGGCTACACACGCGCGGCGCGCATCGTGGATCAGCTTGAAGAGGCGGGCGTGGTGGGCCCATTCGAGGGCTCCAAGGCGCGGCAGGTGCTCGTCTCCACAGAATCCCAGCTCGACGATCTTTTCGGACACCACACCAATCCATAGTCTATGCCTGCCCTCCCCACCCTCGGCATTCTCGGCGGCGGGCAGCTGGGCCGCATGACGGCGCTCGCGGCACTCCGGATGGGAATAGAGCCGCACTTTCTCGTGCCTGAAAAGACCGGCTCGACTGCAGGATTCGCCCATGTCACCATCGCCGACTGGAACGACAAGGAAGTGCTGCGGCGCTTTGCGCTGGGATGCTCGGCTGTAACCGTCGAGAGTGAGTGGGCACCCGCCGATGTGCTCGAAAGCGTGCTGCCCGCGGGCGTTGGTTTGTGGCCGCACCCGCAGACGCTGCGCCTTATCCGGGACAAGGCGGTGCAGAAAGATACCCTCAAAAAGGCCGGTCTTCCCATGCCCGACTACCGCGTCTGCACCTCGAAGCAGGCGCTGCACGGCGCTGCCACGGCGCTCGGCTTCCCGCTCATGCTCAAGCGCCGCCGCGGCTCCTACGACGGCTACGGCAACCACACCTGCCATACGCCAGCCGACCTCGACGCCGGCTGGGGACGCCTCGCGCAGGAGGACGGCATCATGGCCGAGGCCTTTGTTGACTTTGAGGCGGAGTTGTCGGTGATCGTGGCGCGCACGCCTTTCGGGCAGACCGCTGTTTATCCCGTTTTCTGGACCGAACAGCGCGCGCACCGCTGCTACGCCGTTTTCGTGCCATCCGGGCTACCCGCCGAGGTAGAGGCCGAAGCCAACAGGATCGCGCTGGGTGCCGTGGAGGCTTTCAACGGGGTGGGCGTGACGGCCGTGGAGATGTTTCTCACCAAAGGCGGCCGGGTGCTCGTCAACGAGCTCGCACCCCGTCCGCACAACACGGGGCACGTTACCATCGAGGCGTGCCATACGTCCCAGTTCGAGAACCACGTGCGGGCTGTGCTGGGGCTGCCGCTGGGCTACCCCGGCCTTCAGGTGCCTGCCGCGTGCATGGTCAACGTGCTGGGCAAGCGCAAGGGACATACGCACGCGGAAGGGCTGGCTGAAGCCCTCCGCGTACCCGGCGTCAGCGTGCACGTTTATGGCAAGCGCACCGTGAGCCCGCTCCGCAAAATGGGACACGTGACGGCCACCAGCACCACCACCACAGACGCCCGCGCCCGCGCCGAACAGGCGGTGCAGATGCTCAACCTTTAAACCATGAACGCCTCTACTCCCGCCGTCGGCATCGCGATGGGCAGCGAATCCGACCTGCCGACAATGCAGGATGCTGCTGAAATGCTCGACACGTTCGGCATTACCTACGAGATGCGCGTGCTATCGGCACACCGAACGCCCCGCGCTATGCTCGACTGGGCCGAGACTGCGCATACGCGAGGGATAAAAGTCATCATCGCGGGCGCGGGCGGCGCGGCGCATCTGCCGGGCATGATCGCCTCGGTGTCGCCCCTGCCGGTGCTGGGCGTGCCCGTTGCCTCGCGCCACCTCAGTGGACTCGACTCGCTGCTCTCTATCGTGCAGATGCCGTCCGGTGTGCCCGTTGCTACGCTCGCCATCGGCGGGGCGCGCAACGCCGCCCTTCTGGCCGTGCAGATTCTCGCCACGAGCGACGAGTCACTACGCGCACGCATAATAGACTATAAGCACGAGTTGATTGCCATGGTCGAGGCCATGGACGCACGGGTACGCGGCTGACTGAGCAAGGGCACGGCGATAACGAAAGCGGGTTTCACGTGGGCTTGCTGCGCGTCATGCCCGGCTCTCGTGTCATGCCCAGCGCAGCCGAGGTATCTACTCGGCATGAACGGGACGAGCGTCTTCCAAAGCGAGCGAGAAACGCCGTGACGGTGATTTTCGAGGCTGCTATTCGAGAAACAGATCCTGCGTGCGGGCCTGGCTGGTGCGGCCGTGGGCGTCTCGCACCCGAAGCGTGAGCGTGTACAGGCCCGCCTCCTGATCGGCAACATCGAGAATCTGGTATTCTGCTATGTCGGGTTGGTTGCCGGAGCCCGGGAAGCGCAGCGAGACGCCGTCTTTGCGGTTGAAGAGGCGTCCAACAGCGCGCGCGACGCCTTTGCGGGTGTCACGAGGGGCAAGCTCGATCTCTACCTCGTAGCTCGTCATCCCGTCCGTGCCGAGGTTGAGGTTATAAGCCTCGTAGTAGAGGTAGAGCGGCTGGTTGCGCCTGAACACGCTCCACGGCGCCGGCCGAATCGACAGGTCGCCTCGAACAAGGTCGCCCGGTGCGGCAGGCTGCCCGTTATCGGCGTCCTCGACGCGGTACGCCAGCAGCAGGTCCGACAGCGCCAGCCTGTCGCCGCTAAAGTCGGGCACTGAGACGGGGCGGCGCTGCACACCTACTGTTCCCCCGCTGGCCGTCTCGAACTCGACCGACAGTTCGTGCTCGCCCGGAGGGGCTTCCATGCGCTGCGAGTCTACCCACAGGTTGGCTTCCTCAAACCGGACAATCTGCGCGGTGCGGAGCCCGTAGAGTGTCCGCCGCCGTTCCACGAGCACATCGCGCTCGGGGGAGACGAGAAACGTGCCGACGTTGGCCGTTATGTCTACCTGCTCTGCACCCGCGTCGTACTGCGGGATTGAGACGCCAAAGTGCACATACACATCCGTGGCTCCACCCTGGCCCCGGAAGCTCGTCACCAGGTACGGCAGCTCGACGCGGCGGCCCGGTGCCTCATAGTCGTAGCGCTGCGGCATGCGCCGCTCGATCTCGCGGGCCATGATCACGTAGTCGTTGCGCCACGGGTCTACGCCCTCGGCAATGTCGCGGGCCGACGGGCTGTAAAGGCGATACTCGCTGTTGCGGAAGGGGTCTTCAAAGACAAACCGGAAGGTGCCGTAGTCCCAGATGTTGAACGTGTTGAGCACCTCATAATCGCGGTTGACGTCGTTGCCCTGCGCATTGTCGCGCACGCCTGAGAACGGCGAAGTCTCCGGCGACAGGTTGTCACGCCCGGCGTCTTCGGGGTTGTCTTCGCCCAGTTGGGTGCGGAGTTCGGACAAGAGCGACTGCGCTTCGTCGGTGTACGGGTTCTGGAGTACGCGGCGCACGCGCATGCTGGAGCCGCTCGGGATAAGGTAAACCTCGCGCTGTGGCGGCCCGTACCGCACCAGGATTCGTCCGCGTTGCGTTTCCCAGCCACGCAGGTTCAGCGTAGGGGCTTTGTAAAGCACATCTGCCTGGGTCAACCGTGCGTAGTGCTCCAGGCGGCGCTCGTTGTAAGAGGTGAGCAGGCGTGGATCCTCGGCCGTCCAGAACCGCTGGGCGTACACGTCGGGCTGCCTGGCATACGCGGCACGATCTTCTGGCTTGAGAAGCAACTGGATGTCCTCGTACGCGGTCTGCTCTGCCTCGTCCATGAAGGAGAGCGCGGTGCGGAACGAGCGGTCAGCGGCGGCGGCATTGCCCGCGCGCTGGTGGGCGAGGCCGAGGTAAAGCCACGTCCCCGGGTCCTCGGAAAACTGGGTGTACATCGCGTCGAGCCGCTCCAGGGCTGCGCTCCAGTCGCCCTTGAGGGTGTAGATGCGCATGAAATCGTCGTAGACGGCCCGGCGGCGCGGGTCGGCTTCGAGGGCGGCTTCGAGGTGGCCGATCGCCTTGTCGTAGGCATTCTGCGCCCGGCGTGCGTAGTTGACCACCGGCACCCCGAGGGCATCGAGCGCATCGAGGTCGAAGCGATCCGCTAAAAAGACGCTGTTGGGGTTGAAGTCGGTAAGCGGAATGGCATTGCCGGATTCGTCCACGCCTTCACCGTCGTCGTCCATGAGGGGCTGCGGCGTGCTGTCGTCCCACGCGCCGCGCGGGCGTTCGTTGGTCAAAAGCGGAAACGAGATGGCGTTGCGGTAGCGCCAGTAGTCTTTGATGTAAAGACGGCCCAGCTCCTCGTGGGCGATGCCGTTGGCCGGGTCAAGGGCAAGAATGCGCCGTGCCAGTTCCACGCGCCGCTGCTCGCGGAGCTTATCCTCCAGAAACATGAACCGGTCCGACCGCATCAGCATCATCTGGGCCGTGAGGTAGTCCACGTTGTCGGGATTGCTTTTGAGGGCGGCGTCGAGGGCGCGGCGGGCGCGGCGTTCGTCGGCGAGCGGCGTCTCGGTATAAACGCGCGCCAGCAGATACTGGGCGTCTGCATCGGAGGCATTGCGTTCGAGATGTTTTTCGAGCAGCACACGCGCCGCCTCAAAACGCTCTTCGCGGAAGGCGGTCTCGGCCTGTTCCAGCGGCGGGGCCTGCGCCCATCCCCTATCCGCGCCCAGCGCGAACAGGAAAAGCAGGGAAAAGCTGTAAAGGGAGATACGCATAGTATTAATCGGTAAGGGGACGATTGAATTCTCGGAACCGCGGCTGGTTCTTAACTGCTTTATTCCAGAACGATGGAAGTCGACGTTTCTGCGGTGCGGCCCTGACTGTCGCGGATACGCAGCTGCACGCGCACCGGCCCTTTGCTGAGCCGGGTGGTGTCGAGCACGTAATACCGCGCCTCAGTGCTGCTGCGTGCCTTGTCAGAAAAAGCGACGCCCACGCGCGTGGCAGGGCGAGAAAACAGGGTGCGGCGGCCTGCATTCGCCGCCTCTACTTCTACCTCGAACGCCTCGCCCGAGGCGAGCCCGGCTGCTTCGACGTACAGGTACAACGCCGCGCCGACCCGGAACCGCGCATCAACGGCGGGGGTGATGCTGAAGCCTTTGCGCGCAAACGCGCCCGGCTGCAAACCGCCTTCTTCTACAAGCCGCGCGGGCACGAGCGAGCTGAGCGCGAGCCCGTCCGCGCGCGCCGCGACGACGAGCGAGTCCTGAAGTAGCGCCATCCCTGCCCGGGTGGTCTGCTCGGCCTGTACCCGGTACCGCCCCGGCGCAAGGCGAAAGTAATGGAGCGCATGTATGGTTGAAGTGACAAGGGGCGTGGCGCGCGTCACCTTTTCCCGCGATACCACAAACGCCTCTACCGCGCCGGGCGCGTCCGGCAGCGCAGCGATCACGACGTCCGCGCTGTCAGTTGCGGGGAAGGTGTACACGGCCACCGTGCCGAATGGCTGCACGCCAGTGAGTACGAGGCGCTCGGGCATGCTGCGCTGGAGCGCACGGGCGATAAGGGTGTAATCGTTGGGCGTGTCGCGACCGCTGAAATACTTTGCCGAGGGCGAGAAGAAATTGAAATCGCCGCTCATAAACCAGTCCTGGAAAACCATCCGGAAGTCGCCGTACTCCCACGAAACGAGCCTGCCATCCTCGGACGAGACGAACATGCCGTAGCCTGCGAGCGCGTCAGTAACGTTTTCAGGTAGCCCGTAGCGGAGTATCCAGTTGCCGCGCAGTGTGCGGGTGCCATCGCCGCTGCCTTCATCGAAAAACAGGTCGGCAAGCGCGAGCCGCGCCAGATGGGCCGTCCACCGCTCGTTCTGCGGCGTGGTGAGCAGCGGGTCGCGTATCTGCCAGAAGCCGGTTGTGTCGGGCACCGCCTCTCCCGGTGCAAGCAGCGGCGCGGGGCTGCGCCAGCGCACCTTTTCTGCCGCCGGGGCGCGGGCGAATGCGGTGTCGAATGCCGATGCCGCGCCGGGCCTGTCATCAAGCCAGCGCGATAGCCCCAGCCAGCGCCACGCGTCTACATCGGACGGGTCTGCTGCTGTCCAGGCGCGCGCCAGCGATTCCGCCTCGGGATAGTATTCGAGCAGCAAAGCAAGCCGTATACGCGTGCGCCGGGCTACGGCGTGGTGGGGTTCATCTACGAGTAAGGTGTCGAGGCAGGCGGCGGCGTGGCGGTAGCGGCGGGTGATGGCGCGCGCGCCGGGCGTGAACGCACCCTGCCCGAGCCGCCACGCCACATCATCGTAGCCGCCGAGACCACAGCCCAGCAGCGCCTCCCCGTCGCGGGGACGCAGGAGAAGCAGGCGGCGGCTCAGGCTGCGCAGTGCTTCCATGCGCTCGAAGCGCGCCGCGGCGGTGTCGGATAGCGCAAGCTGGAGGCGGACTTTGAGCAGATCAGGACTGTCCGGGTGGTGGTAGAGGCCCCGCCGCACGTACGCCGCTGCGCGGGCACGGTCCGGCGGGGTGGTCTGCGTGTACAGACGTGCCAGCAGGGCCAGCACCCGGGCATCGCGCGGGGCGGTGCGCGCGGCCTGGTGAAGCAGGGTGCGGGCATGCTCAATCTCCCCTGCTGCTAACGCGCGTGCGCCTTCTTCCACTTCTGCCTGCGCCTGCGCAGCGCTGAAGGGCGCAACACTAACGCATGCCAGCAGCAGCCAGCAGGTGCGCAGGCACGAAAGTGCAGAGTCCTGTAAGGGAGGCCGCCAGCGGCGCATGTCACCAGAATGAAAGCGTACTCCAATTAAAACCGCCGAAAAGCGGCGCGCAAGGGAATTATCGCTGCACGCCCAGCAGCGTCACCCTCGTATTCGGCGCAGACACCCCCTGTCGCCCCGTAAGCGGGGAGACAGCCCTCCCGCTGATGGCGGGACAGGCGCTGTAGGGGGCTGTTTGCGCTGAGCAGCGCCGTTCTGCAAACCCTCCCTTGAGGGAGGTGGCGCGTAGCGCCGGAGGGTGTAGGCCCGGAACGTTGACGGTACAACACCCCCACGATCCTGCGTCGGTTGATGTTGAGATCGCAGCCTCAGGATCTGCAACTCCTGCTCTCCCCTATGCAAGCCGAGAGGCATGTAGCAGAAATCTGCTATGTTGAGCTCGCCTTTAGGCTACCGGTGCGCCGGGCGTATATTGCGCATCCAAGATGTGGCTGAACCCGGTTTGCGACCACCCCTCTACCACCCCTCT
>PPFU01005728.1_pt1 | contig 10454 bp, 9 predicted proteins | sample 1535991 | NCBI WGS metagenome assembly PPFU01 (sample SAMN04901290, study PRJNA319586) | Hypolithon metagenome, whole genome shotgun sequencing project. | isolation source: Antarctic Hypolithon | place: Antarctica: Miers Valley | collected 2014 | reverse complement strand
ACGAAATTCGCGATCCCCTGCCCCGTCGCCTCGCGGTTTTTGTCGCTCGGCGTGTCCGTCATTTCATCGACGATCTGCGCCGTCATCAGCGATTCCAGCAGCCCGACCGCCGCGATGCCGAGCGCGTAGGGCAGGATGATCCAGAGCGTCTCCAGCGTGAGCGGCACCTCCGGCCACAGGAAAATCGGGAGCGTCGAAGGGAGCTCCCCCAGGTCGCCCACGGTGCGCACGCCGAGCGGCCAGATCATCGACACCGCCGTGAGGACGATGATTGCGACCAGCGGCGACGGCACCGCTTTCGTGAAACGCGGCAGCGTATAGATAATGGCGAGCCCCGCCGCGACCATCGCAAACACCGCCACGCCCGCACCTTTGAACTCCGGGAGCTGCGCCATGAAAATGAGGATCGCCAGCGCGTTCACAAACCCCGTCATGACCGAGCGCGAGACGAACCGCATCACCGCCCCAATGCGCGCCACGCCCGCGATCATTTGCAAAATCCCCGTCAGCACCGTCGCCGCGAGCAGATACTGGAGGCCGTGCTCCCGCACCAGCGTGACCATGAGCAGCGCCGTCGCCGCCGTCGCCGCCGAGATCATCCCCGGTCGTCCGCCGAAGATCGCGGTGAGCACCGCGATGCAAAACGACGCGTAGAGCCCGACCTTCGGATCGACTCCCGCGATGATGGAAAAAGCGATCGCCTCCGGGATGAGCGCGAGCGCCACGACCATGCCCGCGAGCAGATCGCCGCGGATGTTCGAGAACCATCCCTTGTAAAAGTTTTGCAAAACCATGAGCCGCCAAACCAGCGGGCGCGGAGACTCCAGTTCCACCGCCCCCGATGCAAGCGCGCCCTACGGCAGCGAAAAGTAGTCAGCCGACTGGTAGCGACCATCGGCGCAGCGGACGATCTGCATGAGGACGTCGTTGGCCAGCGTGCTTGCGCCGAAGCGGAAAAGATCGGGCGTGAGCCAGTCGTCGCCCAGCGTTTCGGCGAGCATCACAAGGTAGGCGAGAGATTCCTTCGCCGTGCGGATGCCGCCGGCAGGCTTCATGCCGATGCGCACGCCGGTCTCGTGGAAATAATCGCGGATCGCCTCCAGCATCACGAGCGTCACCCCCGGCGTGGCGGCGGGCGTGACTTTGCCCGTCGAGGTTTTGATGAAGTCGGCCCCCGCGCGCATCGCGAGGTCGCTCGCGTGGCGGACATGGTCGTAGGTTTCGAGTTCGCCCGTCTCGACGATCACTTTCAAATGCGCCCCTCCGCAGGCTTCGCGGACGGCGGCGATCTCGTCGGCGACCCGGCCGTATTCGCCGGCCATGTAGGCCCCGCGATCGATGACCATGTCGATCTCGTCGGCACCTTCGGCGCGCGCGTTGCGCACATCGTCGAGCTTCACCGCGAGTGCGGATGCCCCGCTGGGAAAAGCCGTGGCGACGGAAGCGACTTTGACCGTACTCGAGCCGAGGAAGGTTTTCGCGGCGCGCACGAGATTCGGATAGACGCAGACGGCGGCGCAACTTGGCGCGCCGTAGCTGGCGGGGAGCGGAGCGATGGCTTTGCGGCAAAGGTGCGCGATTTTCCCCGGCGTGTCTTTTCCCTCCAGGGTCGTGAGATCCATCATGGATAGCACAAGCTTGAGCCCCTCCAGTTTGGCCTTCGTCTTCAGGCTGCGCTTGGCGAAAGCACTCGCGCGCTCGTCCGCCATCACCCGGTCGATTGCGCGCGTCGCCGTCATTTCGTCCTACGCTCCGCGCATGCGGGAGACTTCGGGGAGGGTGAGCAGCTTTTGCAAAATCACGTCGCGGTCGCCGGAGCGGAGATCCTCCACCGTCACGGCGCGCTCCAGGTCGAAGCGGCCCGATTTCGTCCGGCGCAAGTTTTTCAAATGCGCCCCGCAACCGAGGTCAGCCCCGATGTCGTGCGCGTAGGTGCGCACGTAAAACCCTTTGCTGCACACCACCCGGAAGTCGATACCCGGCAGGCGCACATCCTGGATTTCGTGCGCATAGACATGCACCAGCCGCGGCTCGCGTTCGACCGTCTTGCCCTGCCGCGCGAGTTTGTAGAGCGGCACGCCGTCCTTTTTGATCGCCGATACCATCGGCGGCATCTGGTAGAAATCGCCGCGGTATTTCGCGAACGCCTCCTCGATCTGCTCGCGCGTAAAATCCGGCACCGGCTTCGTCTCGAGCACCTCGCCATCGACATCCTGACTGCTCGTCGTCGCCCCGAGCGTCATCGTGCCGACGTATTCCTTGTCCTCGGCCATGAGCAGATCCTGGATCTTCGTCCCGCGCCCGATCACGAGGATGAGCAGCCCCGTCGCCAGCGGGTCGAGTGTGCCGCAATGCCCGATCTTCTTCGTGCGCAAAGTGCGGCGCGCGATCGCGACCACGTCGTGCGAGGTCATCGCCGGGGCCTTGTCGATCAATAGAACGCCGTCGATGTCAGTCATGAAATTCTTTGCAAATCACCTCCAGCACCTCCGCCTCGACCTCCTCCAGTCTCCCCTCGATCCGCGCTCCCGCCGCCAGCTTGTGCCCGCCGCCGCCGAAGTATCCGCAAATCCGTGAGACATCCAACTGCGGGTCTTTCGACCGCATGCTGAGGCGGACTTTTCCTTCCTCCAGCTCCTCGAAAAACACCGCGACCACGACCCCTTCGATCGCCCGGATGTGATCGATCAAACCTTCGTTATCCTCCGGCAGCACGCCCAACTCGGCCGCCGTCGCGCGCGAAAGTCCGAAGCTCGCCACGCGCCCCGAGCACGTCATTTTCATCACTCCGAGCAGCGCACCCAGCAGGCGCACGCGCCGCAGCGGATAACTGTCGTAGGTTTGCTGCGAGAGTTTCCCCACATCGACACCCGCCCGGATTAAGTCGCCAGCAATCTCGAACGTCCGTGCCGTCGTCTGCGGATACTGAAAAGAGCCGGTGTCCGTGGAAATCGCGACGAACAAATTGTCCGCCATTTCGTACGTCAGCGGCAGATCGTTTTGCCGGACGAGTTCGTGCAAAATCTGCCCTGTCGCTGGCGCGGTCGAGTCGATGTGCGCGAGGTCGCCGTAGCGGTTGTTGCTCACGTGGTGATCGATGTTGATGAGCAGCCGGGGCTTCCCCATCGCCGCGATGCACGACTCGCCCAGCCGCTCATGAGTCGCGGTGTCCAGCGCGATGGCCACGTCGAACTCCCCCGGCGTCGCCGGCGGCGTCGTCACCAGTTCCGAGCACGGCAGATAGCGATACTTGTCGAGCATCCCGTCCTCGTTCCAGATGGCGACTTGTTTCCCCATCTGCTGGAGGCACAGCCCCATCGCGAGCGAGCAGCCGAGCGCATCGCCATCGGGCCGCACATGGCTCATCACCACGAAGCGCTCGTGTGCCCGCAGCGCCTGCGCGATCTCGGCCAGCGGAGTGTCAGTTTTCATCGGGCTCGTCCTCGGGAATGTCGATCTCGTCGATCATCTGGTTGATCCGCACGCCGCGCTCAATCGACTCATCGAGGCGAAAGTGCAGGTGCGGCGTGAACTTCAACGTCACCCGCCGAGACAGCGAGTACTGCAGCATCGCACGGTTCTCGTTTAGTTTTCCGACAGCGGCAGTGCGCTCCTTGTCCTCCCCGACCACGCTCACATCGACGTGCGCTTTCTTGAGATCCGGCGTCACATCGACCGACTGAATCGTGACCAGCGCCGCCGAGAAATCGAACTCGCGCGCAACGATCTCACTCAGCTCCCGCTTGAGAAGTTCCCGGACCCGTTCGAGGCGATGCTTCATAGAATTAGTTGAGAGTTGATAGTTGAGGGTTGAGAGCCGCCGCACGACGCGGGCCGCGTGAGAGCAATTCCTCAACTCTCAACTCTCAACCCTCATCTCTCAACTGTTCCTAGAGTTTCTGCGCGACTTTCTCCAGCGTGTAGCACTCGATCACGTCGCCTTCCTCATACTCGCCGAAGTCGCCGAGCTTGATGCCGCACTCCAGGCCGGTGCGCACTTCCTTCACGTCGTCCTTGAAGCGTTTCAACGTGGTGATGCCGCCATCGTAAATCGGCTGGCGACCGCGCAGCACACGGGCGCGCGCGTTGCGCGAGATGCGCCCATCGCTCACCTGGCAGCCGGCGACGCTGCCCTTCGACGTCTCGAACACTTTCTTGACCGACGCGTGCCCGATGACCGCCTCGCGCGTCTCCGGGTCGAGCAATCCCGCCATCGCCTCTTTGATCTGGTCGATCAACTCGTAGATGATGCTGTAAAGTTTGATCTCCACTCCCTCGCGCCGCGCCGCGTTCGCTGCCGAGTTTTCGACCTTCACGTTAAAGCCGACGATGACCGCGTCCGAAGCCGTCGCCAGCAACACATCCGACTCGCTGATCGGCCCGATGCCAGAGTGGATGATTTTGAGGTCGATCTTTTTGCTGTCGATCTCCCCGAGCGCGCCGGTGAGCGCCTCGAGCGAGCCCTGCACGTCGCATTTCAGCACGATCTCCAACGACTTCCGTTTGTCGTCCGCGAGGCTGTCGAAGAGGTTCTCTAGCGTCACCCGCCGCGGCGTCGAGAGCTTCTGCCGGCGGAGCGCGTCGAGCCGCTCCTCGCTCAGCGCCTTCGCCTGCCGTTCACTGTCCATCACGACAAAATCATCGCCCGCATTCGGGATGCCCGCGAAACCGAGCACCTTCACCGGGGTCGATGGCCCCGCCTTTTTCATCGGCTTGCCCATGTCGTCGGTCAAAAGCTTCACCTTCCCCGAGTAGTTGCCGCAGATGAAGGCATCGCCCACCTCTAGCGTCCCCATCCGCACGATCACCGTCGCCGTCGGTCCGCGTCCCGGCTCGACCTGCGCCTCGATCACCGTGCCGCGCGCCGCCTGGCTCGGGCTCGAGCGGAGTTCCAGCACCTCTGCTTGGAGCTGCAGCATGTCGAGCAGCTCGGGGATTCCAGTCCCTTTCGTCGCCGAAACCTGACAGCAAATCGTCTCCCCGCCCCAATCCTCCGGCGTCAGCCCCTGCTCCTGGAGCTGGCCTTTCACCTTGTCCACATTTGCCGAGGCGAGATCGATTTTGTTGATCGCCACGACGATGTTCACCTTTGCCGCCTTCGCGTGATTGATCGCCTCCAGCGTCTGCGGCATAAGCCCGTCGTCCGCCGCGACCACCAGGACGACAATATCTGTGATGTTCGCCCCGCGCGCCCGCATCGCGGTGAAAGCCGCATGTCCCGGTGTGTCGAGGAAAGTAACAGCATGCCCTTTTTTCTCCACGCGATACGCGCCGATGTGCTGGGTGATCCCACCCGCCTCGCCCGCCGTCACCCGCGTCTCGCGGATCGCGTCCATCAGCGAAGTCTTCCCGTGATCGACATGCCCCATGAACGTGATGATCGGCGCGCGCAACTTCAGCTCATCCTCCTCTATTTCCACCGGTGCCTCGGGCTCCGCGATGACTTCCTCGACCTTGTGGACGCCCTCGCCGGTCTTGCGCTTGTCCCTTTCGAAAACAAATCCGTGCTTCGCGCAAATCGTCGTCGCGATGTCCGGTTCGATCGTCTGGTTGATCGCCGCGAAGATGTTCATCGCCATCAGATCGCTGATCAACTGAAACGGCTTGAGCCCCATCTGCGCCGCCAGTTCCTTCACGATGATCGGCGGCTTGAGGTGGATGATTTTCTCCTCGGGAACCTCCTCCACCACTTCCTCGACCGGTGCGGGCGCGGGCTCCGGGTCGGGAGCTTTTTCCGGCACCGGCTCGGGCTTCGGCTCGGGATCTTCCCTCTTCAGGATCCCCGAAATCGGCGGCAGCACCTTGAAAGATTTAGACTCCGCCGCCTTCGCCGGACGCACCTTTTTTTCCTTCGGCTCGATTAAAGAGACCGCCTCCTGCTTCGGCTTGGGCTCAGGCTTGGGCGCGGCCTCCTCCGCCTTTTTCTCCGCTGTGCGCTTGGTCGCGGCGGCGGATTTCTCAGCCGCGGCCGTCTTCGGCCCCGTGCTTCTGGCAGCCGGTTTCTTCGTCGTCGCTTTCGTAATCGCTTTGGTCGCCATGAAAATTTTCGTCCTTCGTGTTCATCTGCCGCGTTATTGCGCCGCGGCGGCGGTTTTCTCCTGCTCCTCGCGAGCCCGGGCATGAATGCCGGTCGCCTCCTCCAGCTCGATGCCAAGAATGTCCGCTAGATCCTGCGGCTCCGCTTCCAGCAGCCCCTCAACGCTCAGGATGCCGCCGCGCACCAGGCCAGTCGCCTTCTCCTCCGCGATGCCCAGTTTCTCCGCCATCACTTTCGCCGCCCCGACCACGCGCGCCTCGAACATCTCCGCCGCCGTCTCGTCCTTTTCTATATTGATGTCCCACCCGGTGAGCCGCGAGGTGAGCCGAGCGTTCTGCCCGCGCTTGCCGATAGCGAGGGAAAGCTGATCCTCATCGACCCGGATGCGCACCGACTTGTGCTCGATGTCGAGCTCGAGGCTTTTCACTTTTGCCGGCTTCAGCGCCTCGAGCACAAACTCCTTCGGATCGCTGCTCCAGCGGATGATATCGACCTTCTCGTTGTTCAGCTCACGGACGATGTTTTTCACGCGCGAGCCGCGCATGCCCACGCACGCGCCAACCGGATCGACCTTCTCGTTCGCGCTGGAGACCGCGATTTTCGTCCGAAAACCTGCCTCCCGCGCGATGCCGCGAATCTCCACCGTGCGATCCGCAATCTCGCTCACTTCGATTTCAAACAGCCGCTTCACGAAATTGGGATGGCTGCGTGAAAGGATGATCTCCGGCCCGCGCGCTCCATTTTCCACCGCCACGACATAAGCCCGCAGCCGGTCGCCCACATTGTAGTCCTCCGTATTCACCCGCTCGCGCATCGGCATCAGCGCCTCGAATTTTCCAAGGTCGATGATCACATCCGACCGCTCGAACCGCCGCACCGTCCCATTCACGATCTCCCCCGCGCGATCCTTGAACTCGTCGTAAATCATCTCCTTCTCCGCCTGCCGGATGCGCTGCATCATCGCCTGCTTCGCCGTCTGCGCCGCGATGCGGCCGAAATTCTGCGGCGTCACTTCCACCTCGATCTCGTCGCCGAGCGCCGCGTCCGCCTTGATCTCGCGCGCCTTCGCCAGCGCGATTTCGTCCTGCTTGTTCTTCACCGGATCAGCCACGATCAGCTTCGCCAGCGCCCGGATCACACCCGTCTTCGGGTCGATCTCGATCCGCAGATCGCGCGAGGCCGAAACCGCCTTTTTAGAGGAGGTCAGCAGGGCATCCGAGACCGCTTCGATGAGGATCTCCCGCTTGATCCCCTTCTCACGCTCCAGATACTCCAACATTGCGATAAATTCGGCATTCATAGAAAAAGTGCGTCACCGGGGGACAAAAAAGAGTGGGTGTGAGCCCACTCGGGAACTATCCGCCGGTATGACGAGCGGGGACTGTATGAGTGTCGTCCAGCGCCGTCAAGCTCGCCGGGTTACGCTCTGTCCGAGCGCCTCTCTCTCTCTCTTCCGGCCTTCACCTCGGCTTCCCGCGGTCCGAAACCGGCTTCGTCACCCGCGCCTCGACGTCCCCGCTTTCACGAAAGCAATCCGCCACGGTCTCGCAGAATGAATCACCTCGAAGGCGCGATTTCCAAATCCAATACGATGTAGAGGAGAACCCATGAGAGTCATCCCCCTTCTTGCTGTCCTGGCAGCCATCTCATCTCCGTTTCTCCACGCCGCCAGCACTGAGCAGACACGCGAAGAAATGACTCGCTTCACCGCGCTGCAAATTTTCCTCGACAACCAGAACTTCAATCCCGGCAAGATCGATGGGCGCTGGGGAGAGTTCACCCGCAAGGCGCTCACCCGCTACCAAAACGCGGGCGGAAAATCCGCGCCGGTATACGCCGAACAAGCCCCGGATTCTTTCGATCTCCCACTGGATAAAGTGGAGCCGGTTTTCACCGCCTACTCGGTCACCGCCGAGGATGTGGCCGCTATCGGAAAAGTTCCCAGCGAGCCAAAAGATCAGGCACAACAAAAAGCGATGCCGTACGAGTCCGTGCTGGAACTGGTCGCCGAACGTGCCCACGCCGATCAGGATTTTCTGAAAGAGCTAAACCCGCAAAAGAATCTCGATGAGCTAAAGGCAGGGGATTCGGTGACGGTGCCGAATGTGGCGAATCCCTTTCAACTGAGCGCAGTGCAGGCGCAGGCAGAAGGTGAAAAGAAAGCTAAAGAAAAAGAATCGTCGGACGAGACAGCGGGCGAGTCCGAGAAGTCCGGCTACCAAATCGACATCATCGTGAGCGAGAAGATGCTCGAGCTAAAGAAAGACGGAAAGCTGGTCGCCTGCTTCCCTATTACGCCCGGCTCCGAAAGCCTCCCCGCCCCGCAAGGTGAGTGGAAGATCACCAGCATCACGTTCATGCCGTGGTTCCGCTACGACAAGAAAATGCTCCAGGAAGGCGAGCGCAGCGACGACGCCCATAACATCCCGCCCGGCCCGAACAACGCCGTCGGCATCGTCTGGATGGCCTTGAACAAGAAAGGCATCGGCATCCACGGCACTGGCGCGCCCGAGACGATCGGCCGCTCCAGCAGCCACGGCTGCATCCGGCTCGCCAACTGGGATGCCTGGAAGCTGGCGCAAATGGTGGGCGACGGCACTCCGGTTATGATCCGCTGACGTTCCCGCGCGCCACTCACTTCCGCAGCCGCGGATCGAACCAGAACGGTTGCGGCTTTCCGATGACGACCTTCGCATAATCGGGATGCTCCGGATTGAGGACAAAGTTTCTCTCCGATTCGATCACAGCGCTCGGCACTCGCAGGACCACAGGCGCCTTGGTTTGCAGCCATTCATCCCCCCACCACCGCGTCTCGTCTGGATGCGCAAATCCCTGCCGTGCGCCAGGCAAGTTGCCGCCGAAACCTGTCACCAAGCTGTCGTCAAACTCCGCGGGAATCGCGACGAAGCGCAAGAGAAGAGCTTCTCCCGGCAGATGCACCAGCGTCTCCAGCGCGGCGAGCGGGAGCGACGATGCAACATACACAGCCGCCCGACCGATAGAGTTCCAACGGCCGCCAAAAGTCGCTGCTCCTTCTCCATCGAAAGCCGTGTCAGCGTGCTCGTGCTTGACGATCCGCCACGCGCGGATCGTCACATGAAGACTCCGTGCTCGATGCGACCGAGCACATTTTCCACCTCACGGGCGCCCAGTTCGGTGTCCGCGTAGTCGAGTGGAGTGGCACCATCGAGCGCCAGCGCCGGAGAGACAAACCAAGTCTTTACCGCACCCGCGTCTTCAAACACCTCCAGCGCGCGCTGATACAAGTGCTGAATCCGCACGACCCGCTCCGATTCGAGCCGGTCGAACCTGCCCGTCTGCTTGCGTCGATGCAGAGTGCGAGGTGCAATGCCCACAATTTGCGCGAGTTTTTCCGGGCGCACATTGAGCTTCTCGCTCAGGTCGAAAAAAGTCCGCGTTGGCAATCCGGCTTTGATGCGCGGGATGAGTTTCTCGGGGTGAAAATCTGCCATCGTCATGGTTGCCATAGAGCCGAAGACTCATGCCATCTGGCGCAGGCGTCAAACGCCGAGTTCCCGAATCTCGACCCTTCGGCTAGTTTGCTGTTTACGCCGCGGGGGCGGTTATGGCATTCGTCTCGGCCCGTTTTTTCAAACCATTCACCCACTCACTTTTATGCCCAAGAATACCAAAGCACCCAAAGCCTCGAAGTCCCCCAAGCCCGCCAAAGCCTTAAAAGGCCAATACGTCTATTACTTCGGAGACGGAAAAGCCGACGGCGACGGCAAGATGAAACCCCTCCTCGGCGGCAAAGGCGCGAACCTCGCCGAGATGACCCGCATCGGGCTTCCGGTGCCTCCGGGGTTCACGATCACAACCGAAGTCTGCACCCACTTTTACGAAAACGGACGCAAATATCCCGGCGTGCTCGACGCCCAGGTCGAATCCGCGGTGACGAAGATCGAGAAGTCCCTCGGCAAAAAGCTTGGCGACTCCGAGAACCCGCTCCTGCTCTCCGTCCGCTCCGGCGCCCGCGACTCCATGCCCGGCATGATGGACACGATCCTCAACCTCGGTATGAACGACAAAGTCGTCGAGGTCGTCGCGAAAAAGTCGGGCAACCCGTGGTTTGCGTGGGACTCGTATCGCCGCTTTTTGCAGATGTATGGCGATGTCGTCATGGGCGTGCAAAAGCGCGCCGGTGAGGAGCACGAGCCGTTCGAGGAACTGATCGAAGCCGTGAAGCACGAGGCCGGTGTCGAGAACGACTCCGACCTTTCCGTCGATGATTTGAAAAAGCTCGTCGGGCAGTTCAAAGACCTCATCAAAGAGCGCTGCGGCAAAAATTTCCCACAGGATCCGCGGCAGCAGATGTGGGGCTCCGTCGGCGCCGTCTTCGGCTCATGGAATAACGACCGCGCCAAGGTCTATCGCCGCAAATACGGCATCCCGCACG
>PPFU01005408.1_pt1 | contig 10454 bp, 6 predicted proteins | sample 1535991 | NCBI WGS metagenome assembly PPFU01 (sample SAMN04901290, study PRJNA319586) | Hypolithon metagenome, whole genome shotgun sequencing project. | isolation source: Antarctic Hypolithon | place: Antarctica: Miers Valley | collected 2014 | reverse complement strand
GGCGACAGCAGGCGGAAATCTCCGGTGTCGGCGGGTACCGGCGTTTTCGACAACCGGCCGATCACGCGGTAGAACGCATGCGCGGTATGCCGCTTGAGCCAGCTGTCGCCGTCGCGCTGGACGCGCGTGCCGTGCACGTCGTCGTAGCCTTCGCGCCACTTGGCGACGAATTGCGGGATCAGTTCCGGCGGATCCTGACCATCGGCATCGAGGATCAGCACCGCCCCGGTGTCGACATGATCCAGGCCTGCGGTCAGCGCGGCTTCCTTGCCGAAGTTGCGCGACAGGCGCAGCAGTGACACGCGCGGATCGGCGCTCGCAAATGTCTGCAGCATTGGCCAGGTGCCGTCGCTGCTGCCATCGTCGATGTACAGCACGCGGGTTTCGACGCCCTGCAGCCGGTCCAGCGCCGCGACGATGCGCGGATGCAGAAGCGGCAACGCCTCGCGCTCGTTGTGGGCGGCAACGACAACGGTCAGTGTGTCGTGAATCGTCATGAGGCGGATGGTAGCTCAGCCAGCGTTGACGAATTTCGTCTCTTGGCCATCATTCCCAGAACGTGAGCGTAGGCTGGGTTGGCTCCATCAATCCAGCTTACCCAGATAATCCGCGCCGCCGATGTGACGCATCTGGCGCTCGATCGCGCGCGTGCGGCGCTGCACATAGGGTCCGGGGTGGCCCGCATCGTATTTTTTCGGATTGGGCAACACGGCCGCGAGCCGCGCGCCCTGTGCGGACGTCAGGTGTTTGGCATCCCTGCCGAAATACGTCTTCGCGGCAGCTTGCGCGCCGTACACGCCGTCGCCGAATTCGGCGAAGTTCGCATACAACTCCAGGATGCGCGCCTTCGGCCACATCGTTTCGATCAGCAGCGTGTACCAGGCTTCGATGCCCTTGCGCACCCAGCTGCGACCACTCCACAGGAACAGGTTCTTGGCGAGCTGCTGGCTGATTGTGCTGGCGCCACGCACCTTGCGGCCGCGTGCGTTCTGTTGGCGCGCCTTCTCGATCGCCTTCAGATCGAAGCCATGATGGACGGCGAAGTTCTGGTCTTCAGCTGCGACCAGTGCGACCGGCAGATGCGTCGAAATGTCATCGAGATCGCGCCAGGCATGCGCCGACCGATACTCCCAGTCGCCGCTTTTCCAGGCCTGGAACTGGCGGATCGCCATGAAGGACGAGAACGGCGGATCGACGAAACGCAGGATCGCGACTTGCAGTACGGAGCCCAGCAGGAACAGGAACGGCAACGCCAGCAGCCATCGCAGCCAGCGAAGGCGGCGCGGCTTGTTCCCATTGGCAGGCATCCCCATCTCCCGAGTCTCCACGCGCCGTTGCTGCAAGCGGCATTATCTTCCATGCATGCTGTCTGGCGTCATGCGTGGCGTGGGGCAGGGAAGCCAATCGCACGTGCTCGTCGTCCCCGCAATCATCGAGGCCATCATTCAATGCCGACTGAGAGTGCCCCTGCCGCATCCGACGTCCTTACCCGCTTCCTGTTACCGCGTGCAGGCGTGCGTGGCGTCCGCGTGCACCTGGATGACGCCTGGCGTGAAATCCGGCAGCGTTCCGATTACTCCGACCCCACCGCAGAACTGCTCGGCGAAGCCGTAGTCGCGGCCGCGCTGTTCACAGGACATACCAAGGTCGACGGCCGACTGTCTGTGCAAGTGCGCAGCGACGGTGCGTTGCGCAGCCTGTTCGCGGAATGCACGGCCGCCGGCACCTTGCGCGGGCTTGCCCAGGTCGGAGACGCTGGCGGGGTGTCCCGCGATCTGCGCCGGCTCGGGGCCGGCGCCATCATGGCGATCACCATCGAAAATCCCAGCGCCAACGGCCGCGAGCCCGGCCGTTACCAGGGCATCGTGCCCCTGGAAGCAGAATCACTCATGGAAGCGTTCGAGGATTACTTCCGCCAATCAGAACAGTTGCCGACCCGCCTGCTGCTGGCCGTCGACGGCGATGCCGCGGCCGGATTGATGCTGCAGAAACTGCCCGGCGACCGTGGGGACGACGATGGCTGGACCCGCGCCACGACCTTGTTCGACACCCTGTCACCGGAGGAGCTGCTGGTCTGGCCGGCGGAAACGCTGCTGTTGCGGCTTTTTCATCAGGACGGGGTCGAAGTCCTGGGCGAACGTCGACTGCGATTCGGATGTTCGTGTTCCCGTGAGCGCGTCCAGGACGTCCTGATTTCCCTGGGCGAAACCGAGGCCCATGCGTCCGTTCAAGAAGACCAGCATGCCGAGATCCGTTGCCAATTCTGCGGGCATTCCTACCAGTTCACGGCCGGGGACATAGACGCGCTGTTCACTGGGAGCGGCGCAGGATTGGCTGGGCCGAACAACCTGCAATAACGGGGTTTCAGGGGAGCCCCCGATTGTTAAATATCCATAAATCGGGTAATGTCAACGTCCGCAGGATTGGGGAACTTGCGATCCCGTATCGGGGTCGATTTCAAGCCATGCGTTTACACCTCATGTCATCGCTGTTCGCGTTGCTGCTCCTTGGCGGAGCGGTTTCCAGCGTGCACGCCCAGAGCAAGCCGGCCAAGTCCGGGGAAGAGGTCGCGCTACCCATCTTCAACAATGCCAGTGGCAAGTTCGAAGCGGTGCTTTACCTCGAGCCCACCGGCCAGACCAATACGGGTGCACGCTGGCGGTTCGGACGCACCACGCTGGATGCGGCGTTCGGTCTTTCAAGTGGCGATTCGCTCGCGCTGCTGTGCGATCGCAAGACAGGCATCGCCAATGCCATCGACAACCTCGACGGCAACTGCATGCTTGGCGCGCTCGGCAACGGACTCGACGACAACGGCAGCAGGCGCACCACTTTCAGCACCGGATTGAGCCGCCCGGGCGGCAAGGCCGTGCTCACGTTGGGCAAAGGCCGCGACACGCTCCCTGCGTGGCTCACGCCTTCCGGCCGGGCCAACGTCAAAGCCGAGCAGAATGACCTCACCTTCCACGGCCAGAAGAACATCGGCCGCAACGGGATGGTGACGATTGCCGGAACGACCGCCAAGGCGCGGCTGGTTCCCGCCGAGAACGTGCCTGGTCTTGCCGATCAGTGGAATACCAAAAGCCTGAGCGTCGGCGGCGGTGTCGGCGCCTTCAGCGCGAACATCGTAGGCCGCGTAATCGCAGTACCCGGCACCCCCGAAAAGTGGGAAGGCCTGGGGCTTGGCCTGACCTGGCGTACCCCTTGGAGCGGACAGCTCAGCGTCGGCGCCGAGAATGTCGTCACCCGCGGCAAGAATCCGTTCTCTCCCGGCAACAAACCGGCCGACGAGGAAGACAGCACGATTCCTTACGTGCGCTACGAGCAGGATCTGTAAGTTCGCTTCGTTAGCGACGAAATAGCTCCATTCTTTGATCGTCGCTCGCACGAATGCCCGGGGATCCCAGGTCGTCGCGGGAGGACACGGCAAATTGCCGGGTCTCGCGAGCCACTATTAACCCTGGTTTGCCTCTAGTGGCCGTTGTCGCTTGGCATTGACCCTATGGCCGCATTGTTAGTTGTAATGGGCGTTCATTATGGTGTTGCGCGGACCTTAAACAGTTTGTAACGCTCCCGTTACAATCCGCGCCATGCCATCTAAAAACAACCCCGATTCAGACCAACTGGATTCTCTGCACCTCTGGCAGAAAGCCGAGCAGTTGTTGTCCGCACGCAACTTGCCGGCCGCAAGACTTGTCTACGAGTCCCTTGCCACCGATCGCGGATTCAGCGCGATTGCAAATTTGCGTCTGTCGCTGATCGCAACGGCCAGTGGCCGCCACCGGGATGCGGTCGAACATGCGATGGCAGCTTATCGTGAAAGATTGCCGGACCCCGATCTGTTGGAAATGATCGCCAAGCGCTTGTTGATGCTGGGCGAGATGCGGGCGGCAATCGATTGCGCATCGCATCCCGCCGTCCTCGGAAGTGCGTCGCCGTCCACGCCTGCGGAACTCGGCAAGCTGATGAGCGACGCGTCACAACCCGATCTCGCATTGAAGTTGCTAGAGCAGGCGCGCATTCGCGGCTTGAATACACCCGCCATCCGCTATCTCATCGGATTATCGCGGATGTATGTCGGTGAGACCGCGTTGGCCGAGATGGAACTGGAGCGCTGCTTGGCCGGCGACCCCAACTTCGCGCAGGCGCACTGGTCGCTGTCGAAACTACGAAGGCAAACATCGGCGCTGAACCATGTTGGGCGTTTGCAAGCGGTCATCGCACGCTTGGGCAATGACCACGCCGACGCACCGCTGCTGCATTACGCCCTGTTCCGCGAGTTCGACGACATCGGCGACAGCGAGAACGCGTGGCAGGCGTTGAGCGAGGGCACGCGGCTGCGGCGCAGGCATGTCCAGTACAACGCAGCCGACGAACAGGCCATGTTCGATCATCTGCTTCGTTTCGGCGCAGTGATGCCCGACGCCCGTGTCTTGGATCGCAATGAACACAGCGATGGTCCGGTGCCGATCTTCGTCATCGGCCAGCCACGCTCCGGTACCACATTGCTCGAACGCATCCTCGGCAACCATCCACAAGTCACCAACGCCGGCGAACTGACCGACATGGTCATGCAGCTACGGTGGATGTGCGACCGCAGTGGCCCGCGATCGCTGGATCTCGATCTTGCGCAACGCACTGATGCGATTGACTGGACAGAATTGGGCCAGCGTTATCTCGCGCACACGCAGTGGCGCGCCAATGGCCGGCCGTTCTACACAGACAAGATGCCGTCGAACTTCCTCTGCGCCGGCTACATACTTCGCGCGCTGCCGCAGGCCAAGGTTCTGCACATGGTCCGCGAGCCAATGGACACTTGTTTCTCGAACCTCAAGGAACCATTTGCCGGCGCGTATCCGCACAGCTACGACCAAGTGGAGATGGCCGGGCACTACCGCAACTATTGTCGGCTGATGGCGCATTGGCATAGCCGGTTCCCAGGACGCATCCTGGACGTAAATTACCGCGAACTGGTGTCTGAGCCGCAGCGCGTCGCAAGTGAGGTGCTCACGCACTGTGGATTGCCTTGGGACGGCAACGTGCTCGAGATCGCAAAAAGCGAGGAGAGTGTCGCGACCGCCAGCGCCATGCAGGTGCGCGAACCGATCCACCAGCGCTTCCTCGGACAGTGGCGCAGGTACGAAGCCGAGCTTGCACCTATGCGCGAAGCCTTGGGTGCATACGTCGCCTGATCGCACCGGCCAGACGGCTCTCCATGAAGCGATATCGGAACGGCGTATTGATCAGGGCAAGGCACCTGTCATCCATTTGCTTGCCCTGCCTGCAAACGCTGGATCATTGGCTGTAGATATTCCGCATAGGGTTCCCACTTCGGCTTCTCCCTTGCAGCCACCTTCTCGCGCACCTGCACTGCACTCGCCGTAGCGATGCCGCGCGTCCGTGTCGACAGATCCAGCATGCCGGGCTCGAACTCCACTCCGCAGAACCCGCTGACAGCGCGCAGCACACATTCCGGGTCCCGCGTCAGCTCGGCATAGCTGACATCCAGGATGCGGCCCGGATAGGCCGCATGCCAATGTCGCATCAACCTCTGGTATTGAAGGAAGTAGTCGGCCAGTTCAATCTGGTCATACGAATACGGATTGGCATCGGAAAACAATTCGCGCAAGTTGGAGAAACACGTCTCGATCGGATCCCGCACCATGTGCAGGATCTTTGCCTGTGGCAGGGCCTGGCAGATAAAACCGATATTCAGGAAATTCGACGGCAGCTTGTCCGTGAAGTACTGCTCTTTGCCCAATCGCCACTCGAGTCCAGCAAGATATCCCCGCCCCACTTCGGCGAAGTCCAGTGCTGTCGAATGTTCGACAATCTTCGCATCGATTACCCCGCGGCAATGATGGTCTGTCGCGAAACGCATCTGGCTGGTGAAGTCGTAGAGCTCACCGATGCCCATGACATTACTATGCCCTTCGATCAGTTGCTCCAAAAGTGTGGTTCCGGATCGATGCATCCCGACGATGAATATAGGCACGCGCTCGTTAGTGTCCGCCTTTCGAGTTGAGGATTGCGTAGACGAAGGTAGATGCACTAGCGCAGAGACAAGGCTTCTGGATTCCTCGGAGGTGTAACGCAGCCGCGAGCGCTTGGCCTTGCAAGCATGGACAAGCGCCTCCCTCGCAGGTCCGTAATCGCCGAGATCATCCAGTTCCTTGTGCAGTGCGTATGCCAGCAGAGAAATGTCTTCAGCGGTCCGCGCCGGTTTGGAGAGTTGTTGCTCTATGGTGCGAATATGATTGGAACCGGGCGTCTGTTTGCGAAGTCTCGATAAAAACCAGTGGGCTTGAGCTATCTCGGGCGCGCGTGCAATGCAACGGGTGAGATCAGCCTCGGCTTCGTCAAAGCGACCTAGATATGACAGCACTTGTCCACGTGCCAACAACAAAGGCGGGTAGTGAGGGTCGCCGCGCTTCGCTTCGTCCAGCATGCTTATTGCTCGCTCCTGCTCATTGAGATAACTGAGTTGAGCCGAGCACGCAATCAAAAGAGGGATGCTGACACTTTTGATCGGAGTGAGCCGATTGAGCACGTCGTGCAAAGCGGTCGCTTCATTGAATGTGCGAAGCCGCGAGATCAGTTCCGGGATCACGGCTCTTTCGATCGAATGCGCGTGACACGCCTTCAGTGCGTAATCACGGGCTGTTCGATAATGACCGGAAAATGATTCGATGTAGGAGAGTTGAACCAGGGCGTCGGCGTCATTCCCCTGCTGTTCGAGAATTCCCAGGAGGGCGGTGCGAGCTTTTGCCCATTCCCCTCGCGAACCACACCGCTCGGCGATATCACGCAATTCCGGAATACTGGTCATTTTTTCGATTCTACGGCAGAAAAAAAACGGCCGCCAAAAGGCGGCCGTTGAAGTTCAACACAAGCAAGATTAGAACTCGTACTGGACCATGAATCGTACTGAGCGCGGCGTCTGGAAGCCAGTCGGCGTTTTGTACAGAGTTGGCTGAGGTACGCCGTTACTGTCTTCGCCAAATTCGTTCACGCTGATAACATCACGCTCGTTGAAAACATTGAATACATCCATCTTGAACGAAAGTCCTTCCAGCCAATTCGGGTTGTAGTTGACATTCAGACCGAGCGTGCGTGTCCAGGGCGTACGGCCGGAGGAACCTCTTGGAATGACCGTGGAGCCGTTTCTACGGCGCTGCCCATGCCCGAAGTTACCATTCGTGCCGATGGCGGTATCGCAAGAGAAATAGCTATTGCGATAGCCGGTAGGATCTCCATCAAACACGCCAAAGCAGTTGATTGGGCGACCCGATTGAACGATCAAGTTGCCGCCGATGGACCATTCATTAGTCAGGTCATAGTTACCAAACAACTTGAAGCTGTGGCGACGATCGTTTGGCAGGTAGCCAAAGGAACCGACCGTCAACTCCGGATAATCGAAGTCCTGAGTAGTGCCCGTGTCATCTTGCCCATTATCCGACTTCACACCGCCTTCCGTGTTACCGATGCTTTGCGCATAGGTGTAGGACGCTTGCATGAACGCTCTGTCCCAGCTGCCGTCCAGGGCGAATTCGAGAGCATTGTATTTACGCTTGGCTTCCGGCCCAAGCACGTCGGCCGGGATTGTGACAGTCTCGAACTGACCGTCGCCGTTGATATCCATGTTGAAGATGCCGTCACTGCCAGGGTTGTACAAGCGGCAAAACGGAAAGCCTGGATTGTAAACGGCAATATCACTAGGCCTTGTGCGCTGTTCAGGTGTAATGAATGGAGCGTTGGGATTGTCGCCTATGGTGAATCCATTTGCGAGTGCAAAATCAATGACCGGACGATAATCGCACGTGTCGTCGATCGCACGCTTGAGATCACGATAGATGCCGCGAACTGTAAGGGAGACGTTATCCGTCAACGTCTTCTGGAAGCCCAAGATGAATTCGTCCTGGATCTGGGGGTCGAGATTGGTAGACGCGATCGAACTCGCATCCTTGGGAACACCAAATTCATTGTTCAAGAAGCGGGTGGTGCCAGGACGGAGCGTGAGTCCGGTTGGGGCGCCTGTCGTTGGATCGATACCCGTGAAGTCGAAGTCTCGCACCCGGAACAGAGACGCGCTGGCGCCTCGAACGGCGACCGTAGCCGTAAGGGGAAGTGCATAACGCCCGGCATTGCCGAAGACCTTGAACGTCGAGTCACCAAAGACGTCCCAGGAGAAGCCAAGACGGGGCTGAAACTGGTTCTCGATCTCGACGAACGTCTCGCCCTGTCCATTCTTGTTCTCGAACGTATCCCAGCGCAGACCGATATAGGCCAGGAAGTTGTCGGTGACATTCCAGCTGTCTTCCACATAGAACGCTTGCGAATCCACACCCACGGTAGCGCCCGTCTGAAATACGTTTTCCGTGACGACGGTGTTGCTCCGATAAATGAAAGCAGCGCCACCCTCGCGGGACTCGGCGGCAAAACTTTCAAACTCATCCAAGTCGATACCGGCACGGATCCGGTGAGCACCGAGGATCCATTCGGCATCAAGCCGGAACTGGTCACGCGTGTCCTGGTTGTCGGGGCTACCGATCAGACCGATGAAGTTGCAGCTCGGGATCACGAGCGGGTTGCGACCTGCTTGAGGGCGCCCATCAATCACCTGGGGGCAGCCAGACTGGGAGCCGATCACACCGTTATATGCTGTACGGATGCCGTTTGCAGCGATGCCGAAATCAGCGCGTGAATTTTCTGCATGCCCGTACAAGGCCGATAACGTGAAGTTGTCGGTCAGGTAGCCGGTGTACTTGAGGGAATAGGTTTCGCCACCTGTTTCGGAAAAGCGAGTTCCGCGCAAAGCGGTGCGTTGCAAGGCCAGGTCAGAGGCGGGAACGTTTCCCCCGGTACTGGTGCTGGTATTGCTGAAGACCCGTGACTCGCTTTCCGATTTATCGGAGAACGCGGTCAACTCCAGGCGGTGGTCGTCGGCGATGGCCCAGTCCATCTTGAGGAGCCATCCAGGCGTATCTACTTCAAAATCGGAATTGGTAGTGGCGCCAGCACCGCCAAACGATGTGACATTTCTACGCTGGCTGTAGGTCAGCAAGCCGTAGGCAAACAACCTGTCCTTGATCAAGGCTCCGCTGGCCCACACCGATCCACTCAAGGTATCCCCAGCACTGTCCCTGGAATTATTCTCAAGGGTGAATACAGGCTGTTCGAATGGCTGAGGGGCCGGTGTCGTTGGGGTTGTCGTTGGCTGGACGCCACCGTAATTCAGCCCAGCATTACTAAACCTGTCCCGTTGGTCCTCGCGCAGTGAAGCCGGGGTCCAGAAAATGTTTGCACCTGCGTGGAATTCGTTGCTGCCAGACTTGGTTACAACGTTGACAACGCCGCCCAATGCACGGCCGAACTCTGCACCATAACCGCCCGTTTTCGTCTGCTGTTCGGCAATCGCTTCGAACGGCAGCTGGGCGAAGTTCAAGTTATCGAACGAGTTGGTGATGTTGAAGCCGTTGACAAAGTACGCATTCTCTGAGACCGAGGCTCCACCAAAGGATGCGAGATTGCCGAATGCGGCATCGCCCCGCACTGTGCCCGGAGCCAGCAGCGCGACGCTCGTGATGTCACGCGGCACAGGAATTTTTGCGACCTGCTCGGCAGTGAGAATCGTGGTGGACTCTACTGAAGACACATCGATCGGGTTGATTGCTGCGGTGCCTACAACTGTAACGGTATCGAGATTAGTCGCGCCGGCACCGCTGCTGGTGCTGGCTACAAAGTCCACATTCGAGGCAGTACCAATATTGACAGTCACTGTGCGGGCGCTGCCGCCGTTGCGAGTGACTGTGTACTGACCGATGGGCAATTGTGAAATGCGGTAGTTACCGTCGCCGGTTACGGTGATCGTGCGTGAAAAGCCGGTCGCCGGGTTCGTGATGGTGATGGTATCGCCAGCAGCGGCTCGACCGGACACCGCACCCGCGGTATTGGTCTGCGCTTGGACGCCGCCGATGAAGCAGAAGCCGAGTGCGACAGTCAGCGCACTACGCTTCAGGCCTTTGGCAAGTGACTTAGAAGCCATTGATGTAACCCCCATTGGGACAGTTGAGCTAATGAAATAAAGGTAAGTCACAGCCGAAAGGCGGCTCGACCACGCGACTATAGACCAGCGAACAAATCTTTAACAAGGGCCTCAGTTCAAATTTATATAGATGAGAGGTGTGTTCAGGTACAGATTGTCCCCCGAACAGAGGTAAATTCCCTAAGTCATTGTGTTTGACTGGCAATTTGCCACCGCGACGTCGACCCAAGAAGAATCAGATTGCTGCAGTGCAGCATCCTTGCTCACACGTTGACGACTTCTAAAGCCTGCCAACCGTCAATCTGTACTCATCTTTCAGCGCCGGTGGCATCCGCGGGCCGAATTCGGCCAGGAAGCTGCCGATGCTGTCCAGTTCCGCCTGCCAGCCTTGGGCATCGAAGTCGATGAG
>PPFU01008686.1_pt1 | contig 10457 bp, 9 predicted proteins | sample 1535991 | NCBI WGS metagenome assembly PPFU01 (sample SAMN04901290, study PRJNA319586) | Hypolithon metagenome, whole genome shotgun sequencing project. | isolation source: Antarctic Hypolithon | place: Antarctica: Miers Valley | collected 2014 | reverse complement strand
GATGATCGCAAAGCTCAAGGGCGTGCTGGATGAGACCGGGGCCGACTGGGCGGTGATCGATGTCGGCGGAGTGGGCTACCTGGTGCATTGTTCTGCTAGGACACTGGCGGCGCTAGGGGCTGCGGGCGAGGCTTGCGAGGTGTTCACCGACCTCCAGGTGAGCGAGACCGACCTGCGCCTGCTCGGCTTCGCCGCCGCCGCCGAGCGCGACTGGTTCCGCCTGCTGACCGGCGTGCAGGGGGTGGGCGCCAAGGTGGCGCTGGCGATCCTCTCTGCCCTGTCGCCAGCCGAATTGCGCGACGCCTGCGCGGGCGGCGATGCGGCGCAGGTGGCGCGGGCGCAGGGAGTCGGCCCCAAGCTTGCGAGCCGCATCGTCAACGAGCTGCGCGATCGGGCCGGGGCGCTTGCGGGCGGTGCGGGTGTCTCCGCCTCTGCCGCGCTTCCGCCCGCGGGCAGCGCCGGCGCCGATGCGGTCTCGGCCTTGCAGAACCTGGGGTTCAAGCCCGCGGTGGCCGCCGGCGCGGTGGCCCGGGCGCAGGCCGAACTGGGCGAGGGAGCCAGCGAAAGCGAGTTGATCCGTGTGGCATTGAGGAGGGCGGCGGGATGAGATTGATGCTGAATTCACTTTCGCGCTGGAGCGATCTGACCTTGTTGGGACTGCGCGCGCTGACGGGCGCGTTCCTGATGTATCAGACTTGGGACAATGTCAGCAGCAGTGCGCGCATGGAGGAGTTCGTCCAATTTCTCGACCAGTTCGGCTTTCCGGTCCCGGCGTTGCTGGCGCCGCTGTCGGTCGCCGTCCAGTTCATCTGCGGCGCGCTGCTGATCGCCGGTTTCCTGACGCGGATCGCCGGCTTGCTGATTGCGGTCAATTTTGTCGTCGCCGTCGCGATGGTCCACTGGAACGAGGACTTCCGGGGCTGGTGGCCAGCGCTCGTTCTGGTGTTTCTGGGCCTGCACTTCGCGGCGGCGGGTTCGGGGCGGTTCGGGCTGGATGCTATCTTCGAGCGGTCGCGGCGGTGACGACGCGGCCCCCTCGGTTCTTGAGCGACAGCCAAGGCGAGCTTAATCAGGCTGCCGCTTGGGAAGGCGGGGAGAGACGGCTGAACTCTTTTCAGGTGGGTCGAAGGTAGTGCTGCGACGCCTCTCTGACGAGGAACTAGCGAAATCATATGGTGGTATGATGGAACAAGTTTATTTCCGTCTCCGAAACGTAGAAATATGCTCTAACAATATTGTCCCACACCGAACAATGGAAGAGCACTATTCAAACTTGTTTTTGTTTGATGCGATGCATGTCCAGATTAGAAAAGTATGTGAGGCGTGGTCAATAGCCCTTTTCATGCTTCATAGAAATGGGTATGAACATATCACTAACAAAGATATGATATCTTTCAGAGCTGACAAAATACTTAGGGTTTTGCGCTTATCAGATAAATATTACCCGCAGGTTTTTGCGGATAATGTGATTTTGGTAGATGATATTCCAATGATACTGAATCTGAGACCGGGATTTACTACCGAATACATCAAAGATATATACCTTGAATGCGACAAGCAATTGCATGCTGGGCGTATCGAACTCTATTTAGAGGGGCGTAAGTTATTAAACGAACACAAATTTGTTCATAACGTTCATACGACACTTTTGCCATTGGCAGCACGTCATTTCGTGCCCCTCCGCCATGAAAATAGAGCACTGTTCTTAATGGTGGATCCAGTAGCTCATGCATGTTCGTGTAGGATATCACCAGTTCGATACGTTTTATGATCCCCAACCCCGCCATCTCCCCCACGCCCCAACCGGACGATCCCGACGCCGCCTTGCGCCCCAAGAACTTGCACGAATTCGTCGGGCAGGAGGCGGCGCGGGACAATCTGCGCGTGTTCATCGAGGCCGCCAAATCCCGCGGCGAGGCGATGGATCACGTGCTGTTCTTCGGGCCACCGGGCCTCGGCAAGACGACATTGGCGCAGATCGTCGCCCGGGAGCTTGGCGTCGGGTTCCGGAGCACGAGCGGGCCGGTGATCGCCAAGGCGGGGGACCTGGCCGCGCTGCTCACCAATCTGGAGCCCAACGACGTATTGTTCATCGACGAGATCCATCGGCTCAATCCGGTGGTCGAGGAAATCCTCTATCCGGCGATGGAGGACCGCGCGCTCGACATCATCATCGGCGAGGGGCCCTCGGCGAGGAGCGTCAGGATCGACCTGCCACCCTTCACCCTTGTCGGCGCGACGACGCGGCAGGGGCTGCTCACCACCCCGCTGCGCGATCGGTTCGGCATTCCGGTGCGGCTCGTCTTCTACAGCGAGGGGGAGCTGACGCGGGTGGTGACGCGCGGCGCCAGGCTGCTGGCGATGGAGATCGAGCCCGAGGGAGCGCGCGAGATCGCCCGCCGAGCGCGGGGCACACCGCGGGTGGCGGGGCGGCTGCTGCGACGAGTGCGCGATTTCGCCCATGTCGCTGGCGACGGGACGGTAACCGCGAGCATCGCCGATGCGGCGCTCACCCGGCTGGAGATCGACGCGCTCGGGCTCGATGCGATGGACGGGCGCTACCTGACGATGATCGCCGAGACCTATCACGGAGGCCCGGTGGGGGTGGAGACGCTGGCTGCCGGCCTCGCCGAGCCGCGCGATACGGTGGAGGAGGTGATCGAGCCCTATCTGATCCAGCTTGGCCTGATCGCCCGCACGGCGCGGGGGCGGTGCCTCAACGAGGGTGGCTGGCGGCATCTGGGGATCACGCCGCCGCAGGGGCCGCAGGGGGGATTGCCGTTCGCCGAAGGGGGCTGAACGCGTCGCCGACGCTTTCGCAAAAAGAAGGGGCGGCCGTTGCGGGCCGCCCCTGTAGCGTTGTCTGCTTGCAGTGCGCCGATCAGCAGGCCAGCGCCGCGCGCGTCTTGCGCTCCCGGCGGCGGATGATGGTGCCGATCGAGCCGAAGCCGAGCAGCATCATCGCCCAGGTGGAGGGCTCGGGTACCGAGGTGATGAAATCATTGTGGATGAAAGTGGGCACGTAGCCGCTGAACTCGCCCCACGTGACATTCAGCCCGGGCCGGAAGTCGCCGAAGTTGGTTCCGAAGCTGAGGCCATAGGAATTGACGCCCGCAAGTCGCCCGTTGATGAAGTTGGGTCCGCCGGAGTCGCCGCCGGCGATCCCGACTTCGAGCGGACCAACGCCAAGACCGCAGAACTCCGCCGGCGTCCCCGCGCCAACTGCCGCGGAAATGAGGCAGGACGCATTGTTGGCGGGAAAACCGACGCGATCAAAGTCGGAGACGTAGGAGAAATCGATCTCGGCCGTGCCAAAGAAGTTCTCCCCGCCAATGACTTCGGTGAAGAAGCCATTGAAGGCCGGGTCACCCCAACGATAGTCATAGACATTGTCGCCCTGGCGCAGGAAGCCCGTCGCCAAGGGGTTGGGGAGGCCATCGGGTAGCGGTCCAGCAATCGTGCCGAACTCACCACCGGAATTCGAACGCGCGCCGTAGCCCGCGACATTGAATTCCTCGCCCTGCAGGCTTTCGTCTTCGGGGGTATAAAGCTCGTACCGCTGCGCCCAGCTCGGCGCACCGCTTCCCCCCAAGGTGAGAACAGCAATATCGTTCTGATCGATCACTTCGCCGGTATAGCGGGGGTTAACGGCGTAATTGGCAATGGGGATCTGCACGACGCCTGCAGGATTGACGCCCATCGTCGGATAGACGCGAGGATCGAAGCCCTGAGCCAATTGGGTCGTATCGTAGAAGAAGGCCGTGGTGGTAGCGAGGCCGGGCGCACGGCCGTTGATATTGGAAGCGAAGCCGTCGCTTACGCAGTGCGCGGCAGTGACGATCCGGCCCGAAGTAAGCAGCGAGCCCGAACATACGAACCCCGAGCCGTTTTCGTAGCGCATCAGCAGGCCGACCGTGCCGCTATACAGGAATGGCTTGTCGAACGCCAAGTAGATGGGGTCACCGTTCCCGTCAGGCGGGACCCGACCGGTCGAGGTTTGGCCGACGATCAGCGATTGCGCGGTCCAGTTAAGGCCGTGACCTGATCCGGTAACGATCCTTTGGCCGCCTGCGCTTCTGGCTTGAGTATTTCCGGGGTCGATCATCTGAGAGGCCGATGCGGCACCAGGCACAATGACACAGGCGGCGGCGACGGCACAAAGGACCTTGCGCATGGAAATCCCCCCTATTGATATGGACAAACCAACCCCGCAGATCGCGGATTAGGCGGACGTTAACCATTATAGGAGCGATGACAAGGAAGAAGTCGCGGTGTCGCAACATTTTGATCGAACAATGTCTCTTTATTAGACATTTACCTAACTAGCGCACTGCGCTCGGCTGCGAACCGATGGAGCGTAGCGAACCGATCAGGAAGGCGCCTGCCCCTCCCCTTCGATCACCGGCAGACCGGCCTCCTGCCAGGCGGTGATGCCGCCTTGAAGATGACGCACCCGCTGCCCCCAATGCACGGCGAGCGCGCTGGCGGCGATGGCGGAGCGGCGGTCGGAGCGGCAGTAGAGGATCGTTTCGCGCGCCCGGTCCTGCGGGACCATTGCCGGGTCGAACTGCTCGACCGGGGCGTTGAGAGCGCCGGGGAGGCGCGGGCCGGCGAATTCGGCAGGTGAACGCACGTCGATCAGCACCGCCCCGCCCGCCTCGAGCAGGCCGGCGAGTTCGGCCGCGGTGAGCGTCTCGACTTGGCCCGCAGGCGCTTCGGACAGCGCGCCCTCGGCAACGGCAGGCGGCGCGACCAGCGAAGCGGCTGCAAGGGCGAAAAGCGCGCCGCCGCGCATCAGGCGAGCTTGCGCAGCACGTAATGGAGGATGCCGCCGTTGCGGTAATAATCCATCTCGTTGGCGGTATCGATCCGGCAGTGTGCGACGAAGGCGGTGGTCGAACCGTCGGGCCGGGTCGCGACGACTTCGACCTCCTGGAGCGGCGTCAGGTCGGCGAGGCCGCGGATGGTGAAAGTGTCCTCGCCCGTCAGCCCGAGCGGCTGGCGCCCCTCGCCCTCGCGGAACTGGAGCGGGAGGACCCCCATGCCGATGAGGTTCGAGCGGTGGATGCGCTCGTAGCTCTCGGTGATGACCGCTTTCACGCCCAGCAGGATGGTGCCCTTGGCTGCCCAGTCGCGGCTCGAGCCGGTGCCGTATTCCTTGCCGGCGATGACGACGAGCGGCGTGCCGTCCGCCTTGTGCTTCATCGCCGCGTCGTAGATCGGCATGGTTTCACCCTTATAGCTCGTGAAACCACCCTCGATGCCGGGCACCATTTCGTTGCGGATACGGATGTTGGCGAAGGTGCCGCGCATCATTACTTCGTGATTGCCACGCCGAGCGCCGTAGGAGTTGAAGTCCTTGCGGGCGACCTGGTGCGAAATCAGGTATTCGCCGGCCGGGCTGTCGGCCTTGATCGAGCCGGCCGGCGAGATGTGGTCGGTGGTGACCGAGTCGCCCAGCACCGCGAGCGGCTTCGCGTTGACGATATCCTCCACCTGCTTGGACTCTGCGTCCATGCCGTCGAAGAAGGGCGGGTTGGCGATGTAGGTGCTGGCTGGGTTCCAGTTGTAGGTGTCCGACCCCTCGACCGCGAGCGCACGCCAGTGCTCGTCGCCCTTGTAGACGTCGGCATAGCGGCGCTCGAACATGGTGCGATCGATATTGGCGGCGCGCAGATCGGCGATCTCCTGGCTGGTGGGCCACAGGTCCGCGAGCATGACATCATTACCCTGTTGGTCCTGGCCGAGCGGGGTATCGGTGATGTCCTCGGTCACCGTGCCCTTCAGCGCATAGGCGACGACGAGGGGGGGCGAGGCGAGGAAATTGGCGCGCACGTCGGGCGAGATGCGGCCCTCGAAATTGCGGTTGCCCGAGAGCACGCTGACGGCGACGAGATCGTTGTCGTTGATGGCCTGGCTGATCGGCGGGGCGAGCGGGCCCGAATTGCCGATGCAGGTGGTGCAGCCATAGCCGACCAGATCGAAGCCGAGCGCATCGAGATCGGCCTGCAGGCCCGCTTTCTCGAGGTAATCGGTGACGACCTGCGAGCCGGGCGCAAGGCTGGTCTTGACCCAGGGCTTGGGCTTCAGGCCCTTGGCGCGCGCTTTCCTCGCGACGAGACCGGCGGCGATCAGCACGTCGGGATTGGAGGTATTGGTGCACGAGGTGATCGCGGCGATGACCACGTCGCCATCGCCGATATCGTGCGGGCGCCCTTCGACGGGCACGCGCTCGGGGGCGGACTTGTTGTAGAGCCGCGCGAGATCGGCGTTGAACAGCTCGTCGACATCGGGCAGCGCCACCCGGTCCTGCGGCCGCTTGGGGCCGGCGAGCGAAGGGACGACGCGGCTCATGTCGAGCGAGAGCGTGCTCGAGAAGACCGGCTCGGCGGCGGGATCGAACCACATGCCCTGCGCGCGGCAATAGGCCTCGACCAGCGCGATCTGCTCCTCGCTGCGTCCCGTAAGGCGCAAATATTCGAGCGTCTTGTCGTCGATGGCGAAGATGGCGCAAGTGGCGCCGTATTCGGGCGACATATTGCCCAGGGTCGCCCGGTCGGCGAGGCTGAGATTGGCGACGCCGGACCCGTAGAACTCGACGAAGCGGCCGACCACGCCGTGCTGGCGCAGCATCTGGGTGCAGGTGAGCACAAGGTCGGTGGCGGTCACGCCCTCGGCGAGCTTGCCGTCGAGGCGGAAGCCGACGACCTCGGGGACCAGCATCGAGATCGGCTGGCCGAGCATCGCCGCCTCGGCCTCGATCCCGCCGACGCCCCAGCCGAGCACGCCCAGACCGTTGATCATGGTGGTGTGGCTGTCGGTGCCGACGCAGGTATCGGGGTAGGCGACGAGATTGCCGTCCTGGTCCTCGCTCGACCAGACGCAGCGGCCGATATGTTCCAGATTGACCTGGTGGCAGATGCCGGTGCCGGGCGGCACGGCCTTGAAATCGTCGAAGCTCTGCGCGCCCCATTTGAGGAAATCATAGCGCTCGCGGTTGCGCTCGTATTCGAGCGCCATGTTGGCCTCCATCGCCTTGGGATGGCCGAACTCGTCGACCATCACCGAGTGGTCGATGACGAGGTGGACGGGGACCTGCGGGTTGATCTTGGTGGTATCGCCGCCCAGCGCCTTGATCGCATCACGCATGGCGGCAAGGTCGACCACGCAGGGGACGCCGGTGAAATCCTGCATCAGCACCCGCGCCGGGCGGTACTGGATCTCGTTGCCGGTCACGGGGTTCTCGAGCCAGCCGGCGATCGCGCGGACATGCTCCTCGCCCACGGTCGCGCCGCCATCCTCGAAGCGCAGCATGTTCTCGAGCAGCACCTTCATGGAGAAGGGCAGGCGGGAGATGTCGCCGAGCGCTTCGGCCGCCTTGGCGAGCGAATAATAGGCGTAGGTCCTGCCCTGCACCTCGAGCTCTGCGCGGGTGTTGAGCGAGTTGTTGCCGACCTGGGTCATAGGGCTCCTGCTGCTGGCGATCTCCCGCAATGATCGCGCCGCGACGGGCGAGGGGAAAGCGGGTAGTTGACTTGGGGCTTGGCCCGGCGATTGCGCCTGTCACAAGGCAAGGTCAAGCTGCATGGGTGGAACCGGCGGGGCGGGCGGCCTGTTCCGGCCGGGGAGCGAATTCACGCGCTGAAGGAGGCATGGTCATGGTGCTCGGCCCGAGCGGATTAGGGGGCGGACTGGGCGGCGGTACGGCGCGGCAGGCTGCGCCGCTCCGGGTCATTGCAATGGCGCTGGCACTGGTCCTCGCCGCTGCGCTGGGCGCCGGCGTCGGGCTGGTGTGGCAGGGCTCGGGCTTCGGCGACGAGGAGGCTGATGACAGCGACGAGGAGAGCGACGAGGGCACCGGCGAGGAGATGCTCGCCGAAGGGTAGCGGGGCGCGGGGCCTTACGCCGCGGTCTGCTCGGTGCGCTTCTTGAGGGCTGACCGCGGAGCCGCGATCCAGCAGCCGAGCAAGATCAGCGCCGCGCCGGGCAGCACCGCGAGCCGTACCGCTTCGTCGAGGAACCACCAGCCGAACAGCGCGCCCCAGGCAAAGCTGGTATATTCGAGCGGCACCAGCGCCTGCGCCTCGGCCCGGGCATAGGCCCAGGCGAACAGCAGGCCCCCCGACAGCGAGAGGACGGCCGAGCCGGCGATCGCCAGCCAGGTGTCCCCATCGGGCCAGGCGAGGAAGAACGGCGCGCCTAGCAGCAGAATTGCGCTCACAACAAAGTTCTGCCAGGTGGATACCTCGGCGGGCGCGGCGAGCAGGGCCTGCTGACGCTGGAGCACCAGGTTCCAGGCGAACAGCAAGGCCGAGACGAGGATCGCGGCAATGCCGAGCGCCGCCTCGGGATGGCTGCCGGCGGCTTCGCTGCCCTCCCCGATCCTCGTCAGCGCGATCAGCAGCACGCCGGCAAAGCCCAGCAGCGAGGCGAGAAACGCGGACTTGCCGACCCGCTCTCCCAAGAGCAGCACGGCCAGGAACAGGGCGATGATCGGGGCGATGAAGGACAGCGCCAGCGCCTCTGCCAGCGGGACGCGCACGAGGCCGTAGAAGAACAACAGCCCCATCACCGCCATCACCGTGCCGCGCCGCAGATGCACCCGGCGCGCCTCGGGCGTGGTCCGCCGCTTGCGGATCGCCAGCCAGACGGGGCCGATCACCGACAGGTTGATCAGCGAGCGCAACAGCAGCGCGCTAAACACGCCGACGGCGAGGCTGGCCTGCTTCATGAACACGTCCATGAGGCTGAGCAGCGCGACCGCCGCGAGCACCGCCGCAAAAGGAAGGAAACCGGAAGAATGCGGCATCGCTGGCACAAACTCCCGGTGGACAATTAACGCTCCAGCAAGCCCGCCTATGGGAAAGGGGTCATCGCACGACTAAATGGAGCGCGCCCGTGCCATAGGTCGCGGGCGCAGAAACAGGAAGCGATGATGACCAAGCCCCGCCTTGTTTTCGGCCTTGGCTGCACGGTGGCCTTCGCCCTCCCGCTGAGCGCGATGGCGCAGGATCCCGCGCCCGAGCTTGAGCCCACCACCGATCGCGCGGTCAGCGACGCCGCGCCGCCAGAAGAGGGCACATCCGAGGTAGGGACAGGCGATTTCGCCGAGCGGATGGGAATGGAGGTCGTCTCCGAGCCCGTGGTCCAGCCGGTGCGCGGCTTCCCCGCCGCCGCCGATCCCACCCAGGCGCAGGTGCTCGAATGGAATGTCGCCGCGGCCGGGAAGCTGCTGGCGGCGATCGAGGGGATCGGTGCAGAGGGCCTCAACCCCGCCGATTATCGCCCCGATGCGCTGAGGCAGGCGATCGCCGATGGGGACGGCCAGGCGCTCGATGCGGCGGGGAGCCGAGCGTTCGTCTGGCTGGTCGAGGACCTGCGCGACGGACGCACGCCGATGGCCGCGCGCAAGCAATGGTTCGTGGTCGACCCCGACCCCGACCTGATCCCGACCGGCGAGGTGATGGCCCGCGCACTCGAAAGCGGCGATGTCGCCGGCACGCTGGCGAGCCTCCATCCGACCCATCCCGACTACGCCGCGCTGCGCGAAAAGCTTGCCGCCACGCCGGGAAGCGACAAAGCGGCACGGCAGATGATCCGCGCCAACATGGACCGCTGGCGCTGGCTGGGGCGTGATCTGGGCCGGCAATACCTCATCACCAACGTGCCCGAATACCAGTTGCGGCTGACGGTGAACGACAAGATCGTGCGCACCTATCGCACCATCGTCGGCGCGCCGGGGCGGACCGCCACCCCGCAGCTAGCCGAGACGGTGGAGGGGGTGGTGTTCAACCCGACCTGGACGGTGCCGCAATCGATCGTCAAGGGCGAGGGGCTTGGCACCCGCGTGCTCTCCAACCCCGGCTGGGCGCGCAACCAGGGTTATCGCGCGACAACGGGCGAGAACGGCTGGATCTCCGTCGTCCAGCAACCGGGGCCGACCAATTCGCTCGGCCGGATGAAGCTCGACATGCCCAATGCGCATGCGATCTTCCTGCACGACACGCCCGCGCGCCATCTGTTCGACCAGGAGCAGCGTGCGCTCTCGCACGGCTGCATCCGCACCGAACGTGCGCTCGAACTGGCGATGACGGTCGCCATCCTCGGCGAGGGTGCCTCCAAGGACGAGGTGGTCGAGGTGTCGAATTCGGGCGACTACACCAAGGTGCCGGTGGTCAAGACGATGCCGGTCTACATCACCTATTTCACGATGGGCACGGATATCAAAGGAGCCATGCGCACCTTCCCCGACATCTACGAGCGCGATGCGCCGGTGCTCGCCAGCCTCGACGCGCCGCGCGTAGGCAACAGGGCGCGCGCTTCGAGCGAGGAGGTCATCGCCATCGAGCGGCCGGGGGCCTAAGCGTCGGCGGGAAGCGGGCGCTGCGCCCCCGGCCCGCCCGCTCCCGCAAAATACGGCCGTGGCGGCCCGGCTGCGGCTGGAGGCGCTAGGCCGC
>PPFU01001723.1_pt1 | contig 10460 bp, 8 predicted proteins | sample 1535991 | NCBI WGS metagenome assembly PPFU01 (sample SAMN04901290, study PRJNA319586) | Hypolithon metagenome, whole genome shotgun sequencing project. | isolation source: Antarctic Hypolithon | place: Antarctica: Miers Valley | collected 2014 | reverse complement strand
GACGCCGCAACTCGGCGCGCGCGCGTACATCGACATGGCCGCAACGGTGATCGGCGACGTCGTGCTCGGCGACGACGTGTCGATCTGGCCGATGACGGTGGTCCGCGGCGACGTCAACTTCATCCGCATCGGCGCGCGCAGCAACGTGCAGGACGGCACGGTGATCCATGTCAGTCATGACGGCCCGCACGCGAAACTGGGCGGGTTCGCCACCGTCATCGGCGAGGACGTCACCATCGGCCACAAGGCGATCATTCATGCCTGCTGCATCGAGGACGCCGCGTTAATCGGCATGGGCGCGATCGTGCTCGACGGCGCGGTGGTGAAAAAGCACGGGTTCGTCGGCGCTGGCGCGCTGGTCGCGCCGGGCAAGGTCGTGGGAGAAGGCGAATTGTGGCTGGGCAATCCGGCGAAGAAAGTACGGATGCTCAGCGACGCGGAGATCGAAGCGCTGTATTACAGCGCGCAGCATTACGTTCGCCTGAAAGACCGGTATCTGGCCGCAACGCAGCTTGCTTGAAAGGCCGCAGTCGCCGTGAGCCGTTTGAGAAGGTACAGACCAACGGCGTCATCCCCGCGTGGGCGGGGATCCAAGAACAACAAAGTCCCTGGATTACTCGCTGCGCTTGCCCCCCGACTAAAGCATTCGGGGGCAGGCTCTTCGGGCCATTGCTTCGCAATGTTCGCTTCGGCCTGCGGCCTGCGCAGTCCCGCCTTCGCGGGAGTGACGAGCCAAGGCGAGGCGATTATCTCGTTGCGACATCCGGACCAGCAACCTCCAGCTGATCCAGCAAGAACGCATACATCTCCGACAATTCCCGATACCGGCGGAACCGTCCCGACTTGCCGCCGTGTCCCGCATCCATGTTGGTGCGGAACAGCACCGGTTCCTTCGAGGTGTTGAGGTCGCGCAGCCGTGCGATGTATTTCGCAGGCTCCCAGTACTGCACCTGCGAATCCCACAGGCCGGTACCGACAAACATCGCCGGATACGACTGCGCCTTGAGGTTGTCGTAGGGCGAGTAGGTGAGCATGTAGTCGTAGTAATCCTTCTTTTCCGGATTGCCCCACTCGTCGTACTCGTTGGTGGTCAGCGGGATGCTGGGATCGAGCATGGTCGTCACCACGTCGACGAACGGCACCTGCGACAGGATCACGCGGTACTTGTCCGGCGCCATGTTGGCGATCGCGCCCATCAGCAGCCCGCCAGCGCTACCGCCGAAGGCCGCGACTCGATCCGGGGCGGCATAGCCCATCTTGACCAGTGCGTCGGTGACGTCGATGAAATCGGTGAAGGTGTTTTTCTTTTTGAACAGCTTGCCGTCGTCGTACCACTTGCGGCCCATTTCCTGCCCGCCGCGGATGTGCGCGATGGCATAGACCATCCCGCGATCCAGTAGGCTGACATTGGTCAGGCTGAAACCGGGATCCATCGACGCACCGTAGCTGCCGTAGGCGTACTGCAACAAGGCGGCCTTGCCGTTCTTTTCGAAACCCTTGCGATAGACCAGCGACACCGGAATCTTCGTGCCGTCTCGTGCGGTTGCCCAGACGCGTTCGGTGACGTAGCTGTCCGGATCGTAGCCACCGAGCACCGGGTCGCGCTTGAGCAACTTGCGCTCGCCGGTTTGTGTATTCACTTCGTACGTCGTGTTGGGTGTGGTCATCGAGGTATAGCTGTAACGCAGCAACGGCGTGTTCGGCTCGGAATTGACCGACAGGCCCATTGAATACGCCGGTTCATCGGCTTTGACGAATTCTTCCTTGTCGCCAGCTTTCAACAGACGCAGACGTTCAAGGCCCTCGGATCGCTCGGCGATGGTGGTGAAGGTATCGAACAACTCGAATCCGTCGATGAACACGTCATCGCGGTGCGCGACCAGGTCCTTCCACTGCGTGCGCGAATTCGTGCCGTCTGCCGCGGTCATCAGTTTGAAGTTCTTCGCACCGTCGGCGTTGGTACGGATTACCCAGCGGCCGCCGTGGTGCTCGGCGTCGTACTCGACATCGCGTTGGCGCGGCGCGAGCACGGTGAAGTTCTGCGGATCGGCAGCAGGTGCGCAGCGCTGCTCGCTGGACACGGTGCTGCCGACGCCGATGCAGATGAATCTGTCGTCGCGCGTGCGCGAGACACCCATGTAGAAGCTGTCGTCTTTTTCCTCGTACACCAGCTTGTCCTGCGCGACAGGCGTGCCGAGCACATGCGACTTGATGCGCACGGTCAGCAGCGTTTCCGGATCGTTCTCGACATAGAACAGGGTCTTGTTGTCGTCGGCCCAGACCATGTTCGCGGAGACCCCGGAGATGGCGTCGGCATAGATTTCGCCCGTCGCCAGGTTCCTGAAGCGGATCACGTACTGGCGGCGGCCGACGGCGTCGTCGGCCCAGGCCAGGATGGTGTTGTCCTGGGTCACTTCCCGGTTGCCAACGCTGAAATAATCCTTGCCCTTCGCCATGACGTTGACGTCGAGCAGCACTTCTTCCGCGGCGCTCATCTCGCCCTTGCGGCGCGCGTACACCGGATAGTCCTGGCCGGTGGCGAAGCGGCTGTAGTACCAGTAACCGCGCTCGCGGTACGGTACGCTGCTGTCGTCCTGCTTGATGCGCGCGACGATCTCGTCGTAGAGCTTGTTTTCCAGAGGTTTCAGCGGCGCCATCGTGGCATCGACATAGGCGTTCTCGGCGTTGAGGTACGCCAGCATTTCGGGGTTCTTGCGGGTGTCATCGCGCAGCCAGTAGTACTCGTCGTTGCGCACGGCGCCGTGCGGGGCCTTGACGTCATGCGCCTTCTTGGCGACGTCGGGCGGGACGAACTGATCGGCGGCTTGGCTGGTGAGGCTGGTCATGAGGAGAGTCGTGGCGAAAAGGAATGTGATTGGCTTCATGGGTGGGTCCGAATGAGTAAAGCGCGAGGGTTCCCTGTAGGAGCACCCCCGGGGCGCGAGGGGCTATACCGTAGCGCCATCGCGCCTATGGGGCGCTCCTACAAAAGCAGGCTATCGCTGGGATGACGCATCAATTGCTCAACTGCTGCCACAAAAACGTATACGCCAGCGCCGCCATGTGCGCCGCCTGCTGGTTGTTGGCCGCACCGCCGTGCCCGCCTTCGATGTTCTCGTAATAACGCACGTCTTTGCCGGCTTCGCTCATCTTCGCCATCATCTTGCGCGCGTGGCCCGGATGCACGCGGTCGTCGCGCGTGGACGTGGTGAACAGGGTCGGCGGATACTCCTTCTTGCCATCGAACAGGTGATACGGCGAGAACGTCTGGATGTAGGCCCATTCCTCGGGCTTGTCCGGATTGCCGTATTCGGCCATCCACGACGCGCCGGCCAGCAGGTGGTTGTAGCGCTTCATGTCGAGCAGCGGCACCTGCACCACAACTGCGCCGAATAATTCCGGATACTGCGTGAGCATGTTGCCGGTGAGCAGTCCGCCGTTGCTGCCGCCCTGGATGCCAAGATGTTTTGGCGACGTGATCTTGCGTGCAACAAGATCTCTCGCGACCGCAGCGAAATCCTCGTACGCCTTGTACCGATTCTGCTTGAGCGCCGCCTGGTGCCAGCGCGGGCCATACTCGCCGCCGCCGCGGATGTTGGCGACCGCATAGACGCCCCCTTTCTCCAGCCAACCCTTGCCGACGCCGCCGGAGTAACCGGGCGTCAGCGAGATTTCGAAGCCGCCGTAGCCGTACAGCAGGGTCGGTGCGGTGCCATCGAGTGCCAGGTCCTTCGGCTTGACCAGGAAATACGGGATCTTCGTGCCGTCCTTCGAGGCGGCGAAGTGTTGTTCGATCGCATGTTTCGATGCGTCGAAGAAGGTCGGCATCGTCTTCAACACTTCCGGCGCGCCGCCGATGTCGGCATAAGACAGCGTGCTCGGCGTCAGGTAATCGGTGGCCGTCAACCACACCGCATCGCTTTCGTCGGCATCGACCGCGGCGACGCCCAGTGTGCCGAACGTCGGCGCGCCGACGAAGGCGGATGTCTTCCACCCATCCGCACCCTGCGTCATCACGCTGAGCTTGTTCTTCACGTCGTCCAGCACGTTCAGCACGACGTGGTTCTTGGTCCAGGTGTAGCCGGCGAGCGACGTCTTTTCGGTCGGGGTGAACAGCACGTCAAAGTCGTGCTTACCCGCCATGAAGTCGTCGAACTTCGCAACCAGCAGTGATCCCGCTGGATATACCTTGCCGCCGACCGTCCATGGCTCGCGCGTTTCCAGCGTGAGCCATTCGTTGTGCACCGACTTGCTGATGGAATTCGGCACGTCCACTTTCGTCAGCTTGCCGTCCTTTCCGCGCAGGTACAGTTCATCGTTGTAGAAGGCGATGGTTCGGCTGACGAAATCGCGCTCGTAACCCGGCGTATTGTCGTGTGCGGCGCCGATGTACATGTCTTCCGGCTGGCCTTCGTAAACCACCGTCGCTGATTCGATCGGCGTGCCGCGCTTCCACTCTTTCACGATGCGCGGATATCCCGACGGCGTCATCGAGCCTGGGCCGAAATCGGTGAAAACGTACACCTTGTTCTGATCGATCCAGCCGAGCCCGCCCTTGGCTTCGGCACGGACGAAGCCGTCCTTTACCCAGGTCTTTGTGGCGAGGTCGAACTCGCGGGTGACATCTGAATCCGAACCGCCGGGCGAAAGGGCGATCAAGCAACGCTTATATTCCGGCTTGAAGCAATCAGCTCCATGCCAAACCCATTTTTTGCCATCCGGAATATTTTCGGCCGCGTTCAATGCATCGAGGTCAATGACGGTTTCCCACTGCGGTTTCACCTTGCGGTATTCGGCCAGCGTTGTACGCCGCCACAGGCCGCGCTCGTGCGTCTTGTCCTTCCAGAAGTTGTAGTAGTGGTCGCCGATCTTGTCGACGGCCGGGATCTTGGCGTCGGAATCCAGGATCGCGCGGATGTCGTTCTCGAGTTGCTTGAAATCGGCGCTGCTGGCCAGCTCTGCTTCGGCCTTGGCGTTCTGCTGCCTGACCCAGGTCAGTGACTTCTCGCCGCCGACATCTTCCAGCCATGCATACGGATCATCGGCCTGAGGGGTATCGGCGTAGGCACCGCCTGCAGCGGCCAGTCCGGCTACGATGCAGGCGTGAGTGAATTTCGACATCGTGCGACTCCGAAAGCAGTGCGGGAAGCCCGGAACGCTAGCACAGGCGCCATGCATCCAGACCTGCCGGAAGTCCGGCCCTTGCCTTCCCCAGCAACGCTGCCCGGGTGGGCGGGATCAGGGCGACAAGGCCTGTTCCAGATCCGCAATCAGGTCGCCCGCGTCCTCCAACCCGACCGAAAACCGCAGCAGGTTCTGCGGGGAGGTCGGATGTGCGCCTTCCACCGAAGCGCGATGTTCGACGAGGGACTCGCAGCCGCCGAGCGAAGTGGCATTGGTGAACAACCGGAGTTTGCCCGCCAATGCCAGCGCCGCCTCGCGCCCGCCACGCAACTCGATGCTCAACATGCCGCCGAAATCGCGCATCTGCCGCGCGGCGACGATATGGCCGGGATGCGACTCCAAGCCCGGGTAGTTGGTACGTTCGATGTTGTCACGCGTTGCGAGGAAGGCGGCGACCTTCCTCGCGTTCGCGCAATGCAGCGCCATGCGTGCGCCCAGCGAGCGGCAACCGCGCAGCGTCAGCCATGCACTGAAGGGCGCAAGCACCGCGCCGGTGATGTGCAGCCGGTGCGCGACCCGCTGCTGGAAGTCGTCGTCGCGCGCGAACACCAGCGCGCCGCCCAGCACGTCGCTGTGGCCGCCGAGGTATTTGGTGGTCGAATGCATGACGATGTCCGCGCCGTGCGCCAGCGGCCGTTGCAACAGCGGCGTGGCGAAGGTGTTGTCGCACACAAGCAGGGCCGCGTACTCACGTGCGATTGCGGCCAGCGCCGCGATATCGCTGACCTTCATGCGCGGATTCGACGGCGTTTCGACCCAGATCAACGCGATGCCGGCGTCGGAGGCCCCGCGTACCGCGTCCAGGTCCGACATGTCCGCGCGTATGCAGTCGATACCGCGTTCGGGCAGGAATTCGGCGGCGAGCACGCGCAACCCGGTGTAGCAATCATCCGGCACCAGGACGCGCGCACCATTCGGCAGCGCCTCCAGCAGGCAGGTCATCGCCGCCATGCCGGAGGCGAACGTCAACGCCGTCGCGCCGCCCTCCATCGCAGCCAATGCCGCGCGCAGGCGGTCGTTGGTCGGGTTGCCTTCGCGCTGGTATTCGTAGCCGGCGACGCGTTCGCCGGCCGGGCCATGCCGGTAGGTCGTGGCCATGTGGAGTGGCGGCGTCACTGCGCCCGTGGCCGCATCGGGTTCGCCGCCCGCGTGCACTACGACGGTGTGCGGATGCAGGTCGCGCCGGTTCATGCGCGCAGCTCCGCAAATGCCTCGCGCGCGGCATTCAGCGTGGCCTCGATCACGGCGTCATCGTGCGCGGCCGACATGAAGCCCGCCTCGAACGCGGACGGCGCGAGATACACGCCGCGTCGCAGCATCCCATGGAAGAAGCTGTTGAATGCCGTCGTGTCGCAGGCGATGGCCTGTGCGTAGGTGTCGACTTTTTCACTGGTGAAGAACAGACCGAACATCGCACCGACGCGATTGCTGGTGAGCGCAATACCCGCCTCGCGCGCGGCGGCTTCAAAACCATCGCAGAGCACATGCGTGCGGCGCTCGAGTTCGTCGTGGAAACCGGGCGCCTGGATCAGGTCCAGCATCGCCAGCCCCGCCGCCATCGCCACCGGATTGCCGCTGAGCGTGCCTGCCTGATAGATCGGCCCGCTCGGCGCGATCTGCCGCATCAGTGCGCGCGAACCGCCGTAGGCGCCTACCGGCATGCCGCCGCCGATGATCTTGCCGAAGGTGCTGAGGTCGGGCTTGACGCCATAGCGCGCCTGCGCGCCGCCGAGCGCCACACGAAATCCGGTCATGACTTCATCGAAAATCAGCAAGGTGCCGTGCCGTGTGCAGAGATCGCGCAGATGCTGCAGGAAACCTTCGCGCGGCGGCAGGCAGTTAGCGTTGCCGACGACGGGTTCGATGATGAGCCCGGCGATGTCGCCGCCGCAGTCGTCGAACATCGCAATGGCGGCATCGAAATCGTTGTAGGGCAACGTCAGGGTGAGGTCGGCGAGCGCCTTCGGCACGCCGGGCGACGTGGGCACGCCGAACGTCAGCGCGCCGGAACCGGCCTTGACCAGGAACGAATCGCCGTGCCCGTGGTAGCAGCCCTCGAACTTGACGATGCGCGCGCGCCCGGTCGCGCCACGCGCCAGACGAATTGCCGACAGGGTGGCCTCGGTGCCGGAGTTCACCATGCGCACCATCTCGCAACTTGGGACCAGCCGCGCGATGGTGTCGGCCATCGTCACTTCGAGCGGATTTGGCGCGCCGAAACTCAGGCCGTCGCGCGCGGTAGCGATCACCGCTTCGAGCACGGCCGGATGATTGTGGCCGACGATCATCGGCCCCCATGAACCGACATAGTCGATGTAGCGATTGCCATCGACATCGAACAGATATGCACCGTCCGCACGCTGTACGAAGAACGGCTCACCGCCTACGGACTTGAACGCACGCACCGGCGAATTCACCCCGCCCGGCATCCGATCCAGCGCGCGGGAAAACAGGGCTTGCGAATGGGTGGTGTCCATGGAGTTTCATTGCCATTGATTGAAGGGATGATTCTGGGAAGCGCTGATACGCAGCATCGGGCGGACCCCGCCTCAGTGAAACAGCGCTGCATAAGCGCGCGCGGCGAAAGCCGGATCCGGAGCCTCGAACACACCACTGATCACCGCGATCAGATCCGCGCCCGCATCGATCACGGCGGGCGCATTGTCGGGCGTGATGCCGCCGATCGCCACGAGCGGCAGCCCGAAGCGACGTGCCTCATGAAGCAGTGTGAGCGATGCGCGGCAGGCGGCGGGCTTTGTTGGCGAAGCGAAGAACGCACCAAACGCAAGGTAATCGGCGCCGGATGCCGCAGCGGCTTCGGCGCGTTGCAGATCGTCGTAGCAGGAGACCCCGACGATGGCGCGTCCTGCCAACCGTGCGCGGACGTTGCCGGAAGCCTCGTCGTATTCGCCCAGATGCACACCGTCGGCGCCAATGGCGCCCGCGATGCCTGCGTCGTCGTTGACGACCAGCGGCGTGCCATGCGTGCGACAGAGCGCCAGCAATGCCGAAGCCTGCTCCAGTCGTAAACCATGTTCCGCGGCCTTGTTGCGGTACTGCAGCAGCGCCGCGGATGCGATCACGGCCTGCGTGCGCGCGATCATCCGTGCAGTGTCGTTCTCATCCGGCGTGATCAGGTACAGGCCGCGCCGCGGCCAATGCGCATTCATGGATTCGACTTCCGGTGCGAGGCGCGCAGTGGGACAATGCCCACCCGCCAACCCGTGCATTATCCGATGAATGAAGCCGTTGCCGTCGCCACCGAGTACCGCACCTGGATGTGCGTGGTCTGCGGTTTCATTTATGACGAGGCGGCCGGCCTGCCGGAAGAGGGCATCGCGCCAGGAACCCGCTGGGAAAACGTGCCCGACACATGGACGTGCCCGGACTGCGGCGTGACCAAGGACGATTTCGAGATGATGGAAGTCTGATCCACCTCAAGCGTTCACCCCGCATGGTCCGAGGCGTGGCGGGCGCGCCCGCTAATGCGGACGCTCATGCACGCCATGCAATTCGACCAGGCGTTCACGCAACGACGGGACGTCCTGCGCATCCGGATTGAGCTGCAGGTAGCGCCCCAGGTCATGACGCGCGCCGTGGCGGTGTCCGAGCTTCAGATACGCCAGGCCGCGGTCGCGCAACGCTTCGGCCTGGTCGGGCGACAGCTTGAGTATCCGGTCGGCGCTGCGCGCCGCACGCTCCCAGTCGTCCGCTTCGGCATACACCCCATGCAGGTTGCGGAGCATGCGGATCAGGATGGCGCGATGCGAGGCGGGATTTAGGATCTGCAGCAAGGCGCTGTCGTCGGGAATCTCGCCCCCAAGATGCGGTTTCGCGCGCTCGCGCAGTTCGTCTGCGCCGAGTGGCCGACCGCGATTGAACGGATCCATCACCAGTACGCCATCCTCCAGCGGCAGGCGTACCAGAAAATGCCCGGGGAACGACACGCCATCCAGCGGCACCCCAAGACGCCGCGCAACTTCGATCTGGACCATCGCCAGCGAGATCGGGTTGCCCAGCCTGCGCTCGAACACTTCGTTCAAGTAGCTGTTGCGCGGGTCGTAGTACGCGTCGCTGTTGCCCGAGTAACCCAGTTCATCGAACAGGTGCTTGTTGATGGCGGCCATCTTCAACGGCCATGAATCGATCGCTTCGATCTCGACACGCAGGCTTTCGGCGTGGCTTTGCAGCAGCGTGTCGTAGAGATCGGCGTCGAGATGCGGATATTCGTCGCGCGCGATCAGGAGGGCAGTGCCGAGCAGTGGCAGAGTGTCGTCGTCGACCCCGGCAAGCGAATTCCAGTGCGGCAGCGGGAAGTGATCGCGCATGCGCCAAGACTGCGTTTTTCAAGGCGCGCAATCAAGCCCTTACGGCGCTGGCGTGATGCCCGGACCAAGCTGCAGTTCAGTGCCATCGCGCAAGTTCAATCGCGCCGCCTCCCCTGCATTCAGTTCCAGCACGTAACGTGCCGGGGCGGCGCTCGGATAGGGCGGGCATCCATCGCCCAGACTGCACGGCGGCACATCGCGCTGTTGCGACACCAGCTTGCGCGCAGTATCGAAATAGAGGATGTCGAGCGGAATCCTGGTGTTCTTCATCCAGTAGGCCTGCGGCGCTTCCCGGTCGTGCACGAACAGCATCCCGGCGCCCGCCGCCATCTCCTCGCGGAACATCAGGCCGCGGGCGCGTTCCGCATCGTCGTCGGCGATTTCAACCTCGTAGCGCACGCCTCCCAACTCGACCCATTGGCCGCCGGCTGACGCACATCCGCTCAGCAGCAGCAAAGTGGCCAGGGATGTCTCGAATCCGCGCATCTAGGGGCTCCCAAAAAAGAAATCTGCTGTTATCATTGCCGACCCGGTAGCCGTCGGTGAGCAATCGTTAAACGATGCCGGAACGGTCCAAAAAAGACGTGAAAAAGGTGTTGACGGACCGGGGATTGACTGTATAGTGGGCGGCTCGGTGAGGCATAGGCCTCCCGGGTGTGGGTTCGGCGCTGAGGCCAACCCCGGGATCTTTGACAGTGTGCGCAGGTGACTTGTGCGGGCGTCTGGCAAGTGGATGGTTGTCCATTTTGCAGACGTTCGAACAGAGTCTCCAAAGCAATTCAAGAAAGCATGCAAATGCAAGTATTCGAGTAGTAATGGGGCTTTGGTCGGATTCTGCACTCAAAGAAATGGCCGAGCCCTTCGGGGTGAAGCGCAATACTTAAGTGAAGAGTTTGATCCTGGCTCAGAGTGAACGCTGGCGGCAGGCCTAACACATGCAAGTCGAAC
>PPFU01015552.1_pt1 | contig 10463 bp, 10 predicted proteins | sample 1535991 | NCBI WGS metagenome assembly PPFU01 (sample SAMN04901290, study PRJNA319586) | Hypolithon metagenome, whole genome shotgun sequencing project. | isolation source: Antarctic Hypolithon | place: Antarctica: Miers Valley | collected 2014 | reverse complement strand
AGGCCTCGACCTCGAGACCGTCGCCGAGCTGGTCGAGCGCCTGGTGGTGGGAGCTGTTCACTTTTTCAAATCGATGCGCCGGTGAGCCGGAGAAGCGCAGCGGCTGGATGTTGCCGTCCCGCTGCTCGGGCAAATCGTGCCCGTCGATGTCGAGGTGCAGCGTGCCGCCGAGCGCGACATTGAGCACCTGCACGCCTTTGCAAATCGCGAGGATCGGCTGCCCGGCCTCGAGCGCCTCACGCACGGCGGCGAACTCCCACGCGTCCCGCTCGGGATCGGCCTCGCCCTCGATGACCGAGGGATCGGCGATCTCCTGCCGCAAATACGACGCGTGAATATCAGCGCCGCCGGTGAGGAGCAGCCCGCCGGCCTCGCCGGGTGCGACGGAGCCGGTGCGCGCATTTTTCACGAGCACGCCGGGGGCGCGATCGAAGAACCGCTGGAAAAGCGGCTCGTCGGTTTCACGAATCCATGAGGCGAAAATTGGCATCGGTCGCAGTTAATCGAGACGCTTGCCTTTTCCGCGCGCCCCTCTTACGAATCGCGCCGCCATGAAGAAAATCGAAGCGATCATCAAGCCGTTTAAAATGGAGGACGTGAAAGAAGCGCTCTCCGAAATCGGGATCGAGGGGATGACATTGAGCGAGGTGAAGGGATTCGGGCGGCAGAAGGGGCACACGGAAATCTATCGCGGGAGTGAATACACGGTCGATTTTCTGCCGAAGGTGAAATTCGAGATCGTGGTCACCGACGACAATGTGCAGAAGGCCGTCGATGCCATCGTGGCGGCGGCGAAGACGGGGAAAATCGGCGACGGCAAAGTGTTCGTGTTGCCGATCGAGGAGGCGCTCCGCATCCGCACCGAAGAGCGCGGCGAGAGCGCGATCTAGCTCCGTCCCGCGCTCATGAATTGGTGGCAGGCGCTCATTCTCGGCCTGGTCGAGGGACTCACGGAGTATCTGCCCGTCAGCTCCACGGGGCATCTGCTGCTCACGCAGCGGCTTCTGGGCATCGGGCAGAGCGAGGTATCGGACGCCTTCGCGATTTGCATTCAGGCGGGGGCGATCGTGGCGGTCCTCGGGCTCTATTGGAAAAGGGTCGCGCAGATGTTGCGCGGCGTGCTCGGCCAGGATCGCGACGGGCTCCGGCTGGCGATCAATCTCGGCGTCGCTTTTTTACCGGCGGCGATCATCGGATTGCTCCTCGAAAAAAAGATCAAGCTGTACCTTTTCGGCGAAACGTTTGGACTGTGGCCGACGGTCATCGCGTGGTTCGTGGGCGGCGTGGCGATTTTGGCGACGGCTTGGCATCGGCGTGAGCGGAAAGCGGAGCAGGGCGCTGGATGGAGCCTCGACGCGCTCACTTGGAAAATGGCGTTGTTCATCGGCATCGCGCAATGCGTGGCGATGTGGCCCGGGACGAGCCGCAGCCTCATGACCATCGTGGCCGGCGTGCTGGTCGGGTTGAGCCTCATCTCCGCGGTCGAGTTCAGCTTTCTCCTCGGCGTCCTCACCCTGAGTGCGGCCACGGCGAAAGACGCGTTCTCGCATGGGAGCGAGATGCTGCACGACTACGGCATTGTCACGATCCTCGTCGGAGCCCTCGCCGCGTGGATCGCGGCGGTGCTGGCGGTGAAATGGATGGTCAGCTACCTCACGCGCCACGGCCTCGGGATTTTTGGCTGGTACCGCATTGCGCTGGCGCTGGTGGTGGCGCTGATCATCAGCCTCGGCTGGATGCCGCGATAGGACTGCGGCGTCTTTTTCCATCGCACCCGGCGGGAGGCTCCACGTAGAAAGGCCACCCCATGCCAGCACCCCTCGCCTCCCGCGTCCTCGCACAACTCGACAGCGCCCCCGACACTCTCGCCCGCGTCAAGGTCCTCGTCGGACTCGACGGCTTCGTCGATACCATCCTCCACGTCGTCGAGACCCGCGACTCGGCCACCGAGTTCACGCGAATGACCGCCATGGGCCGCTTCGCCGAGCGCATCGCCGCCGCCGCCGGCTTCAGCGCGAACTTCGAGTTCGTCCCGCAGATGGTGAAACTCGGAGGCAACGGCCCCATCATGGCCAACGCCCTCGGCAGCTACGGCCCCGCCATCACCTATCTCGGCAACCTCGGCTCTCCGACCGTGCACCCCGTTTTCACCGAGTTCTCCCAGCGCGCCCGTGTCATCAGCATCGCCGAGCCCGGCTACACCGACGCGATCGAGTTCGACGACGGCAAGCTGATGTGCGGGAAACACGCCAGCCTTGGCGAGATCACCTGGGAGAACATCCTCAAACATCTCCCCGAGGATCAATTGCTCGCGCAATTTTCCGACTCCGCCCTCATCGCGCTGGTGAACTGGACGATGCTCCCCGCCATGAGCGCGATTTTCGAGAAAATCCTCACCGACGTCGCTCCGAAGCTCACCGGCGAGCGGCGGTGGATTTTCTTCGACCTCGCAGATCCGGCCAAGCGCACCGACTCCGACATCGCCGCCGCGCTCGATCTCATCGCGCGTTTCCAGCAGCACTTCCGCGCCATCCTCGGTCTTAATCTCCAGGAAAGCCGCCGCATTGGCAGCGTCCTCGGTCTCACCCTCGCGGACGATTCCCACGAGGCCGTCACCGCGCATGCCGTGGCCATTCGGGAAAAACTCGGGCTGGAGACCGTGGTGGTGCATCCCACGCATTTCGCCGCCGCCGCCGACATCCACGGAGCCACCTACGCGGCCGGGCCTTTCACGGCCAAGCCGAAGATCACCACCGGCGCTGGCGATCATTTCAACGCGGGTTTCTGCATCGGCCGGCTCCTCGGCAGCGACATCGAAGAAAGTCTCCAGATCGGCGTCGCCACCTCCGGCTTCTACGTGCGCAACGCCCAAAGCCCGACGCTCGACGATCTCCGCGAGTTCCTCGCCGCACTGTGACGGTGGGAAGAAGAGAATAGAGATTAGAGGATTGCGACGGAACGGACGCCGCGAGCGGCAGCTCTCTATCCTCTATCCTCTATTCTCCATCCTCTATCCTCCCTGCCGCGTCATCAGCGCCGCGAGGCCCCGGCAGAGCGCCTCTCGCACCCACGCCACCGGCGCGCCGCATTCCTCCGCGATCTCCCGCACCTTTTTACCCTCGAAAAAAGCGCACTCCATCACCGCCCGCTGCCGAGGGGCGAGGCGGTCCCACCCAAACGGTGCCGCCCCGTTCGCCGACATGTCCTCACTGGGCGCAGCCGGTGCCACCGGAGCGTGCGGAAGCGCCGCCGCCCGCACCGCCTCCACGAGACTCGCCAGCCGGCACGACTGCGCATCGCGCGCCGCAGTCGCCAGCACCTCGACCAAAAGGCTTTCCGAGAGCGTCTCATTCCGCGTGATCCGAATCAGCACCGAATTCAAAATGGGAGCGTAGCGGTCGTAGAGCACGGAGGCGCGCCGCGTGGCAGTGCCGTCTGTCTTCGGGGACGATGTTCTCTCTCGCTGCCCGTCGCGCGCCCACTCCGGCACGCACCGCGAATCGTAAAAAGATGCCACGAACTGCTCCGCCGCCGTCTCCGGCTTGAGTCCCGCCGGCACCCGCGCAGCCGATGCCAGCGTAAGCACGGACCGGGCCTTGTCGGTCGCTTGCAGGACATCGCGAACGATCGCTCCCGACTGGATGTGAAAAAGAAACGTCTCGTGGTTTTCAGTCATGGTATTCGGCGGGTGCTTGTGGTCGGCAGTCAGTTCCGGATCATCCCACGCTTCCGATCTCCGTCCATCGGGCGGGCGGCTGATGTGGCTTTGCAGTAACCCCCGATGCCAGAAATAGCACCCCGCCCCTGATTAGAATTTTCCGAAGAAAAGTCGCATCGAGCGACTCGTCACCGTGCGGCGTTGCCAGGAGAGCAAACATTTGCTCGCCCCTTTCGTTCCGCCTCCTACAGTCCGCCCCCGATGAAACGCCTCCTCCTTCTCGGTCTGCTCCTTTCCACCTCCACCATCGTCAGCGCGGAGGAAGCCCGCCTCGATCGAGGCACCTTCAGCATCTACTTTGAGAACGACCTCTTCGCCGGCACCGACCGCTACTACACGAATGGCGTGAAGTTCAGCTGGACCTCCACCGATCTGGAGAAATTCGCCGACACCCGCTACGCCAGCCCGCTCGTCCCGGTGCTCGACCGCATCCCGTTCGTGAACAACCCGGCGATGCAAAAGAACATCGCCTTTTCTTTCGGCCAAAACATCTACACTCCCGACGACACCGAGTCCTTCGAGGTCGTGCCGAGCGACCGCCCTTACGCCGGCTGGCTCTACCTCGGTTTCGGCGTCATTTGGAAAAACGCCGCCATCCGGCACTCCCTGAACCTCAACCTCGGCGTCGTCGGCTCCTATTCCTACGCCGAGGAAACCCAGCGACTCGTGCATGAAATTCGCAATCTCGATTTCCCGAACGGCTGGGACAACCAGCTCCACAACGAGGTCGGCGCCGTCCTCACCTACGAAGCCACCTGGCGCTGGCCCGTGAAGGAAAATCGCGTCGGCGTCGATTGGGAGTTCCTCCCGCACGCCGGGTTTGCTGTCGGCAACGTCGCCACCTACGCGAATGGCGGCGCGGAACTGCGCGTCGGGTTCAACCTTCCCGACGACTTCGGCACAGCCGGCATCGGGCCCAGCGCCACCACCTCCACACCCGTCGAGGGGGAGGAGCAGGCGCGCCGCCCCCGCGCCTTCGATCTCGGAGCCTATCTCTTCCTCCGCGCCGATGGCCGGGCCGTGGCACACGACATTTTTCTCGATGGGAACACCTTTGGCAGCAGCCAATCAGTGGACAAAAAATACCTCGTCGGCGATTTGAGCGCCGGAGTTTCGGCCAACTACAAGAACACGAAAGTGACCTACGCCGTTACCTACAGGACGAAGGAATTCGACATGCAGGAGGAGGCGCAGCTCTTCGGTTCGATCTCCCTCACCTTCGCGTTCTAAACTTCGCGAGCAGCGACTTGCGGGCCGCTGTGCTCGCTCCCTGCGTAGCAGGGGTCCCGTCTAGAAAGCGCTGAAACGCTGACCCCAGCGGGCGTTCGGCGCGGTGCGCTCGGCGACCGGCGCGAGGACCTCCGCGTCCTTGCCGGTTCCCGCATAAGCCGCGCCGGGAGCGCTGGTCCGGGTATTGCGTTGCACGCTGGAGCAGGCGGAGAGCGTGAGGAGGAGGGTTGCACCGACAGTAAGGAGAGCTGTGTTTTTCATAGTTTCCAGAATAGTTGCCAACGTGCCTTTTAATGGCAAGCGCTTTTTCTCAAAAGTGAACGGTTTTCGTCAAGCAGATGTTGTGCCTGCCATCGTGAGAAGGGGGTAGCGTAAATCTCAGGTGCGTCCGGCACCGCGTCTGCTATAAGGCCCGCTCGTGGGAAAACCCTTGTCCTCCGCCATTGGCATCGATCTCGGCCGCTTCGCGCTCAAGGCCGTGCGGCTCGCTCGCGCCGGGAAGTCATTTGCTTTCACCCACTACGCCGTCCGCCAGATCGAGCCGGATCTCGACCCGTCGGCGTTGGCGCGGGAGATGCGCGAGCTCCTGCGCGATCTCGGGGCAAAAGCCGCCGGGTGCGCCGTTTCCATCGCTCACGGCGACGCGATCCTCCGCACCATCACGCAGCCCGAGACGCCGCCGCATTTGTTGCGCGAGGGCCTGCGCATCAACGGCCTCGCCCTGCTGAACCAGGAGTGCCGCGACTACGTGCTCGACTGCGCCGAGGTCGGCGAGGTCCCACCCGATGAGGATGCGCCGCTGAGGCTCGATAGCACGCCGGAAGGCCCGCCGCCCGAGAGCCCGGCGCAGATGAACTACCTCGTCACCGGCGTGCCCGAGAGCGCCGTCGCCATGGTCGATGCCGCGCTCGCCTCCGCCCCGGCACATCTCCAGGCAATCCAGCTCGCGCCGCTTTCGCTTTTCCATGCCTTCCGTCAGGCGCGCCCGGAGGTGGTGGCGGCACAGTCCTTTCTCCTCGTCGATATCGGCCACCTCAGCTCGACCATCGTAGCCGGGGCGCGCGGCCAATTCCTCCTCGTCCGCTCCATCGACTTCGGTGGGAACGAACTCGTCGATGCCCTCATGGATCAAGGCTGCGGCGACGACGACGATCCGACCAGCGGACTCGAGACCGGCGACCCCGCCTCCCTCGCCGTCGCGCGCGCGGTGGCGAGCATGTTCGCGCGGGAGATTCGCAGCTCCATCGGGTTCCTCGAGCAGCATCATGAAAATCTCGTCGAGTGCGTTTTCGTCTCGGGAGGCCCCGCGCGCTCGGCCGGCATGGTCCAGCTCCTCGGCGAGGAACTCTATGTACCATGCGAGGCGTGGGATCCCCTGGGCGGCTACCGCCTCGACCTTGCCGGCGAAGCGCGCGCGCAGCTCGAGACCGACCGCGTCAATCTCGGCATCGCCGCCGGCTCCGCCATCGCCCTGCTCGACCCGCGCGACTCCGCCGCGATGAATCTTTACCACGACGTGCTCGCCCGCCGGCGCACCCGGCAGCGGCATCCGGCGAAAATCGGCGGCGCGATTGCGGCCACCCTTTTTGCCCTCCTCGCCATCTACTACCTGGTCCGCCTCGGCGCGGTCGCTGGGCTCGAGTCCCGCGCGCAGGGGGTGGCGGCTCAGGCGGCGGCGCTGGAAAAGAAACGCCCCGTCCACGAGGCGCGCATCGCGGAGTTGCAGGCTTCCCTCGCCACGGCGGGAGCGCTCGTCTCGGATGTCGAGAGCCGATTTTACTGGGCACCGCTGCTCGCCCGCATCCTCCCGGCGATCCCGGAGCACGCGCAGCTCGTCCGCCTCGCGGGGAAGCTGACCCCGGAGCCCGCCCGCCAGTGCATGCTCGAGATCGAGGGCGTCGTGGCCGGACCTGAGCCGCGGCAGGCCGCCGAGGAACTGAGGCTGGCCATCACGGCGCAAGTGGCCGCCGGCTTCACTGGAGTCAGCTCCCGCTTCGAGGCGCTGGAGGATACTACCCGCCGCGTCTCGATCGATGGCATTTCCCTGCCGCTGGCGAGTTTCACCATGGCCCTGACCCTCGACGCCACCCCGCCGGTGCCGCTGGCGGAGCCGCCGCCGGACGAGCCCGCGCCCACCGCTCCATGAACGTGCCGCACTTCAAAAACATCCTCCTCGGCGTCATTGGCCTCGCCATTTGCGCGCAGGTTTATTTCGGCTGGCTGCTCGGCCCGCTGAGAGGGCGCGAGGAGCAGGCTCGCGGCGTGCTCGCCGACTCGGAGCCGAAGGTTGCAGCGATGCGGCGGTTGCAAAAAACGGAGAACGACCTCGAAGCGCGAGCGCCAGAGACCGCCCAGCTCCAGGCTCTTCGCGCCACCGTGCCCGAGGGCGAGCCGCTGGCCTGGTTCCCGCCCCGCGTCCTCCGCGTCTTGCGCAAGGAGGGAGTCCCGCGCGCGAACATCCGGCTCATCAACACCCTCTCCTCGACCGAGCACCAAGGATTCCGCCAGCTCGCTTGGACCATTGACATCCCGCAGACGAGTTACACTGCGCTGGGAGCGGCCATCGCGGAGCTGGAAAACCGGGAGCCGCTCCTCAAGATCCAGACTCTGAGCATCGCCGCCTCCCCGAGTGATCCCGAGTTCGAAAGGGCCACCCTGCAGGTACAGACATTCATCACCGAGTGAGCCGCGTCGGGTGCTCGCGAGCGCGGAAGGCGCGCGACCGTCCGGACAGCGGCATGATTGGTGCTTGAAATGGGCCATATCGTATGGCCGATTCCACGCCTCTAAATTCCGTTCGGACAGCCACTTTCGCCTCTCCGCCGCGCAGACACGGCGCTGCGGCCGCCTTCACCATCATCGAGACGCTCGTCGCGACCGTCGTCGTGCTCATCGCCATGGGCGCGATCTTTTTGGTGAGCAGCCAGTGCATGAGCATCATCCAGCGCGCGCATGAAGTCGCCGTCGCCTCCGCCGCCGTGCAAGAGCGCCTCCAGCAACTGCAGGCCGTGCCGTGGGAGACAATCGCCGACAGCGACTCATTCCAGGACCAGACTTGGACCGATCCCGTGGATGGCACCGTGGAAAAAGCCGACGGCCTTTTAAAGCAGGCGACGAGATCCGGCATCCCGCTCCAGGCGAGCGGCGCGGCGGAAACGATCCGCGTCTCGGCCTACCGCCCAACCGCCACGGCGGCGGCAACTCCGGCGCCCATCACCGCGACCCGCTCGGGCAGCACCGTGGCCGTCACTTCGGGCGCCACCAATCTCGTGGACGAAAAAATGGTCCGCATCGACGTCCGCCTTTCGTGGACCAATGGCCGGATGCGCATTCCCTACTCGCTCGGTGCCTCCGCCCTGGTGGCGCGCCCCTAGTTTTTCCGCGTGAAAATCATCCTCTCTTCACTTCGCGCCCGCGCCGGGTTCACCCTCGTCGAGCTGATGACGGCTGCCGCAGCCGGTTCGATCATCCTCGGCGCGCTGATGGCTGGGAGCCTTTCCCTCCAGCGCTCATTCCGGGCGAGCGCCCAGCTCGCGCAGGGCCAGGCTGACTTGATCCGCGTCGCCGATTTCATGGCACGCGATATTCGCAACGCGACCACCTTCAATGCCACCCCGGCGAGCCCGGCGCTGCTCACCGTCACGACCACCGATTACTACAATCGGAACGGCACGCCGGCGAACCTCACGGACGACCGCCCGAACAGTCCCACTCTTTCCCGCAACGGTGCCACCTACGGCGGGAATCCCGTGTCCATCCGCTACGTGCGATCGGGCACACGTCTAATGCGCGAAGTCACCACGACCGATGGCGGCACGGCAGCGGTCGGGGTGAGCTGGATCGCCGACTTCGTCGAAAATCTGAGCGTCAGTGTTGATGCCTCGCGCAACGTGACTCTCACCGTTGGCTCGCCGATGACCTACGGGCGGCGGTCGCCGGGCGCATCTTCGCGCTCCCTGTCGTTTGTCATGGCGGCGCGTCCGCGCAATCCCGCTCCCTAAGATGCTCATGAAATTCCACTCCCGCCCATCCACCGCAGGCGCAGTGCTCATCGCCGCCATCCTCGCGGTCTCTGTGCTCGCCGCGATTTCCGCCGTGACCCTCCAGCGAGTGACCGCAAAACATCAAAACAGCTATCAGGCCAGCGCCTGGAGAGAGGCGCTCCCCGCCGCGGAAGCCGGAGTCGAGAGGGCCAAGGCGGAACTGCGCGTGACCATCGACGATCCAGCGCAGGCGTGGACCGGCTGGGTCGTCACCGACGCGGCGGGAAATCCCGCAGCCGTGCAGACAATTAACCGCAGCGGCAAGTGGCCTCCCGGTTACTCGCTGCGGATGACCGACACGCTGCCACCGCAGAGCGCCGGGATGAAGGAGCTGCGCTATTCCGTAACGATCGATGTGCCAGCCAGCCTGGCCGCCACGACAAAAACGCGAAACCAATCCTACCGCATCCGTTCGACCGGAATTTCCACCCTGCCCGGCACGGCCCGCGCACCATCCGACAGCCGCGACGCGAGCTTGCGCCGGCTCAGCCTCGTCCGCGATCGTACGCTCGGCTTCCCGACGAGCGGCGGGCGCCTCTCAGTGCCGCAGGCGACCCGGACGATCGAAGTCGTGGCCAAACCCGAGAGCGTTTTCAAATACGGACTCATCGCGGCCATCAACTTCTCGCTGAACAAGAAGACCTATATCGACGGCTTCAACTCGAACTATGCGGAGACCTCCACCGGTGGCAAATACGACCCCGCCAAACGCACGCCGCGCGGCGGCACCGTCGTGGCAAATCGCTGGAAAAAGAAACCGAAGCCAGGCAACGCTGAGGAAAAATTCGACGTCGGCCGCGCCACGATCTATGGCGACCTGCTCATCAAAGGCAGCTTGAAGAACGTAAAGAACTACGAAAACGTCAAAGGCGACAAGGTGACCAATACGAGCATGGAGTTGTCGACAAACCACGCGCCGCAATGGACGACCGTCACCGAGAACATTAAAACTCTGGACGGCAAATTGCAGCCAGACACCGCGGCCACCTACAAGATTGCGGAAAAGCAGGCCAAGGCTGGCGGTCCCGCCGCGCAATTCGAGGCCAAGAGTGCGACCACCGCCGCCGTGCTCGCGGCCAAGGGGATGGAGCTTCCCGGCGGCTCCACTCCCGACAGTCCCACCCGCTATAAAGTGGAAAAGATCGGCGTGGACAAAAAAGACGAGTCACTGATCCTCTCCAACCCGCCGGGCGTGACGGAAAGCTGGATCGAAGTCTGGGTGACTAATGAAATGACAATTAGCAAAGGCGGCACCGTCTTCGTCTCCAAGGGTGTGCATGCGACCTTCTACCTCGAGGGCAAGGCCGAGATTAAAGAGACCAAAAATGACCGGGGAGGCTTTATCCTGGAAAGCGGCTTCGCAGGAGATTTAAAACTCATCGGCATCGAGAAACCCGATTCCAAAAAGGAAACCGACGACGAGTTTTCTCCAAAAAAGCGCAGCGGGAAGATCTCGATCACCGATGCCGATT
>PPFU01011886.1_pt1 | contig 10466 bp, 9 predicted proteins | sample 1535991 | NCBI WGS metagenome assembly PPFU01 (sample SAMN04901290, study PRJNA319586) | Hypolithon metagenome, whole genome shotgun sequencing project. | isolation source: Antarctic Hypolithon | place: Antarctica: Miers Valley | collected 2014 | reverse complement strand
GCGCGGATCAGGTCGGCCAGCCGGTCGCGCGCCAGCTCGCGGTTGCGGGCCTGGCTACGGGTCTCGGCGACCTGAAGGAGCAGCGCGCCATCCTTGGTCCAGCGGCGCCCCGCCAGCCGGCGCAGGCGGGCCTTTACCGGACCGGGCAGATTGGGCGAGCGGTCGGCCTCGAACCGCAGCTCGACCGCGGTGGAAACCTTGTTCACATTCTGACCGCCGGGGCCGCCGGCATGGGTGAACTGCTCGGTCAACTCCCAGTCCTCCAGCGCGATCTGGTCGTTGATCTTCAGCATGTCGGCCCCTGCCGCGCGACGAAAAGGGCCGCCGAGATCACCGGCGGCCCTTCGAACAATTCGGAGATGGGCAAGGTTAGAGCGGTGCCCAATCAGGTGCGTCCCCCTGCGGGGCTGCCCTCAGGCGACGCGTCCCCTGACTGTTCCGACCCCATACTCCACTATCATTCTCGACACTGGACCACCTCCTTTCATCATGTTGCAGTTGCCGCCACAGTGCCCGCACCGCCGGTTTTGTCAAACCCTTTCCGCACGCGCGCGCGACAGCAGGCGGAACGGGACCAGCGCCAGCAGCGCCAACGCCAGCTTCACCCCCCAGTCCGCGACGGCGAGCGACACCCATAGCGGCGCGGCAGGACCGAGACCCAGCAGCGGCACGACCTCGGCCGCCCAAGCCTGGTCGAGGTCGGGTTGCAGGAATGCGAAGACGGCGGCGAAGGCGATCGAGAAGAACAGCGCGGTGTCGACGGCAGACCCCGCCAGCGACGAGACCAGCGGTGCGCGCCACCAACCGCCACCGCGCAGCCGGTCGAAGATGGCGACGTCCAGCATCTGCGCGACGAGGAACGCGACGCCGGATCCAAGCGCGATTCGCCAGGTGACCAGGGGGCCGAACGGCCCGCTGATCTGGGTGCCGGCGAGCGAACAGGCGACCCCCACTGCAAAGCCCGTCAGCACCACGCGGCGGGCAGTGGCGGGCCCGTGCAGCCGGTTCGTCACGTCGGTGACGAGGAAGGCCAGCGGATAGGTCAGCGCGCCCCATGTCAGCCAGTCGCCCAGCCGGATTTGAACCAGGACGTTCGACGCCAGCACGACTGCGGCCATCGCAGCAACCGGCAGCAGCGGCAGGGTGGCGCGGGGCGGCGTCGGGGGCATGGTTTGGTATCCGTGTCATGGGGCGGCAGGTGGCTCCGATACCTGCGGGCCGGCCGGCGATCAAGCCGCGCAGGGAGGGTCCTGGCGGCCGCACCCCCGAGGCGGTCGCGGGCCGCTGGCCAGATCGTCGCGGCGCAGACGTGGATCGAAGGGTCGGTCACCGGCCGTTGGCATGTCGGTCGCGAGCCAATCGGCGGGGGCACCGCCGGTCAAGTCGCGACCCGGCCCGGGGGTTCGTGGCGGAGGCCGAGAGACCTTACGGTCCGCAGCGGCCAGTCGGGAGGGCGGCACCGCCGGTCAGGTCGCGACCCGGGCCGGGAGGACAAGCGCATCGGTCCACCAGACTTTCGGCGGGCGTCGGCTGACCTGTCTGACCTGTCGGCCGGGCTAATCCGACAGGATGTATTCGACGAACTCGGTGCGTTGCAGCGGAAAGAAGTTGTCGTCCGAGATCATGGTTAGCCGGATGGCGCCGGCCGCGTCGCGCCAGACGGCCAGCCCCTCGAGATTGTCGTGTTGGCCGGCGCGGGTCGTAAGCAGGACTTCCTCCTCGGCGACACGGTCCGGGTGCAGGGCAAAGCGACGGACGCGGGTCGCAAACCCGAAGATGCCGGCAAAATGCCGCTCCAACAGGTAGAGCCGCCCGTCGGGGCCGACATCTGCGCCGGTGGGCAGCCAGGCGCCGCGCCGCGGGATCGTTCGCGTCTGCGTCCAACCGCGACCGTCATAGGCGAACAGCGGGAAAGGACGGGACATGTCGCCGGACCGCTCCGGCAATGTCAGTAAAGTGCCATCGTCGGTGATCGCCAGCGCCTCCAGCCCGGCGTTCCGCTGCATCTGGGCGAAGCCGATGGCGCGCGGCAAGGGGCGGGCGTGGCCCCCGGGCGTGTCGTAGCGCCAGACGCGCGTCACCCCCTCGAACGATACGTAGAGCGTGCCGTCGGGCGCCCGCGCCAGTCCCTCGGCATCGCGAGCGGCGCCGGTCGCCTGCTCGCCCCGCGGACCCAGCAGCGGCAGCGCCGGCTGCGCATCGACGCCGGCGATGGTGCCGTCGGCTGCGCGGTCGAACCTCCCCTCGACCAGCCAGCCGCGGTCCGAGATGGCGGCGAAGGCGACGCCGTCGGGCGCCACCCAGAGGCCGGACATGCCGCCCAGGCGGGCGTCGTCCAGTCGCCAGACTTGGGAGGCGACGAAGGTGGCCTCGGTCGCGGTGGCGACGGGCACCGCTCCGCAGGCGACCAGCACGTTGGCGGCCAGTGCGCCGAGGGCGATCCGAAGGACGCGCGCGGCCCCCCCGACGCGCACGGGTTTCAGAACGCGCACCGGTCTCAGAACGCGCACGGGTCTCAGGGCGCGCACCGGTTTCAAGGCGCGCACGGATGGAACGACGCCTGCGCGCCGGACGCCGCAGGCCGGCGGGTGGACGCACGGGCGTGTCAGCGGGCCAGGACTGTCTGGCACTGCTGCGGCAGGTCGGCCATCGTCAGATCGCGACGCGGACGCGGCGGCGGCGCGTCGGGATTGGCTGGCGGCGGGTTCAGGATGTTCGCGACCCAGGCCCTGGCATCGGCACAGCCGTCGCCCGGCGGCGGCGGGTCCTGTCCTTCGCAGCCTCGTGCCCCGCGCGGGCAGGCCAGCCGCACATGCATGTGGTAGTGGTGGCCGTACCAGGGCCGCACCTTGCGCAGCCAGGCGCGATCCCCGGTCTCGTCCGCGCACATCCGCACCTTGGCGCCCGGAAAGATGAAGATCCGTGAAACCCGCGGGTCGCTGGCCGCGGCCTTCACCGTCTCGTGCTGGAGCGGCCCCCAGAGGTCGTTTACATAGGCGCCGCCCGCGCGCTGGTAGGATTGCGCGCTCAGCGCCTCTCGCTGCGCCGCGCTCAGCCCCAACGCCGCCGGCATCAGCCAGATATCAGCGTCCATCCCCGTCTGGTGGCTGGCGTGGCCGGTCAGCATCGGGCCGCCGCGTGGCTGCGACAGATCGCCGACATAGATTCCGTTGGTGCCCGGCAGGGTGGCGACGCGCCGGGCCAGGTCTTGGAGGTAGTCGATCGTTTCGGGGTGCGCCCAGTTGCGGTTGCGTGACAACCGCATGGCCTGCCAGGTCGGCCCGGTCTCGGCCAGTTGCACGCCGCCGGCGAGGCAACCGCGCGAATAGGTGCCATAGGGCGCGGCGGGCATCGCGGCGGCGACAGGCTGCCCACCGAACAGAAGCTTGGCCGCGCCGCCTTGCGTGACGCCGACACCGCCCGGGGCCGGCGGCGGCGCCATCGCCGCACGGTCGCCGCTCGTGCAGGCGGCGAGGACGGTCAGCGCGAGCGCTGCGATCAGTGGCCTCATGGCGTGGGATCCCCTTGCGGTTTAACCCAGACTAGCAGGATCCCGCCGATGGCGAAAAGCCCGATCAGCGGCGCGATCCCCCAGTGCTGCGATCCGGTCACGGCCGTGGCGACGCCGATCGACAGCGGGGCGACGAAGGACGTCGCCTTGCCCGAAAGCGCATAGAGCCCGAACGCCTCCGTCATGCGGTCGGGGTCGGCCTGGTGGACCATCATCGTCCGGCTGGCCGCCTGCAACGCGCCGCCGCCGGCACCGATCGCCGCGCCGATCAACAGGAAGGCGATGTCGGGCAGGGCCGAGTTGGGCGCGACGGGCAACCCGAACACGGCGGTGCGCGAGGTGGCCATCGCCGCAAGCACCGTGGCGGTCAGGACGATCACCCCGGCGACGATCACCGGCTTCGGGCCGAAGCGCTGATCCGCCATGCCGCCGAGCCACGCGAACAGGGCGCCGGTCACGACGGCGAGGATCCCGAATGTCCCGGTCTGCACCACCGACCAGTCCAGCACGCCGGCGGCGAAGATGGCGCCCAGCGCATAAGTGCCGTTCAGCCCGTCGCGGTAGAACATCGACGCCAGCAGGAACGTCAGCCGGCTGGGCGTGCGCGGCAGCGCGCGCAGGGTGCGGCTCAGCCCGACGAGCCCGTCGCGCACCGCATTGCCGTGGGCGCGGTGGGGCGGACGGGGGGGCGGACGGGGGTCGCCGCGGACCCACATAAAGAACGGCGCCATGAACGCGATGAACCAGATCGCGGTCAGCGGACCGACCGCGCGCGTGCCCTCGCGCAGCGCCGGGTCGAGCCCGAGGATCGGGGGGATGCCGATCAGAGTGCGGCCGGTCGCCGGATCCTCGGCGAAAAGCAGCAGCATGACGACCAGCGCCACCAGCCCGCCCAGATAGCCGAAGGCCCAGCCGTCGCCCGAGATCCGGCCGATCCGGTCGCGTGGCGCAAGGTCGGGCAGCATGGCGTTGGTGAAGATGGTCGCGAACTCCATCCCGATCAGGCCCAGCGCGAAGCCGGTCATCACGAACACCAGATGGAAATCGCCGGGCGCGGCAAACCACAGACTGCCGGCGCCGGCGACGTAAAGCACACTGAACGCGGCGATCCAGCGCATCCGGTGGCCGCCCGCGTCGGCGATGGCGCCCAGCACCGGCGCCAGCAGGGCGATGACGAGCCCGGCGGCGCCGATCCCGAACCCCCATGCGGTCTGCGCGGCGCTCCCGTCGCCGAGCAGGTCGGCGATATAGGGACCGAAAATGAAAGTGATCAGCAGGGTGTTGTAGGGCTGGCTGGCCCAGTCGAAGAAATACCAGCCCCAGATGCGACGACGCGCAGCGCCTGTCGCCCCCGCCCCACCGGGTTCCGTCATCGTCGCGATTGTGTCGCCCTCCGCAGCCACGCGCGCAGTATCGCCCGATCCAGTATCGCCTCACAGGGTTACTTCCGTGTGAAGACGGAACGGTGACGCCCCCCCTCCCGACCCTGCCCCGACCCTGCCCCGACCCTACATCGCCGGCGGCCAGGGGCGCCGCGCGTCCGCGGCGATCCAGTTCGCGATCCAGTCGGGCAGCGGTGGCGACCCGCCGTCATGGCCCATCGCGGCCGCGATCTGTCCCGTCGGCACCATCCCGCCCGGCCCGACGACCGCAGTGCGCAGCAGGACGTGGCTGGTGCAGTCGCCACGCCGCCACATCGACTGCTCGATATAGATGAAGCGCGCGTCCCAGCCGACGACGCGGCTGCGCATCTCGACCCGGTGGAACATGCGGACGCGGCGCCGGTAGCGGATCGAGGCGCCGGCGACGGTGCCGCCCCATCTGCGCGGCCGCATCATGGCGATCAGGCCCTGCCGGTGGAAAAGCACCAGGCGCCCCAGATCGAACAGCGTCAGCGTGCGGCCGTTGTTCAGCTCCATCCAGAGGTCGATGTCCCATGGCCAGCAGATGTGATGCGAGACGTGGGTGTCGAACAGCCCGAGCCGGGGCGACCGGCGATGGACCGCGAACTCCTTGGCCATGCGGATGACGGGATACATCGGTCGGCGCTCCTGACGGTCAGGAGCCGGGCGTGCGCGGGACGGCGGGCGCGGTCAAGCCGCACCGTCCCGTCACTTGCGCGGCCACGGCGCGCCGCCTAGGTGGGTGGCGGCCGCCGCGCGGGGCGGGCGAATTGAAGGCAGTGGCGACATGCAATCTGTATTCCAGATCCTGATGCTGATTCTCGACGTGGTCTGGTTCGTGATGATCGCGCACATCATCATGTCGTGGCTGATCAATTTCCAGGTGCTCAACACCCGGCAACAGCTCGTTTCGCAGATCTGGTATGGTCTGAACCGCCTGCTGGAGCCGCTGTACGGCCCGATCCGCAGCGTTCTGCCGGCGATGGGCGGGCTGGACCTGGCGCCGCTGGTGGCGTTGGTCGCGGTCTATGCGCTGCGCATCGTGCTGGTGAACAACGCCGGCGCCTTCGTCTGACGGTGCCGCCCGTGGATCGCGCCGGCGCCTTCGGCGAGAGTATTTGCGACAGGATGAAAGCCGCGGACGCGCCGGTGGGGCGGCGATGCGCATAGCGTCGCCGGACCCTGCGGCGACAACGCAAAGCCTGCTGTCCTCGGTGTTCGGCTTCGACGCCTTCCGGCCAGGCCAAGCCGAGATCGTGGCCGCCGTGATCGCCGGCGAGGACGTGCTGGCGATCATGCCGACGGGGGGCGGCAAGTCGCTGTGCTTCCAGTTGCCGGCGCTGGTGCGGCCGGGGCTGACGGTGGTCATCTCGCCGCTGATTGCGCTGATGCGCGATCAGGTCCGCGGGTTGCAGGCGGCGGGCGTGGCGGCGGGCGCGCTGACTTCGGGCAACACCGACGGCGAGACGGACGCGGTGTGGGAGGCGCTCCGCGATGGCTCGCTGAAGCTGCTCTACATGGCGCCCGAGCGGCTGTCGTCGGCAGGGACGCAGCGGATGCTGGCGGATGCCGGCGTCACCATGATCGCCGTGGACGAGGCGCACTGTGTCAGCCAGTGGGGCCACGATTTCCGCCCCGACTATCTTGCCATCGGCGCGCTGCGCCGCGCGCTGGACGTGCCGCTGGCGGCCTTCACCGCGACTGCCGATGCCGAGACGCGCGAGGAGATCGCGCAGCGCCTGTTCGACGGTGCGGCGCCGCGGCTGTTCTTGCAGGGCTTCGACCGGCCGAACCTGCATCTGGCTTTCGCCGCGAAGAACCAGCCGCGGGCGCAAATCCTCGCCTATGCCGGCGCGCGGCGGGGCACGCCGGGGATCGTCTATTGCGGCACCCGCGCCAAGACCGCGGCGCTGGCCGAGGCGCTGCGCGGCGCCGGGCACGCCGCCTGCGCCTATCACGCGGGCCTCGACGCAGAGGAACGGCGCGAGGTGGAACGGCGGTTCCAGCAGGAGGACGGGTTGATCGTCTGCGCCACGGTCGCGTTCGGCATGGGCGTGGACAAGCCCGATATCCGCTGGGTCGCCCATGCCGACCTGCCGAAAAGCGTCGAGGGCTATTATCAGGAGATCGGGCGCGCGGGACGCGACGGCGCGCCGGCCGAGGCGATGACGCTATTCGGCCCCGACGACATCCGCCTGCGCCGCTCCCAGATCGACGAGGGCGCGGCCCCGCTTGCTCGGAAGGCCGCTGATCACGGCCGGCTGAACGCGCTCTTGGGGCTGGCCGAGGCGCTGTCCTGCCGGCGGGTGCAACTGCTGGCATATTTCGGCGAGACGGCCGCGCCCTGCGGCAACTGCGATCTCTGCGACCGCCCGGCCGACACCTTCGACGGCACCCAGCCAGTGCGCATGGCGCTGTCGGCGATCCTGCGCACCGACGAGCGGTTCGGCGCCGGCCATCTGATCGACATCGTCACCGGCACCGTCACGGCGAAGGTGCGCGAGCGCGGGCATGACGACCTTCCTACCTTCGGCGTGGGCCGCGACTGGTCGAAGCCGCAGTGGCAGGCGATCTTTCGCCAGATGATGGGGCGCGACCTCATCCGCCCCGATGCCGAACGCCATGGCGCGCTGCGGATGACCCATGCGGCACGCCCGATCCTGCGGGGCGACGCGGCCATCACCCTGCGCCGCGACGTGATCGCGGCCGCCGATGGCGCCCGCCCGGCGGTGAAGGCGATGGTCTCGGACGAGGACGCGCCGCTGCTGTCGGCGCTGAAGGCGAAGCGGCGCTTGCTGGCCGAGACGGCGGGCGTGCCGGCCTACGTCGTCTTCGCCGACCGCACGCTGGTGGAGATGGCCGAACGTCGCCCGGCCACGCTGGACGACATGGCCGGCATCACCGGCATCGGCGCCACGAAGCTGGAACGCTACGGCGCCGCGTTCCTCGCCATCGTGACCGGCGAGGCGCCGGCGCCGATGCACCCTGCGCGCCGGCGCATGGCGGGGCGGCCGTCGGGCAGCCTGTTCGACCGCCTGCTGGCGGCGCAGACCGATCTCGAGCGCGGCGAGGATGGGACGCTGAAGCCGATGAGCTGCACCCTCACGACCCTGCGCCACATCGCCGAGCGCCGTCCTGCCACGCCGGGCGAACTCGCCCGCATCCCCGGCATGGGCGAGGCCAAACTGGAGCGGTTCGGAGATGCGTTCCTCGCGGCGATCGCGGATGGTGGTGACGACTGAGCCCAGGGACCAGCGGCGCGCAGTCGGCGCCTTTGCCGCGCTGCGGCCGTGCGCAGCGGCCGGCGACACGAACCGTCGGCGGGTGCCGTGCGACGCCCTTAAATCAGGTCGCGTGTCGCCCGGCTGCGTGTCCGGGCCGCGGACACGGCGTGACAACGCCAGCGAACGGCCGTCGAACGCCACGCAGCGACCGACCCGATGCCGCCTCGGCCTTCGGCAGACGCGCCGGCGGCCCGCGACGCCGCCGCCGCGGCCGCGTCAGAACCCGGCGAGCTCGCGCACGACGGCCCATTCGGCATCGCTCACCGGCTGCACCGACAGGCGCGTGTTCGCCACCAGTGCCATGCCGGCGAGGCGCGGCTCGGCCTTGCATTGGGCCAGCGTGACCGGGCGGGGCAGCGGCTCGACGGCGCGGATGTCGACGCATTCCCATTTGCCGCTGTCGTCGGTGCTGTCGGGATGGGCGGCGGCGGCGACCGCGACGATGCCGACGACGGCCTTTTCCGTCTGGCTGTGGTAGAAGAAACCCAGATCGCCCACCGACATCTGCCGCATCACGTTGCGCGCCTGGTAGTTCCGCACCCCGTCCCATTCCTCGCCCGCCGCCCCGCGCGCGACCTGATCGTCCCACGACCATGCCGCAGGCTCGGATTTGAACAGCCAATAGTGCATCGCGTCCCCCATCAGGCCTTCGCCCCCTTTCGCCCGCCACCAAGCATCGGCGCCGCGCCGGCGTCCAGCGGCCAGCGCGGCCGGGCGGCCAGTGTCATGTCGTCGCGGTACCCGAGGCGAAACCGCTCGATCCCGGCCCAGGCGATCATTGCGCCGTTGTCGGTGCACAGCGGCAGTGGCGGGGCCAGAAAGCGCACCCCGGCCGACCGGCACACCGCCGCCAGCGCGTCGCGGATCGCACGGTTCGCCGCCACCCCGCCCGCCACCGCGAACAGCGGCACGTCGGCGGCGGCGATCGCGCGCGCCGTCTTGCCGGCCAGCACGTCGCGGACGGCCGACTGGAACGCGGCGCAGAGGTCGGCGCGGTCGGCGGCGGTCGGGGCGTCCAGCCCTTCCCACGCGCGCAGCACGGCCGTCTTCAGCCCCGAAAACGACAGGTCGAGCCCGGGCCGGTCCAGCAGCGGACGCGGCAGCCGCACCCGGTCGGGGTCGCCGCGCACCGCCATCGCCTCGACCGACGGGCCGCCGGGCGGCGGCAGTCCGAGAAGGCGCGCGACCTTGTCGAACGCCTCGCCCGGCGCGTCGTCGACGGTGCCGCCAAGGCGGGCGAAAGCGTTGGGGCCGTCGACCCGGACGAACTGGCAATGGCCACCGGAAACGAGCAGCATGAGGTAGGGAAAACCGACCGCATCGGTCAGGCGCGGCGTCAGCGCGTGGCCCGCCAGATGGTTCACCCCGATCAGCGGCAGGCCGGCGCCTGCGGCGAGGCCCTTGGCGCACATCACCCCCGACAGGACGCCGCCGATCAGGCCGGGCCCTGCCGTCACCGCGATCCCGCTGCAGTCGCGCAGTCGGACATCGGCATCGCGCAGCGCCTGCGCCACCACCAGATCCAGCGTCTCGGCATGGGCACGGGCGGCGATCTCGGGGACGATACCGCCATAGGCGGCGTGCAGCAGGTCCTGCCCGGCGACGACGTTGGAGAGGATCGCGGCGCCTGCGCCTGGCGTGTAGCGGACGACGGCGGCGGCACTGTCGTCGCAACTGCTTTCCAGCCCGATGAAGGTGATCGCAGCGGTCATGCCGGTAATCTTCCGCGTGGTCGCGCCGATGGCGGCGCGGGCGCATCGGTTGCGCCACAGGTTCGGGGCGGGGTAGCATCGGTATCGACGCGTCACAAGCGAGCGGACCGGTCATCACGGCGGCCGGACCCGGAGGGACGGGGGCGCCCGGACGTAGAGGCCCGCCCGACCCGACACCCCGCGTGCCTTGCGCGTGTCACGGGCGCTGCGAATGGGTGGAGGGGCCAGGCCGGAGGGCACGCGATGGGGCAGCCGACGTGGGTGACGGCGCGGTCACTCAAGGTGCGATGGGCGTGACGCCCGGGTAGACAGCCGCGGATCGGCCCGCCATGTGGCCGAGACGTCGGGCCGGGCGGGCTGGCCGCGCGCTGGCCGGGCGGGCTGGCCGGGCGCTGGCCGGGCGGGCTGGCCGGGCGCTGGCCGGGCGGGCTGGCCGGGAGTTGGCCGGGCGGGTCGCGGCGGTCGCGTCCGCCCATCCGGGCAGGGCCGGCGGACCGGTAGACGAGCGAACCGCGGGACCGGCTTACCGGAGGGCGGGCGGACCGGAGGGCGGGCG
>PPFU01005815.1_pt1 | contig 10467 bp, 8 predicted proteins | sample 1535991 | NCBI WGS metagenome assembly PPFU01 (sample SAMN04901290, study PRJNA319586) | Hypolithon metagenome, whole genome shotgun sequencing project. | isolation source: Antarctic Hypolithon | place: Antarctica: Miers Valley | collected 2014 | reverse complement strand
GACGTTGCCCGTCGGTTGACGGAACGTCGGTCGTCAGGCACCGCGACCGCGCGATAGCCACACCAACGCGCGGTCGGTTCACTGCCCCAGGTCGACCAGGTCGTGATGATGAGCGCATGTCGTGCGTCCAGCTGGCCGCCGCGGGTACCGGCAGGGGATCAGTTCGCGAGTTCGGCCACCACGCGCTGGAGTCGATTCGCCTCCGCATCACCGTCGCCGACGGTGAGGACGTTCCCGAGTGCCGCGCGAAGCTCCTCGTCGCGATCGTACAGATCGTCGCGGAAGGCGAGGGCGCCGTCCTGTTCGAACGCGGTCAAATAGATGAGATACACAGGGATCTTCTTCTGCAGATCGATCCGCACGCGTTCACCGGCGCCCAGCGTCTGCGCGATGCGCGACGATGTCCAGTCGGTGTGGCGGCCCAGCACGAACTCCGCCAACGCCGCTGGATCCGCGACACGAACGCATCCATGGCTGTAGGCACGGTGTCGCTCGTCGAACAGTGACTGCGCAGGCGTGTCGTGGAGATAGACCGCGAAATCGTTCGGGAACATGAACTTCACACGTCCCAGCGCATTGTCCGGCCCCGGCCGCTGCCGCACGCGGTAACGTTGCGAGGTGAGTTCGGCATACGACAGACTTCGCGCGTTCACCACCGGCGCATCGTCGCCCCATCCGCGCACGATCTCGTAGTTGTTACGGTCGAGATAGCTCCGGTCCGCGCGTGCCTCCGGCAGGATCTCCTCGAGCGCGATGCCGCGCGGAACGTTCCAGTACGGCCCGAACTGGACGTAGCTCATCGAGTCGCTGAACACCGGTGTCCGCCGGTCCGCCAACTCGCGACCCACCACGACCCGCATGCTCAATGCGTTCCGTTCGCCGTCGTACGCGTCGAGTCGGAATGCTGGGATGTTGACGATAATCCGCTGCTCACCGAGATCGGGCGTCAGCCACCGATAGCGCTCCAGATTCGCCGCGATCTGTCGGACCCGCGCTTCTGCAGGAACGTTGAGCGCCTCACGCGTACGGGGCCCCACGGCACTGTCGACTTCGAGTCCGTGCGTCGCCTGGAAACGCGCCAACGCGGCCGCAAGATCAGCCCCAAAGTGATCGCTCGCGGACAGCATTCCGTTCGTGAGATACCCTTCTGCCGCGAGGCGCGCCCGCAGAGCCGGGACGGTTTGCGCCGAGTCGCCAGGCCAGAGCGTCGGTCCGGCTGCGACCGGCTGCCATCCACCCTCTTCGGCAAACGTCCGATAGGTGGCGAGTGCACGCATGAGCGTGGTGTAGCCGTCCTCCTGCGGCGCGAGACGGACGAGGGCCTCGTCGAATCGCTCGGCGCCCAGCGTGCGGCGGACCGCGCTATCCACGTCCACCACGCTGGGGTCGATGTGCCATGCGGCTTCCAGCGTGCGCGGGTTCAGACGCCCGGTGAGCATATCGGCCGCATATGCCGCAAAGGCACCCGTGAGTAGCACGTCTGCGGTGGCCAGTCGCGCGGCATCCGGCCGGTCTCGCGACTGCAGCGATTCGAGCGCGGCGGTAAGTGGCTGCAGCGCATAATCGGAGCGACGGAGCCCATGGTGGTGCGCGCTGGCGAGCGCCGCCACCATTGCTCGCGCACGCGGGCGCACCCCCGATTCCGACACCCAGTGCGGCGCGAACGCTCCCGCCTCATAGAGTTGCACAGTCCGCTGCCACGCATCCGTTCGCACCGACTCCGGTGCGCCACGCGAAACCAGGTCCTCGATCGCGGTACGCACGGATTCGTCGCCGCGTACATCACTCAGAGGCGGCTGCTGCGCCTGACGAGCCTCCGCGGGCGCGCTCACCACCGCGCTCGCGCACGTGCTGAGGCCGAGCACCAGGAGTGCATGCCGCCACGCCGGTCCCGGCCTGTGGACCTCGTCCCGATGATGAGCCCCCTCGGCGGCGGACTCTCCTCGGTCCTGTTCTGGTGTTATACTGCTCATGGTTGTTTCTACTGGTTTGCATATAGGGCGTTGCTAAAGCCGAAGCGCCCATCAGGAGCTGCGTGCTCCGGTATCACGGCGCCATCGGGCAGCTCTGCACAGGCGTTCCTCCAGGTCCTACACCGGGTAGCAAGATTGGTGCGGATGCGGTGGCTCGGAGCCGTAGGCCGTGGGGAGGCGGGTACAAACGGCAACCACGCCTGAAGGCCGAACCTGCCGCGCGCCAGTCCTCAGCACACGTTCGGCGTCCCGCGTTACGTAATCAGGAGTCGCTCGACGATCACGACGTCGCGCCACACGCCGTCGAGCCGCGCGTGCTTCTCATAGCGTCCGACTTCACGGAATCCGTGCCGAGCACACAGTGCTCGCGACGCAGCATTCTCCGGGAAGATGCGCGAGACCAGCTTGGTCAGCCCGACTTCCACACAGGCGGGCACGAACGCCGACAGGAGCATATCCCCGACCCGCCGTCCGCGCGCCCCCTCCGCGACATACACGGAGAACTCCGCGACTGTTGCATAGCAGGCCCGCGTGCGATACTCCGATGCGCGTGCCCAGCCAACCACGGTCCCAGAATCGTCGTTCGCGACCAGGCATGGATGTACGCGCACCGCCAACGGCTCCGTCCACGGCCGCACATCGTCGGCGTCGCGCTCGGCGGTCTCGAAGGTCGCGCCACGAGAACGGATCCCCTCGTTGTAGATCGCGGCGATGCGCGGCCAGTCGTCAGGCACCGCCGGGCGGACGCGGATGCCGCCAGCCGCCCGGCTGATGGACGCGCGTCCGATAGGATCGATCACGAACTCACCCACAGCACGAGCCGGCCGCGGTAGCCAGCGGAAGTGGCGGGCGCGTCGACGGTACGGGGCTCCGGTCGCCATGCGCTCCGACCTCGATCGACGTTGGCGCCAGATCGGTCTGGCAGACGCCTGTCTCCGGGAGCGACAGTTCGACCGCACGGGCGCCCTCCTCGTCGCCGACCAGCGCGCACACCACCGACCGTACCTGCTCGTATCCCGTAGCCAGCAGAAAAGTTGGAGCGCGGCCGTAACTCTTCATGCCCACCACATAGTAGTCCCGTTCCGGGTGCGCCAGTTCGGCGGCGCCATGGGGATAGACCGTGCCGCACGAGTGCAGATTGGGATCGATGAGCGGCGCGAGCGCGACGGGAGCCTCGAGCCATGAATCGAGGTCGAGCCGCAGCTCGCGCGTGACGCTGAGATCGGGACGGAACCCGGTCGTGACGACGATCTCGTCCACGGGGGCGAGCGCCACCCCCGCATCCCGTTCGACCAGCAGTCCGTCGCCTGACGACACAATCCGTGTAATCCGGACGCCCAACTCCAGCCGAACCACGCCGCTCTCGACCAGCAACCGCACGCGCTCTCCCATGGCGCCGCGTGCAGCAAGGGCGTCCCGCGAGCCCCCCCCGAACATCAGCCCCACGTTGGCACGCCGAATCGCCCAGACGATCTGCGTGTCGGGTGCCTCGTTCCGGAGCCGCGCAAGATCGAGCAGCGTGTTGAACGCCGAGTGGCCGCTGCCGACCACGAGCACTCTCCTGCCGGCATAGCGCGCCCGATCGCGCCCCCGCACGTCCGGAACTCCGTACAGCGTCCGGGCGGCCGCCTCCGACTCGCCCTCGGCGGGAATGCCGCTCGCGCCCATCGCATTCGGGGAGCGCCATGTGCCGGACGCGTCGATTACGGCGCGCGCGCGAATGCGTTCCGTGCCGCCGCCGGGTGTGCGAACCACCAGTTCGAACGGGGCATCATCGCGCCCGCCCGTCGTCACCTTGTCGTAGCCCTGCCGCGTGACCGCGAGCACCGCATGACCGGTCCGGATGTGCATTGCCAGCGGCGGGAGCGCGGCCAGCGGCTCCACGAAGCGTGTGAGCAGTTCACCGCCCGTGGGGATGCCGTCCGCGTCAGGCATCGACCAGCCCGCATCCTCAAGCAGCCCGCGCGACACTGGATCGACCAGGAAGCGCCAGGGGGAGAAGAGACGAACATGCGCCCATTCGCGAACACTGGCACCGACCGTCGTGCCGGCCTCCAGCACGAGTGGCGTCTCTCCGCGGACCAGCAGGTGCGCGGCGGCCACCAATCCCACGGGCCCGGCGCCGATCACCGCGACCGGGAGCCGGGGCTCGGCGGCCCCGGCCCGGCCCTCGATGCGTGCGCGGACGCCCGCCGCGTGCCGCGCGGTTGGGTCCGGCGCTGCCCCGTGCTGCTGGCAGCCGCAGGCCGCGGCCGGCGCCGAACAGCACGCGCCGGTCGCAGGGTTGGGCGTCGGATCGCCGCAGCACGCGCCAGGCGCGGGTGCGGGTGTCGCTGCGTCGGTCGACGGCGGTGGAACTGGCATCCTGTTCTCCGAAGTGTATCAAAGAACATCGATATTATCGATGGACTTCGATGTAGCGGACCGAGGAAAACGCCGAGCGATATCTCGGCGCCCGTCAGCCCGCCGTTCTGCCTACCGGAGCGCTGCGAGCCGATCGCTGATCCTGGCCGTGAGCGCGCCCAGCGCGACCCGGTCGACACGATAGTAGGCGTACAACCCCTGCCGCTCGCTGTCCACGAGCCCGGCCTGGCGCAACAATTTCAAATGGTGCGAGACCGTCGGCTGCTTTACCGGAACGGCCGCCTCCAGGTCGCAGACGCACACGGAGCCGTCGTTGCGCGCGAGGAGGTCCAGCAACTGCATCCGAACCGGGTGCGCGAGAATCTCCAGATCCGCCGTCGCGCGCGCCGCCTCGACCATGGTCATCGAGGGCCGCACGCCGACCTCGCAGCACGGCTCGGCGACTGCGGATGAGATGGATGAAAGCTGCGGAAGCAGTCGTGGCATCGAGAGGTGCATTGAAGTGCTTCGATAGACTACATCGAATTCGTTCGATGCACAAGTGGCGTTTCCGATCCTCGGTGGCGCGGCCCGGTCCCCGACGCGATCATGGAGAGCGACCCGCACCCCGCGCCCACGATGCTTCCAGACTCGCTTCCGCGTCTCTCATGATCTCACCGACCCGACTCTTGCCCACTGTCACCCTCTTCTTCAGCCTGGGACTGCTGGGAGGATGCGCGGCGACACCCAACCCCTCTAACGAGAGCGCGCCAGTCGCGAGCACCGAGCCGCTGGCGGTTCGAGACGGATTCACCGCTCCCGAGGCGGTGCGATACGACCCGGATCAGGATGTCTACTTCGTCAGCAACTTCGGCGAAGGAAGTTCGGGCGCGCGCGACAACAACGGCTTCATCAGCCGCATGGATCCGGACGGCGTGGTGCAGCAGCTGCGTTTCATTGCCGGCGGCGCGGGCGGCGTCACTCTGCACGGGCCGCGCGGAATGACGATCGTCGGCGACACGCTCTGGGTGGCGGACGCCGATGCCGTTCGAGGCTTTGACCGCCGCACCGGCGCGCCGCTGGCGACCGTCGACTTTTCCACTGCGGAGGTCGGCTTTCTCAACGACGTGGCCGCCGGCGCCGACGGGGCCGTCTACGTGACCGATACCGGCCGCAACCGCGTGTACGCCGTGCGTGGCGGGCCGACGGTGGCGATCGCCGACACGGCCCTTGGCTCGCCCAACGGGATCACCTGGGACGGGGCAAACCGGCGTTTTCTCGTGGTGCCGTATGGGGGAGCGCCGGCGATTCGCGCCTGGACGCCCGGCAGCAGCGTGCTGCTCGATGTCGGCACCGGACCCGGCGGACGGTACGACGGCGTGGAGGTGCTGGGGGACGGTCGGGTGCTCGTCGCCAGCCAGGCGGACAGCAGCCTGCACCTCTTCACGAACGGGGTCGGGCGTCCAATCATCCGCATCAGCGGCCCGCCGGCTGACATCGGTGTCGACACCCGCCGGAATCGGGTCGCGGTCCCGATCATCAGGCTGAATCGTGTGGAGCTCTGGACCCTTCCGCGGTAGGTGAGGCCGCGGCAGGCGCGCCGTCGTGAGGCGCATCGTACGGCCCGGCTTGCAGCGCGCTGCGAAGCGCGAGGACGCCGGAACGATCGTGTCACTTCCCCGACCAACCATTCGAGGCCGTCCGCATCGTTGCTCGTGATGATTCCCACCGGCACGTTACCCAAGCAGACGGGCGTAATCGGCGCAGTCCGTGTGATAGCACTCGCAGGAAGCGGTCTCGAGTCCGCCCCGATCCGTCACTGTCACGATGCCTCTGCGGTAGTCGATATAACCCGCCCGCCGGAGCGCTTCCGCCGCGACTGACACGCTGGCGCGGCGCACGCCGAGCATGATCGCAAGGAACTCGTGTGTCAGCGGAAAGCGCGCGGCCTGCCGCACGCGGTCATGCGTCATCAGCAGCCAGCGGGCGCACCGGGCCTCGACGTCGTGGAGCCGATTGCACGCGACCGCCTGCGCCGCCTGATCGTACCGGTATTGCACGAAGCACTGCATGACCCGGAACAGCACGCTGCCCGGTCTGGCCGCCGCCTGAAAGGCGGGGGTCGATATGCGCCAACCCCGTCCCGCGAGTTGGACGATGCACTCGAACGGGTTGGGGCCGCTATCGAGAAAGGCGGAGATGCCGACCATCCCCTCGAACCCGGTGGTGCCCACTTCCACCCGGCGGCCATCGGTCATGACCCGCAGCACGGAGCACACGCTCGTGCACGGGAGATGCACGTGATCCACCGGCCGGCCAGCTACGTGCAACACCGCCCCGAGCGTGTGCGTCACGGGCTCGAGGCACGGCAGCAGCGCCCCGTATTCGTCTGGTGCATCGCGATGCAGCCGCAGGAGCAGACGATTCGTTGTGTACGGTGAGGTACGCAGCGGATCCGCCCCCGGATTATTCTCCGGCGAACCGTGAAGCGGCGCGGATTCCGCCAGATCGCCAGGAGCTGGAAGAATGGGCGACATGGAGACCGAGATCGCACCGAGCGACGAAGCTGGCGCCTCCGGCCCCGCGGGTCGCGCTGCGGGCGGGTCAGCGAGTGGGGATCCCCGCGTTGGGATCCGTGCCGAGGGTGTGGAGGGCCGTTGCGGCATGAAGCCTCTGAATGCGCCAATGGTCGGCGCGACCGGACGAACGCGGCGAGCTGGAGCGATCCTGATGGCGACAAGCCCGCGTTCGGGCCAGCGGCCGCCACAACGAAGCTGGGACGCCTTCGACATCTACTTGCGTTGTATAAATTACACTAAATGTAGGTATCTGACAATGATGTATGGTATTTTACATTGGAAGCAGCCGTGACTTACACTGCCGTTTCCGCCGTCGTGTCTCGGAGCCGAGGCGGCGATCATGTCGACTGAGCCGATCGAGAGTGGATCGCGCGCGGGCCGCGAAATGGCCAATCATCCGGAGCGGGTCGCCAATCAGCTCCTGGCGGGGCTCCCAACCGCGGACGTCGAGCGCCTGCTGGCGGGCGCGGAGCGTGTCAGGCCCCGGATGCGGCAGCACCTGTATGCGCAGCATGGCCCGATGGACGCCAGCTACTTCCCTGAAGGGGGCGTCTTTTCGCTGCTCATGGAAACCGATGGCGGCGGCGCGGTAGAAATCCTGACCATCGGAAACGAAGGGATGCTCGGCCTGCCCGCGCTGATGGGCGCCGAGCAGAGCCCGACGCGCGCGATCTGCCAGATCCCAGGGTGGGCACTGCGAGTCCCTATGCCCCTGCTGGCCGAGGCCGCGGCGCCCGGCGGCGCGCTGCACGCTCGGCTGATCCGGTACGCCCAGGCGCAGATGACGAGTCTCTCGCGCTCCGTGGCATGCAATCGGCTCCACACGGCCCGCCAGCGGTACGCCCGGTGGGTGCTCATCACACAGGATCGGATCGGTAGCGAGGAGTTTCCAATCACCCAGGAGCTCCTCGCGCAGATGCTCGGGGTCACCCGGCCAACGGTCTCGCAGGTCGGCAAAGAGCTGCAGGCAGGCGGATTCATCCACTACACGCAGGGACGGCTGACCGTCGACGACCGGGCAGGGTTGGAAGGCCAATCGTGCGAGTGCTACCAGGCCGTGCGCACGGCCTTCCGCGAGCTACTCGGCACCGAGCGCGGCTGAAGGAGGTCGGTCGGACGGTGAACACCGGCAGGACCGACGCCCCGAGCCCTGACACAACCGCCCGATGCGGGGACCACCTGCTCCGCGCCGGCCCGCTGTCAGCTGTCAGCCTCACGCCGCTTCGTGCCGCCGCCGAGTGCCGCCCGCACCCCCGGCGCCACGACGGTGCCGAGCAGCTCGATGGAGCGCATGATGCGCGCGTGAGGCATCGGTCCGACGCTCATCTGCAGGAGAAAGCGCTGGTGCCCGAACAGCTCGTGTTCGAAAAGAATCTTGTCGATCACCTGCTGCGGACTTCCGACGAGCAATGCGCCCCGAGCCGCGCGTTCGGCCTCGAAATGAGCGCGGGTCGTCGGCGGCCAGCCGCGCTCGCGCCCGATGCGTGTCATCATTTCGGCGAACGGCGGAAAGGCCTCGTCCGCGGCCTGCTGTGAGCTGTCGGCGATGTAGCCGTGGGAGTTGATGCTGATCGGGAGCGCGGACGCATCGTGCCCCGCGCGAGCGGCGGTCCCGCGGTACAGATCGACGACGGGAACAAACCGTTCTGGTTGGCCGCCAATGATGGCGAGCGCCATCGGCAGCCCAAGCGTCGCTGCACGCACAACGCTCGGTGGCGTACCGCCTACGGCGATCCACACCGGCAGCGGGTCCTGCAGCGCACGCGGATAGACGCCCCGGTTTGTGATCGCGGCACGGTGCCCGCCTGCCCAGGTCACGCGTTCGTTCGCGCGAATCTGCAGCAAGAGCTCCAGATTCTCGCTGAACAGCGCGTCGTAGTCTCCGAGATCATGGCCGAAGAGCGGAAACGACTCGATGAAGGAGCCGCGCCCCGCCATGATCTCCGCGCGCCCATCGGAGATCAGATCCAACGTGGCGAAATCCTGATAGACGCGCACGGGATCGTCGGAGCTCAGTACACTAACGGCGCTCGTCAGGCGGATGGTGCGCGTGCGATGCGCTGCCGCCGCAAGCACGACCGCGGGCGAGGAGACTGAGTAGTCCGGGCGGTGGTGCTCACCGACGCCGAACACGTCGAGTCCGACCTGATCGGCAAGCTCGATTTCCTCGAGCAGATCCTGCATGCGCTGTGCGCCGCTCACCGGACTGCCGGTGTGCGGATCGAGCGAGGTCTCGCCGAAGGTGTAGATGCCGATCTGCATGGAGGGGATACGGAGACGCTCGTGGGACGCTGCTTCGAACTCGCCGAACACTACCTGCCGGCGGGAGGGCGCACGGTGATTCGCCGGATCCGGGCCCCCTCCTGCATCGCGTCCACGACCTCCATCCCGCGCACGACCTCTGCAAACACGGTGTAGTCGTGATCGAGGCGGACGTTGTCGACGGTGTTGAAGTACAGCTGCCCGTCCCCGGTGTCTCGGCCGCGCGTGGAGACGCCGACCGTCCCCCGCCGGTTCTCCACCCCCACCTCATCGCGGGTGAACGGCCCGTCCCCCACGTACTCATTGGCGAGCGGACTCCCGCCCTGCACGACGAAGAAGGGGACCACGCGGTGAAAGGTTAGCCCGTCGAAGTGCCCCGCTCGCGCCAGGCGAACGAACCGCGCGGTGTTGGTGGGCGCGTCGAAGGGGAGGAGCCGGAGTTCGATGCGTCCGCCATCCATCATCTCGATGGTCGCACCCTCCATATCACGGAGCTCGGCGGCCGTGGGAACCGGCGCGCCCGGGAGCGGCTCCGGCGCGGCGATCCCCCCCGTCAATTCCGCGACGCGTGCGGCGATCACGGGGTCGAAGTCGCGCAGGAATGCACGCGGCACGCTGGCGCCGAGTGCCTCGACGAGCGCCAGCCGCGCGTCGCGGGACGTTTCGGAGCGGCGCGCCGTGGCGCGATCGAGCGCGGCGATCAGCGGTGCGCGGGCTGCGTCGCCTGCCCCCGCCAGCGCCTTCGCCGCGGACATCAGCAGCTGATTGGCGTCCGTCGCCAGAGCTGCGATATAGAGCGCCTCGTCCACACGGCCGGTGAGCTCGACCAGGCCATCGATGGCCTCGCTGGCGATGTTCGGGTCCGCATCGCGAGCGAGGCCTCGCAGCGCGAGCGTGTCCGAGAGCCGGCGCGCCGCACGGGCCGCGTGCACGCGCACGGAGGGATCGGCGGCCGTCGCGATAGCCGTTAGGCGCGCACGTGCCCGCGCCGGATCCACCGCCGCGAGCGCGACCACCGCGCGAGGTGACGGGGACGCCGCCAGTACGTCGATGGCGCGCGTGTCGCCCGCGCACTTCGCCAGCGCATCGACGGCGGCGAGCGCGACGTGTGGATTCGTGTCGCGTGCGGCACCGATCAGCACGGAGCATTCCGCCTGTGCCACCGCGCGATACCGAACGATCGGCGCCGGATCACGGATCATGGCGGCAGTCGCGACAACGGCGCGCACCTCCCCACTCGCGTCGCGACGTACGGCGCCCAGTTCGGCGGGTGTCGCACCGCCGGCCGCCACGCGAGCCGCGGCTGCCGC
>PPFU01015704.1_pt1 | contig 10476 bp, 12 predicted proteins | sample 1535991 | NCBI WGS metagenome assembly PPFU01 (sample SAMN04901290, study PRJNA319586) | Hypolithon metagenome, whole genome shotgun sequencing project. | isolation source: Antarctic Hypolithon | place: Antarctica: Miers Valley | collected 2014 | reverse complement strand
ATGATCAGCAGCGGCTTTTGCGACTGGATCACGGCCTCGAGCAGCGGCACCATCGGCTGCAGCGACGACAGTTTCTTCTCGTGCAGCAGGATGACGCAGTCTTCCAGGTCGGCCATCATCTTGTCGGCATTGGTGACGAAGTAGGGCGACAGGAAGCCGCGGTCGAACTGCATGCCCTCGACCACTTCGGTCTCGGTCTCGAGACCCTTGTTCTCCTCGACGGTGATCACACCCTCGTTGCCGACCTTCTGCATCGCGTCGGCGATCTGGCGGCCGATCTCGGCCTCGCCGTTCGCCGAGATGGTGCCGACCTGGGCCACTTCGTCGCTGTCGTTCACCGGGCGTGACGCCGCCTTGATCGCCGCGACGACCTTGGCGGTGGCAAGGTCGATGCCGCGCTTCAGGTCCATCGGGTTCATGCCCGCCGCGACCGACTTCATGCCTTCCTTGATGATCGCCTGCGCCAGCACGGTCGCCGTGGTGGTGCCGTCGCCCGCCTCGTCGTTGGTGCGCTGGGCAACTTCCTTGAGCATCTGCGCGCCCATGTTCTCGAACTTGTCTTCCAGTTCGATTTCCTTGGCGACGGTGACGCCGTCCTTGGTGATGCGGGGCGAGCCGAACGATTTGTCCAGCACGACGTTGCGGCCCTTCGGCCCCAGCGTCACCTTGACGGCATTGGCGAGCGTGTTCACGCCCTTGAGCATGCGATTGCGCGCATCGGATTCGAATTTGACGTCCTTGGCAGCCATGATGGCTTCTCCTTTATGTCAGCGGTGTTGTGAACCGGGGCTCAGGCGATGATGCCGAGCACGTCCGATTCCTTCATGATCAGCAGGTCTTCGCCGTCGAGCTGGATTTCGGTGCCCGACCATTTCCCGAACAGGATCTTGTCGCCGACAGCGACGCCCATGGGGACCAGTTCGCCCGTATCCTTGCGCGCGCCCTCGCCGATGGCCATGACCTCGCCCTCGGCAGGCTTTTCCTTGGCGTTGTCGGGGATGATCAGCCCGCCCTTGGTCTTTTCCTCGCCTTCGATGCGGCGGACCAGGACCCGGTCGTGCAGCGGTTTGAATGCCATTTTGTGACGCTCCTTCGGATGCGTGTTCATATCGGTGTTGTCACTCACCCTCGGGGAGTGCCAACAGAATGGGATCTAGGCGCCCTTCACGGCACTGTCAACGGCCGCCGCGCACGTGCGGCACGCCCCCTGCGGTTGCGGGACGACGCCGGTGAGAGTTGACTCGGCGCAGGCCTTTCGCTACGGAGGCGGCGTTCATCGAGAAGGGAGGGGCGATCATGGATCTGACCAGCCGTACCCTTCCGCTACGGGACCGGGCACCCGGGCGCGCATTCTGCTGCAAGCGCTGACAGTCGGACTTCGTCCGGCGCACTGACGCCCCCGTCATCCCGATTGATGAAAGCTTGCTACGATGCACCTCACACTGCCCATTCCGGGCGGGTTGTGGCGGCTGAGCGTGACGCTCGTCCGCGCATCCCGGCCCGCACGTCCAACCGCCGGCACAGCCGACGCTGTCGCCGCCACAGTGCGGCGGATACGGGCCGAGCGCCCGGCGCTGCCGCCGCCGCACGGGGCGGCCTTCGGCACCGGGATCCCGCCGATCCACGCGGCTTGGCCCGTTGCCGGGCGGCCGCTTTTGTAAGCCAGATCCATGGCGGACCCGGTCGGATTTGCCGGATCAGGCGCGGGGCACTGCGTCCCGTCCCGCGGGGCTCAGCGCGTAGACGCCCGGCCGTATCCGCACGAACCAGCCGTAGTGGTTGTCCGCCATCAGCCGGGTCGCGTTCGCGACGCCGGTGGCGGCCGCTACCTCGGCGCCCCTGCAGGCCCCTGCCACCAGATGGGCCGCGCAGCGCCGCGCGTCCTGCCGGTAGGCGGTGACGAGGCCGCTGCGGCGGGACGTGCCGCCGTCGTTGGGGTCGCCCTGCCGGCGCGCGAACTCGCGCAGCAGAAGCGCCCGGGCCCCGGCCGACCGGCGCGCGCGATAGGGCGCAGGGTCGCACAGCGGCTCCACCGTCCCGTCGGCCAGCCGCACGGCCAGGAGCCCCAGCCCGAGACGGCGGCAGAGCGCGCGATTGTCGCGCAATCCGCGGTGCCATGCCCGGCCGCTGCCGCGCGGAACCGCCAGATAGACGGCGTCGGTGACCGCCTGACGCGCGATGCCCTGATGGACCAGCGCGAGGGTGAAGCCGCGTTTCAGCTCGACGATCACCGGCGGCTCGGCGCCGCGCACGGCCACGACGTCGGCGCACCCCACCTCGCCCTTCACGTCGTAGCCCTGCGCCGCGAGGAATGCCTTTACCGGGGCATAGAGATCGGTTTCGCGGTGCGGCGCCATCGCGCCTTGGTGTGCGCGGTGCGCAGGCCGGTCAAGCCCGCGGGGTGACTCCAGCCGCGCGCGGGCCTATGACGCCGGCAATCGTCGCAGCCCGTGGGGCGATACCGCCCCGACCGCCCGCCCCGCAGCCAATCCCCCACCGTCTACCCGCAACGCCGCCACCACGCCACACGCCGACGCCACCCCCGTTTGCGACGCCACCACCACCAGCGGCAACGCTCCGCCGAACGACGCCGCACCGCCCGGACCCGCCACCCCTCCCGCTACCCGAAACCGACACTCGCAACGCCACTCCCACATCGAAAGTCACCACCATGACAACGCTCGTCCTGGGCCACGCCCATCCCGACACCGACAGCACCGGGTCGCCGCTCATCTGGGCCTGGTACCTGTCCGAGGTGCAGGGCCGCACCGCCGAAGCCGTGCTTCAGGGTCCGCCAAACACCGAAGCCGCGTGGATGCTGACGCGCTGGGGGCTGGACATGCCACGGATCGTCGACGGCGTGGGCGCCGGCGACCGCGTCGTCGTGGTCGACACCAACAACCCGGCCGAGTTGCCGCCGACCATCAACGAGGCCGAGATCGTCGGCATCATCGACCATCACCGGCTGGTCGCCGGGCTGGCGACGCGCAGCCCGGTCGACATCACCATGCGGCCGCTGGCCTGCACCGCCACCGTGATGCACGAGCTGATGGGCGACGACGCCGCGGCGATGCCGGAGGCGATCCGCGGCGCGATGCTGACCTGCATCCTGTCGGACACGCTGGCGTTCCGGTCGCCCACCACCACCGACACGGACCGCGCCGTGGCCGAAGCGCTGGCGGCCGAGCTGGGCGTCGATATCCCCGCCTTCGCGGCCGAGATGTTCGCGGCGAAATCCGACGTATCGGCCTTCGACGAGGCGGCGCTGATCCGGATGGACAGCAAGACGTTCGAAACCGGCGGCGTCAGGATGCTGGTGGCCGTGCTGGAAACGACCTCGCCGGCGCAGGTGCTGGACCGCAAGGCGGCGCTGATGGCGGCGATGCCCGCGGTCGCGGCCGAGGACGGCGTCGACCAGGTGCTGCTGTTCGTCGTCGACATCCTGGCCGAGGAGGCGACGCTGCTGATCCCGAACGACAGCGTGCGCGCCATCGCCGAGGCATCCTTCGCCACGGTCTGCGGCGATGCCGACACGGTCGTGCTGCCGGGCATGATGAGCCGTAAGAAGCAGATCATACCGAACCTGACCGTCGCATGAGCACCCCGATTACTACCCCGATCATCGGCGCCCTGGCCGAGGTGTCGGACCGCTACGACGCGCTGTTCTGCGACCTCTGGGGCTGCCTGCACGACGGGGTGCGTGCGCTGCCCGGCGCCGTCGCGGCGCTGCGCGGCTACCGCGCCCGCGGCGGCATCGTCGTGCTGGTGACGAACGCGCCGCGGCCGCGCGACGACATCGCGGCGCAGCTGGACGCGCTGGGCGTGCCACGCGACGCCTGGGACACGATCGCCACGTCAGGCGATGCAGCGCGGGCGGCGATGTATCGCGGGGCCGTGGGCGCGCGGGTCTGGGTGCTGGGCGGGGTGGCGGGCGGGCCGGATGCGTCGTCGTTCTTCGTGCCGCCGGGTATGGTCGCGGACCCGGTCGACGTGGTGCGCGTACCGCTCGACGCGGCCGAGGGGATCGTCGCACTGGGCCCCGACGACCCGCTGGCCGACCCCGCCGTCATGCGCGGCCCGTTCCTGTCGGCCATCGCGCGCGGGCTGCCGATGCTCTGCGCCAATCCCGACATCGTCGTCGACCGGGGCCACAGCCGCGAATGGTGCGCCGGCGCGCTGGCCGCGCTCTACGAGGAGATGGGCGGCACCGCGCTTTACTTCGGCAAGCCGCACGCGCCGATCTACGATCTGGCGCGGCAACGGCTGGCGGCGGCGGGGCACGACATCGCCGACGGGCAGATCCTTGCCGTCGGCGACGGGATCGGCACCGACGTGGCGGGCGGCCTCGGCGAGGGGCTGGACACGCTCTTCGTCACCGGCGGGCTGGCCGCGGCCGAAACCGGCACCGGCGATCACGACGGCACGCCCGACGGCACCCTGCTGGACGCCTTCGTCGCCCGCCACGCGCTGTCGCCGACCTACGCCATCGGCGGGTTGCGCTAGCCGCGTCGATTGGCGCTGCCACGAGAGACTGGCCAGGCGTCACAGCGGCCCGCGGCCCGCGCCGTGCGGGCGACGCCGCGCCCCGACCACACGGCACCATTCGGTCGGGCGGCTGGCCCCGGCGGCCGGCGTGCCCGCGGCCGGCGCCCATCGTGCGGGCGACGCCGCGCCACCGGCGAGCCTGTTTCGGTCCGGCGGACGGGGGCCGGGCTGCGCGGGACGAATTGGAATCGGGGGCGGCAGGTCGGGGCCACGGGTCGGCGGCCACGGGTGGGCGGCCACGGGTCGGCGGCCACGGGTCTGGAGCGAGGGTCTGGCGCGGCGGGCGCGGGCCTTGCGCCAGCGTGCGGGCGCGGCTATCGGCTGGCCCATGCGCATCGTGGCGGAGAGGACGGCGGCAGGGCCCGCACTGCGCGGCGCGGCGGCAGCGATCGGCAATTTCGACGGCGTGCATCTGGGCCACCGGGCCGTCATCGACATCGCCCGCACCGAAGCCGACCGGCTGGGCGCGCCGCTGGCAGCAGTGACGTTCGAGCCGCATCCGCGCGCGTGGTTCGCGCCCGACGCCCCGCCTTTCCGGCTGATGAACCGCGCGGCGAAGGCCCGCCGCCTGCGCGACCTCGGCGTCGATCTGCTCTACGAGGTGCCGTTCGACGCAGATCTCGCCGCGCTGACGCCCGCAGGCTTCGCCGACGGCGTGCTGATGGAGGGCCTCGGCCTGCGGCACGTCGTCGTGGGCGAAGATTTCCGCTTCGGGGCGCAGCGCGCCGGCACGGCGGCGGTATTGCAGGATCTCGGCGCCGCGCGCGGCTTCGGCGTGACGGTCGCGCGGCTGGTGGCGGCGGGGGGGGCCCGCCATGTCTCGTCTACCCGCATCCGGCAGGCGCTGACGGAGGGTCGTCCGCGCGATGCGGCTGCCATGCTGGGCCACCTGCACGCCATCGAGGGTCCGGTCCTGCACGGCGAGAAGCGCGGGCGCACGCTGGGCTACCCGACGGCGAACATGTCCATCGCCGGGCTGCATCCGCCGGCCTTCGGCGTCTACGCGGTGCAGGCGGATGTGCTCGACGGGCCCCATGCGGGGCGCTACGGCGGCGTCGCCTCGCTGGGCGTGCGGCCGATGTTCGGCGAGAACGTCGCCAACCTCGAGACGTATGTCTTCGATTTCACCGGCGACCTCTACGGCGCGACGCTTTCGGTGGCGCTGGTGGACTACCTGCGGCCGGAGGCGCGGTTCGACGGGCTGACGGCGTTGATCGCGCAAATGGACGCCGACAGCGCGCGCGCGCGCGCGATCCTTGCGGCATGAGCGATCCGATCGACCGAAGCGGACTGCGACCGCGCTACTGGGAAACCGTGCCGCTGGACCGGATGACCCCGGCGGAGTGGGAGGCGCTCTGCGACGGCTGCGGCAAGTGCTGCCTGAACAAGCTGGAAGACGAGGACACGCGCGAGGTCGCCTTCACCCGCATCGCCTGCCGGCTGCTGGATGGCGAAAGCTGTCGCTGCGCAAACTACGAGAACCGGTTGCGCTATGTGCCCGAATGCGTGGTGCTGACGCCCGCAACCCTGCCCGCCATCGCCTACTGGATGCCCGTCACCTGCGCCTACCGGCGGCTGCACGAGGGCGCGCCCCTGCCCCCCTGGCACCCGCTGCTGACCGGCACGGCACAGTCGGTGCACGACGCCGGCGTGTCGGTGCAGGGCTGGACCCTGCCCGAGTTCGCGGTCGACGAGGACGATTGGGAACGCCACGTGATCGAGGAGCCGGTCTGAATGCATTTCGCCTCCGACAACGCAGGCCCCGCCCATCCGAAGGTGATCGAGGCGCTGGTCGCCGCCAACGAGGGTCACGCCATGCCTTACGGCGCCGACGCGGCCATGGACCGGGTGCGGGTCCGGATCCGCGAGATCTTCGAGGCGCCCGAGGCAGCCGTCTACCTGGTGGCGACCGGGACGGCGGCCAATGCGCTGCTGCTGGCGACGATGGGCCAGCCGTGGGAAACGGTGTTCTGCGCCGACGTGGCGCATGTGGAATGGGACGAGTGTGGCGCACCCGAGTTTTACGGCGGCGGTACGAAGCTGACGCTGGTCCCCACCGTCGCGGCGAAGATGACGCCCGGGGCGCTGGCCGAGCGGATCGGCCAGACCGCGCACAAGGTGGTGCACGGGGTGCAGCGCGGGCCGGTCACGCTGACCCAGATCACCGAGCGGGGGACGCTCTACTCGCTGGACGAGATTGCGGGCCTGACCGAGGTCGCGCGCGCACACGGGTTGCCGGTGCACATGGATGGCGCACGGTTCGCCAATGCGATGACCGCGCTGGGCTGTTCGGCGGCCGAGATGACGTCGCGGCGGGGCGTCGACACGCTGAGCTTCGGGGGCACGAAGAACGGCCTGCTGGGGGTCGAGGCGGCGGTGATGTTCGATCCCGCCGCCGCATGGGAGTTCGAGTTGCGGCGCAAGCGGGCGGCGCATCTTTTCTCCAAGCACCGCTACCTGTCGGCACAGATGGAGGCCTATCTGACCGACGGGCTGTGGCTGGAGATGGCGGCGGCCGCAAATGCGGCCTGCGCGCGGCTGGCGGACGGGCTGCGCGGCCTGCCTGGGGTGCGGATCGACTATCCGGTGGACGCCAACATGATCTATGCCGCATGGCCCCGCGCGGCCCATGCGCGGCTGCGGGCGGCCGGCGCCGCCTATTACATGATGGGCGCGCCCGACGGGCCGGAGGACGAGGTGGTGCCGGCCCGGCTGGTCTGCGACTGGACCGCCTCGGCCGCCGACACGGATCGGTTTCTCGACCTTCTCAGGGGCTGAGGAAGGCCGCGCGCGACGTCGGCCGGGTGGGCCGCGCCATGCGGCCCGCGCCGGGGATGGTCCGCCGCCCGGCGACGATGCGCAGGGCAGCCATCGTCGGTTCGGCCGGGCTCAGTCGCGCGCGGCGAGGTCGCGATCGATGAAATCCAGCCGGTCCTGCCCCCAGAACCGGGCCTCGTCGTCGATGACGTAGAACGGCGCCCCGAAGACGCCCGCCTCGACCGCACGGTCGAGGTTGCGGGCATAGGTCTCGGCCCCGGCCAGAAGGCCGCTGTCGGCAAGGCCGGGCTCGAACCCCGCCCCGTCCAGGCAATCGCGGATCACCGCATCGTCGGCGATGTCCCGCTCCTCGGCCCAGCAGGCGCGCCCGAACGCGTGCACCAGAGCGCCGAGGTCTCCGCCACCCGCGTCCTGCGCCGCGATGATCGCATAGGACGACGGCGCCATGTTGGTCGGCCAATGGGCAGGGCGCAGGACGAGGGGCAGGCCCAGATGGTCGGACCAGCGTGCCAGTTCCTGCAAGCGCCAGGCCTGCCGGTTCGGATGGCGCTGCCCGGGCGGCGTGCCGCCGGTGCGCGCGAACAGCTGCATGATGTCGACCGGCCGATAGGTCACGGTGGCGCCGTGCCCGGCGGCCACGGCCTCGAACCGGGTGCCGGCAAGGTAGGTGTAGGGAGAGATCGTGGCGAAGTAGTAGTCGACATGCGCCATCGGGCGGCCTTTCGTATCGGTCTGCGCGCCCAGCCTATGCTGTTTTGGCGAACGCGATCCAGCGCCGGACGGCGCGCAGGTCGGGCATGGCGCGGAGGCGCTCACGGTCTTCTCTTAGCGCGTGGCCGAGCGGCGGCCAATTCACGCTCTGCATCACATCCCATGGTCAATCAAGGCGAGCTGGCGCCGCAGTTCCGAGTGGTTCAGCTCGTAGTGCTTCTCGACGATCCGGTCCCGGTCGAGCCGCAGCCAGGTGATCCCGGTGATCTCGACGCGCCGGCCGCTTGGCGGCGCGTTCATGAACGGACCCGTGTGCGTCCCACGCAGCGTATGGCGGTAGGCGACCTGGTCTTCCTCCGCCAGCATGGCCTGGATGGTCTGTTCCAGCCCCGGAAATCCGACGAAAAGCGCGGCCTCGAACGACTTCGCGGCCTCACGTCCCACGGCTGCCGGCTCCGGCCAGCCGCAGAAGCGGTAAACCATCTCGGGCGCACAGGTCTCGTCCCACACCTGCTCCCACCCCGGCCTTGTCCCCCAGCCGTCGATCGCATTGCGCAAGGCCACCGCCCTGCTATTCTCGGTTGCCGTTGCATCCATGTCAGCCCCCTTCCATACACCGTTGTATGGAAGGGCTAGCAAGGCGCCGGCCCCAGGTCAATACGGTGCTGTATGGAAGTGGGACAGGGCAGACTGGGGCGCCAGGACTGGATCGACGCAGGCTTGCGCGCTCTGGCGGCCGGTGGCGTGGAGGCGGTGCGGATCGACCCGCTCGCGAAGGTGCTCGGCGTCACGCGGGGCAGTTTCTACTGGCATTTTGCCGACCGTGACGCGCTGCTCGGCGCCCTGCTGAACACCTGGAAGGCGCGGGAGACCGACGACGCCATCGCCACTGTCGAACACGGCGGCGGCCCGCCGAGCGAGCGGTTGCTGCGGCTTCTGGAGCTCTGCGCCGAGGATGACGGTCGACTGGAAACGAGCCTGCGTGCCTGGTCGGTGAAGGACGGCGCGGTAGCGGCCGAGGTCGTCGCAGTCGACCGTCGCCGGGTCGCCTACCTCGAGGCGCTGCTGCGTGGGCTGGGGCTTCACGAGAACGAGTCGGCGGCGCGGGCGCGGCTTGTTTACCGCGCCTGGATCGGCGCGTTCATGCTGCTTGACGCAAGAACGCGCCCTGAACGCCTTGCCGACGCCCGACACACCCATCGCCTCGTCACCGCAGCCGCAGCCGCATCCGGGTCCGCCAACCGACCCTAGGGCCTTGAAGCGATGTCGGGCAAAACCGGCGCAATCGCCCGTGGGCGGGCACTTCCGCCGTTTCCGCCGCGGCCCGTCGTGCTAAGCGGGCGCTGCGCCCGATGCCGAGGAACCCCCGCGATGCCCACCCGAACCGAACCGAAGCTGATCTCGGGCAACGGCAACCGTCCGCTGGCTCTCGCGATGGCGCGACGCATGTCGATGCATCGCGGCGTCGGGGTGCAACTGGTCGAGGCGCGGGTCGAACGGTTTAACGACCAGGAGATTTTCGTCGAGGTGTTCGAGAACGTGCGCGGCGAGGATATGTTCATCGTCCAGCCGACGTCGAACCCTGCCAACGACAACCTGATGGAACTGCTGATCATCTCGGACGCGCTGCGGCGGTCCTCGGCGGCGCGGATCACGGCGGTGATCCCCTATTTCGGCTATGCCCGGCAGGACCGGCGCACCAAGGCGCGCACGCCGATCACCGCAAAGCTGGTGGCGAACATGATCGCCGAGGCGGGGATCGAACGGGTGCTGACGATGGATCTGCACGCGGCGCAGATCCAGGGCTTCTTCGACATCCCGGTCGACAACCTCTATGCCTCGCCGGTCTTCGCGCTGGATATCCTGCACCGGTTCGGCGGCAACGGCGACCTGATGGTGGTCTCGCCCGACGTCGGCGGCGTGGCGCGCGCGCGCGAACTGGCACAGCGGATCGAGGTGCCACTCGCCATCGTCGACAAGCGGCGCGAGCGCGCGGGCGAGGTGAACGAGATGACCGTCATCGGCGACGTCGAGGGCAAGCGCTGCATCATCGTCGACGACATCTGCGATACCGCCGGAACGCTGTGCAAGGCCGCCGAGGTGTTGACCGCGGCGGGCGCGGCCGAGGTCCATGCCTACATGTCGCACGGCGTGATGAGCGGGCCCGCCATCCCCCGGATCGAGGCGTCGGTGCTGAAATCGGTCGTCATCACCGACAGCATCGAGCCTACGCCCGACCTGCGCGCCTGCGACCGCATCCGCATCGTCCCGACCGCCCCGATCTTCGCGCAGGCGATCCTGAACATCTGGTCCGGCACGTCGGTGTCGTCGCTGTTCGACCCCGATACCCTGGGCCCGATCTACGAGGGGATGTATCCGCGCGATTGACGAGGACATCACTTGACGGCCGGCGGCAGCGCGACCGAGCGGCGCGACGGCCGG
>PPFU01001043.1_pt1 | contig 10481 bp, 17 predicted proteins | sample 1535991 | NCBI WGS metagenome assembly PPFU01 (sample SAMN04901290, study PRJNA319586) | Hypolithon metagenome, whole genome shotgun sequencing project. | isolation source: Antarctic Hypolithon | place: Antarctica: Miers Valley | collected 2014 | reverse complement strand
CGTTATTTTTAAGAATAGCCAAAAATCGGGGTTTGTCAAGGGGGTGATGTTGGTTCGAGGTGAAATTCTCCGCAGGGGCAGATTGTCCGGTTTGTCGCCCCAGAAAGTCAGCCACTCACGATTGCGCCATGCCCTCTTTTAAAGGCCACTTTGAAAGCCACGGGACGGGCGACCCTGGTTCCATCGCCTAGCTCAGGCAATGGCTGAAGTTATCCTGATCGCGATTTTGACCGGGGATGGGAGTTAGCCAGCAGCCGGATTCGGCGGAGCGATCGCCCCGCCAATGCGTTTAAGAATCTGCAAAACTGCTTGTAACTCTTCGGGCAGGGTATAGAGCGAAAACGCCCGCGACAGACTGTATTGATGGTCGGACTGAGTTGCCAGCTTAACAAACAGAACATCATCGCCATTGGTGAGTAGGCCAAAGGTGGGTTGGCCTGACTGGCTATTGGCCATCATGTAGGCTAACGCCTGAGGCAGGGCAGAACGGGTAGAAATCGTCGTTTTTTTTGCTTCTAGCACCAGCACCCAAAAGGTTTGCTGCCCACTCTGCTGCCCACTTTGCCTCAAGATCAGCGCGTCAATGCGCCCCCGCAGCACCTCTTCGCCGTCGTCTACGACCACTTCTACGGCGGCCTCGGCCTTGAGCTTAAACGGCGGGTCGTAGAACCCTGCCAGTTCAAGTAGAGGAGATACCACCAGCAGCATGACCGAACCTTCTAGTAAATCGCCATCGGCTCGGTGGTACAGCAGCCGCTGCCGCATCACGTCTAGACGATTGGTTTCCACCGGGGTGAGGCTTGCCAGGGGTGCCCGCCACTCGGGGAAAAATGTCATATCTTCGCTGCGGCTTAGCCCCAGACGAGTTTCCACCTCTGCCAGGGTTTTGAATGCGTCTGTAATGGCGATAACTTTGGCCATGGCCTCACTATAGATGCAAAAACTTCTCTAGGGCGGCGACCATGGCGGGGGGCCAGCGGCGCACGGTGCTCACCCAGTCGAGGTCTTTGTAGCGAGCATCGAGGCCCACCACGGCGACCCAGTTGCTCTCGGCTTCGCCGCTTAGTCCCTGGCCCCAGAGGGCGGCGGTGAGGGCGGCGCGAGCATCGGCAAAGCTGGGGTAGCGGCGGGTGAGGCTGCGAAACTGGCGAATCGCTTCGTCGGCGTGGCCCAGTTGGTAGTCGGCCAGGGCAGCGTTGACCCGGGCAAAGGCAAATTTGGGGTCGAGGTCGGCGGCTTTTTGGTAGTCGGCCAGGGCGGTTTCCCAATGGCCCAGGCCCGCCTGGGCGTTGCCTCGGTTGTTGTAGGCGGCGGCATCGTCGGGGCTAAGGGCAAGGACTTGGCTGTAGTCGGCGATCGCATCTTCCCACCGCCCCAGACCTTCTAGCGCCGCCCCCCGGTTGAGGTAGGGGTCGGGCTGCTCGGGGGCCAGGGCGATCGCCCGGTTGTAGTCTTCTAGCGCTTCAGCCAGTTTGTTTTGGCTCACCCGCACGTTGCCTCGGTTGCTCCACACAGCGGCTTCGTCGGGCAGGTAGTCGATCAGCTCGCCCCAGTAGATTTCGGCCTGGTCAAACTTGCCCTTTTGGGAGGCGGAAAACGCCTTTTGGCGCAGGTCAGAAATCTCCTGCACGGCCTGGGGTGATAGCTCAGACTGACCAGATTGCGCTTTGGCAGGAAAGCTCCAGCCGAGGATACAGATTAGGCAGATCAGGGCAGTTATCAGAGGCCGAAAAACCAGATTCATCACGATACTCGATGAAAGAATGCGAACGGTGAAATGTGGGAAAAATTAGCCAGTTTTTCGATATGTTTAGATTATGTTTAACGGTGAATTTACGTTGCCCATTAAAAATCGCCGAGACAGTAGACTTAGGCTCACAGACGGAACCTAGATCCTATTCGGAGCGTGACTTCTTTGACTTGATCACTTCGAGAACATCGTCATGCTTTTGCCCTCCAATAATATCTTTGAGATGGATTTGCCCATCGACATACTGAATGTGAATGCGCCATCCGGAAATCTTGTCGATGTCAGCCCGGTAGATCGCCTGCTTAACACCCTTTACTTTATGCAGTCTGGTTTTAGGGAATTTTCTGATTCTGTGGCACTCGCTATCTTCAAGCTCCGCCAAGGCATCTAGAAAACTGATCTTCAATTGCTCGTTGGGCAAAATTCTCATCGCTTGGTAGATGATTCCATATTCATCACAAAGGGTAAGGTTTTGTGCCATGGATGCACTTATAAAACTGGAGCAGCTACTTGGCTTTCTACTTGGCTGTGATGATCTATTTCTTGATACAAAGACTCTGCTATGCTCTGATATGCCTGGTCGAGGTCTTCATGCCTAACCACTCGAAAAAGCGTGAAAATAGCCTGATCAAAAATAGGATCTTCGTCAACCGTCAAAATTGCTCTTAACTTTTGCGAGATTTTTAGCGTGTAGAGAGAAGATTCATACCCATTTAACCCAGTAAATAGGGGGAGGCGGCGAAGCTTGCAATAGACGTAGGCTTTTTGAGTTGGGAAAAGGTCGGCACACTCGTTGATTTTTTCAATAGCCAGAGTTTTTTCACCATGATCTAATCCATCAAGATCCTGCTCAAACTTTTCAGTTGACTCGATCAGAATATCCACGATGCAAACCGCCTGTCTATACTGGGCGTCGCTACTACGCTTTTAGCATAACAACAAATGCTTTAGACAAATCCCACGTTGGTGCTGTGCCCGGCGTGGGCCAGGGCTAGCTGATGGTACTTCTGGGCGTGCTCTAGCAGTTCTAGGGCCTGCTGATCGGGGATATCTCGCATGACTTTGCCCGGTACGCCCATGACCAGCGATCGCACTGGCACATCCTTCGTCACCACGGCACCGGCCCCCACAATGCTGCCGGTGCCCACTCGCACGCCGTTGAGCACGATCGCCCCAATGCCGATCAGACAGCCCCGCTCAATGTGGGCGCTGTGGATGACGGCCCGGTGGCCGACGGTAACGTAGTCTTCGAGCACCGTGGGCTGGCCGGGGTCACCGTGGAGAATGGCCCCATCCTGCACGTTGCTGTAGGCCCCCACCTCAATGCGCTCGACATCGCCGCGCAGCACCGCGCCGTACCAGATGCTACAGCCATCGTGGAGGATGACATGGCCCATCACCGTGGCGGTAGGGGCGACAAAGGCCGCCGCCGACAGGTTGGGCTGAGGCCAGAGCGAGGGGGGGGCGGTATCCATAGAACAATATTTCCGGAGAATATTTCCAAAGACAGAGCTAAGAAAATGGCAGATTCAGACAATTAGGATGCTCCGGCTACGGGGAGAGCCGAGTTCCCACAGGTATAATACGGCTAACCCCTGGCTGATTTTTAATAGCCAGCACTCTTGAGGACAAGCCTGGTTTCAGCCCAATGGTCAACTCCGCCTTGCAGTACCCCATCTATGGCCCCGAAATCCAGTGCCCTCACTGTCGTCAGACGATTTCGGCCCTGACGTTGACCGACACGTACCTGTGCACGCGCCACGGGGCCTTTGAGGCCGACCCCGACACCAAAGAGCTGGTGCATCTCCAGTCGGGTCGCCACTGGCGGCAGTGGGATGGCGAATGGTACCGCCAGCACACCCATCCCGACGGCATTCGCTTTGAGATTCACGAGGCGCTTGATCGCCTCTATACCCAGGGCTACCGGGCTACGCGGGTGATCATCGCCGAGCGCTATCAAGAATTGGTCAACGCTTATCTGGAGCGCAACTCGCCCTGGCGCGGTCAGGTAGAGGCATCGACCGCACCCAAGCTCTACGGCCTACCGGTGGAGTTTAGCCCCGCCGCCGAGGTTGACCCCCGTTGGGCGGTGATCAACTTCAGCCTCGAAAAAGAGCCCGGCGTGCCGGTGCGCTATCCCTACTTTCGTTTATTTGAATAGCCCGCCCGATGCTCCACCACGCATCAATCCGCACCCAGGATATTCACCGTGCGATCGCCTTCTATGAAGCCCTGGGGTTTACCGTCCACGAGCGCTTTACCGCTGGCATCACCCTCGCCTGCTGGATGGAAGGGCTAGGGGGCCGCATTGAGCTAATTCAAGTGCCCGAGCCGAGCCCCGCCGCCGATGCCTTTGGCGATGAGCACTACACCGGCTACTATCATTTATCCTTTGATCTAACCGAGGTCACCCCCAGCCTGCCCGCCTGGCTCGCCGGGGTGCGGCAGCGGTTTGCCGAGGGTGTTGCCGACGGTGTGGAGGGGGCCTTGACGGTCTTGCTAGAGCCGCAGCAGCAGATCATTGGCGATCGCGTTTACGAGGTGGCCTTTATTGCCGATGCCGACGGGCTGCCCCTGGAGTTTATTCGAGTGCTAGGCCATGTCCAACCCTGAAGACTCTAACTCTGAAGGCCCCAACCCTGAAGGCCCCAACCCTCAGAGACTGGCCCCCTTTACCGACAACTGGGCCTACATTAAAACTGAGCTGGCCTGGCTCGACCGCCTGCTGATGGTGGCGGTGTCGCGGCAAAAGCGCGAGCTGCAAGAGCTAGACGACTTTGCCCTGACGGGCGAAGACCGGGTCACCCGCCACTGGTGGAAGGGCATCATCAGCTTTACCGGCCAGCCCGGCTACGACAACCTGCGCCCCCCTAAGACTGCGCGCAGCGGCGGCGGCAGCTATGCCCAGCAGCTAGAGGCCCGCATTGTGGTCAGCCAGCGCCAGGGGGTGGTGCTGGCTCTGCCGCAGCTGCGCGATCGCCTCCAGCTCACCCTATTTGAGAAAAACGTGCTGCTGCTGGCCCTGGCCCCCGAGGTCAACCAGCGGTTTGGGCGGCTCTACAGCTACCTGCACTACCAGCACGACGAGTCTGATTGGGATCTGCCCACGGTGGATCTGTGCCTGCGGCTGCTGTGCCGCAATGACCAAGAATGGCGGCGATCGCGCCCCCTGATCGCCCCCAACAGCCGCCTGGCCAGCCTGGGCCTGGTGGAGTGGGTTAACCCCGAAGACACCACCCTGCTCAGCCGCCACATTCGCCTCACCGAAGACCTCACCACCTACCTGCTCTCCGAAGCGCCCGACCCCGCCACCCTCGATGCCTGGGCGATCGCCCCCGCCGCCCCAGAGCCAGGCGAAGCCTCAGAAATCTCCGCCGAAACCTGGGACAGCCTGGTGCTGCCCGCCCCCCAGCTCACCCAGCTCAAAACCGCCGCCGCCGCCCGCGTTGCCGACGGCACCATAGTGCTGCTGGCTGGCCCCAGCGGCACCGGCAAAACCCTCGCCGCCAAAGTGCTGGCCGCTGAGCTAGAGCTGCTGCTGGTGATGGTCGATCTCGCCACCATCACCCCCGACCCCGAGGGCAACATTCCCGAACTCGACGACCTGGCCAACCTGCCCCCCTGCGTGCTGCTGCTCAAAAATGCGCCCCACTGGTTTGGCCGCACCCCCACCGCCGACTCGGCCCTGGTGCAGTCGTGGCTGATTCAGCGCCGCCGCCAGCCTGGTCTCACCCTGCTCAGCAGCCCCTACCTACAGAGCATCAGACCCGCCTGGCGGCAGGCCGTGGCTGGGGTGATCGAGTTCCCGAGGCCCGATGCCGCTGCCCGTGAGGTGCTGTGGAAGCGAGCGATCGCCGGGGTCAAAAAAGAACGCGCCCTCACCTGGCCCCACGTAGCCCGGCAGCTGGCCCTCACCGGGGGCGAAATTGTCACCCTGGCCCAAACGGCCCTGGCCCTGGCCCAGCAAACCGAGCCGCCAGTGCTAACGCTCGATTGCCTACAGCAGGCCCTGGCCCTGCACCATCCGGGGATGACGTTGCCCAAGGCTGGGCAGGGGCGATGGTCAAAGACCGGCCAAAGGCCAACGCGCCGAGCAAAGCCCAAAGATGCTTAATCTGCCGATGCGACGATGATTTTGCGGTGCCGTCGCTGGAGCGCACCACGCCGTGGTTGGTCTGGGCCACGTGGGCTACGCAGTCAGCCCAAAGCGGCGCCTACGGTGACTATGCCCTGCCCATTCAGCAGCGCCGCCGCGACGGGCTGGTGCTAGAGCACCGCATTTCTGAGCTGGTCAACCAAGCCTACGGCCTCACCCCCGAAGAAATCGACCTGATGTGGAAAACCGCTCCGCCGCGCATGCCCTTTAGCCGTCCGTAGGGATGGTTGTCTACGATAAGAGTGAATGGTGGGCAGTGCCCACCCTACTGTTCTAGGAGGAACTAATGAGTACAGCAGAGAGCATTTACGAACTCGTAAAAATGCTACCCGAAGAAGAGGCTAGCTTGGTTCTAGAGTTCGTGGAATTTATGCGTCAACGCACTCAATTTAAAGTAAAGACTCTAGCGGCTCGTAATGTTGACGGGTTTCAAGCCGCATCTCTAAATACTAAAGGCTTCAAATTTAATCGAGACGAGGCGAATGAGCGCTAAAGCATTTCTCGACACCAATATCATTATCTATGGCTATTCCCAAGATGAGCCAGACAAACAGCAGCGTGCTCGCGAATGTGCTCAAGCTAACGAATCCTGGATTAGCACTCAAGTTTTAAATGAAACTGTCAACACTCTAAAACGCAAGTTTTCGCTAGATTATCACCAAATCAGTGCTGTAGTTGACGAGTTAAGCGCGCAGTCGCAGATAGCCATCGTTTCCTTGGACACTATCCGCAAGGCTTTAGACATTGCCCAACGCTATAAGTATAGCTACTTTGACAGTTTGATCATTGCTAGTGCGCTTGAAGTGGGGTGCGATCGCCTCTACAGCGAAGACCTTCAAGACGGCCAAAAAATAGACAATACACTCATCCTAATTAATCCATTTAGGAAGGCGTAGGGTGGGCAGTGCCCACCATCAAAGTTGACTACTCTACTTTATTAAACTTGCCTGGGAGCATTCCCCATGACTCAAACCTCATCATCCCTAGTGCTGGGCTTTGACGAATTTCTCACCCGCTATGGCGACAACCCCCGCTACGAACTGGCCGACGGAGAACTTATTGATATGGAACCAACAGGCTCCCACGAAACCACCGCCGGAAAAATTGCCAGCCAGCTCAGCATCGAAATCAACCGCCAGGGCTACGAGTGGGTGATTCCTCGCACCTGTTTGCTGCGCCCCTTCGCAGACGTGGCCACGGCTCGCCGTCCCGATGTCGTCGTGCTAAACGAAACGGCCCTAGTCCATGAGCCTCTATGGGCTAGAGAGCCAGTGATTACCCTCGGCACCTCTGTAAAGCTCGTCGTAGAAGTGGTTAGCACCAACTGGGAAACCGACTATGCCCGCAAAGTTGAAGAGTACGCCCTCTTTGGCATTCCAGAATATTGGATTGTGGACTATCGCGGCCTAGGCGGACGAGTGTTTATTGGCCGCCCAAAACAGCCCACCTTCACCGTATGTCAGCTAGTGGGTGAAGACTACCAACAGCGACAATATCGATTGGGAGAATCCATTACCTCCCCCTTGTTGCCCCAGATGACCTTACAGCTAGATGACGTCATGCCGCGATAGCCTCACCAGTGAGAGTAACATGATAGAAGGTAACTCCCTAGACAGAACGCTTTATGCCAGTTCAGCCCCTTACCCGAATCACTTTTAACCCTGAAGTGATGGGGGGCAAGCCCTGCATTCGCGGATTGAGGGTTACTGTTGGTACCGTTGTCGGCCTGCTGGCAGCGGGGCGAACCATGGATGCCATTCTCCAAGCCTATCCATATTTGGAACCGGAGGATATTTATGAAGCCCTCTCCTATGCCGCTTGGCGAGCCGACGAGATCGAAGTGCCCCTAGCGTCTGCATGAAGGTTGTCATCGACATGAACTTGTCACCCGATTGGGTAACGGTCTTCATCCAGGCAGGCTACGACGCAGTCCACTGGTCAACCATTGGTGATCCTCGCGCTAGCGACAAAGCCATCATGGCTTGGGCCGCAGCAAACAGATGCATTGTTTTTACCCATGACTTAGATTTTGGTGCCATTCTAGCCACCACACAAGCCGATACTCCTAGCGTCATTCAACTCCGAAGCCAAGACATCTTGCCCGATACGGCGGCGAACCCAATTCTGGCAGCGCTTCAACAATTCTCAACTGAACTGGAAATGGGTGCTTTGATTACCATTGATGAGACTCGAACCCGTGCTCGGGTTCTACCGATTCGTTAAAGAGTTTGTAGCGCCTCAAGAATACTCAGAGCGGCCCCGTGAGTAGGCCAAAGAGTATATTATTCCAGCGCTTCGACGGTGGCTTCAATCGCAGGTCTAGTCGGTATCGGGCCACCAAACCCATTGATCAACGCGCTCTCGTCTAAACGCTGCAAAGCCTCGGCTTGGTTAAGGGGCTGCACCTGCTGGCGTAGGGCCTCAATATCATCCTCTCCGGGGGATACAAACAGCTGTTCGCCACTGTTTAAGATCACCTCCTCCCCGCCTGTCGTCAGGCGCACCGCCACCTGCCCCTCCCAGGAGAAAAACTCGACCGGGGCAGTGGGGTCATCGGCGATATTGACAAACACGGTGGTGCCGCGAATGCCCGCAATTCCCGCCGGGGTGACGATTTCTAGGGGTTCTGAGACTGCGCCCTCGACCCAGGTGATCATTTGGCCCGAGTCTAGCAGCAGTTGGTTGGGCCGCAGGGTGAGGGCTGCATCGCCGCCGATGCGAAAGACAGCGCCATTGACCAGGCCCACTTCGGCCAGAGCCTGATCTTGGGTGGTAATGCGATCGCCAAAGGCCATGGCCTGGCTTTCTTCAGCGGGGGCAGGCTCACCCTGGGCCAGAGTGACAAAGACTGGGTTAGCAACAATTTCTTGGATCGTGGCGACGGTCGCCTGTTCTTCCTGTACTAGGTCATCCCTGCTTTGAGGGGTGCGGGCAGGTTCGCAGCTGGCTAGAGCTGTGCTCCCGACCAACAGCAGGGCAATTGCAATCAACTTAGATATAGGTTGCATGGCTGTAGTGAGGTGACAGAAGTGGGGCAAAGGGCCAAGTCTTTCTTTAAGGTATTCAGTCGGGCGGGCTGAGATTCCGGCAGGGCATGATGTAATTAAAGACCAAGGGCCAGGCAAGCTCTGCGGCCAGCACTTCAATTTACCGGAGATTAAAACCTGTGGAACTGGCGATTTGGCTATCGGTGGTGCTGGCGATTCTCGGCTTTGGCATGGGGGTAATGGTGTGGGCCTACCGCCGCCCCCTGGGCAACAGCGCCCTTTTCCCATCTGCGGTGGTGGATCTCTCTGTGCCGGTGGGCGACGCGGCCCGCGCCCAGTTTGAGGCGGGCTGCGCCGCCTTTGCCCAGGGCCGCTACCCAGCGGCGATCGACCAGTTCACCGCCGTCATGACCGCCGAACCCAGCTGCGCCGAAGCCTTTCACAACGGCGGGCTGGCCTACGCCAACATGGGCACCGACGGCATAGCGGTGCAGGCCTTGCTCAAGGCCAGCGACCTCTATGACCAGCAGGGCACCAAACCCGGATTAGATTTGATTAAACAGCAGCTAGAGCAAATCGCCGAACGGCAGGGCCTCAGCCCCCGCGCCACCGCCTAGGAGATGCACCCATGGCCAAACAGCGCCTAGATGCCCTGCTGGTAGAGCGCGGCCTGTGCGAGTCGCGGCAGCAGGCCCAGCGACTGATTCGCGCCGGGGCGGTGCAGGTCAACCACGCCGTGGTCGATAAGCCCGGCACCGCCTTTGCGGCAGATGTAGAACTGCTGGTGAAGGCGCGATCGCCCTACGTCTCGCGCGGCGGCGAAAAGCTGGCCAAAGCCCTGGCCGAGTTCCCCATCGACCCCGCCGGACGGATCGCCCTCGACGGCGGCATTTCCACCGGCGGCTTTACCGACTGCCTGCTACAGGCCGGGGCCGAGAAAGTCTATGGCATCGACGTGGGCTACGGCCAAGTCGCCTGGGCATTGCGCCAAGACCCCCGCGTGGTGCTGCGCGAGCGCACCAACCTGCGCCACCTCACCCCCGACCAGCTCTACGGCGAGGCTGATGGCGAGAACTCTGGCGAGGCTGGCCCGCGCCCCGACCTGGGAGTCATGGATGTGTCGTTTATTTCGCTGACCAAGGTGCTGCCCGCCTTTTGGGCGCTGCTGGTGCCGCCGCGAGAAGCCGTGCTGCTGGTAAAGCCGCAGTTTGAGGTGGGGCGCGATCGCGTCGGCAAGAAGGGCGTCGTCCGCGACCCCGGCGATCAGGCCGATGCCATGGCCAGCGTTCTCGCTGCTGCCCAGGCGATCGGCTGGGCCTACCGAGGCCTCACCTGGTCGCCCCTGCTGGGGCCAGCGGGCAACATCGAATACCTGCTCTGGCTCAGCGAGGCGGGGGCGGGGGATAGCGCCGATGGGCCATCGTTAGCTGACCTGAAAGCCTTGGCGATCAAGGCCCGGACAGCGTTAGGGGATTGATCGATGCCGGTGGTAGGCAGCCACAACCACCAGGGAGTGAACTCCCTGGCTCACAGCGAAAGTCTGCTAAAGCAGACTGGGGTAACCAGTCCTTAATCCTCTTTAGAGGAA
>PPFU01007777.1_pt1 | contig 10487 bp, 7 predicted proteins | sample 1535991 | NCBI WGS metagenome assembly PPFU01 (sample SAMN04901290, study PRJNA319586) | Hypolithon metagenome, whole genome shotgun sequencing project. | isolation source: Antarctic Hypolithon | place: Antarctica: Miers Valley | collected 2014 | reverse complement strand
CGTGAAGGCCGTGAAGGCCGTGAAGGCGGTGAAGGCCGTGGCGGCCGGTGGGTCCCGCGTGGAAACTGAGCCCCGGGTGGTGCGGCGGGGCGGAAGATGCCTATTCATGGCAGGATGAGGTCAAGCGGTGCTGGGCGGCGGGAGCGGCGGCGATCCGCGCGACGAACGGGAGACGGCGATGGGCATAGCGGGGCAGTCGAAGGCGGACCTGGTGCTCGACGCCCGGGCCGAGCTGGGTGAGGGGGCGATCTGGTCGCACGCCGCGTCAGTGCTCTACTGGGTCGACATTCATGCGGGGCATGTGCACGTCTTCGACCCCGCCGCAGGGACGGACCGGATGCTGCACCTGGAGCGGCCCGTCGGCTGCGTGGCCGAGACGGCGGCAGGCGGCCTCGTGGCGGCGTTGCCCGAAGGGTTCTGCGCGCTGGATCCGTCCAGCGGCGCGCTGGGACCGCCGATGGGGCCAGCGCCGGGCGACCGCGGCCACCGGTTCAACGACGGGACCGTGGATCCGGCCGGGCGCTTCATCGCGGGAACGATGCCGCTGGCAGGCGCGTCCGACGACGACGCGACGGGCACGCTGTGGGCCTGGGACGGGCAGGCGGATCGGCGGCTGATGGGCGGATTGCATACGCCGAACGGGCTGGCCTTCTCGCCCGACGGCCGGACCGCCTATGTGTCGGACAGCTATCCTTCGGTGCGCACGGTTTGGGCCTTCGACCACGACCGCGATGACGGAGCCTGGACCAATCGGCGGGTGTTCTTCGACACCCGCGCAGTCGACGGGCGGCCCGACGGCGCCACGGTGGACGCGGACGGATGCTACTGGATGGCGGGCGTCGGCGGGGCCGAACTGGTGCGGCTGACGCCGGCGGGCCGAATCGACATGCGCCTGCCGATGCCGGTGTCGCGCCCGACGCGTCCGGCTTTCGGCGGGACGGATCTCGCCACGCTCTACGTCACCTCGATCAGGGTCGCGGGCGAACCAGGCTCGGGCGGTATCTACGCCTTGCAGGTGCCGGGCGTGATGGGGCTGCCGGCCACGGTGATGGCATGAGCGGCACGCCGCGCCGGGTTGCACCGGCGGACCTGCGCAGCGCCCGCTGGTTCGGCCAGGACGACCTGCGCGGCTTCGGCCATCGCAGCCGGGCGATGCAGATGGGGCTGGGTCCGCAGGACTGGTCCGGGCGGCCGGTGATCGCCATCCTGAACACCTGGTCCGACATCAACCCGTGCCATGCCCATCTGCGCGAGCGGGCGGACTGGGTGAAGCGCGGCGTGCATCAGTCGGGCGGCTTTCCGATCGAACTGCCGGCGCTGTCGCTGTCGGAAACCTTCGTGAAGCCGACGACCATGCTCTACCGCAACATGCTGGCGATGGAGGTGGAGGAACTGATCCGCAGTCATCCGGTGGATGGCGCAGTGCTGATGGGCGGCTGCGACAAGACCACGCCGGGGCTGGTGATGGGGGCGATCAGCGCCGGCGTGCCGTGCGTGTTCCTGCCGGCGGGGCCGATGCTGCGTGGCAATTGGAAAGGCCGGGTGCTGGGCTCGGGCAGCGACACGTGGACGTTCTGGGACGAACGCCGCGCCGGCCGGATCACCGACCGCGAATGGACCGAGATCGAGGGCGGCATCGCGCGCAGCTACGGGCATTGCATGACGATGGGCACCGCCAGCACGATGACCGCCATCGCCGACACGCTGGGCCTGTGCCTGCCCGGTGCCTCGTCGGTGCCGGCAGCCGATAGCGGGCATCAGCGGATGAGCGCCGCCACCGGTCGGCGGATCGTCGACATGGTATGGGAGGACCTGACGCCGGACCGGTTGCTGACCCGCGCGGCCATCGACAACGCGGTGACGGTGGCGATGGCGATGGGCTGTTCGACAAACGCGATCATCCACCTGATCGCGATGGCGCGGCGGGCGGGGCATCCGCTGGGGCTGGACGATTTCGACGCGGCCAGCCGGGTGACGCCGGTGCTGGCGAACATCCGCCCCTCGGGGGACCGCTATCTGATGGAGGATTTTTTCTATGCCGGCGGGTTGCCGGGGCTGTGGTCGCGGCTGGCGGACCGTCTGGACACCGGCTGCCTGATGGCCAGCGGCGAAACCCTGGGTGAGGTCATCGCGCTGGCCGCGGTGCACGACGATGACGTGATCCGCCCGATGGACCGCCCGATCTATGCCGAGGGCGCGCTCGCCGTTCTGCGCGGGAACCTCGCCCCCGACGGCGCGATCATCAAGCCTTCGGCCTGCGCGCCGCATCTTCAGGTGCATCGCGGCCCGGCGCTGGTGTTCGACGACTATGCGACGATGAAGGCGGCGACCGACGATCCGGATCTCGACGTGACGGCGGATCATGTGCTGGTGCTGCGCAACGCGGGGCCACTCGGGGGGCCGGGGATGCCGGAATGGGGGATGCTGCCGATTCCGGTGGCGCTGGTGCGGCAAGGCGTGCGCGACATGCTGCGCCTGTCCGATGCGCGCATGTCCGGCACGTCCTACGGCGCCTGCATCCTGCACGCGGCCCCCGAGGCATTCGTCGGGGGGCCGCTGGCGTTGTTGCGCAGCGGCGACATGGTCAGCGTGAACGTGCCAGAACGGCGGCTGGCCATGGAGGTGACGCCGGCCGAGCTGGACCGCCGCCGCATCGATTGGAGTCCGCCCGCGCCGCGTTATGGCCGGGGCTATGGCTGGATGGCGGCGCGGCATATCGGGCAGGCCGATACGGGCTGCGATTTCGATTATCTGACCACCGAATTCGGCGCCGCGGTGCCCGAGCCCGAGATACACTAGGAGGCGATGATGAGAACCATTCTGCTCACCGGCGCGGCCGGCGACGTGGGGACACGGCTGCGCCCGATGCTGGCCGCGCGCTACGACCGCGTGATCCTCAGCGATCGAGTCGAGATCGAGGACCTGGCGCCGAACGAGACGTTTCGCGCCGCCGTGCTCGACGATGCGCAGGCCGTGGCGGCGGCGTGCAAGGGGGCAACGGGAATCGTGCACCTGGGCGGCCAGCCGGTCGAGGCGCCGTGGGAGGTGATCGAACCGAGCAACATCGGCGGCTTCCATACGCTGATGGCGGCGGCACATGCGGCGGGGGCGCGGCGCATGGTGTTCGCCTCGTCCAACCACGCCATCGGCATGTATCCGCGCAACCGCCGCCTCGGCGTCGGCGATCCGCCGCGGCCGGACGGGCTATACGGCCTGTCGAAGGCGTTCGGCGAGGCGCTGTGCGCGCTCTACGCCGACAAGCACGGGATGCGCTGCCTGTCGATCCGGATCGGCAATGTCGCCGACCGGCCCGCCGACCTGCGGCGTCTGTCGATCTGGATCCACCCCGACGACCTGATGCAGCTCGTCGTCATAGGGCTGGAGCATCCGGAACTGCACAACCGGATCGTCTGGGGTGCCTCGGACAATGAACGGGCCTGGTGGGACAACGGCCCGGCCTTTGCCCTCGGCTACCGACCGACACACCGGGCAGAGACGCATCGCGACTACGCCCTCGCCCAGCAGGACGGGCTGGGGCCGGACAACCCGGTGGCGGCAGCGTTGCAGGGCGGTGGCTTCGGCGCCGATGGCTTCGACGGCGATCTGGAGCGGACGGCTTGGTCATGAGCACTTGCGCGGTCCTGGGCGGTCCCGTGCGCCCGGCAGGCGCGGTGCTGTCACGCCAACGTCGCGGGCGTGCGCGATGAGGCGGACGAAGGGGCGCGCATGTCGATCGAACTCCACGGCTTGACGAAGCGGTTCGGCGGCCGGGCCGCCGTCGACGGCGTCGGGCTGGATATTCCCGATGGCGCGTTCTGCGTCGTTCTGGGCCCCTCGGGCTGCGGTAAATCCACGCTGCTGCGCCTGATCGCCGGGCTCGAGCGGGCGGACGCGGGCCGCGTGCGGCTCGGCGGCCGCGACGTGACCGGCCTGCCGCCCGAAGACCGCGGCACGGCGGTGGTGTTTCAGTCCTATGCGCTGTGGCCGCATATGGACGTTGCCGGCAATGTCGGCTTTCCCATGCGGGTCGCCGGACTGCGCGGCGCCGCCCTCGACCGGGCCACGCGCGCCCATCTCGACACCGTGTCGCTGGGCGACATGGCGGACCGGCGCCCCGCCGATCTGTCTGGCGGGCAGCGGCAGCGGGTGGCGCTGGCGCGGTGCCTCGCATCGGGCGCGCGGACGGTGCTGATGGACGAGCCGCTGGCCAATCTCGATCCCCATCTGCGCCACCGGATGGAGGGCGAACTGGCCGCATTCCACCGCACGTCCGGCGCCACGACGCTTTACATCACTCACGATCAGCGCGAGGCGATGGCGCTGGCCGACATCGTGGTGGTGATGCAGGCCGGGCGCTTCCTGCAGGTCGGCCAGCCCGACGAGGTGCACGACCGCCCCGCCTGCGCCGACGTCGCGCGCTTCGTCGGGCGCGGCGTGGTGCTCGACGGGGTGCGGCGCGACGGCACGCTGCATGTCGGCCCGTTCCGGGTGCGGTCGGGGGGGCCGGACGGCCCGGTGCAGGTGCTGATCCGTCCCGGCGACCTGCGCCTCGGTCCAGGGACGGAGGGCGGCGTGACCGGACGTGTCGTCGCCGCAACCTATCGCGGCGGCAGCCACGAGGTGCGCCTGCGCGCGGGCGCGGTCGAGGTCGAGGCGGTCAGCCGGGTTCGCGTTCGGCCGGGCGATACGCTGGGGCTGACCATGGGTGGGGCGTGGGTCCTGGCGAACGGTCACGCCGGCGGCTGAGGCCATAGCCGGGCCGCAGCCCCGCGCGGTGCGGGCCGCGGGCCGCGGGCGACCAGAATGCGACCCGGCAGACCGGCGCAGTCGGGCCCGTCACCGCGCGGGCGGCGCTCGACAGGCGCTGCGGACGAACGCGCGGCCGGGCCGCAGCCCCGCGCGGTGCGGGCCGCGGGCGACGGCAGGGCACCCCGGACCGTCGCAGGGAACGAAAGCGGCGCATGCGGCGTCATACCTCGCGACAGGGGCGCCAGCCGCCCGCCTCGGGGGTAAGATCATGCGCGCCGTCACCTATCACGGGACCGGAGATTTCCGCGTCGATACCCACCCCGATCCGGGCATCGAGCATCCGCGCGACGCGATCCTGCGGGTCACCTCCACCGCGATCTGCGGGTCCGACCTGCACATGTACGACGGTTTCATCCCCGCGATGAAGACCGGCGACATCATCGGGCACGAGTTCATGGGCACGGTCGAGGCGGTGGGCGCAGGCGCCACGAACCTGAAGGTCGGCGACCGGGTGGTGATCCCGTTCACGATCGCCTGCGGCTCGTGCCATTGGTGCAGGCAGAAGTCGTTCTCGCTGTGCGACGAGTCCAATCGCGACGCCGAGACGCTGGCAAAGCTGAACGGGCAGGCCAGCGCGGGCCTGTTCGGCTACTCGCATCTCTATGGCGGCTATGCCGGCGGCCAGGCGGAGTTCGTGCGCGTGCCCTTCGCCGATACCACCCATCTGAAGGTACCCGACGGGATGACCGACGAGCAGGTGCTGTTCCTGACCGACATCTTTCCGACCGGCTGGCAGGCGGCGGTGAACGCCGAGGTTGGGCCCGGCAGCACGGTCGCGATCTGGGGTGCGGGGCCGGTCGGACAATTCGTGCTAAAGTCCTGCCTGCTGCTGGGGGCCGAGGACATCTACGTAATAGATGACGTGCCAGAGCGGCTGGCGCTGGCCCGCGCGCAGGGTGCGAAGACCATCGATCCGTCCGAGGCAAAGCCCTACGACGCGCTGATGGATATCACCGACGGGATGATGCCCGACGCCGTAATCGACGCGGTGGGGCTGGAAAGCCACGGGTCCGGCGTGCTCGATACGATCTACGACCGGGTCAAGACGGCCACGTTTCAGGAGACGGGGCGCCCGCATGTGCTGCGCGAGGCGATCATGTGCGCGCGCAAGGGTGGGGTCGTCTCGATCCCCGGCGTCTATGCGGCCATCGTCGACAAGTTCCCGATCGGCGCGGCCTTCGCCAAGGCACTGACCTTCCGGATGGGCCAGACCGACGTGATGAAGCACGCGCCGACGCTGCTGGAGCATATTCAGGAGGGGCGGATCGACCCGACCTTCCTCATCACCCATCGCGGCGGGCTCGAGGATGCGCCGGCGCTCTACAAGACGTTCCGCGACAAGAAGGACGACTGCATCAAGGTGGTACTGACGCCATGAGCGCGACATTCAGACCGCTCGCAGAGCAGGTGATCCTGCTGACCGGCGCCACATCCGGCATCGGCCTCGCCACCGCGCGTCGGCTGGCCGGGGCGGGTGCGCGGCTCATCCTGGTCGCGCGCGGCGCGGCCGATCTCGACGCGCTGGCGGCCGAGCTGCCGCAGGCCATCGCGGCGCCCGCCGACGTTGCCGACCGCGACGCGCTGCGGGCGGCGGCACAGGCGGGGCTGGACCGTTGGGGGCGGATCGACACGTGGATCAACGACGCCGGCGTGGCGATCTATGGCACCGTCGAGGAAGTGCCGATCGAGGATCAGCGGCGCCTCTTCGAGACGAACTACTGGGGCGCGCTGAACGGTATGCTGGAGGCGGTACGCCTGCACCGCGATGGGCGCGGCACGGTAAAGATCGTGACCCTCGGCTCGCAACTGTCGGACCGGTCGATGATGCTGCAAGGTCCCTATTCGGCGTCAAAGCACGCGGTGAAGGCGGTGACGGACGCCCTGCGGATGGAGTGCATGGAGGCCAGGCTGGACCTGTCCATCACGCTGGTGAAGCCCGGCTCGGTCGATACGCCCTATATGGAGCACGCGCGGAACTACACCGGCGAAGCGGGCACGAAGAACCCGCCCCGCGCCTATGCGCCGGAGGTGGTGGCGAAGGGGATCGCTTGGGCCTGCACGCACGAGATCCGCGATCTCGACGTGGGCGGCGCGGGCTGGGCGGTGGCGAAGGCCGGCCGCCTCGCGCCGGGGCTGACCGACATCGGCATGGCGATGATGGCGCGGCTGTTGCAGACGTCGGACACGCCACCGCGTCCCGGGATGCGCGATAACCTGCACACCAGCGCGCGCGGCGGTCTGGTTCGGTCGAACCAGCCGGGGCCGGCGCCACGCACGCGCAGCCTGATGATGCAGGCGCAGATGCACCCGCTAGGCGCCGCGATGATCTTGGGCGGTCTGGCCGTCGGGGCGCTAGCGTTGACGCGCCGGTCGGCGGTTCAGAACAGCGCGTGGTCGCCGCGGTCGTCGGCGGCGCCGGTCGCGACCAGACGGGCGTAGTGGTCCCACAACGTCTGCGTCCCGAACGAGGGCGTGGCGTCTGCGTCGTAGCGGCCGGCAGTTGCATCCCAGACCAGCATGGACTCGGTGGCGTAGTAGCGGGCGATGGCGGCAAAACCGGCCGCGTGGCGCGCGCGCGGCAGGACCCGCCCCGCGATCCGCAGCCCGCCCGCGACGGCGTCGATGGCCGCGACCGGGATGCGGCGGTAGCGGGGCGGGCGCGCCAGCAGGCGGAACAGCATCGCCCCCTGCTCGACGGGCGTGATCGCCGGGCCGGGTCCGCCGACGGGCAGGATTTGATTGCGGCACGCCGGGTCGGTCAGGCACTGGGCTATGTACCTTGCGAGATCGTCGTCGCCGATGGGCTTGCATGCGGTGGCTCGGCCGCTTCCGAACAGAAGGAAGGGCTTGCCGCGACGCAGTCGCTCGATCTGCCCCGAAAGCGATTTGAAGTAGGCCGTCGGCCGCACGACGGACCAGTCGAGGCCGGACGCCGCCAGCTCGGCCTCGAACGCCAGCTTGGCGTGCTGGAAGGGCAGCACAGGCTTCTGTAAGCAGATGGCGGATAACAACACGAACTGCCCGACGCCGGCGTTGCGGGCGGCGTCGAGGGCAGCCGAATTGGCGCGATGGTCGATGGCCCAGGCATCGTTGGGCGCCCCGCTGCGCGACGCGAGGCAGGAGACGACGGCGTCGCAGCCATGCGCCAGTGCCGCGCGCAGGGCGGCGGGGTCGGTGACGTCGGCGCATACAATGCGGGCATCGCCCGGCAGGGACGCACCGGCGGCCGAGGTGGGCCGAACGATGCAGGTCAGCGCGTGGCCCGCCGTCACCAGGGCGCGGGCGGTGGCCGTGCCGATGGTGCCGGTCGCCCCCAGCAGCAGCACGCGCATCCGGGCGCGCCGGCGGATCAGGCGGCGGCGCGGGTGCGTCCGCTGGCGCGCGCCAGCAGATAGAGCACGACCGCGCCGCCGATGCCGATGGCATCGGTCAGCAGCCCGCCTTCGATCATGAAGAGCGCGACAACCACGAGTCCCACGCGGATCGGCCAGCCCGCACGCGCGCCGATCCACCAGCCCTGCACGCCCGACGATAGGAAGAACACCCCGACGGTGGCGGTCAGCGCGGCGCGGATCACCTCCACCCATGTGCCGTCCATCAGGATCGCCGAATTGTAGAAGAACATGAACGGCACGATGAAGGCCGAGATTCCAATCTTGAACGACGTGACCGACGTCGCCATGGGATTGGCCCCCGAGATTCCGGCGGCAGCGTAACTGGCCAGCGCCACCGGCGGCGTGATCGCACTGAGCACGGCGAAGTAGAAGACGAAGAAATGCGCCGTCAGCACCGGAATGCCGAGTTGCACCAGCCCCGGCGCCACCACCGAGGCGGCGACGGCATAGGCCGCCGTCGTGGGCATGCCCATCCCCAGCAGGATCGAGATGCACATGGCGAAGAAAAGCGCCAGAAGCTGGTTCGCGTCGGCGATGTTCAGCAGCACCGAGGAGAACCGCGCGCCCACCCCGGTCAGGCTGATGACGCCCACGATGATGCCGGCGCAAGCGCAGACGGCGATGATCTGGATCGACATGTAGCCCGCGATCTCGAACGCCTTCGACACCGATTTCGGCCCCATCCGATAGGGCGTCAGCCACGACACCACCGCGGCCGCCACGGTGGCCAGCGTGCCGGCACGGATCACCGAATAGCCCATGAACAGCGCCACGATCAGGATGACGATGGGCAGGAACAGGAAGACGCGCTTGACCAGTTCGCGGAACTGCGGCAGCTCGTCCGCGCGCATGCCGCGCATTCCCAGCTTGGCGGCTTCGAAGTCGACCATGAAGTAGACCGACACGAAGTAGAGAAGGGCGGGCAGGATCGCCGCGATGGCGATGTCGGTATAGGGGATGCCGGTGATTTCGGCCATGATGAACGCGCCGGCGCCCATGATCGGCGGCATGATCTGCCCACCGGTTGACGCCGCGGCCTCGACTGCGCCCGCGGTCTGCGGCTTGTAGCCGACCTTCTTCATCAGCGGGATGGTCAGCGATCCGGTCGCGACGACGTTGCCGGCCGAGGTGCCGTTGATCATGCCCATCAGGCCGGAGGCGAAGATCGCGACCTTAGCCGGGCCGCCGCGCGCGCGTCCAGCCACGGCGAAAGCGAAGTTGACGAAGTACTCGCCGACCCGGCTGGCCTGCAGGAAGGCGGCGAAGATGATGAAGAGGATGATGTAGGTCGACGAGACGGCGGTGGTCGGCCCGAGGATCCCCGCATCGGTGTAGACCTGACTGAAGAACCGCTCCCACGTGATGTTGGGGGCGTTCAGGAAGCCCGGCAGCATGTCGCCGACGAAGACGTAGAGAAGAAAGACGCCCGAGATGATGACCAGCGCCAGCCCCGCGACCCGGCGGGCCAGTTCCAGGATCAGGGCGACGCCCGCGACGGCGGCGATGCTGGTGCCGATGGGGGCGAAGGGCGTGCCGGTCGCGTTGCGCATCAGCGTGCCGTAGATGGTGATGAGATAGGCCGCGACCGCGATCGCGCAGATGCCCAGAACGATGTCGGGCAGCGCGATGGCGCCGCGCACCCGCGGGCTGGCCCAGCCCAGCACGATGCCGAGGGCGGTCGCGGCCAGCAAGGGCAGTCCGAAATGCCGGATCTCGGCAGCGCGGATGGCGGGGTCGATGCCGTTCCACATGGTGCCGCCGGCAATGTCGAATGCGAAGGTCGCGGCTGTATAGCAGGCGTAAAGAGCGGGCAGCAGCGCCAGCAACGCCACGATATCCAGCGGGTCGCGGCGGCCGTTGGCCTCGTCCGGAAAGCTGCGCGCGGCATAGAGCAGGAAGCCGAGAATCAGCGCCCCGGCAACATGGACCATGCGGAAGTTCCACGTCTCCATCGGGAAAACGGGTAGGAACGGAATGTCGAGATCGGTCCAGCTGCGGATCGACCAGCCGTTCAGAACCGCCATGTGGAAGATCGCGTAAAGGCCCGAAAGCGCCGCGATCGCCAGATAGGTGCGCCCGGCGAAGACGCGGCGGTTCTGCTCGACCGGTTCGTCGTCGACCCCGGCGGCGTCGATCGGTTCGCCGATGGCCGCGACGGAGGCCGCGCCGCCGCCGCCGTCGGGAATGCGCCGGGTGTCGGGATCGTCGTTGGTCGCCATGGCCATCTCCATCCATTCACGCGCCCCGGCGGACGCGGGACGGATGGGCGGGCGCCGCTTGCGG
>PPFU01002075.1_pt1 | contig 10487 bp, 9 predicted proteins | sample 1535991 | NCBI WGS metagenome assembly PPFU01 (sample SAMN04901290, study PRJNA319586) | Hypolithon metagenome, whole genome shotgun sequencing project. | isolation source: Antarctic Hypolithon | place: Antarctica: Miers Valley | collected 2014 | reverse complement strand
AGGTCGCCCGCATCGAGGCGCGGGTCGATGAACGGCGGATGCTCGACGAGCAGACCCGCCTGCAAATGCGCCTGCACGGCTGGCTGCTTTTCCACATCCCGGCGTCCTTCGCGCTGCTGCTGCTCACCGCCTGGCATGTCGTCGTCACCCTTTTCCGTTACTGATGAAGAAGCGGAACCTTCAGGACGTGTCGCGGCGGTATGAAGGCGCCCTCGATTATCTGCGCAAGCCGCATTACTGGCGGCGGCTGCGGCTCTGGATCAGCCTCGCCGTCGTCGCGGCAGTCGCGGCGGGGATCGCGCTCTATAGCATGACGGGCAGCGAGCAATTCTACAGCACAGGGCCGGTGACCCGGACGCATGCCTCGCTCGATTGCGCCGCCTGCCACGATCCGCGGGACGCCTCGGCCTGGCCTGCCGGCATCACCCCGGCAGCCGTCGGTGCGCACAACGTGGCGGTGCTCGACTCCGTAAATCAACACTGTCGGCAATGCCATGCCCTCGAGGTCACCGCGCAGGCGAAACTCGGCGCGGGAAACGAAGTGCGGACGATTTCCTTTCAACACGTCCCCGCGGTGCCAGAGGCGGAAGACCTCGCCTGCATCGCCTGCCATAAGGAGCACGAAGGCCCGGGACGCATGGAAGGTCCCGCGTTGGCGACCTGCGCGAGCTGCCACGACGACCCGTTGAAAATGAAAGCGTTGCTTTCGAACAGCCAATCGCTGCGGCAGGCGCACCCAGAGTTGTTCGCTGCGGCGGCGGGCGGGGAAGTCGTTAGCTTTCACACGAAATCTCCGGCATCGCCAAAGGCGTTCGCCTCGTTCGCCGGGCATCCGGAGTTCCGTCCGCTCCAGCCCGGCGAGGTCGATCCGACGAATCTGAAGTTCGGGCACGAGCGGCATCAAAAGGTGTGGGGACGTGAACTCGACTGCGCGAGCTGTCACCAGCCCGATGCGTCGGGCGCTTACTTCCAGTCGATCACCTACGAGAAAAATTGTGCGGAATGTCATGCCATCCAGTTCGATCCCTCGGTGCCGGACCTGACGATCCCGCATGGACGGCCGGAGCAGGTGAGGCAATTCATCTATGCGTTGCGCTCGCAATACGAGAGCTACTACCGCTCGGTGAAAAACCTGCCCGAGGAGCAGGTCGGCCCGGCGGCCACGCGGGCTCTCAATGATCTCGCGCGCACCTACGACCGCACCGGTCGTGAACTCGTGCAGGCGCTCGAACAAACGATTTTCCTGAAAACTCCGCGCTCCGCGATGGCGGGCCTCCCCGATGGCGATCCGCAGCCGGCCGACGATGAGCGCAAGATCGGCTACTGGGGCTGCGTCACCTGCCACGATGTCAAAGAATCGTCCACGCCCGGCGCGGTGCCCGAGGTGACAAAACCGCGGATCGTCGAGCGGTGGCTGCCGCACGGCCAGTTCGACCATTCAAAGCATCGCGTGGTCGCGGCCGCCGATGGCACGGTGCGGGACATCTCGTGTATCGAGTGTCATCGCGCGGAGGATCAAAAAGCCGGCGCCGACTGGATCGCGACCAACAGCACGGAAGCGATTCTTTTGCCGAGCCAGCAAAGCTGCACCGAATGCCACCGGCCCGAGGGCGTCGCGAGCGACTCGTGCTACGAGTGCCACCAATATCACGCCTCGTCCGCGAAGCTCCGGCTCACGAGTCCTGATTCATTTGCTCCGCTCCTGGCGGCTCCCTAAAACCGAAACCGATGCCCGATTCCAACTACCGCGCCACGCTGGTCCCCGCTTTGCTCGCGCTCCAGCACGAGCACGGCTACCTGAGCCACACCGGGCTCGAAGGCCTCTCCCGGCAGCTCGCCGTGCCGTTGTATCGCCTCCAGGAAGTCGCCAGTTTTTTTCCGCACTTCCACCTCGCGCCGCCGCGGCCCGTGACGGTGCGCGTCTGCCGCGACATGTCATGCCACATGGCCGGCTCGGCAAAAATCCTGCGCGAACTGGGGTCGCTCGCGGGCGATGACGTGGCGGTGGAGGGCGTGTCGTGCCTGGGACGATGTGATCGCGCGCCAGCGGCTTGCGTGGCGGTGGCGGGACATCACGACGAGCCGTATTATCTCGGGCGCTCGGTGGAGGAGCTCGCGGAGATCGCGCGCAGCGGATTGCGGCATGAGCTTCCCGCGCCGGATCTCGACGCGGGCTACGACTGCATGCACGGCGAGGTGCGTCTCGATCCGTATGGCGACGGGGCGGATTATCTCGGGTTGCGCAAGGTAATCGCGGCGCGCAACGCATCGCTCGATGGCGCGGAGGCGCAGTTGCGCGCGGAGGGCTGGGAAGCGCGGGCGCAGGATCAATTTCGTGCGGCGGCTCTGCGTGGCGATGTTTCGACCGTGCCGGAAGTCGCGACGGCGGTGCTGGCGTGGCAGACGGCGGATGATTGGGCGAAGGAGCTGGGGGACTGGAGCGAGCCGTTTTTCGCTGAGATGAAAGCCGCCGACCTGCGCGGGCTCGGGGGCGCGGGGATCCCGGCGATTCAAAAATGGCGCGACGTGCGCGACGCGGTGCGCAATCTGCGCCGACGCCGCGGGGACGACCGCGCCTTCATCGTTGTGAATGGCGACGAGAGCGAGCCGGGAACTTTCAAGGATCGCGAGATCCTCCTGCGTATGCCTCGCGTGGTCGTTGAGAGCGTCATCATGGCCGGGCTGCTGACCGAGGCGTCGCAGGGATTCATTTTCATCCGGCACGAATACGGCGAGCAGATTGCCGCGTGTCGCGAGGAGATCCGGCGCGCGGAGCAGATGGGACTTTGCGGGGTGGATGCGGCGGAGTTGGGGCGGTCGTTCGTGGTTGAGGTGTTTGTGAGTCCTGGCGGGTATATTTGCGGCGAGCAGAGCGCGCTGATCGAGGCGATGAGCGACCGGCGCGGCGAGCCGCGGAACATGCCGCCCAAGCTCGAAACCAATGGCCTGCAGGATCTCCCGACGCTGGTGAGCAATGTTGAGACATTCGCGTGGGTGCCATTCATCTGCGTGAAAGGCGGCAAGGCCTACGCCGACGAAGGCGTGAACGGCTGGCATGGACGGCGGCTTTTCTCGATCTCGGGCGACGTGGTGCGGCCCGGTGTGTATGAAGTCCCGATGGGCCTCACGCTGCGCGAGTTGATCCACGGCGACGAATACTGCCGCGGCATGGCCGGCGGGCGCGCGCTCAAGGCTTTCGCGCCTTCGGGGCCTTCGGGGGGATTTCTCCCCGCGAAGCTGAAAGAGGGTGCCGGGCTCCCGCGCAAGCATGTCGAGAACAAGGCATGGAAGGCGCTCGCCGCCCGCCGAGGCATCGACCCGTCGGCTAATGAAATCGACATTCTCGATCTCGAGCTGGAGCTGAATCTCTTCCGCTCCCTCAGCCCGACCGCCGCGCTCGGCGCGGGGATGGTCGTCTATGCCGAGGGTCGCGACCTGCTGGCGGAGGCGGTGAAATCCCTCGAGTTTTTCCGCAACGAATCATGCGGCAAGTGCGTCCCGTGCCGTACCGGCTCGCAGAAATTCGCCTCGCTCGGCGCGCATCTGCTCGCGCGAAAAGTCACCCGCGCCCGCTGGGAAAACGAACTCGCCCCGCTGCTCCAGGAAATGAGCAAGGCCATCGAACTCGCCTCGATCTGTGGCCTCGGTCGTTCCGTGCCGCTGCCGCTGCTCACCGTGCTCAACTTTTTCCCCGACGACCTCGCCGCCTATCTCCCCGAGGAGGCCGCGCCATGAACGACGATCTCATCCAGGGCCTCTTCGTCCGCGATGACGACGAGGATCTTTTCAGCCGCGACATCGATGGCCAGCTCGTCCGCCTCGATGCGCCCGTTGCGTCCGACTACGAAAAAACCATCAACCTGCAAATCGACGGACAAGCCGTGTCCGTCCCCTCCGCCGAGCCGCTGAAGGACGCGCAGGGGAACATCGTCCTCGACGTCGAGGGCCGCACGACCCCGCGCTACACGACGATCTACGACGCCGCCCGCGAGCTCTACGTGAAGCAGCCGGGCGACGAGGTCAAAATTCCGATCCCGACGCTCTGCCACATGGCTCACATGGAGCCGGTCGGCGTCTGCCGGCTCTGCGTCGTCCAGATTTACGGCGAAAAACGCGGCAAACGCGCCGCCGAGCGCAAGCTCCTTCCCGCCTGCCAAATCCCGGTGAAGGAAGGCATGGAAGTCTTCACCATGAATGCTGAAGGACCGGACGGCGACCGCGTCCGGCAGACGGTGAAAGTGATCACCGAGCTCGTCGCCGCCGATCACCTCAAGCCCGCCGAGCCGCCCGAGCTGGAAGCCGAACTCGCCCCTTTCAACGAACTCGGCCGCCTCACCGAGCGCACCGCCGCCCAGCCGGAGCGGCTCCGCATCGACGCCTTTTCCGCCCCGCGTCCCGAGGCGCCGCCCTCGAAAGGCCGCCGCGGACTCGACACTTCCTCGCCCGTCTTCCTCGTCGATCACAGCGCCTGCATCCTCTGCGACCGGTGCGTGCGCGCGTGCGACGACGTGCAGCAAAATCACATCATCGGCCGCACCGGCAAAGGCGCGAGCGCCGGGATCAGCTTCGATCTGAACGACCCGATGGGCGCCTCCGGCTGCGTCCAGTGCGGCGAGTGCATGGTCTCGTGCCCGACCAGCGCGATCATGTTCCGGCCTGGAGCGCGGGTGAAAGTCGCAGCGCGCAAGGGCATCGACATCCTCGGCCCGCAGGAGCTGATTTCCGACCCGATCTTTGCCGGCATCGCGCCGAAATTCCTGCTCTGGCAGCAGGGGCTGGTCACCCGGCGGCGGCTGCGGGCCGGCGAAATCCTCTGCCAACAAGGCGACGCCGGGAACACCGCCTTCCTCATCCGCGAGGGAAACCTCGGCGTCACCGTGAGCGCCGCCGCCGGGCGGGCGGGATTTTTTAGTCGGGCTGTATCGAAAACAGTCGCGAGCTTCGAGCTCACGCCCGCGAACATCGTCGCCGGCGAGATGTCGTGCATGACCGGCACGCCGCGCACCGCGACGATCCGCGCGCTCACCGACGGCGAGGTGTGGGAGGTGCGGCGGAACGTGCTCGACCGCCTCATGCGGCTGCCGAGCCGGCGGGATGTTTTCGAGAATCTCTACCGCACCCGCGCGCTCGAGCTCGTGCTCAAGGAGAGCGAGCTTTTCAAAAATCTCCCCGGCGAGGACTACCGCGAGATCATCGATCATCTCATCCCGCGCATCTCGTTTGTGCGCGTGAGTCCGGGGCAAAAAGTGTTCGAGCAGGGAGATCGCGCCAATGCCCTCTACCTCGTGCGTCTCGGCCACATCGGCATCGGGAAAGTCACCTTCGGCAGCGCGGGCAAAGCCTTCTCCCGCGGCCCCGGCACGATCATCGGCGAAATCGGCCTGCTCGGTCTCGGTCGCCAGGACTTGCGCCGGAGCATCGACGAGGTGAACGACTCCATCGGCCAGGCGCTCGCGAAAGCCAATGGCGACATCGGGCGCGCCGTGCCCGCCGGACTGCGCACCGCGACCTGCTTCGCGCTCGGGCATCTCGAACTCGCGCGGCTGAACCGGCCCGACTTTTTGGAAATGGTGCGGCGCTTCCCCGCCGTCCGCCGCCGGCTCATCGAGCTCTCCTTTTCCCGCCTCGGCAGCCAGACCGAGCACGAGGATATCATCGCGGAGTTCGTCGCGCAGGGCCTCTACGAGGCGCAGAGCGCGCTCGTGCTCGACCTCGACCGCTGCACCCGCTGCGACGAATGCACCAAGGCGTGTGTGCAGCAGCACGGCGAGGAAACCCACGGCCTGCCGCTGCCGCGCCTGCTGCGCGAGGGGAACCGGTTCGGGAATTTCCTCGTCGCCACCTCCTGCCGCTCCTGCACCGACGCGCATTGCATGGTCGGCTGCCCGGTCGATTCCATCCACCGCGGCGCGCACCACCAGATCGTCATCGAGGATCACTGCATCGGCTGCGGCCTCTGCGCGACGAATTGCCCCTACGGCAGCATTTTCATGGCGCCGAATCTCCACGCGCACGAGACGCCAGGCCACACCCACATCGCCGCCGCGCTGGCGCTCGGCCAGCCGAAAGCCGCCGCATGCGACCTCTGCCAGAACCACGGCGACACCCGCGCACCCGCCCCGCAGTGCGTCGCCGCCTGCCCGCACGACGCGGCTTTCCGCATCACCGGCGATGAACTCCTCCAGCGCGTGCTCGCCAGCCAGCGCTGACCGAACTACTTCGCCTTCTTTACGCCCGCCTTCGGCTTCGCGCGCTTGATCAAGCGCTCAACACTGCTGCTGCTCGCGAACTCCGATGTCTTCCCGTCGCGCTTGATCACGATTTTCCAGCCCGCGATTTCATCGACATGCATTTTTGAGGTGCCGTGCATGTGCCCGCCGATCTCGATCTCGCCGAGATCGAATTCCGTGCCGTTGGACTTTTTCAGTTCCGGGAGCTTCTCGGTGCCGGAGTTCAGCTCCAGGTTTTCCGTCTCCCCGAGATTCCAGCGCTGCACGACCGCGAACCATTCCAGCGTCGTCCCCTCCGGCCAGTCGTTGAACGACGTGTTCTTCACCACCACATGCAGCGCCATGATCCGCCCGATGTCGCGCGCGTAGCCGGGGCGCCCGTCGTTTCGCTCCAGAGTTTTCTTCGTCACATCGACCCGGACGCCATCCTTTTCCTCCGCCAGTGCAAAAAGACCGAGTCCCAGAAACAGCACAGACGCGATGAACGTTTTCATAGGAGTCGAGTCTCCGCATCTGATTTGCAATGGCAAGCCCGCGATTCGCGAGGCAGGGAAAGGAAGCCGGTGGAGGGGATCGAACCCTCGACCTGCAGTTTACGAAACTGCTGCTCTGCCACTGAGCTACACCGGCATGTGGGACGTGGCGAAAATGACGTCGAGGGGCGGAGAATAGCAGTGAGCCCGGCGACTTCCAGTCTCGAAATTCGCGCGCTCCCCGGAACCGCTTGCGGGCACTCGTCTGAAATCCCACGCTCCCTCCCGCGCATGAACTCTCTCCGACTCCTCGTCTTTTTGCTCCTTCCGGGGCTTGCCACGGCTCACGCCGAGCAAAAACCGAAGCCCTCTCCGTGGATCGTCACCATCGAGTGCCAGATGATCATCCTCCACCAGCGCGCGATGCTCGCCCTGCTCCCCGATCTTTACGACGAGTCGAAAATCGACGCCGCCAGCGCGCAGCTCGACTCGATGATCGCGAAAGGCGAGGCCGAACTCGCCGCCAACCTTTTCCTCCGCACGCCCGGAGGGCAGAACGCCGTCGCCGAGACGGTGGAGGCAATCCGCTACCCGACTGAATACAGCACGCCCAACCTCCCGGAGAAGCTCCCTGAGGAAAATCCGCTCGAGGTGTTGAGAGCGTGGCCTATGAGCGGAATCACTCCGACTGCGTTCGAAACTCGGAATACAGGCGCGACTCTGGAGGTCGAGCCGTTCGTGAACGACGACGGTAGCTGGATCCTCGTCAAAGCGGTGTTGCAGCACATTCGCTTTCTGCGCTGGGAGGGATACGAAGCCGGCGTCCTCGCGACCGGCGAGCATCTCAAAATCCAGCAGCCGATCTTTTTCACCGCAAAAGATCAGTTCTCGATCAGCCTGCGCAACGGGCAGCGTGCTCTGGTTGGCATTCACAAACTCCCGGACAAGCCCGACATGTTTGAGTTGTTCCTGCTCCACGTACCCATCACCCGGCGTGAGGGCGCGGAAAAATGACCGGGTTCTTCCTCGCAATCGTTGCGGCGGCTGGCTTCGGCGAGATCGAGCCGTTCCCTGGCTTCGGCGAGATCGAACCGTCCGCTGGGAATTGGAATGTCCGAGTCGAGGTGCAAATGGTCAGCATCGCGCCCCGCGACGCGCTCACGCTCACGCTCATCCCGGCCCTGCGCGACCGGAAGACGGTCGAGTTAGCCGTGGAGCGCGTGCAGAAAATGATCGCTGACGGCTCCGCCACGCTGCTCGCGTGGCCGATTATCTGGACGCCAAACGGTGAGCGCGCGGTCTGCGAGACCAGTGAGGACTGCGCTATCCGAGCGATCTCAACTGGCGCCCGTTCCCGCAAACTTTCGGAATCGTGAGAGCAGATCTCGAACCCAGTTTCAACGACTCGATCCGCGGCACGATCCCCACCGTTTTCGAGACGCGCAATACGGGAGTGTCGCTCGAGGTCGAGCCGACCGTGGGCTTCGACGGGAAAGAGATCGGCATGGATATCATCCCGAAGATCGTTCGCCATCTTGGCTTTTGGACATTTGTGGACGGCGCGTTTCCGAATGGTGCGGTGAGCCATAGTCTTCAACCGGAATTCAGGACGGCCCGGATACTAACCTACGTTCGCGTCCCCTCCGGCAAGCCCGTTCTCATCGGTTCCTTCGTTGTGCCGAAGCCCGAGCCACACGTCGAACTCTTCATCCTCCGCGCCACCGCCATCCGCACCACTCCATGAAAAGACTCCCCGTCCTCGCCCTCGCGCTCCTCGCCGCTCACGTCACCCGCGCCGACGAGTTCAACATCCAATTCGACCTGCAGATCGTCGCGATCCCCGAAGCTGTCGCCATCCCCATCGTGCCCGACTTTCTCGATCCGGCGAAAATCGAAGCCGCCAACACCCAGGTGCAAACCCTCCTCGCCGACGGCAAGGCGACGCTCATCGACTGGATGATCATGAACACCAAAAGCGGCCAGCGCGCCGTGATCCAGAACATCGACGAAATCCGCTACGCCACCGGCTACAACGCCGGCCATGTCCAAGTGACCGTGAACGCCGACGCCGATGCCGGGAACATTGTGAAACCCAAGATCGACGCGCAAGGCTTTGATCCCGTCCCCAGCGAGTTCGAGACGCGCCACACCGGGACCACCCTCGAGGTCGAGCCCGTGCTTTCCCCAGACCACAAACTGATCGACCTGAACCTCGTCCCGCAGCGCGTCTGGCTGCATCGGTGGAACAAAGTCACCATCGAGCGCGAGGAGCCGAAAACGAAAGTCGTCGTCGAACAGCCCGAGTTCCACACAAACAAACTCCAGACCTCGCTCACCTTGAAGAACGGCCAGCGCACCCTGCTCGGCATTTTCAAAGTCGCCCAGCCCGCCGGCCACATCGTCTTCTTCATCCTGCGCGTCGAGGCGAAGCCGGTCTCCGGGTAGGCTCACTGTCACTCCGCTCCCAACCGCGCAAGCGCCGCAGCCTGCACCTCGGTGAGCGGGAGGTTCTCCATCCAGCCGTCGCGGGCACGGAGGATGGTCACGCCGGGGTTTGTGGGAGCCCAGATGTCCGGGTCGGTGGGGCCGAAAAGCAGGACGCAGCGGGTGCCGGCGGCGGCGGCGAGGTGCGAGATGCCGCTGTCGTGCCCGAGGAACAGCGCGCACCGCGCGAGGACAGCGGCGAGATGCGGGAGTGGGAGCGAACGGGCGACGAGCAGCCGCTCGCGGGGCCAGGCGCGCTCGAGCGCGGAGAGCGTGTCGAAATCGGCCTCGCCGCCGACGAGGAGCAATGAGACGTCGCCAGGCCGGTTTGTCAGCCATTCACCGAGCGCGCGCCATTGCTCGAGCGGCCAGTTTTTCCGCACGCCGCCACTGCCGGGATGGAGCGCGATCACGGGAGTCGCCGCCTTTTCCAAAAAGGAAGCCGCGAACTCCGCATCCGCCGCGCTCGGATGCACGGTCGCGGCGTGGTCTTCTATATAGAGAGCGAGGCTTTGCATCGGCGCGGCGAGCTGGATCGCGGCGTGCGCGCTGTCGTCGAGCTTCGGCGAGCCGTGGATGTAGTTTTTCACGCCACAGCGCCGGAGGTTCGCCTCGAAGAAGCCGTCGGGATCGAAGAGGTAGCTCACGATCTGCGCGAAGCTTTTGAAATATGCCACCAGCTCGGGATCGAGTTCCGCGCCGGGGATGAAGAAGCGCGCGAGCCCGGCGTATTCGATGGAGCGCGCGGCGTCGGCGTAGTGGCGACCCTCGGCGAGCGCGACGATGTGCCGGTAGCCGAGCAGCTCGATGTGGGCGGCGGGGAAATTTTCGCGCACCAGCCGCAGCGCCGGCAGGGTGAGGATAAAGTCGCCAATCGCCCCGCCGCGAATGATGAGAATGCGCCCGCTCATGGCGCGCGAGTCTGCCGGAGGAGGAACCTTTGCGCCACTCCGACCGCTGTGCCACGCTCCGCGGGCGATGGCGGATTTGACGCTCACTTTCCTCGGCACCGGCACTTCCCAGGGCGTGCCGATGCTCACCTGTGACTGTGCGGTCTGCACCTCGTCCGACCCGCGCGACCAGCGGCTGCGCGCGTCGATTTACGTCGAGACGCCGGAGTGCGCGTGGGTGGTCGATACCGGGCCGGACTTCCGCGCGCAGGCGTTGCGGGCGCGCCTCCGGCGGCTCGACGCAGTCGTCTATACGCACGCGCACACGGATCACATCATGGGGTTTGATGATCTGCGGCCCTTCTGCCACGGCGGGCGCGACCTGCCGATCCACGGCTCGCGCGAGACGC
>PPFU01008493.1_pt1 | contig 10492 bp, 8 predicted proteins | sample 1535991 | NCBI WGS metagenome assembly PPFU01 (sample SAMN04901290, study PRJNA319586) | Hypolithon metagenome, whole genome shotgun sequencing project. | isolation source: Antarctic Hypolithon | place: Antarctica: Miers Valley | collected 2014 | reverse complement strand
GGCTTCGCGGGCGTCGCGAAGCCGCAAGCGACTCAACAACGTTAAATCGCAAACGATCCTTTCCGACGTGGTGCGAACCTCATGCCCGACCCGCCCCCTGCCCGCGCCCTCGCCGTCGACATCGTGCGACAACTCACGCGGGCGGGGCATGTGGCCTACCTGGCGGGCGGCTGCGTGCGGGATGCGGTGCTGGGGCGGGTGCCCAAGGATTACGACGTCGCCACCGATGCGATCCCCGACACCGTGCGGGCAATGTTCCGCGGCGCCCGTTTCGTGGGCGAGGCGTTCGGCGTTGCGCTGGTGCGGCGGGAGGGGGCGCAGGTGGAGGTGGCAACGTTTCGCAGCGACGGCGTCTATGAAGATGGGCGTCGGCCGGTGGGGGTGACATTCACCGATGCGGAGCACGACGCCCAGCGGCGGGACTTCACAATCAACGGGCTGTTCGCGGTGCCTTGGGAACTGGAACAAGACGCAGGTGAGACGCCGGCGCCACCGTCAAAATTCCAAGCCGATCCGCCGCGGGACCGGATCATCGACTTCGTCGGCGGCGTCGCGGACCTGGAGGCGGGGGTGGTCCGCGCTATCGGGGACGCGGATCGACGCTTCGCGGAGGATTATCTCAGGATGCTCCGGGCGGTGCGGTTCGCCGCCCGCCTTGGATTTACGCTTGAGCAGTCCACCGCCGACGCGATCCGTGAGCACGCCCCGAGGCTCGCCCGGATCAGCCGCGAGCGGATCGGGGGCGAGATGGGGGCGATGCTTCAGGGCGATCGACCCATGCAAGCCGTCGAGCTGGTGCGAGCGCTGCGTCTTGATGACGCCATCTTCGATCAACACTTCGATGGGCTGGACGTGGGCCCGCTCTCTGGGTTGCCCGCGGAGGCGGGGGCACCGACTCGCCTGGCTGCCTGGCTCGCGCATCTCGCGCCCAAGGTCGAGCCCGCACACGCCCGCCGAGCCCTTTGCCTGTCCAACGCGGATTTCGAGGCGATGGTGGGGGTGCTGCGTGTTTCGGCGATGTGCGAGGGCTGGCATGACCTGGGCATCGCCCGGAAGAGGCGGTTGATCGCCGACCCGAACTGGCAACAGGCGGCAATGCTGCGTCACGCGGCCCAGCCCGACACAGCCCACGTCGCCACGGTGGACGCCGAGGCCCGGACGCTCGAGCGGGATGGCGTCGGGATCGCACCCCCGCCGCTGATTGACGGCAGCGACCTCATCGCTGCGGGGTTGAAGCCCGGGCCGATATTTGGCGAGATGCTGTGGGATATCTACGACGCCCAGCTTGAGGGCCGCGTGCAAACGCGGGATGCGGCGTTGGCCCTCCTGAACGAGCCGCTTGCTTCGTGAGCGGCTCTTTTCCGGGTGGGACCGGGTACCCTGCCCCGATGCAGCATGGCAACCTCTGGGCTCCGTGGCGGATTGGATATCTGCGGGGCGAGGATCGACCGCCTCAACGCGGCGGCGACGGCAACCGCTGCTTTCTGTGCGATGCAGCCGAGCCTGAGCTTGATGAGGCGGCCAAGAGGGAGCGGCTGGTGCTGGTCCGCGATGAGCGGGGTGTGCTGCTGATGAATCGATACCCCTACACCAACGGCCACCTGCTCGCGGCACCGCACGACCACGTGGGCGACCTCTCCGCCCTCTCGCCCGAGGCCAGGTGCGGATTGATGGAACTCATGGACCTGGGCACGCGGCTGCTGGACGAGGCGATGGAGCCTCAGGGCGTGAACGTCGGGATCAACATCGGCCGCGCGGCCGGCGCGGGGGAGCCGGGGCACCTGCACGCCCACGTCGTGCCGCGATGGCACGGGGATGTGAACTTCATGGAGTCGATCGCCGGGGTCCGCGTGATCCCCGAGGCGCTAGAGCGAAGCTACACGCTGCTGCTCGAAGCGGCGAGCAATCGCACGCGGAGGCGCGGAGACGTGCAGGAGGAGAGACTGGAAGCAACCGGAGAGGGTCTGCAATAGTGTAGTATGATGGGAGCCGTGGTCGCACAGACTCGTTAATTTCTCCCTCTGCCCTCCGCGGCCCCGCGTGAATTTCTTCGTTATCCTCTCCGCCATGACGTCCGACCGTACTTCAGGCAAAACCCCCCTGCTCCGCATCGGCCTGCCGTCGGGGTCGTTGCAGGAGGCGACGTTGGATCTCTTGGATCGCGCGGGATACGACGTGTCGCTCCCGAGTCGCAGCTATGTGCCGCAGATTGATGACCCGGAGCTGGCGGGGGTGATGTTCCGGGCGCAGGAGATGAGCAGGTACGTCGAGGATGGCGTGATCGACCTGGGGATCACCGGGCGGGACTGGATCATCGAGAACGGCAGCGATGTACACGAGGTGTGCGAGCTGCAATACTCCAAGGCGACCAGCAAGGCGGTGCGGTGGGTGCTCGCGGTACCCGAGGAGTCGACGGTCCAGCGGCCGGAGGATTTGGCGGGCGGCATCATCGCGACAGAATTGCTCCAGACCACGCGGCGATACTTTCAGGAGCGGGATATCGCGGTCAAAAAGGTCGAGTTTTCCTGGGGCGCGACGGAGGTGAAGGCGAGGCTGGTGGACGCGATCGTGGACGTGACCGAGACCGGGTCGAGCCTGCGGGCGAACAAGCTGCGGGTGGTCGCGGAGCTGTTGCAATCCACCACGCGGCTGGTCGCCAACAAGGCGGCATGGGAGGACCCGTGGAAGAGGCGGAAAATCGAGGACCTGACGACCCTGCTCCAGGGCGCGATCGCTGCCAGGAGCAGGGTGGGGCTGAAGATGAACGTGGCCCGCGAGCAGCTCGAGGCGGTGGTGGCGGTGCTGCCCGCGGAGAAAAGCCCGACGGTGAACCAGTTGCACGATTCGGACTGGGTCGCGGTGGAGGTGATCGTCGAGGAGCGGGTGGAGCGGGACCTGATCCCCGAGCTGCGGCGTGCGGGCGCGACGGGTATCGTGAGTTACCCGCTGACCAAGGTGATCGCGTAGTCGTCGGGAAGGGCCACGCACGAAGCATGCGATTTGTGAAAGGAGCCCCGCCGTCCCGCGTTGGGCCATGCTTTAAGAAAGGCGGGGCGACCAGGGGCGCTGGTGCTCGCCACTCTGCCCCGGCTTGTCCAAATCAGAAGCGGGGGTTGTTGCGTTACTCACCATTCTCCCCCTCGTCGTACCGGCTCTTCCATAGGTCCGCGAACGTGCCCACCGCCGCGTGCAGCCTGCTTTTGACGGTGCCCAGGGGGATGCCTAGCCCGTCGGCGATCTCCTTGTAGGGAAGCCGCTGGAAGTACGCCAGCAGCAGCACCTCCTTGAGGTGGTCGGGCATTTCGCCCACCACGTCCCGCACCAGGGCCGCGGTCTCGTCTGTCACGACCGTGGCGTCGGGCATGGGCAGGTCCGCCTCGAGCAGGTCGATGAACCCCCTGCCGTCCCCCCCCGCCCCGCCGATCTGGGCATCCAGCGGAGCAGCGCGGGTACGGCGGTGCTTGCGGAGGTAGTCCCGGGCCTTGTTGGCGGCGATCGTGAACAGCCACGGCTTAAACCGCTTGGTGATATCGAACGTGTCCGCGGAGATGTGGACCTGCAGAAACGCCTCCTGAAACAGGTCCTCGGCGGCCGCCCGGTTGCCTACGAAGCGGATCAGAAAGTGGAACAGCTCCGGGCGATACCGCTCGACCAGCTCGCCATACGCATCGTCCCGGCCGTCGCGGTGGACCGCGACCAGTTGCTCATCGCTCATCTGCTGCAGCGGGGTGTGGCGTTGCTCTCCGGGGGGCATCGGGCGGGCATTGTAAAGCAAGACCCCGCGACCGGTCGGGGTGCCGCTCCCGTGGGTTTGCATACCCCTCATAATGGCGCTGACGCTATTGTCTTTGGCATGAAGGTGTGCTTCTTTGGCAGCTCGCTCGTCTCCGCCTATTGGAACGGGGCCGCCACGTATTACCGCGGCATCATCCGGGCGATGCACCGGCTGGGCCACCGGGTCACGTTCTACGAACCCGATGCGTACGACCGGCAGGAGCACCGCGACATCGACGACCCCCAATGGGCCCGCGTCGTCGTGTTCGACCCTGAGGATCCCGCGGCGGTCAGCGGGGTGCTGAAGGAGGCCCGGGGGGCGGACCTGGTGGTGAAGTGCAGCGGCGTCGGCGTGCTCGACGAGGAGCTTGAGGCCGCGGTGGCGGCGATGACGTCGCCGGGGCGACTGACCGCGTTCTGGGACGTCGATGCCCCCGCGACACTCGACCGCATCCACGCCAACTCGCAAGACCCTTCGCACAGCCTGATCCCTCGGTTCGACCTGATCCTCACCTACGGCGGTGGTCGGCCGGTCATCGATGCATACGAGGCGCTCGGTGCGCGGCGGTGCGTGCCGATCTACAACGCGTTGGACCCCCAGACGCACCACCCGCCGCGGTGGAGCGATTTCCCCCATTCCCGAGACGCAGCCGATGATGCGGTCGGGGAACCCCGCGGGCGGTTCACCTGCGACCTGGCGTTTCTGGGCAACCGCCTGCCCGACCGCGAGGCGAGGGTGGAAGGTTTTCTGCTCGGCCCGGCGGAGGCGATGCCGGGCAAGACGTTCCTCCTAGGCGGGAGCGGGTGGGGGGACCGTAAGCTGCCGGGGAATGTGCGATATATAGGCCATGTGTACACGAAGGATCACAACGCCTTCAACGCCGACCCGATGGCGGTGCTGAACATCAGCCGCGAGAGCATGGCGCGGTACGGCTTCAGCCCCGCGACCCGCGTGTTCGAAGCGGCGGGCGCGGGGGCGTGCATCATCACCGATGCGTGGGAGGGAATCGACGCCTTCTTCGAACCCGGCGTAGAAATCCTCGTCGCCCACGACGGCGACGAGGTCGTCGATCTGCTGCGGGGTCTGACCGCCGACGAGGCGACCCGCATCGGCCGCGCCGCCCTGACCCGGGCGCTGCGGGACCACACCTACGCCCGTCGAGCCGAGCACCTCGAGACCGTCCTCGATGAGGCACGCGAAGCCGCCGGTGTCAACCCGGCCGCCCCGCCTCACCCCGCCACGCACCCCGCCACCGCACCCGCCACTGGGGCCCCGACGTGAACATCACCCTCCTGGGCCTGTCGATCACCTCCTCCTGGGGCAACGGCCACGCGACCATCTTCCGCGGCCTCGTTCAGGCCCTTGTCCGCCGGGGGCACCGAGTCACCTTCCTCGAACGCGATCAACCCTGGTACGCCCAACACCGAGACCTGCCCGATCCGCCCCGTAACCTTTACGGCGACGTCTATCTTTACGACTCGCCAGCGGACCTGAAGCACCGCTTCACCCCGGCCGTCCGCGACGCCGACCTGGTCGTCGTCGGCTCCTACGTCCCCGACGGCGTCACGGTCGGCCGATGGGTGTGCGACACCACCCATGGCCTCCCCGCCTTCTACGACATCGACACCCCGGTCACCCTTGCCAAACTCGCCCGCGGGGACTACCCATACATCGACCCCGAACTCATCCGACGATACCGCCTCTACCTCAGCTTCACCGGCGGCCCCACCCTCGCCAAACTCGAACGCGACCTGGGCAGCCCGGCAGCCCGGCCCCTCTACTGCTGCGTCGACCCGTCGCGGTACCACCCGCTTGATACTGCCAAACACACCGACGATGATATGCTCGACCTGGGCTACCTTGGAACATATTCGGACGACCGCCAACCCCCGCTGGACCGCCTCCTCCTCGAACCGGCGAGGCGGTGGGGCGAGGGGCGGTTCGCGGTCGCGGGGCCGCAATATCCGCCCAGCATCGAATGGCCCGCGAACGTGGAACGGCTCGACCACCTGCCCCCGCCGGAGCACGCGGCGTTCTACGGCCGCCAGCGGTTTACGCTGAACATCACCCGGGCCGACATGGTCGCCGCCGGCTACGCCCCCAGCGTCCGCCTCTTCGAGGCCGCCGCCTGCGGCACGCCCATCATCAGCGACCCCTGGCCGGGGCTCGACACGTTCTTCCCAATCGGCGAAGCGATCCTCATCGCCCGCGACGCCGACGACACACTGCATCACCTCCGCGACCTCACCGACGCCGACCGCCTCCGCATCGCCCACGCCGCCCGAAAAATCGTCCTCTCCCAACACACCGCCGACCACCGCGTCACCCAACTCGAAGCCTACGCCCAAAACCCCCAAGAGCCGCGGACGCAGTAAGCGGTCGATTATCAAAGAGCCGCGGACGCAGTAAGCGGTTGGTGCTGTCGCAAGAAGCCCCGCACGCGACAAGCGGTCTGAGCCGCTCTTTTGAACCCCCGGGGTGCCACTGACGAGCGGAGTGTTGGGAGCTTGTGCGTGTTGTCGAGCGGCGACAGAACGGCCCTGACAAGCTCGAAGACTCCCTTGTCGTTCGCAGTTTCGTAGCAACGCGGGCAGGGCGGTGCTCGTCGTGTCCGATTCGCGAAGCGTGAGCGAATGGTCTTCCCTGGGGATGGAGTGAGAGCGAAGGCCAAAGCGAAAGCCTCGCTCGCTTACGCGTCGCGGATCAGCACACGCCCGGGACCCGGTCGAAAGCGTATCAGTGGCACCCTCCTCCTTGTCGTGGCGGTTGCATCACGGTGCAGGTCAAAACCGCTTACTTCGTGCGCGGCTCATTTCAGCAAACGCTTACGTCGTGCGCGGCTTGGTTAGAGGGGCATTATCCCGTGGTTCGCATGCCGGCGGCGATGCCTTGGACGCTTAGGCGGAGCAGGTCCTCGAGGGGTTGGGCGTCGTCTTGGCTTGGGTCGGGGTGAGGGTGATCGGCCAAGTTGCTTCTTCTTCGCATCAGCTCGACCTGGATCAGGTTGAGCGGGTCGACGTAGGGGTTTCGCACGCGGATGGAGCGTTGCAGCCAGGGCACGTGTTCGAGCAGTTCGCGTCGGCCGGTGATGGCGAGGACGGCGGCGCGGGAGCGGGCGTGCTCATCGCGAAACTTTTCCCAGAGGCTCAGGCCCCCCTCTGCCTCGACGAGCTGGGCGTAGGCGTGGCCGATGGTGGGGTCGGATTTGGCGAGGGCGAGCTCGGCGTTGTCGATGATCGCCTGGAACATGGGCCAGCCCCGATACATGGCTTGGAGGGTTTTCCAGGCGTCGGAGCTGGGTTGGGGTGGGGGTTGGGGTGGGGGTTGGGGTGGGCCGTCGGCGGCGTGTTCGAGGCCGGTGCCCAGGCCGAAGAAGCCCGTGAGCAGGTGGCGGTTCTGGGTCCAGGCAAAGGTGTAGGGGATGGCGCGGAGGTCGGCGAGGGAGCGGGTGGGTTTGGGGTCGCCGGGGGCTTGGCCGGGCTTGCGTCGGCTGGGCCGTGAGCCGATGGGTAGGGATTCGATGGTGTCGATGGGGGTGGCGCGGCTGAAGTAGGGTAGGAAGGCGGGGTCGGCGATGAGGCCCCGGTAGGCCCGCTCGCTGGCTTGGGAGGCGATTTTGAGCAGGTCGAGCCAGTCGGGGTGGACATCGATGTCGGAGGGCTGCATGGAGATGAGCATGGTGGCCCAGGTGATCTCTTCGAGGTGGCGAAGCGCGATCTCGGGGTCGTCGTACCGCTCGGCCAGGACTTCGCCCTGCTCGGTGAGGCGGAGTCGGCCGGCGACGCTGACGGGGGGAAGCGAAAGGATGCCTCGGGCGGCGGGGCCACCGCCCCGGCCCAGCGACCCGCCCCGCCCGTGGAAAAGCATGAGCTCAATGCCCAGGTCGCTGGCGGCTTGGGAGAGGCTGCGTTGACAGACAAAGAGGTGCCAGTTGGCGGAGAGGTAGCCCCCGTCCTTGGTGCTGTCGGAGTAGCCGATCATGCAGATTTGCAGGCCGCCGCAGGCTTGCATGACGTGTTGGCGGTAGGCGTCAATGCCGAGCATGGCCCGGAGCATGTCGCCTGAGCGGTGCAGGTCGTCGATGGTCTCGAAAAGCGGGACGATGGGGAGGGCGAGGGGGTTATTTTTGGACGGATGGGGGTGGGTTTTTGATGGATCGGATGAGGCTGTCTCGATGGCCGATCCCACGCGGCTGAGCCAGAGCATGGTGAGCACATCGCTGGGGTGGTGGGTCATGCTGACGATGAGGCAGCCCAGGGTCTCTTGGCCGTGGGTAGCGACTTGGCGGTGGAGCAGGCGGAAGAGGGCAAGGGTCTTGGCGGCGTCCTCGCCGAGGTCTTCGGGGGTGAGCTGAGCGAGTCGCTGGATTTGAGCATCGTCGGGTGGTTGCGAGAGCAGCGTGACTTTGCCCGCTTCGTCGAGGATTTCGTAGTTTTGGTCGGCCCCGGCGAGAGAGAGGAGGCGGGCGACGACGCGGTGGAGGGTGCGGCTGTCCTCGCGGATATCGAGCCGGGCCAGGTGAAGGCCGAAGACACGGACGCGTTCAATCCACTCCGCCAGTTCCGCCTCGGCGAGTGCGGGGAAGCCGGCTTGGCGGAGGCTGGCGTCGATGAGCATGAGGTCGGCTTCGAGGGTGGCGGCGGTGAGGTAGTCGCCCCGCTCGAGGCGAAGCCTGATGGCGGCCAGCCAATGGCGGTAGAGCTCGTGGGGGTTCAAGGCTTCGACCCGTTCCGCGAGGTCGGCATCGCGGTGGATGGCGGCTTCGATGGCGGCTCGCAGCGGATCGCCGACCGGGGCGTAGTGGTCTGACAGCGTGAGCAGCGTGTCGAGCCGACGGCACTGGGCGAGGTGCAGGCGGGTGGCGTGCTGGCGGAGGGTGGTGAGCGTTTCGGCGGTGACGCGGTCGGTGACGAAAGGGTTGCCATCGCGATCTCCGCCGATCCATGTGCCAAAGCGGAAGGGTGGCTTCACATCGAAAGCGTGATCGGGGTAGGTCTCCGCCAGCGCCCGCTTGAGGCTCTCCATGAGGGCGGGCACGACCTCCCAGAGCGAATCGACGACGAAGAGGCTCCGCCGGACCTCCTCGAGCACCTCGGGCTTGCGGGGGCGGAGGGGCTCGGTAGCCCAAAGGGCGGCGAGGTCGGCCTTGAGTCGGTGGATCAGCCGCACCCGCTCACGGCGGAGCAGGTCGGGGTGGTCCAGCCCCGTGAGGCGTTCGCGGAGGCGGCGGATCAGCTTTCGCACCGTGCGACGCTTGGCCTCGGTGGGGTGGGCGGTGAAGACCGGTTCGATGTGCAGCCGATCCAGCAGCCGCTGCACATGGGCGGCGGAGTGGCCGCCTTGCTTGAGCGCGACGATGGCAGCGCCGATCGACTGACCCCGGGGCTTGGGGTCCAGCTCCCGCTCCCGCTGCCGCAGCACCCGCACCCGATGGCGGTCCTCCGCAAGGTTGGACAGGTCAAAGAAGCGGGACAAGGCGAGGATCAGCGGGCGGAGCCTCGCCTCATCGAGGCCCGCGATGAGGCTCCGCAACCGGGTGTCCGCCTCCGCATCGCCGCCGTCGGTGGCTCGGCGTTGCTTGGCGAGGGTCCGCACCCGCTCGACCAGGTCGTACATCTCCTGCCCGGCGTGTTGACGCAGCACCTGGCCCAACTCCATGCCCAAGGCCCGCACATCGCGGCGAAGTGGCTGATCGTGGGCGTTGGAAAGGTCGGATGGCATGGCGGCATGGTAACGCCGGGGGGGGTTACTCGATCCGCTCGGAGTGATAAGACGTCTCCTGTTTGTAAAGGCCCAGCGCTGCGGAGATGCGTTGCCAGACTCTGTCGCTGACAACGCCGATGCCCGGGACCATCTCGATCTGGACGGTCATGTCGACGTCGAAGAGCGGGAAGACCATCTGCCTCCGCTGGCGGAGGGTATAGCCGGGGAGGTCGCGGTCGCCGATCTTCACGGGCCCCTGGCCGACGTAGGTGAGTTCGTAGCGGATGGAACCGTGCGTCTTTTCCTTGCCCGTCTCGAGGTCGTAGACGGTGACGCGGGACTTGCCGGTGGCTTGGATGCCGTCGCGGAGCATGGGGGGCAAGAGCAGCAGGGGGGGGTCGTAGATAGCGTAAAAGTCGCGGTTGAGGCTGTCGTCCCGTTGGAGCAGGAGTTCGTCTGCGGGGCCCCGCTGGAGGTAAGCGCGGTTCTTCCCGCGGATCCAGACGTTCCAGCCGTCGGGGGTCAGGGTGGTGGCGGCGTCACGGTCGGACTCGGTGCCGGAGCTGGTGGTGACGTGGAATCGACCGGCCTGATCGCGGGTCGGCAGCAGGTCGACGCTGCGAATGGGCGTGATCCCGCCGGGCGTGGGGGGCGGGATGGCGGGGCCTGGGGCGTCGGCGGCACAGGCGAGGGCGAGGGTGCACAGGCACCCGAGGGCAACGGCTCGGGCAACGGATTGGAAAAGCATCGGCGATGGTAGGCGGGGTGGAGGACGATACACCCGGGCATGCGGAGAAGGCAGAACCAGGAGATGCGGAAGCCGGACCTGAGGCCGGAGCGTCAGCGACGGGCGGAGCTCCGGATGGGTTGGCGTTGCCGCATAAACCATCCGGTCCTTCACCACTCGCTACGTTCACCGTGCTGGTACGGCTTGGGTGTATTGGTCGATAGATCGATAGATCGATAGATCGATAGATCGATAGATCGATAGATCGATAGATCGATAGATCGATA
>PPFU01000270.1_pt1 | contig 10498 bp, 7 predicted proteins | sample 1535991 | NCBI WGS metagenome assembly PPFU01 (sample SAMN04901290, study PRJNA319586) | Hypolithon metagenome, whole genome shotgun sequencing project. | isolation source: Antarctic Hypolithon | place: Antarctica: Miers Valley | collected 2014 | reverse complement strand
GTAATCCAGCGGCTCACCTTAATCCCAATAGCGGCGACCTTACGCCCTTCTAGCCAAACCCCTGTGAGCCCTTCGACGCGATCGCCCGGCAACCCAAATGCTGCCAGCGTCTGGATCAGCACTTCCTCTAGCGCTCTGAGATACCAGTGCAAGTCCAACCGATGATGGTGAAGATTTAAGATCGGGTATCCCACTAGCTGCCCGGGGCAGTGATAGGTCACTTCACCACCGCGTTCTACCCGGTGAATTTCGGTATCGCTCTGGTCAGGGTCAAACCGCAAAAACTGAGTATCTGCGCCCTGCCCCAGTGTATAGACCGGCGGGTGCTGCAGCAGTAAGAGGGTATCGCGCGCGCTTGCTGCCGTTGATTCGGCTATAGATAGCTTGGCCTTGTGATGACTGACTAATTGCTGCTGCCACCGCCAGGCAATCTGATAGGGAACCTCGCCCAGCAGATATAGATCGCTTGCTCTGCCTACAATTGGGCGCGGCGCAGCTGTTTTTAGAGAGAAATTGTCCATCAGGTTTAAAGGCAGGTTAAGAACTGTCAACGGATGCTTAAAATCTTGACAGTTCCCCTGCGGGTAAAAGCCGCAGTGCTAGGCTTGAAGAAGTACGCATACACTAACCGTCTAGGAGGGCTGCTCTATGAAGCTAGTAATCCAGGGTAAGAATATTGAAATCACAGACGCGATTCGTAGCCATGTACAGCAAAAGATTGAGAAAGCAACCGCTCATTTCCAGACACTGATCAATAAAGTAGATGTCAATCTATCCGTCGAAAACAACCCTCGGATCGTCCCCAAACAGGCGACAGAAGTCACGCTCTATCTTAACAACGCGGTGGTACGCGCTGAGGAAAGCAGCGAAAACCTCTATGCCAGCATCGATATGGTGACAGACAAGATCACTCGTCAGCTGCGCAAGTACAAAGAAAAACGTCGTCACCAAGACCACGCCTCGGTTCGCCCCACTGATGTAGACGTATTGAGCGACCCAAATATCGCAACAGTTGAGGGTAGCCCAGATATTTCCGAAGTCCTCAGCCATCAACCGTCACTGCCTGCTGAGGTCGTCCGTACCAAATATTTTGCGATGCCGCCCATGACAGTCGAACAAGCTTTAGAAAATCTAGAGCTTGTCGGCCACGACTTCTATATGTTCCGCAACATTGAGACTGGCGAAATCAATGTGATGTACGAACGTAACCACAACGGCTATGGTCTGATACAGCCGCGTAACCGCGACCAAACCCATCAGAACGGTCATAAAGAGGGTCATAAAGAGGCCGCTGCGTCGCGAGTTTCGTAGGCAGGAGGAGTCAGGCTGCAGATAACAGCTAGGTTTGCACGGCATTGACCATATCTCACGCAGCTAGCCAAGCGATATGGCCAATGCTATCTAAGCTTGTGAGCAATCAGCTAGCTGCTATGAGCCCGTCTAGCTTGCCCTGACGGTCTAAATAATGCAGATCGTCACAGCCCCCAACGTGTTCGCCATTGATGAAAATTTGCGGGAGAGAGCGTCTGCCTGCCCGCTCGGCCATTTTGTCGCGGGCGGCTTCGTCGCCGTCGATGCAATATTCAGTATATTCAGCGTTTTTTTGATCCAGCAGAGACTTTGCTCGAATGCAAAATGGACAGCGGCTCCACGTATAGATTTCGATGTTAGGCTGCATCCTTTCCCTCCTAATGTATTTATGCGGTCTCGGGTAATGAAAGGTCTTCTGGCCCTTTCAGTTCCTCCACAAGATAGCTCTATGCCTGGTGAGTAGCCACATACTATCGGTATGACTAATCGACACGCAATCGACAAGGGCTAGTCAGGCAGGCTTATTCTGCTTCATCTGTCGGTGAGATTTGCACTGTAAAAGATACTTCATCAACAGTAACGACATCCTGGTCATAGAGCTTGCGGCCTCGCCGAAGTTCCATTTCTCCGTTGACAGATACTTCGCCACTGCGGATGAGTAGCTTAGCTTCTCCGCCCGACTGTGCAACGTCAGTTACTTTCAAAAACTGATCGAGCTTGATAAATTCTGCTGTCATAAGCCTCAAACTAGGAAGATATAGTTTCCTAGTTTAGAGCGATCGCCCTGCTCGCATTGCTCACAATCTGAAATAAAGTCAACCCAAGTAAAACCGCCTATACCGGCAGCGGGCTATTAGCTTCTAACGCGCGGACGATTTGCTGCGCTTCAGCGATCGCTCCCTGCTGCTGCGCCTCAGCTGCCTGAAGCTGATCTACCACACCAGCTATAGACTCTAGCTTTTGCTGAGCCGTAGCGAGCCACTGATCGACTGACGGCAGGAGCGGTTCGTAAAGGGCGACTTGCCCCTGAGCGAAGCTGACTAACTGTTGCTGCGCAAGGCAGCTAGCTTCGCTATCACCTACAGCCTGCCGCTGGGTTTCAATCGTCTCTTGCTGCTGCTGCCGGGTCTGCTTCAGCGCGTCTATCTCAGCTTGCAGGGTTGCGCTCTCGGCTTCCACCTGCTGAATCTGCTCACCGAGCTGAGCCCGCAGCTCGTCGATCTCATTTAGCACGGGTTCGAGTTCGGCGGCGGCAGCCCCGCTGCCTTCGGTGGCTAGCCCTTGCCTTCTCAGCAGCACAGCCTGATGCTGACTGAGCATTTCCTCACGCTCTAGCAAGTTGCGGCGCTGACCGACCAGCGTCCGATTGAGCATGACGTGGCGGTCTTTTTCATCGGTGAGTTCTGTCTCTAGCTGCAGTCGGTCATATTCACTAGCACCGTCTATTTTTGTCTGCAGCTTATCAATATCTTCTTGCTGTAGACGCAGCTCCTCTTCCTGGTCTTGGACAAACCGGGACATTTTGTTGAGATCTTGCTCTAACTTGACGACTAGATCCTGCAAATTGTTAACAGGCATTGCCTCTAAAGCAGCAACATCGACCTTTTTACTCAACCGTACCTTGTCACTGGCGTTGAGCAGCTTGTAAAGATGCTGATGCAGATCGGTCTGATGTTCTAATTGTTCAGTGAGTAACTGGTTTTGGGTTTGCTTCGCGCTGACCCATACCTGCTGCTGCTGGAGACTGGCCTGAGTTGTGCACAGCGCCGTTTCGGCTTCGGTGAGCGATCGCCTGGCTTCAGTCAGCGCCTCCGTTTGTGCCGACAGCGCGGTCTGCCCTGCCGCCATCTCAGCCTGCTTCTGCGCTAAGAGCTGCTGGTTCTCCGCCATCTCAGCCTGATACTGAGCAATCAATTCAAAAGCAGTAGTCAGCTCACCTGCCGCCGTTGCTGCCGTGATACCCGTCTCTAAGAGCTGTGCTAAAGTGCCCCGAAGCTGACTGGCTTGCCCATCGCTCAAACCGCTCTGGGCCTCACCCTGCTGCTCTTCAAAGCGCTGAGTTTCTCCTTTTAAGTGGGCCCAAGCCCCGGCTAATTCGGCGTTATTTCGCGATAGCTCTGTCTGTAGCTTTTCAACTTCTACCTGCTGCGTTTCCACCGCCTGACGCTGAGCCTCTATCTTTTCTAGATCTGCTTCAGCCTGCTCAATTTGCTCCTGCCGTGACTCAATTTCAATCTCCCGGCGGCTGAGCGCCTGGCTTTGATAGGTCAGCGACTCCTTCCACTGCTCAATCTCCTCACTCTGAGCCTTTGACTTCTTACTGAGGTTAGAAAAATTCTGTAAGATGCTAACCAGCGCCCGTCCCGCCTCCTGATGACGCTGTATCTGACGGCTGCTGTTCAGCTCAATCATCACCAGCGCGCCTGCTCCATAGGTCGCGTCGTCGGGCGCGGCGATAACTTCATCGCCCGGTACCCCGCTCCACTCCTGTTCAGAACGCTGGCAGGCGAGCAGCCTAAACTCTGCTTTACCGCTGCCTATAAATGCACTCTTCTTTTGTATTTCAGCTAGATAAAGCACGCTGGCAGTCCTCTATTTATGCAGGCCCAGTGGGGCTCTCAGTATGCCCATATCTGATCTGATCAGGCCTATGTTTTGATATAAGTCCCACTGGATATATAAATTCCCGCCTGGCCAATAGGGATTAACACCCCAGCAGGATTGCCTGCGGCATCAGCTCAGACAGAAATCACCGCACAGCTCAGCGCCATCCAGTCAGCAAGCAGCAAAACGAAAGACTTTTGGGAGTATTTACGATAGGTGCTTAACAAATAAAACAGGTAAGGGTACTTTGATTACACGGCAGCCATTGCTAACACCCCAGCGATCGCCTTTTATAAAGTGCGCTATTCTCTATTTCTCAGGGAATTCTTGACCCAGCTAACCGTCCCCTAACAAATATTCGCTTTTGGTTAAGCCGACCGAGCTGAGCCGATGCAGGCAGGTCTCATGACCACAGGTTTAGATTATGAGTACAGTTTTGGTCGTCGAAGACAGCGTCACCCAGCAAGAGATGATTAAAGACCTGCTCAAAGAGAGTGGCTTAGAGGTCTCCGTTGTTAGTGACGGTATCGAAGCACTAGATTTCATTCAAGGGAATCCCCCCGATCTGGTCATCCTCGATATAGTGATGCCAAAAATGAATGGATATGAAGTCTGTCGGCAGATCAAATCCAACCCCACCACTCAAAATCTACCGGTTGTGATGTGTTCCTCCAAAGGGGAAGAATTTGATCGTTACTGGGGAATGAAGCAAGGGGCAGACGCCTATATTGCTAAGCCCTTCCAGCCAACAGAACTGGTCGGCACCGTCAAACAACTCTTGAAAGGGTAATCATTGAGAAGCAACGCCATGGTAGGAAACCCTGACTTTCAGACAATATCAGGACAAGATCAAGCCCCTGAGTTTCAGGAAATTGAAACGCCAGAAGGCGAGCTTCACCTGCGATTTTTCATCACCGACGGTGAGGAGTTTGCCCTACCCGCCACGGGTATCCGCCGCATTATTGAACATGCACCCGATCAAATTACGCCCGTACCGAATGTGTCGCCGCTCTTATTGGGCACGCTCAATGAACAAGGTCGGGTCATTTGGGTTGCCGATCTGGGGCAGTTTTTAGGATACGCCAAACCAATGAATACTGACCGCGCTGAGATTCCGATCATTGCGGTAGAGGAGCAGGGCACTATGCTAGGCTTAGCCGTCAATCAGATAGTGGGCACTGATTGGTTAGATATTGACGCGCTCAAGGTCACCGTCGATCCTTCAGATGCCATGGCTCCTTTTTTAAAGGGGGAATGGCTATTAGAGACCGACAAATCGCTGAGGTTGCTAGATCCGGTCGCGATCTTACGCTCAGCTCGCTGGGTTGCTTAAATCCCTATTAACATTAAGGGCCTATTGGCCTGATCTCGGTGATAAACGCATAGGACTTTACGGGCAAGAGGAAAGAAAATGGCATCGGGCACTGACTACGCACAATCCTATCAGGCCGCAGAGAAAGCCTACATGCAGGGCAGCTACGAGGAGGCTGCCAAGGCGATTGATCTGTTGGCTGACGATTATCCCACTGACCCGAGCGTGCTACTGCTGAAAGGGCACATTTACTGCTACGGGCTGCACCAATATGAAGTTGCTCAAAAACAGTATCAATCTGTGTTGCAGCTATCCTCTGACCCTGAATTTGTGGACTATGCCAATAATGGGTTGGCCTATACCACTCAGGCTGCGAGCCAAACCACGGATGCCGCATCGCCAATGCCAGATGAGTTCGACGACGATCTGTCAGACTCAGTCGATGCCTTTGAAGCGGCTGATGAGGCAAAAGCCTCTGTCTGGGCAGCTTCTATGGAAGACGGATACGATAGCGACTTAGATGCTCTCAGCGGCCTGACCGCAGACAATTTAGCCTCAAACCACTTCACCTCAGATGAACTAGGGGCAGAACGTAGTGCCGATGAGTCCGACAATCCCTTTGATCTGGCTGCTGAGCCAGTAGATTTCTCAGCGAACGACAATGACGATGACAACCCCTTCCATGTAGAGAATTTGGCCGTAGGACGGCCTGATCGGCAGGAAGACCGCCCTGTAGAGGCCGACCCGTTTAGTTTTAGTGCCACTGAAGAAGCGTTCGATGAAGGACCAGTGACGACTTTCAGCGAGACCACTGACGATTTTGACATGGCCGAATTTGATGAGGCGTTCGGGGCTGACCATTCGGTGGGCAATTCGGCGGGGGGCGTCCCATCAGGCGGTCAACCTGACAGTCATGAGTGGGGAGCAGCGCCAGATGCTGCCGATGATGTAGCCGATAGTGACTTTACGGCCTTTGAGGAGTTGTCTTTTGGGTACGAGGCTGAGACGGAAGACAACACCTTCTTCATGACCGAATCTGAGGAGCCAGTGCCGTCTATGGGTGCAGATGAGCTGCAGACTTCAGCCACGCTAGTAGAAAATTCTTTTGTCAGCGCGTCAACGTCTGAAGGTGAAGCGGCGAGCTTTGAGAGTGAGGATGGCGCCCCGGACAGCGAAGCTGACTCTGACGATCTTGTCGATACTTTTGATGATTTCGACGATTTTGAGAGTATTCCTGACTTTGAGCTTTCTGATAGCTCTGCTGGCTTTACAAGCCCTTCTATCGGGTCGATGCCCAGCCAGTTTGGTACGACTAGGGCGGGCGACTCAGCAACAGGCAGCGGTTTTAGTGAGTCAGAGGCTGCTTCACTGCCAATCTTTAATAAGCAGGTGGTGAGCAATCCAAAGCCAATGAAGCAAGGTGCGCTGGCCCCTTTAGAAAACGCTTCGATGTCCACTAAGCGGCTGATTTTGGCGGGTTCGGCTGGGGTGCTCTCGGCGATCGCCGTCACCATCGTCAGCGCAGTCGTTTCCCCAGCCCCCGCTCAGCCAGACCGGGCCAATTCACCGCTCTACCCCCTGGCCGCTGGTGGCACAGCCGGACTGGTCAGCTTTGGCAGCGTGCTTGGTTTGGGCTATCTGATGGAGCGGCGCACTCGACAAACTGCCAACGAACTCCAGATTCGCTTCAATCAGGTTTCTAGAGGCGACCTCAATGCCAGAGCCACTATTTTTACCCGAGATGAATTTGGCCAGCTCGCTGAAAGCTTCAACCAGATGGCAGGCACCATCCTGACGACGACTAGCGAAGCTCAGCGGAAGGCGCAAGAGCAGGAGCAAGCCAAAGAAGATCTGCAGCGGCAGGTAATTCGGCTGCTCGACGATGTCGAAGGGGCTGCTAGAGGCGATCTGACCGTTAAGGCTGAAGTGACTGCAGATGTGCTCGGTGCAGTCGCTGACTCATTTAACTTAACTATTGAAAATCTGCGTGAGATTGTGAAGCAGGTAAGTGTAGCTGCCCGGCAGGTGAGCCAAGGCTCTACCGAAAATGAGGCATTTGCTAGAGCGCTCTCGGCCGATGCGCTGCGTCAGGCTGAGGAGCTAGCGGTCACGCTCAACTCTGTGCAGGTGATGACTGACTCTATTCAGCGAGTAGCTGAGAGCGCCCGGGAGGCGGAAGAAGTGGCTCGCTCGGCCTCTGAAACGGCGCTGCGGGGCGGTGAGGCCGTAGCGCGAACCGTAGCTGGCATCCTTGATATTCGTGAGACGGTGGCTGACACCACCCGAAAAGTTAAGCGCCTGGCCGAATCTTCGCAAGAGATTTCAAAGATCGTGGCCTTGATCTCGCAGATTGCCTCTCGCACCAATCTGCTGGCTTTGAACGCCAGTATTGAGGCAGCTAGGGCAGGAGAATCGGGACGGGGATTTGCCATCGTTGCTGATGAGGTCAGACAGCTAGCTGATCGTGCTGCCAAAGCCTCTAAAGAAATCGAGCAGATCGTCTTGCAGATTCAAAGTGAGACGGGCGGTGTGATGACGGCTATGGAAGAAGGCACGCAGCAGGTGATTGAGGGCACCCGGCTTGCTGAGCAGGCTAAGCAATCTCTAGAGGACATTATTCAAGTGTCTAATCGAATTAATGTGCTGGTTCGCTCAATTACGGCTGATACCGTAGAGCAAACCGAAACGTCTAGAGCGGTTGCTCAGGTTATGCAGTCCGTTGAGCTGACGGCTCAAGAGACATCGCAAGAGTCTCAGCGGGTATCGGGCTCACTGCAAAACCTGGTAGGCGTTGCTAAAGACCTATTGACCTCAGTTGATAAGTTTAAGGTGAGCACCCAAGAGGATTAAAGGGGTGGTAGGTTCCTTGTCACGCGCAACAGATGCCGGTGATGCCATGAAGACATTTGCACATCACATGCCTGATTTAACGTCGGATTGTACTAGGGGAGAACGCGGCTATGCTGCCTGAGCAACAACAGCGCATCATGGGCTACTTCATTGAGGAAGCCAAAGACCACCTCAACACTATCGAACAGGGGCTGCTCAGCCTTCAGTTGACGATTGAAGATACTGAAAAGGCCAACGAGGTATTTAGGGCGGCTCACTCTGTGAAAGGGGGGGCGGCGATGCTGGGCTTGGAAAGCATTCAAAAGACGGCTCATCGCTTAGAGGACTACTTTAAGATTCTTAAAGAGTCGCCAGTGCAGGTAGACCGCACCCTGGAAACTATGTTTCTGAGGGTCTCTGATGGGCTTAAAGACCTTTTAGAGCAGCTCGAAGGGCCTTTTGGCCTGACGGCAGATAAAGCGCACGAGATTATGGCTGGTGTCGAGCCGGTTTTTGATCAGCTAGAGCAACATCTTGATGCGCTCATTGAAGAGAGCGACGTAGACACTGGCGGCGAGATGATAGCCCCAGTCGCCTTTACCTATGGCGATGTAAGCGCTGCGGATATCTCTCCTGATGACTTTAGCAGCCGCTTTCAGCGAGAGGTGGCCTTGTTGCTACGTCAGATGCTGACTACGTTTAAGCAGCCTGATACGGCGGCATCTAGAAAAGTATTGCAGGATGTTTGTGCTCATCTGTCTGCGATTGGTGAGCAGTTTGACCTGCCTGCCTGGTGCGACCTGATTGAGACGGCCCGCCTAGCCGCTGCCAACCTAGACAATGACTATCGCACGCTCGCCCCTGTTCTCATTAAAGACATTAAGAAATCTCAAGATCTGGTGCTTTCAGGTCAGGCTGCTGAAATAGCGGTCTCTGATACGATGCAGTCTTTGCTGCCAGAAGATGCTTTGTTTGCTGGGCTAGATGCCAGTGAGCTAGAGAATGACGATGCGAGCGACGACCTAGACGGCTTGGGCTTTAATATCGCAGATACGGGCAACGCGGATGAGATTACTCAGGAGCTAGAAGATCTGTCTCTAAACGGGTATTCGTCTGCTGAAGCAGATGTGCCGGTCGCGCTATCGGGGCTAGATGAGGAGCCGCTCGATGCATATTTAGAGGCGGGTGATGATGCAGAGGATGATTTAGACAGTCTGTTTGATAGAGATTCAGAAGAAGAGAGCTTGTTTGACGATGCTCTAGCAGATTCATCAGATAATGACCTGGTAGAACTGGCAGACCCTCAGGCGTTGGTCGCGATCGCCCCCGACGCAGAAGCACCCGCTGCCGACGACATTGGCCGCTTGAGCGTAGATTTGGAGTTTGATGAGGTTCCCTTAGAGCTGTCTACTCTTAACCGTCAGTTTGATAGTGAAGGGAGAGCAGATGAGTCGCTAGATGCCTTAATGGCGACCGTCAATGTGACTGGGCCAGATGTCGGCACAGAAGAACTCAACAGCCTGGCCGATTTGTTTGATGGCGATTTAGATGAGCTAGACAACACTCTCGGTGGGCATCCGTTTGCCACAGTGGAGATGCAGCTCAACCCTGAGAATATTGATCTGGCCGAAGCAGACGATCTGACAGACTTGCTAGCGGGCGACATCCCTGATGATACGGATGATATTGCTCGGGAGATAGCCGAATCTGACGAGATAGCAGACGATCTCTTCGGCGGCACGCTCACAGGCGGAGAGTTTGCGACCATGGACGAGAGCGATCTAGATGACCTAGATGGCTTGGCTGCAGCAGCAGACGAACTTAACGGAGCTACCACTGAAGCAGACCTAGGCGCACTAGCTGACACTTCCCTAGCCGAATCAACCAGTGCCCCTACTGAGGCTTCAGTCTTTGATACGCCAATCCCTGATCCGCTAACCTCCGATATGCCAGGGGATATCACCGCTGATATGGCCGCCTTGTCTGAGGATGTTTGGGCAGATGATATGTTCGACAGCGCTGAGGAGCTGTTTGACAGCGTCGAAGATGATTTGCTTGGGGCCAACGGTTTAGCTGAGACAGTGGGCTTGGCTGATGTAGCTGCTGAAGATCTCCCTGATCAGCTAGATGAGGCGGGTTTGGGCTTTTCTGAAGTAGAACAGCCGGACGCTGAGCTAGCGGCAGACGCTGTAGAAACGCCTGCTGAAGAGAAGCAGATAGTGAGCGATGAGGCGATCGCGCCTGCGCCCACCAGCGCTAACCTGCCAGCAAGAGCCGTCGCTGCCCCTCGTCAGACTGGTCCCAATTTTCATCTGCTGACCGGAGAAGCCCTACAGGAAGCTGAAAAAGATATCGATAGCTTTTTCTTAGGCGACGCTGCGAGTAAGGCCGTTGAACGATTGGAGGAGAGACGCTCTGCGCCGCTGGAGGTTGAGCGATCGC
>PPFU01004187.1_pt1 | contig 10503 bp, 9 predicted proteins | sample 1535991 | NCBI WGS metagenome assembly PPFU01 (sample SAMN04901290, study PRJNA319586) | Hypolithon metagenome, whole genome shotgun sequencing project. | isolation source: Antarctic Hypolithon | place: Antarctica: Miers Valley | collected 2014 | reverse complement strand
GGCTCTTGTTGAAAAACCACGCCGGCCGCCCCGCCTTGCCGAGCCGGTGCGGTCCGAGGCCGATCACCTGCACCACCCGCCCGATCGCCCCCTCCGCGATCAAGTCCCCTGCGTGCATCGCGCACTCCACATGCAGCCGCTCGCTGTAATAGACCATGTATTTCATCCCCGTCGCCGCCACCGCCGCGCGCGCCGCCTCGAGCTGGCTCAGCTCCGTAAAAGGCGTCTTGTCCGTAAAATAATCCTTTCCCGCCTCCATCACCCGCACCCCGAGCGGCCCGCGGTCGCACGGGATCGCCGCCGCCGCCACCAGCTTGATCTCCGGATCGTCGAGGATTTCCTCCACGCTCCTCGCCGCCTTCGCCTGCGGAAATCTCTCGCGAAAAGCCCGCATCTTTTCCGCATCGGGATCAAACACCCAGCGCAGTTCCGCGCCCGCCTCGATGAGCCCGTTGCACTGGCCATTGATGTGGCCGTGATCAAGCGCCGCCGCAGCAAAAGGAAATTCCCCAGCTTTCACCACCGGGCTCGGCTTCCCCTGCGGCGCGTAATTCATTCCATCGGATTTTTGCATGACGAAAACCTACCCGCCCGCGCCGTGAGACGTCAGCATGAAATTGCCGTCGGCGGAGCCGGCCGGGTAGCGCCCGCGCCCTCGCGGGCAGGTTTCGGCGCCCTCGCCGAAACACCCAACCCAACGCGCAGCGTCATTTTGAAAACGATGGCCGGGAGACAGTCGATCTATGTAGCGGCTGCGCCGTCGGATGGGACCTTTCGGCGAGGGCGCCGAAAGCAGCACGCGAGGCGCGCGCGCTACCCAGCGCCCGCGAGGACGCAGCCGGCTTGATCCACCCCCGCCTCACCACACATTCTCCCCCCATGAAACTCCTCGCCGCCCTCCTCCTCCTCCCCCTCGCATGCGCCGCCGCCGACATCCGCCTCACCGACCGCGAACTCGCCGAAGCCGGGCGCAAGATCTGGCAAAATGAAAGCGGCGGCAAAGTCGCCGGCCTCACCGCCTGGAACACCGGCGAGGATTTCGCCTCTCTCGGCATTGGGCACTTCATCTGGTACCCGAAAGGCGCCCGCGGCCCCTTCGACGAGAGCTTTCCCACGCTGCTCGTTTTCCTGGAAAAACGAGGCGCAAAACTCCCCGCGTGGCTCGACCCGCGGATGCCCTGCCCCTGGCCCAACCGCGCCGCCTTCATGCGCGATTTCGACGAGCCGCGCCTCGTCGAGCTGCGCAAGTTCCTCGCCGCCACCATCCGCGAGCAGACCGAGTTCATTGTCGCCCGCCTCGAGGCCTCGCTCGAAAAAATGCTCGCCGCCGCCCCGCGCGCCGAGCGCGAGAACGTCCGTCGGCAGTTCGAGCGGCTCGGGCAGACCGGCTCCGGCACCTTCGCCATGATCGACTATGTGAATTTCAAAGGCGAAGGCACCCTCGAGACCGAGCGGTATAAAGGCGAAGGCTGGGGCTTGCTCCAGGTCCTCAGCGGCATGCGCGGCACCGGCGGTGGCGCCCCCGCCGAATTCGCCGAGTCCGCCGCCGCCGTCCTCACCCGCCGCGTGCGCAACTCCCCGCCCGCCCGCAACGAATCCCGCTGGCTCCCCGGCTGGAAAAACCGGGTCGCCGCCTACGCGCGATAGCGATGAATAACTGGCAGTTAGGCCGTTCCACCATGCATGCATTCCGAATTCTATCTCTCTATGTCGCCGCTAATCTTCTTCTGGCGTGCTCCTCTCATGCAGAGAACATGGCGGCGCGCACCGTCGAATGGCTCATTTGCGCCTCAGACGTTGTTGCAGTGGGCAAAATCACTCGCACCAAAACCGTTAAAGGCCCCGGAGACGTCTTCTACGAGGATTGCGTTTTGACCGTTACCGAGTCCATCAACAACGCGCCTGGAAAGACTATTCCATTCTGTTATCGCCGATTCTCCAGCGAGTCGGTGGAGTGGCTTTCCGCTGGCGGCGAGTTTTTGGTTTGCCTCTCCATCCACAAGACGCCCTGTGACGAAGCACGCATGCATCTTTACACCGACCCTAAGTATGAAACGCGACTTCACAATCTTATGATGCCCACCAGCCAGGGTTTCCCCCTCTCGATCATTCAACTTGCTTCGCCCGAACGCTTCGTCATGAGCAACCGTTCCGAGCTCCTGACCACCAAAGATCAGATTCTAGCGACGGCCCGTTCTGCCGCAGAGGCATTGCGGTCTTATCGTGTCATCCATCCAAAGACAACGATCCGAGAAGCTCGCATTCGCGCAAAGGGCGAGGCCGCTCGTGTATTATACGGAGGTAGCGCCACGTTCCTTATCGTCCCGGAGTTCATGGCCCCTGCCACACAGCAATGAGCTACTACCAGCAGCAAACCATGCGCTCCAGAGAACTGCTTCGGGCGACACGGCATCTCCTTCCACCCACCGCCTTGCCCCCACCATGCAGCGACCGCGCCGCCCTCCGCAGTCGCTGCGTCTCAGCTCCTTCCCGCGACCGAAACACCTGAGTATGCCCGACAACGTTCCTACCATCCGCTGCAAAGCCAAACTCCTCCGGCCTGCGGAGGGCGGCTCGTGGAGCTTTCTGATCCTGCCAAAGGACGCCAGCGCGCAGCTCCCCTCTCGGAGCATGATGACGGTCGAGGGCACCATCGGGGGATTCCCTTTCCAGGCCACTCTCGACCCCGACGGCGAGAAAAGTCACTGGCTCAAGGTGACCGAGCCGATGCGCAAAGGCGCGGGCGTGGAAGTGGGCGATGTCGTGACGCTGGAGATCGCGCCGGTCGCGGAGGAACCGGAGCCGGAGCTGCCGGCGGATTTTCAAATGGCTCTCTCGACCGATGCGAAGGCGCGGGCGGTGTGGGCCGACATCACGGCAATCGCGCGACGGGACTGGATCCACTGGATCGTCTCGCCGAAGCGGCCGGAGACGCGCGTCCGCCGGGTCGAGACTGCCTGCTCGATGCTCGCCGCCGGGAAGCGACGCGCCTGCTGCTTCGACCGCTCAGGCTTTTACAGCAAAAGCCTCAGCGCGCCCAAAGCGGAGGATTGAGACACTCCTCACGCACCGGCAGCTTGCGGGTGCTCCAGAAAATCATCGGCAATTTCCGGTCAGCGGTCATCGTTGGCGCCGCGTGAACATCTTCACCACGTTGTCCCGCTGGAGGCGCGGATCCCCTTCGCATGCGAGCCCGCATCTCGCGCTCGGACGGCGCGGGGAGGACATCGCGGCGCGCGCTTTGCGGAAGGCGGGCTGCAAAATCCTTTACCGAAACTTCAAGTCACGCCGGGGCGGCGAGATCGATCTCGTCTGCCGCGACAAGTCGTGCGACATGCTCGTTTTCGTCGAGGTGAAAACGCGCACCGGGGATGCATTCGGGCGACCCGCGGATGCCGTCACGCCCGATAAGCAGCGAGCCATCTCGCGCGGCGCGCTCGCCTGGCTGCGGCTGCTCGACAACCCGGAGATCAAGTTCCGCTTCGACATCGTCGAGGTCGTGATGCGCGACGGCGTCCCTGAGGTCACCATCCTGCGCGAGGCCTTCCGCATTTCGGAGCCCTACCTTTACTGAGGGCAAGCCGCCGCTCGACGCCCCCTCCCCTCGCCCGCCACAGTCCCCGCGTGACCGCTGCCCGGCTCGCCCACTCGATCCTCCCCCGCCCGCGACGGCGCGTCTCGTGGCGTAGTGCCCTCTCACTCGTTCTCTTCCTTGCGTTGTTCCTCGCCGGCTGCGCCTGGGCCGAATGGTCGGGCGTCCTCCGCTTTTCCCGCCGCCCCGCCTTTTTCCTCCTCCTCGCGACCCCGTGGATCTGGTGGCTCCATGCCGCCGGCTCCAGCGGGCTCGCCGGAGCCCGCGCGCAGATCGCCCTCGTCACGCGGCTCCTGCTCGCCGGCGCACTCATCCTCCTCCTTGCCGAGCCGCGCGCCGTGCGCCGCAGCGATACGCTCTCGGTCGTCTATGCGCTCGATGTCTCGGACTCGATGGGGGAAAAAGTTTCCGACGACGCCCTCGGCTGGGTCATGCAAAGCGTCGCCGCCAAGCCCGCCAAAGACGAAGCCGGCCTTGTCGTTTTCGGCCGCGATGCCGCCGTCGAATTGCCGCCGCGCCAGAGCTTTCCCTTTGAGGCCATCAACGCCCGCGTCGCGCGCGACGGCACCGACCTCGCCAAGGCGCTCTCCCTCGCCGCCGCGATGCTGCCCGAGGAAAACCAGGGACGCATTGTCCTCATCAGCGACGGCAACGAAACCGGCGGTCATGTGGAGAAAACCCTCGCGGATCTGAAAGCGCGCGGCATCGCCGTCGATGTCCTGCCTGTGCAATTCGCCTACGAAAACGAAGTCTGGCTCGAGCATCTCGATCTCCCGCGGGCCGTGAAAAAAGGCGAGACCTACGAGGCGGCGGTCGTCCTTTCTTCACTGAAAGCAGGCCGCGGAAAACTGACGTTGAGCGAAAATGGCAAGCCGATTTTCGAGAAGGAAGTCGAGTTCGACGCGGGGAAAAACCGTTACGTCCTCCCGCTCTATCTCCGCGAGCCCGGCTACTACGAATATGCCGCCACCATCGACGTGCCCAAAGCCGAGGACGGCTGGCGCGAGAACAACATTGCCATCAACGATCTGTATCTAAAGGGCGAAGGTAAAGTCCTGATCGTGACCGACTCCACCGGCGATGCGCGTGATTGGGAAACTTTCGTCGCCGCGCTCAAAGCCGCCGACCGCATCGTCGAGATTGGCTCCGCCTACGAGTTCCCACGCGACGCCTTTTCCCTCATGCCCTACGACGCGATCGTTTTCCCAAACGTCCCCGCTGACAGCTTCGACCCCGCTCAGATGCAGGCCCTGCGCGACGCCGTCTATGATCAGGGCATCGGTTTCGTCATGCTCGGCGGACCTAACAGTTTCGGCCCCGGCGGCTACCACCGCAGCCCCATCGAGGAAGCCCTCCCCGTGACGATGGACATCGCACAAAAGAAGGTTTTGCCCAAGGGCGCGCTCGCCGTGATCCTGCACACCTGCGAGTTCCCCGAGGGCAACACCTGGGCCAAGCGCATCGCAAAAGAAGCCATCCGCGTGCTCGGCGCGCAGGATGAAGTCGGCGTCCTCGCCTATCTCGCGCAGGGCGACCAGTGGATTTTCCCGCTCACTCCCGCGAGCGAGTACGAGCGCCTCGCCCTGCTCATCAACAAAGCCGAGCCCGGCGACATGCCGAGTTTTGATCCGGCGATGAAGCTCGCCTTCAACGCCCTCGCCGCCAGTGACGCCGCGCTTAAGCACATGATCATCATCAGCGACGGCGATCCGTCACCGCCGACGCCTGTTTTGTTGCAAAGCATGGCCAACGCCAAGATCAGCATCTCGACTGTAGCTATCAACCCCCACGGCGGACAGGACGCCGGCGTGCTGCAAGCCATCGCCGACGCCACCGGCGGACGTTACTATTTCGCGCAGGATCCGCGTCAGTTGCCCTCCATTTTTGTAAAGGAAGCCAAGACGCTGAAGCGGTCGATGATTCAAAACAAAACCTTCACCCCGACCATCGAATTCCCCTCGCCTATCCTAAAAGGAATCGACGCCCTGCCCCCGCTGACCGGCTACGTCCTCACCTCCCCCAAGCCGCGCGCCAAAACCATTCTCAAGGGCCCCGAAACCGAACAGATCGATCCCGTCCTTGCGACCTGGCGCTTCGGCGTCGGCGCCTCCGCCGCCTTCACGTCCGACCTATCGCCCGCCTGGGGTGCGGAGTGGGTCGGCTGGGACAAATACCGCGCCTTCGTCCGCCAGCTCATCACCGACATCTCCCGCGTCGAGCGCCCGAGCGAGCTGACCATGCAGACCTTCGCCGCCGGCGGCAGCGGGATCATCACCATCGACGATGCCACCCCGCGCGACTCCTTTCTCGAGCTGCAAGCGCGCGTGAGCGGCCCGCGCAACGAGACCGTCACCGTCCCGCTGAAGCAGACCGGCCCGCGCCGCTATCAGGGCGAGTTCCCGCTCTGGGGGAAGGGCCGCTACACCGTCCTCGCCGCCGGGGCCGGCGCGGGCCGCAACGAGCGCGCCGTCGGCGGATTTGCTGTCCCGTATTCGCCCGAGTATCTGCGCTTCCGCAGCGACCCGATCCTTTTGAAAAATATCGCCGAGCAGACCGGCGGACGCCTCTTCACCGGGCGCGACGACGCCCTTTTCAACGTGGCGCGCACCCCTCGCGAGAGCTCCCGCCCCGTCATCGACTGGTTCCTTATTCTGGTCGCGTGCCTCATCCCCATCGACGTCGGCGTGCGGCGGATCCAGCTCGATTGGAGCGTCATCCGCAGCTGGTTTGGGTTTGGAAAAAAGGAAGCCGCGTCCGGTGAGACGCTCGGCGCGCTGCTCCAGCGCAAGCAGGAAGTCACCGCGACGATGGAGACCCGGCACCCGATTGCTCCGATCCGGACCGGACCAAAACCAAACGCGCCACAAAGCAGCCAAGCGCCTATCCCTCCGCCCGCGGAGAATGAAGGCGAGTCGACGACCGCGCGGCTCCTCGCCCGCAAGCGCCAGCGGGATGAGAAATAACGCTGCTTCCGCCACCCGACGGCTGATCTCCGAACGCAGTCCGCCGGACGCGGGCGCAGCACCGGTCCGTTGACACCGCCCCGCCCCGCGCGATAGTCGCGGCCTTGTGTCGCGAATCCGGGGCTGGCTCATTCTCTCCCTCCTGCTGCCCCGGCTCGCCGCCGCCGCGGATGCTCCGCCAGCGCGTGCCACCGTCCATCTCACCCGCGAACCCGCGGCCATCGAGCGTTTCGCTACAAATGACGCGGTCGTCCGCCGCATGGTTGATCGACTGATCCTCGCGACGACCGGGGCGGCGTCAGTCGCGGCTGCCTGGCGCTCCCTTATCGCGCCCGGCGAGCGCATTGGGATAAAGGTCGATGCCCGCGGAGGACGCGACTTTTCCACCCACCCTGCCGTCGTCGCTGCCATCGTCGCCGGGCTGGAAAGCGCCGGGCACTCCCGCCGGGACATCATCGTCTGGGATCGCAACGCCGACGATCTCGCCGCCGCCGGCTACGTCGAGCGGCGCGGCGGATACCGCGTCCGCGCCATCGAGCCATCGGCCGGCTACGACCCCGCGCAGACCGTCATCTCCCCCGTGAGCGGGAAACTCATCTGGGGCGACATCAAATTCCGCCGGCGCGGGCGGGGGCTGGACGCTTTGGAGGAGGATCAGCTCAGCGCCGAGAGCCATTGGGCGCGGGTGCTCGCCGACGTCACGAAAATCATCAACGTCCCGACCCTCACCGACTCCACCCGCACCGGCATCGCCGGGTGCCTCTACAACGCCACCGTGCCGAACATCGACAACTGGCGGCGCTTCACCGAGGTGCCCGATTACATCTGCGACCTCTACACCGACTCGCGCGTCGGGCCGAAAATCGTCCTCCACCTCATGGACGGCCTCATCGCCCAGTACGCCGGCGGCCCCAGCCGCCAGCCCGCCTATTCCCTGCACCACGCGACGCTTTACGCCAGCCGCGACCCCGTCGCCCTCGATGCCACCGCGCTGCGTCAGATCGAAAAATGGCGCACCCAAGCCGAGTTGCCCCCCATCGGCCAGCGCGGAGCCTGGCTGCAGCTCGCGGAGGCCATCGGCATCGGGCGGGCCGATCCCGCGCAGATCGACTTGATTCCCCTCCCCGCCCGATGAACCCGCCGCTCGGCGGGCCGCTCCTCGCCTCAGTTTCGCGCTCCTTTTACCTCACGATCCGGCTCCTACCCGCGACGTTGCGTGCACCGATCAGCGTCGCCTACCTGCTCGCGCGCGCCAGCGACAGCATCGCCGACACCGCCTCCGCATCGGTCGATACGCGGCTGGGAGAACTCGGCGCCTTGCGCTCCGCCCTCGTCGGCGACGCCGTGCCCGCCTTTTCCACCACGCCGGAAAATCCCGCTGAGCGCGAACTCCTCGCCCGCCTCGGCGAATGCCTCGCCTGGCTCCACTCGCTCGATCCCGCCGACCAGAGCGCGGTCCAGAGCGTGCTCGGGAAAATCATCCACGGCCAGGAACTCGATCTCCACCGGTTCCGCCAGCCGGCCGCCCTCACTGCCGCCGAGCTCGATGAATACACCTACCTCGTCGCCGGCTGCGTGGGCGAATTTTGGACTCAGCTCTGCCTGCGCCACCTCCCGCGCTACACCTCGCTCCCCGAGCCGGAGATCACAGGGCTCGGCATTCATTTTGGCAAAGGCCTCCAGCTCGTGAATATCCTGCGCGACCTCCCCGCCGACCTGCGCGCCGGGCGCCGCTACCTGCCCGTCGCCGATCAGCCGACCTTCGACCACTGGAGCGCCACCGCCTCGCGCCACCTCGCCGACGCCCATCTATATATCGTGAACATCCGCCCGTGGCGGCTCCGGCAGGCGTGCATCCTCCCCTGGCGGCTCGGCGTGCGCACCCTCGAGCTGTTGCGCGCCCACCCCCCGCTCGTCACCGGCGAGCGCGTGAAAGTGCCGCGCTCCGAGGTGCGCCGCATCCTCCTCTGGTCCCCCTTCGCCGCCCTCGCACCGCGGCTGCTCCTGCCTCATTCGCGTTGAGTCCCGCGATCTTTTTGCCGAGCGCGCCCGCTCCGCCCGGCGCGCCTCCTTCCGGCGCGCGTCGAGAAGGCGCCGCAAACGCTCTCACGCGTGCTTTTCACTCGCAATCGCCGCCGGTCTGCAACTTCCCGGCTCGCACGAGGATTTCGCGCGGCAGGGGCTCGGGGTTTTGCGCGGCGCGGAGGTAGTCCTCGAGGTGCTCGGGGCTGGCGGTGCCGCCGATGGTGGTGCGGATCGCAGGCTCGCTGGCGGCGAGGCGCAGGTTGAAGTCGGTGGGGTTTTCGCAGCCGGCGGCGCGTATCAAATCGGTGAGCGCGGTGGATTTGTTGGCGAGCTTTTTGTCGCCGGGGCCGCCGCCGAGGGTGCGCAGGGCGAGCGTGGGGATATTCTCCCGCTGGATCGTGGTCCAGGCGGTGCCGGTGCAGGCGCACTGGCAGGCGTTCCAGTAAAGGATCACGCCGTCGATCAAGTCGCTGCGCGTGGCTTCAACGGCGGCGTCGGAATTTCCCGGGGTGAGGAAAAGGACGGCCTGGCGGATGAGGCCGCGCGTGCGGAGGGAGGCGAGCTCCTCGACGAGAGGGCCGGTGCCGGCGCGGAGCTGATCGACGAGATTGCCGGGCTGCGGATCCATGGAGACGAGCTGGGCAATGTCGATGCCGTTGAGGCCGAGGCGGCGGCAACTGTCTTCGACCTCGAAGCGCATGATCGCGGGGTTGGCGTCGCGGACCTTGAGGATCATGCGCGGCACGGCGGCGCGGTTTTCATCGAATGCCATGCGGAGCACCATGTAGGTGAAGCCGCGATTGTAGCTGGGGCTGGAGTGGAACCAGACGCCGGCCTCCATCGCGCGGCGGGCGACGGCGAGGTCGCGGGTGATGTCGGCGGGATTCCCGCCGAGGGACATGCTACCGAAGGTGTAGGGCGTGAGGGTTTGCATGCGGCAATCTGTGATAAATCAGGAAATGTGGAAAGCAGGAAACCGGAGCGGCGGGCGCATGACTCGGTCTCTCTGCTCTGGATGTCCTGCTTTCTTGGTTTCCTGATTCAATTCCATCGAAGTTTTCAACAGCCAAGGCTGGCGAACTGCAACAGCACACACGTCAGTGCGGCCCTGCGCAGGTTAACCGGGACAACGGACCGAGGCGGGCAAGTCGCTGACATGTTCAGTCAGATGTAGGCTATCTTTACCCGGTTCATACTCGGACGGGCGTTGCGCAAACTCATCTTCCGCCAAGTGTGAAAGCGTGCGGAAAATGATCACACGGGGCCGACCAGAAACGGGTGTCGTAGCCGAGAAGCTCTTGGCGCTTCAATCCAAAAATAGGTTGGCATCGCCAATGCAATTGGTTGGCGCGTGGGTTCATATTTTGTTAGTACCACCTCAGTTCGGCAGTCCAGTCTCCGCTTACTCTTTGGCGGAGAAATACACTTCTCCAAGAACTGCCCCCTTCGGCACGTTTTCATTCGGACGTTCTTCGGATCGAGTTGCACATCCCCAGTAATCCAAATGCCAGATGATTTCCCCAGAGGATCAGTGGACAAAATAAAACAAAATACCAGCCTCGGACAAAAAAGCTCAGAGCGCTCACTGCAGCAAGAAGAGACAGGCAGGTTCCCAACGTGAACAGTAGTCGATCACTGGCCGATGCTTTCAAATAAGGCCCCATATCCCCTGAATAGATTTTCCACCAAAGCACAGGAGGAACCAAAAAATGGATGATCCACACCAGCGGGTCATCACCTATCTTCAAACACTTGTTCCTACGCAGAAGGAACACCAGAATAACCGTCTGAAAAGCAATCGCACCTACGAAGATCAGGCCGGATAGGTTCATATCTCCTAAATTAGGGCCGGAAGGGGTCAGTCCCGAATGGCACTAAGATAAGACCGGTTTAGGACGATTTTGCTTCGGGCGATTGCGGTGC
>PPFU01030316.1_pt1 | contig 10510 bp, 10 predicted proteins | sample 1535991 | NCBI WGS metagenome assembly PPFU01 (sample SAMN04901290, study PRJNA319586) | Hypolithon metagenome, whole genome shotgun sequencing project. | isolation source: Antarctic Hypolithon | place: Antarctica: Miers Valley | collected 2014 | reverse complement strand
CTAGTAGCGCGAAGAGAGGTAGCAGGATCAGGCCAACAACCACCAACGCCACCGTGACCAAGGGGTTGTCGGCGACGACAGAGGATAGTCCTTGCGGGAAGACCGGCTCATTAGAGGTCAAGGGGTCAAACGGCGCTGCGAGGAAAGAGAGTGGGAAGGAAACTATCCCACACAATATGGCGAAGACCACCGGGTTTTTAAGAGATCCTGACGTTTGGATCCCCCGGTAGAAATCCGTCGGATCGAGGATCACACCTCGCACCGTCTCTACGAAGCTCGAAACTGGCCTCGAAGTCGTGAACTCCGTTTGCGACGGCCCGCCACCGTTTGGTTCCGTATGACATCTCCCTTTCCGAAACCCCGACGTACTCGCGTAGTATCCTACTCACTTGTTCGTAGTGCATCAGCCGAACGGGTCCGATCAGTTTGCAACCCATTCAGATGGGTAAGACCACAACAACTGTACTCCGAGGAAAGGGCGAGCCGATGGCCAACATAAAGAAAGCAGCAAAAGGGGCCGCAAAGGGTGCCGCGAAGAGCCAGTCCAGCGGCGGCTCCGGCGGCGGCAAGAAGAGCAGCGGTGGCGGAGCGAGTAAGGCAAAGAGCACGGCCAAAAAGCTACTGAAGTAGGCAGCTTAAACGCGGTAGCCTACTTTTAGCAGATTCGGGGGCGGAGCCTTTTCTTGTTCCGCCCTTTCCGTAATCCAGTGAGTCGTGTTGCATCCTGGTTAGGCGCTTTGTAAATCCCCGGAACGCAGCTTCAGGGCGATCGCAACAAGCAATACGACCAGCCCGGCGGAGATGACGAGGAACCTGAACAGGTTGCTGTCTACTTGTATCCCGAGCGCCAATCCGTAGATCAAAGTTAGAAGGCCGCCCAAAGTCAGGCCGTCTCCTATAACCGGGAGCCTCCTAAAGACCGGCAACCAACCCACCACAAGCAGCAGCGCCGGCGCACCGATTACCAGGAGAGAGGCCACCCGGTTACGCTCGGACAACTCCTTCTGATAAGCACGCTCTTGCTGCATGAACGCCTTCTCGGACTCGATCATCCCCGGTGTCATTCCTGGTTCCACGAACTCTCCGGGCGGAACTTCCTGCGCCATCGCCTCGTCGGGTGCGCCGGTGGTCGCGCCACCTTCCATAACAACGCCGCCTCCATAAGCCCCTCCATAAAACTGCTCGTCATTCGGATACTGCGGAGACGGGTAAATGGCTTCGACCCCGAAACCGACGAACGCGGCTATGAGCCCGGCAAACGCAAGGGTGTAGACGATCCTGAGTACCGACGAGATTACGTCGGGAGTCGATTCGACTGTCTGCGAAGACCTCCCCTGAAATATGGCTAACGCGACATATAAAGCGCCGAGAAATAGGGCAGCCGATACCAGCACGGAGAAAATGTCGAAGAAAGGAACCCAGGTCCGTACATCGTCGCCTCCTTTTGTACTAAAAGTTATCTTAGCAGGATTTGACCGGCCTTGAGGTCAAACATGCGGGAATCTAAGTAAAAGTCTCCGCGCTGATCTGGACGCTATCCCTGGGGGCAAAATATTCTTGGATGTATTTCTCACCCTCGTCGCAGAAGAGGGTTACGATGGTTTTTAGCTCCGGGTTGGAGGTCTGTATCTTCCGGGCGGCTATGAGGTTTGCCCCGCTCGACGGGCCGACAAAGAGTCCGTAGTCTCGGGCCATGCGGCGCATCTCTTCGACGGCCTCCTTCGATTCAACGGTCAACGCCTCGTCCACCAGCTTTTCGTGGCGCTGGAATATTCCGGGGACGAAGCCGTCGGAGATGCCTTCTATGAGGTGCTCCCCGATCTCACCACACAAGATCGTGCAGGACTCGTCCGGCTCCATCGCGAAGAGCTTCACGTCCGGGTTGACCTCCCGAAACGCCTGTCCGACACCCACTAGTGTGCCGCCGGTACCGACTCCCATCACCAAAGCATCCGGGACCACACCTTCCGGTAACTGCGAAAGTATCTCCGGTCCCAGCCAGGTTCGGTTCTCCTCCACGTTCCACTCATTCTCGAACTGGGCCGGGCAAAAATAGCCGGGCTCCTGTCCGAGTTCCCGGGCCTTTGCCAGCGCCTCGTTTACGTGGAAGTGTCCGATCTCCAAGACCTCCGCCCCGAAGGCCCGGCTTATGGCTACCCGCTCGCCGCTCATCCCCTCGGGCATTACGACGAGCATCCGGTAGCCCTTTACGGCGGCGACCATCGAGAGGGCGTTGCCGGTGTTGCCGGACGTCGCTTCGACGATGGTGTCGCCTTTTTTGAGAAGGCCTTCGTCCTCGGCACGTTCGACCATGTACTTGGCGATGCGCGCTTTTACGGAGCCGGACGGGTTTAGATACTCCAGCTTGCAGTAGACACCTTCGAGCTCCAGGAGCGGCGTATCTCCTATGGCGTCGAGGACGCTATTAGCTAGTCCTTGGGTCATGCGCGCGCCTCCTACTCTCCTACTCCGGTGTAACGTACGCCCCCGAGATGCCACCGTCAACCAGGAAGTTCGACGCCGTTATGTACGACGACTCGTCAGAGGCGAGGAAGAGGGCGGCGTTGGCGATCTCTATCGCTTCGGCGAAGCGGCCCGTAGGAAGATGGACGAGCCTGCGGGCGGCTTTTTCAGGGTCCGCGGCGAATAGCTCCTGCAGGAGCGGCGTATTTACGGGGCCTGGACTCAGAGCGTTTACCCGGATGCCCTCGCGGGCGAACTGCACCCCTAGCTCACGACTCATTGCCAGCACACCACCCTTGGAAGCCGTGTAGGAGACCTGGGAGGTCGCCGCTCCCATCGTGGCGACGAATGAAGCCGTGTTTATGACCGACCCCGCGCCCCTCTCCAACAAATGGGGTATTCCATATTTACAACACAAGTATACGGACTTGAGGTTCACATCCTGCACTTTCTGCCAGACGTCGAAATCCGTTTCGAGGATGGATGCGTCATCCGGCGGCGAGATGCCGGCATTGTTGAAGAGTATGTCTATTCCGCTGAACCTCTCTGACGCCTCCGTATACATCTCCTGGACGCTGTCGGCGTCGGTTACGTCCACTTGGATGTAGAATCCGCCGACTTCTCCGGCGGCTTGTTTGCCGGTTTCGGTGTCGAGGTCCGCGACGCACACGTTTGCGCCCTCCTCGGCGAAACGGCGGGCGCTCTCACGGCCGATGCCGCTCGCCGCGCCGGTGATGACCGCTACTTTTCCTTCGAGTCTTCCAGCCAACGCTATCCCTCCTCCGTCGCCATATAGACGCTCTTTAGTTCCGTGTAGTAGTCGAGTGCGTGCGGGCCGAGTTCGCGTCCGACGCCGGATTGTTTAAAGCCTCCGAAGGGTGTTGATACCCGGACAGAGGTGTTCGAGTTTATGGAGATCACACCGGTCTCGATGCCGCGGGCGACACGCATGGCACGGGCCCCGTTCTCCGTCCAGATAGAGCCAGAGAGGCCGTAGATGGTCTCGTTGGCGAGCCGGATGGCCTCTTCCTCGCCGTCGAACGGGATCACCACGACCACGGGGCCGAAAATTTCTTCCTCCGCCGCACGGTCATCGTTGGACACGGGAGCCAGGACGGTCGGTGGGAACCAGTAGCCCTTTCCGTCGGGAGCCTTTCCTTGAATGGCGACCGGTGCGTCGTCGGGGACGTAGGCAGCGACTTTTTCACGATGGTCAGCGGAGATCAAAGGTCCCATATCCGTGCTCTCGTCGAGCGGGTCCCCCACCCGGAAGCCTTTTACCGCAGGCTCCATGAGTGAGAGAAACTCGTCAAAGACGCTCTTCTCGACCAGGATGCGGGAGCGGGCACAGCAGTCCTGCCCGGCATTGTCGAAGACGCCGTCGGGAGCGGATGTGGCGGCTTTTTCGAGGTCGGCGTCGGCGAAGACCACATTGGCGGACTTGCCACCGAGTTCCAGGGTTACGCGCTTTATGGTTCCGGCGGCGCCGGCCATTATTTTCTTTCCCACTCCGGTCGAACCCGTGAAGGCGACCTTCGCCACATCGGGGTGCTCGGTGAGTCGCTGCCCGACTTCGCTGCCCGGCCCCACGACCACGTTCACCACGCCCTCCGGAATGCCGGCCTCCAGGGCGATCCGCTCGAACTCCAACGCCGTCAGCGGCGTGAGCTCGGCTGGCTTCAGGACGATAGTGTTTCCGGCGGCGAGCGCCGGGGCCATCTTCCAGCTCGCGATGGTGAGCGGGAAGTTCCACGGAACGATCAGCCCGACAACGCCTAGCGGCTCCCGAAAGGTCATGTTTACACCGCCGGAGACCGGGATGGTGTCGCCGAGCAGCCGCTCGGGGGCTCCTGCGTAGTAGCGGAAGGTATCCGCCACCATGCCCATCTCACCGCGAGAACTCGCGATTGGCTTGCCGGCGTTTTGTGACTCTAGCTGGGCCAGGTGCTCCTGCTCCGACTCTAGCGCGTCAGACAACCGGTGCAGGAGTCGGGCACGGTCGGCGGGCTGTATCGCCCTCCACTTCGGGTAGGCAGCTTTCGCGCGGGCGACTGCGGCGTCTGTGTCGCCGACGGTGGCAGGTTCTAATTTACTCAGCACCTGTTCGGTGGCGGGATTTATTACTTCAAGCATTTACTTCATTACCTCCGAAACTAACGCTTTTATGATGCGGCTCTTCTCATCTTCCTCCGGGTGCCAGAGCACGCCGAGCACGAACGGGTGATTCGGGTCTTCTATCGCCTCGACGGTATCGTCGACTATAGCCCGGCCCGTTACCGAGAGGCCGTCGCCGACCCCCCTTATGCCCTGATGGTGGTGGGACCTAACATTCGACACCTCGGATCCGGCGGTACGAAAGGCCAGTGAGTCCGGCTCCAGGCGTACTTCGTGATCTACGAAGACGCCGGGCAGTGGACGGTGTTCCTCGTGGCCGACTACGTCGGGTAGATGTTGTTCGACGGCGCCTCCGTACGCGACGTTTATGACCTGCATCCCCCGGCAGATGCCCAGGGTTGCAGTCTCGCGTTCGATAGCGGCACGCACTAGCGCGAGTTCGTAAGCGTCGCGCTCTTTCTGAACGGGGCCGGTTTTTGGGTGCGGTTCCTGGCCGTAGAGTTCCGGGTCGAGGTCTCCGGCGCCGCCGGTGATGATGACGGCGTCCACGAGGTCCAGGATTTCAGAGGGGTTTTCAGTATCTTCTTCGTCCGGGATCAGGAGTATGGGGCGTCCTCCGGCGCGCTGGACGGCCCGAACATAGCTGGCCGGGCTCATGAAAGCCGGAACGTCTGTCCAGGCACCGTAGTTGATCTTCTCGGTGGCCGCCGTGATGCCGACCGTTGGCCTCACAGGCGTTCGAAGTTCCTGTAACGTTCCCAGTCGGTGACGGCCAACTCGAAGGCGTCTATCTCGACTTGGGCCATGTTAGTGTAGTGGTCTACGACTTCGTCCCCGAACGCCTCACGGGCTATTTTGCTGTTCGTAAATAGGTCCCGTGACTCGTACATGTTTGTTGGGAGCTGGGGCTTATCCGCCTCATAAGCGCTACCGGCGACCTCTTCTTCGAGTTCCAGCTCGTTATCCATCCCGTGGATGCCGGAGGCGATCATAGCCGAGATGGCGAGGTACGGGTTTACGTCTCCCCCCGGCGCCCGGTTCTCGACCCGCAGCGACTTGCCGTGCCCGACGACCCGCAGCGAGCAGGTGCGGTTGTCCGTGCCCCAGGCAACGGCGGTTGGGGCGAAACTGCCTTTTGCGAATCGTTTGTACGAATTGATGTTCGGCGCGAAGAAGAGCGTCATCTCCCTCATGCAGGCGGTCTGGCCGGCCAGGAAGTGTTTGAACGTGTCTGAGAAACCTCCGTTTTCGTTGGCGAATACGGCTTCCCCTTCGCTGTTCTGGAGGCTCAGGTGGACGTGGCAAGAGTTACCCTCCAGTTCGTTGAACTTCGGCATAAAGCTTAGGGCGTAGCCCATCTGGCTGGCGATCTCCTTGGCCCCGTTCTTGTAGACGGAGTGGCCGTCGGCTGATGCGAGCGCCTCGTCGAACTTCACGTTGATCTCGTGCTGGCCGTAGTTACACTCGCCTTTGGCGTCCTCGATCTGTAACCCGGCCCCCTTCATGCAGTTCCGGATTCGGCGCAAGAGCGGCTCGATGCGGGCGGTGCCGAGAAGCGAGTAATCTACGTTGTAGAGGTTGGCCGGCTCCAGGTCCCGGTAGGCCTTGCGCCACGCCTCCTCGTAAGTGTCGCAGAAGACGATGAATTCCAACTCCGTGCCGGCGAAGGGAACCAATCCGCGCTCGGCAAGCCGCTCTAGCTGCCGGCGCAGGATCTGGCGGGGCGAGGGGACAACCGGCGAGTCATCATCCCAAACCAGGTCGCACGTAACGAGGGCCGTACCTTCCAGCCACGGCGTTAGCTGCAACGTGTCCAGGTCCGGCTTGAAGACGAAGTCACCGTAGCCGCTGGACCACGAGGTCATCTCATATCCGCCGACAGTTTCCATCTCCACATCCACGGCGAGCAGGTAATTGCAGCCTTCGGCATCCTCGTCAACGACCTCATCCAAGAAGTGCTCGGCGGTCAGTCGCTTACCCTGCAGGCGGCCTTGCATGTCCGTCATCGCCAGGAGTACGGTGTCTATTCTGCCGGCCTCGACCTCGGACCGGAGTGTGTCCAGGTCGAGACGGCCTTTGGCTTTGGCTGTATCCACTATTCTGTATACCTTTCCTTTTTCTTTCTCAGGGACCGGCTTGTCTTATTCGTCGTCCAACTCCGCTTCGGCCTTCTGTATCGCCTCGAATTCTTCTTCCGGCGCCTGGGCGACGAGGTGATGGCGACTGTAGAGGGCAAAGTAGGCGATCATGAGCGCGTAGAATGCCGCGACCCCGATGAGAACCCGAGGATCTACGAGGAATCCGGCGATTATGGCGGCGAAGCTGAGAACCAGCGCCGTGCCCGAGGTGAAGATGCCACCAGGGGTTCTGTAGGGGCGTTCGAGGTCCGGCTCTTTGTAGCGGAGGATTATATGCGAGAGCATCATTAGCGCGTAGGAGAGGGTCGCCCCGAAGACGGCTATCAGGATGAGCAGGCTCCCCGCTCCGGTGAGTGAGAGGATAAAGCCGATAAGGCCCGGTATGATCAGGGCCATGATCGGGGTCCGGCGGCTGCCCGTGACCGAGAGCCACCGGGGCAGATAACCGGCCCGCGAGAGCGCGAACGTCTGACGCGAGTAGGCGAAGATTATGGAGAAGAAGCTGGCGATCAAACCGGCGAGCCCCACGACGTTTACGAACGTGAACAGGGCGTTCTCGCTACCGTAAGCGTTCTCCGCGCTGATCGCCGTGGTGAGCGGGGCTCCCGTATCCTGGATAACGCTCGAACCGGCGCCACCGGGACCGAATACCAGTATGAGTGCCGCGAACACGAGCAGGGTTCCCATACCGGCGATCAAACCGCGGGGCATGTCCCGCCCCGGATTCCTTGCTTCCTCGGCGGCTAGCGGAACGCCCTCTATTGCGAGGAAGAACCAGATCGCATACGGTATCGCCGCCCAGATGCCGACGTACCCAAACGGCAGGAACGCGCTCGCGCCGAAAGCATCGGTCGCCGGAATGTCGAAGAGGTTGCTCGGGTCGAACTGCGGAATCATACCGACTATGAAAGCGACGAGCGCCACGGCGGCTATCGCCGTGATAACGAACATCAGTTTCAACGCCTCACCGACGCCGTATATGTGAATCCCGATAAAGACCAGGTAGAAAAATAGGTATACGACCGGGCCCCCGAAGCCGATCAAGGAGTTCACATACGCCCCGATAAAGGTTGCGATGGCGGCGGGGGCTATAGCATATTCGATGAGGATGGCCGTCCCAGTTAAGAACCCGCCCCACACGCCCATGGCCCGCCGGGCGAAACCGTAGCCGCCGCCGGCGACCGGGATGGCCGAAGACATCTCGGCCAACGCGAAGACCATCGTGGTATACATGGTCGCCATGAGGATCGTGGCGATGAGCAACCCGCCCCAGCCACCCTGGGCCAGTCCGTTGTTCCACCCGGCGAAGTCTCCCGAAATAACGTACGCGACACCTAGCCCGGCGAGAAGTACCCACCCCGCGGCCCCACTCTGGAGCTGGCGGTTCTCCATGTAGTCCTTGTCGGCCTGCTCGTACTCGACTCCCTGCTTTTGTTTCTCCGTCTCACTCAACTCAGCGCCCTCCATCCTCGGCGAAACTTCCCCAACACAACCCGCACCAGCTTAAACGCAAAGATACCCTCCGGTCGCCAACCCCGGCTACGGCCCGGTGGACAAAATATCCAGGCTTCCGATAAGGGACCAACAACCAAATCCATCTCGACCCCACCTAGTCCCAATGGTTACAATAGGGCGAAGCATAACAGGAACAAATTTGTCATGCAAGAAGACAAATAGGTATAAACTGAAACATGAGGTACAAAACCTTGGTGGGCGGCTTTCCGATGACCTGGTTGTTAGAATCTTTCGTTAGAGGAGGCGGAGATAGCGGCGGATCATAGAGACACGGGGACATTGGAAAAGAACTTACTCTACGTTCAGGTCGAGCAGAGCATGGAGGATCTACTGGTTCGCGGACGCTACAAGGCGGGAGACCGTATCCCACCGGAGGCGGAGTTGGTAGAGAGCCTGGGTGTGTCGAGGGCGACTGTTCGCGCGGGGCTGGCGCGGCTCGTCGAGCGGGGTTTATTGGAGCGGCGCCAGGGGAGCGGTACATTTCTGGTCCGTCCCCCTGATGGAGCTCGGCTTCGAAACGGGTTGGAGAGGCTTGAGACCTACACGGTGCATGCCGAACGCTTGAGCTTGGATCTCGGCTGTAGGGATCTACGGATAGAGACAACCGTGGCCGGGTCGGATGAGGCCGAGGCGCTGGAGGTGCCGCTTGGGGAACCTTTGGTGAAAGTGTGCCGCACGCTGCTCGTAAACGAGGAGCCGGCCGCCTGGATGGTGGACTCGGTGCCGGAGGATGTGATCCCGGCGGAAAAAGTCCGGGAGCGCTTCCGGCCGGAGGCGATGTTGCTAGACCTTCTGGTATCTGAGGGCGTGCAAATCGCTTTCAGCAAACTGTGCATCGAGGCCGAGTTGATCGAACCCGCAGGCGAGGTAGGCCGGGCGCTGGGCTTGACGGCTCCCTCCGCGGCGCTTTCTCTGACAGAGACTATGTATTTGACCGGGGGCCGTCCCGCCCAGTGGTCCCGCAACGTCTTCCTGCCGGGGAACCTGGATCTGCACGTCGTCCGTGAACTTTTCGAGACCCGTCACCTGTACTGAAAGGAAGCTGAGTGTCCGAGATAAGCTGGGAAGACTTCGAGAAGATGGACATACGAGTAGGTCGAATTGTCGAGGCCGAGCCTTTCCCGGAAGCCCGCAAGCCGGCCATCAAGCTGGTCGTGGACTTCGGGGCCGGGATCGGACAAAAACAAACCAGTGCCCAGATCACAGCCTACTACGAGCCGGAAAACCTGGCCGGCAAACAGGTAGTCGCCGTCGTCAACTTTCCGCCGAAGCGGATCGCCGGCTTCAAGAGCGAGGTGCTGGTGCTCGGCGTACCGGATGAAGATGGAGAAGTCGTGCTCTTGACACCGGATCACGAAGTGTTCCTCGGCGGCCGAATGTTCTAGAGGCCATTGTCTTTTCGGACAAATGATAAACTTTCCCTAAAATGTCGAACATATTTCCCAATAATTGTGAGCCAGCCTGCCTGGCGTCGTGGAAGTGTCTTTCATGAGTCCTTGCAACCGCTGTGAAAACTTGCCGTCTCCGATGTTCGAAGCCGGTAGACTCTACGTGTCCCCTCCCCTGTCGCACACGCGCTCTACCATGCGCCAACTTCTGAAACGGCACGGTGCGGCCTTCGAGGAGGTTTCCGAAGAGGTGCTGTCCGTCGAGCTTACGCCCGGGGTGCTGAAACGCTTGAGTAGCGCGTTGGCCGAATCGCTCAGCGCGACGGAGTTGGCGGACTCTCGGGCGCTAATGATCCCGGAAGGCACGGAATTCTCGGTAAGCGAATTGGCGCGAATGCAGTCTCTGGAGGAACTCGTTGCCAGGGTCCGTGGAGAGTGGCTGGTGGAGATCCTGCGTGGAGGCCGACTGACCACTCACTTCCATCCCATCGTAGAAGCCTCGAACCCAGAGAACGTTTTCGCCTACGAGTGCTTGTTGCGCGGCCTGGGGGCCGACGGTAACATCATTAGCCCAGGGCCTATGTTCGAGGTAGCTTCCTCGGCGGGCCTGCTCTTCAACCTGGACCGGGATGCCCGCATCACGGCGATCCGGGAAGCCGCCGGACACGGGGTCAAGAACAACCTGTTTATCAACTTCAACCCGACCTCCATCTACGACCCGGTCTACTGTTTGCAGAGCACCATAAAGGCTTTCGCGAATACCGACTTGCAGCCGGGCCAGATCGTCTTCGAGCTCACGGAGAGCGAGAAGGTAGACGACACTAGAGCGGTTTGCGAATAGAGTGGCCTCATGTAAACATATTGCGCATGAGCATTTACTCGAAGGACTTA
>PPFU01000325.1_pt1 | contig 10513 bp, 5 predicted proteins | sample 1535991 | NCBI WGS metagenome assembly PPFU01 (sample SAMN04901290, study PRJNA319586) | Hypolithon metagenome, whole genome shotgun sequencing project. | isolation source: Antarctic Hypolithon | place: Antarctica: Miers Valley | collected 2014 | reverse complement strand
GGTTTGGCTGGTGTAGCGTCGGCCGTCGCGTTGGGTGGGGAGGGGGGAGGGGGGTGTGGTGGCGAGGGGTTCTTCGCCGCGGAGTCGGCGGAAGATGTCGGCGAGCACACGTGGGTCGTCGGTGGCGCCTTTGTGGGGTGTGGTCATGGGGAGCACGTCGACCCACCAGTTGGGGTGGCCTTGGACGCAGGTGTTGTGGCTGCCCACGACGGGGTCGTCGAGCCGGGTGTAGGTGAAGAGCTGGTAGTCGGTCTCGGCTGCGTCGAGTTGTGTGAGGAAGTTGGAGCCGGTTCGCATCGCGAGGACCTTGGGGTCGGGGATGGGCAGGTCGGCCATGAGGGCTCCGCCGTGGGGGGAGGAGATGGTGAACATGCGGCGGACGCGGAGGCGGCCTTCGTGGGCGGGGTGGTCTTGGAGACTGGCGGCGGCGTAGCGTGCGACGAGGCCGCCCATGGAGAAGCCGATGACGTCGACCTCGACGGTGTCGCGGCCGTGCTCGCCGCCGGTGCCCAGCCGCTGCCGCACGGTGCGGATGACTTTGCGTCGGGCTGCTTGCATGGTGATTGAGAGCGGGAACGCCAAGGCGACCACGGGCACCTCGGGGCCGAGTACTCGACGGAGCCTTCGTTTCATGGTGCCGTTGACGATGCCGATGTCGCCCCACCCGCTGAGCACGACCACAGGCCGGGCGGCGGGCAGAGGGTCCGCCTCCATCCGCTGGAGGTCTGACGTGGCTTGAACGGGTGACAACGGCAGCGACGGGTTGTCCAGCCGTCGCACGACGCAGCCGCCGACGCTGCCCGCCCCGACCACCATCGTCCAGGCCCAGCCCACAACGACGCGGCCCAGGTCCCGCCGGGTCATGGGCGGTGGCGTCGGCACGGGATTGGGCGGTTCATCATTCATGATGACGTTTGGTTTCACCTGGGGATCGGGCGTTGATCGTCACGGATGGACGGGGAGGGGGGATGACTATATAGCCGCGCCGTCTGGACCCGCTGCAGTGCGTGGAAGACGGCGGGTGGGTCAGGCGGATGAGGGTTCGCAAAGGCTTGGCGGACTGGCGCCCCGACGAGGGCAAGCCGGGCGAGAGCATAAAGATGTGGTTCGGGCTTGCGGCTGACCAATCCCACGACGGCATGCCTTGCCCCAAGCGTCCAGGCGAGGCACCCATGGCTCCCGTGGCTCCCATGGCTCCCGTGGCTCCCGAAAGAGCACGATGGATCGTCCGCTTGAGCCACCCGAGTCGTATTCCCAATACTTGAGATCCGGCCAAGTTGCCCGGGCTAGATACATGATCACGACTCGACGGTGTGTATTGATCGCTCATGTCGCCGGTCATCGCACGCTGATGGTCGGGGCCATCGCGTCTTGCTCGAGGGACGCGACCCGGACGGCTCGCTCGACGTTGCGGACGACCAGTTCGAGGCCCGCTGCCAGGGGGCCTGGGGAGGTGAAGTTGGAGGTGGGGTCGCCGGAGTCGCAGTTTCGTCGCAGGTCCATGTTGATCGGCACGGCCCCGAGGAACGGGACGCCCAGTTGCAGCGCCAGCATCTCGGCGCCGCCCCTTCCGAAAATATCATACTCCTTCCCGTCGTCTGCGACGAAGTAGCTCATATTCTCGACGATCCCGAGCACATCGATACCAAGCTGCCCGAACATCGCCACCGCCCGCCGCGCATCGTCCTGGGCTACCTTTTGCGGAGTACATACGACCACGGCACCGTTGAGCGGCAGGGTCTGCGCCATCGTAAGGGGCACATCCCCCGTCCCGGGCGGGAGGTCGATCACGAGGTAATCCAGGTCGCCCCAGAGCGTCTGCGTCGCTAGCTGCGTAAATGCCCCGTGGGCCATCGGGCCACGCCAGATCAGCGGGCGGTCCTCATCGACCAGGGCACCGATGGTCATGGACTCGATGCCGTGGACTCGGAATGGGAGGATGTTTTTGCCCTCCACCTTGGGCTCGAGGCGGTCGACGCCGAGCATGGTCGGCAGCGATGGGCCGTAGATGTCGGCGTCGAGCAGCCCGACCTTGCTGCCAAGGCGAGCGAGGCCGATCGCGAGGTTGACGGCGATGGTGGACTTGCCCACGCCGCCCTTTCCCGCGCCGACGGCGACGACCCGCTTGACCCGCGGCAGGGGGTTGCCCGCCCGTGCCGCCTCCTGCGGGGTCGGCTTCGCCCCACCCCCCCCACCACCCGCACCCTGGGGCGAGCGTTGGCCGGTTGGGGCGGCCGCGGGCTCCGCCATGGGGATGGTTACACCGACCTTGACGCCCAGGATCTCGTCGCCCATCGCACGGATCGCTGCCTCGACCTCCCGCTTGAGCCGATCACGGTGCGGGACCGCCTGCGGGGGCAGCTTGAGCATCACGCTCGCGTGCCCGTCGCAGTAGGCGACATGGGCGACTCGGCCCAGCGTCACCAGGTCCCGCTGCAGATCGGGGTCGTTGACGGCCTTGATCCGCTCGATGATGTCTTCTTTGGTGATTGCCATGGGGGCAGCGATGATAGGGGCTGGGTGGGCGGGAGCGCAGGGGCCGTGGCACACGGGTCTCGAGCCACGCTCTGTAAGAGCCTTGCAATCACAGGCGGATATCGACGTTCCGCCCTTGATGACGCATCCATGCAGCGTCGCTTGAAGCTGTAACGGTGCATCGTAATGCACCGTATGCCTCTAGTAAGAACGCCAACCCCTCGACCCCTCTCAAAGGAGCCTCTGATGAATGCAACGAAGATAAAACTGATCGCCGCCTCCACCCTCACCGCCGGCCTGATCATGGGGGGGCTGACGCTGCCCGCCGTGGCACAGGACGGCGGCGACGCCCCGAAGCGGGAGCGGAAGGAAGGCAGCGGAGACCGCCCCCAACGCGGTGAGCGGGGTGACCGCGGCGAGCGTGGTGACCGCGGCGATCGTGGTGACCGCGGCGAGCAAGGTGAACGTGGCGAGCGGGGTGGTACGCAGGAGGAGCGGGAGGCCTACCGCGAGGAGATGGAGAAGAAGATCTTCGAGGGTGTCGAGCTGACCGCCGGGCAGAAGCAGAACATTGAGGACCTGCGGGCGGAGTTCAAGGAGAAGCTCGACGCGTGGCGTGAAGAGAACGCTGAGAAGATCGAGTCGCTCCGCACCCGAGCCGAGGCCGCCCGCGAGGCTGGTGACAAGGAGGCGATGAAGGCGATCCGCGACGAGAGCCGCGAGCTGCGGAGGAGCCAGCCGAACCAGGGTCGGCTGATGCGTTCGGTTTCCGAGGTGCTCACCGAGGCGCAGCGTGAAAAGGTCCGTGAGAACGTGCAGAAGATGCGGGAAGAGGCCCGCGAGCGTCGTGAGAAGGAGGCGGCGGCGAAACCCGAGAAGGGCGACGCCCCCAAGGAGTGAGGTGAGCGGGATCGTTCATCGACGCCGGGCCTGAGTCTGGCGAAGGTCCGGGTCCGCCCGAGGACGCCTCCCCACACGCTCCATCGTACAACTTCGGCAGGGCCCGAGGCACCACCGCCTCGGGCCCTTTCCATGCGCCTGCCGCCGCCGCCCCTGTCTGTATACTTCGCCGAACCTCGCCCCCGCCATCCCCCCATCCGCTTCTCACCGCTCGCCATGCTCAGCCCCGACCTCGCCCACATCCGCCTGTTCGATGTCACGCCTTCGCTCCCCAAGCCGCTCGAGCCCCTGCTCGAAGTTGCCCGCAATCTCTGGTGGACCTGGCACCCCGAAGCGGTGGGGCTGTTCCGCAAGCTCGACCCCGTGCTTTGGGAATCGACGCATCACAACCCCGTCAAGATGCTCGGCCTTATCTCGCAGGATCGGCTCGACCAGCTCGCCCGTGACCCCAACGTTGTCACCACCCTCCGCCGACTGCAGGAATCGCTGCACCGCCACCTCGAACGCACCCCCTGGGCCGACACGGCCGAGGGGGTGACGGGCGATGTTCCCAAAGGCAAGAAGGGCGGCAAGTCAGGCGGCCCCGAGGGCACCATCGCCTATTTTTGTGCCGAGTTCGGGCTGACCGAGTGTCTTCAAATCTACTCCGGTGGGCTGGGCTGCCTCGCGGGCGACCACCTCAAGTCCGCCTCTGAACTGGGCCTCAACCTCGTCGCGGTCGGCCTGCTCTACTCCAACGGCTACTTTCAGCAGTATCTCAATTCCGATGGCTGGCAGCAGGAATTCAACCCCGACCTGGACTTCTCTACCCTCCCCGTCGAGCCCGTCGAGGGGGACCACGGCCAACAGGTGAAAGTCGGCGTCCAGATGCCCGGCCGAGAGGTCACCATCGCTCTGTGGAAGGTGCTCGTCGGACGAGTAACGCTCTACCTGCTCGATACCAACCTCCCGGAGAATACCCCCGAAGACCGCACCATCACCGGCCAGCTCTACGGCGGGGGCATGGAGATGCGGATCCAGCAGGAGCTGGTTCTGGGCATCGGCGGCGTGCGGGCGCTCGAAGCGGTGGGCGTCTGGCCCGACGTGTGCCACATGAACGAGGGGCACTCCGCGTTCCTCGCCCTCGAACGCATCCGCCGCCTGATCCAGATGCATGACGTGGGCTTTGATGACGCCCGCGCTGCCGCCTCCGCGGGGCATGTTTTCACCACCCACACCCCCGTGCCCGCGGGGATCGACCGCTTCCCGCCAAGCCTTCTGGAAAAGTATTTTCGCGACTATGTCCCGGGATTAAAGCTTGATATGGAGGGGCTGCTCGCGCTGGGGCGGGAGAACGTGTTCAACCGCGATGAGCAGTTCTCCATGGCGGTGCTCGCGATCCGCACCGCCGACTGGGCCAACGGCGTCAGCAAGCTCCACGGCGAGGTCAGCCGCGACATGTGGCAGTCGATCTGGCCCAACCTCCCCGAGGACGAGGTGCCGATCTCGCACGTCACCAACGGCGTCCACGCACGGAGCTGGCTGGCCCCGGACCTGATCCGCATCTTCGACCGCGCCTGGGGCGGGCGGTGGGCGGAAAACCCTACCGATCAGGACGTCTGGAATGAGGTCCACGATGTCTCGGATGAGGAGCTCTGGCGGGTTCATCAGCGGCGGCGCAGCAGCCTCATCGTCTGGGTCCGCAAGGTGCTTAAAAAGCAGCTCGACTCCCGCGGCGTCAACCCCCGCAAAGCCCGCGAGCAGGTCGAGGCCCTGGACGATCAGGCGCTGACGATCGGCTTCGCGCGACGCTTCGCCACTTACAAACGGGCCACCCTCTTCCTGCGGGACCAGGCACGGCTGCTCAAGCTGCTGAGCAACGCCGACCGCCCCCTGCAGTTCCTCATTGCGGGCAAGGCCCACCCCGCCGACGCCGGGGGGAAGGAACTGATCCGCGCGATTACCAAGTTCGCCGCCGACTCGCCCGCGGGTCACCGCATCGTGTTCATCGAGAACTACGACATCGGCGTCGCCCGCAAGCTCGTGCAGGGCTGCGACGTCTGGATGAACACCCCCCGCAGGGGCATGGAGGCCAGCGGCACCAGCGGAATGAAGGCCGCGATCAACGGCGGGCTGAACCTCTCCATCCTCGACGGCTGGTGGGACGAGGGCCACGACCCCTCCCTGGGCTGGGCGATCGGCCAACGGGAGGCCTACGAAGACCCGGGCTCCGGCGACGACATCGAGTCGCAGAGCCTGTACGACCTGCTGGAAAACGAGATCATCCCCACCTTCTACGACCGCGACGCGGCAGGCCTGCCCAGGCAGTGGGTCGAGCGGATGAAGCGGTGCATCGCCCAGCTCGGGCCGTTCTTCAATACCAACCGAATGGTCGAGCACTACGCCCGCGAACTCTACTTCCCCGCGCTGCAGCGGGCCCGGGCCCTCAACGCCGACGGCCTCAAGCCCGCGATCGAGCTGGCGCGGCAGAAAGAACGACTCCGCAAGGGGTGGACCGCGCTGAGCATCAGCGATGTGCAAGTGGACACCGACCGCGACCGCGGCGTCCGCGAGGCGATCGACGTCAACGTCATCGCAGAACTCGGCGAATTCACGCCCAACGACATTCGCGTCGAGGCGGTCGTCGGCCCCGTCGACAACCGCGGCCGACTCCGCGCGATGCACATCCAACCCCTCGACCACGCCAGCCACGAGGGCAACGGCACCCACGCCTTCAAGGGCCAAGTCTCGCCCACCACCAGCGGCAGGCACGGCCTGGCGATCCGAATCGTGCCCGGAGGCGAGAGGTTCGAGCCCATCCGAGAGCCCGGCCTGATCCAATGGGAGGGCAAACGCACCCGCAAAACCGCCGAGGATGTCATCGCCAAAACCGCCACCGGCCAAGGCAAAACCCCCTCCACCGACCCCCGCGGCGAAGTCCTCGCCGAGGCGAAGGCGGAAGCGGAAGCAAGTGATCGAGGAAGTGAGTGATCGAGTGATCTAGTGATCTAGTGATCGAGTAGTCGAGTAGTCGAGTAGTCGAGTGATGGAGTGATCTAAGAGTGAAGCATTTCAGTGGCGCGTTCCCTGCCTTTGTACTTGTGGCACTTGCTGTCCCGCACTCCAGCGTGAGATTTTTCGAACAATCTCTTCTAGTTTCACTCGCTTACTGACTCACTGATTCACCGGTTCACTAGATCACTTCTTCACCCGCTACTCATGCCCCGCCCCAACCTCCTCTTCATCCTCGCCGACCAGAAACGCCCCGGCACGATGGGCTGCTACGGCCAGCGGCTCCCCATCACGCCCCACCTCGACCGCCTCGCCGCCGACGGGGTCCGGTTTGACCACGCCTACACCCCCCAGCCCGTGTGCGGCCCGGCCCGAGCATGCCTTCAGTCCGGCCTCTACGCCACCCGCACCGGGAACCACAGAAACGGCACCCTGCTCCCGCTCGATCAGCCCACCATCGCCAAACAACTCGACGCCGCGGGCTACGAAACCGCCTGCGTCGGCAAGTGGCACCTCGCCACCGACGCCGCCCACGACGGCACCGGCTCCAACCGGCGCTTTCTCCATGAAGGCGTGCCTCTCGAGCGACGCGGGGGCTACCGCACTTACTGGATGGCCAGCGACGTGCTTGAGTTCACCAGCTCGGGATATGAAGGCTACTACTTCGACGGCGACAACAACCGCGTCGACTGGGACGGCTACCGCGTCGACAAGACCACCGACTTCGCCCTGCACTACCTTCGGGATTACCACGCGAGGGGACCGCTGGGGGACACGGAGAAGCCGCCCTTTTTCCTATTCCTCTCGTACATCGAGCCCCACCACCAGAACGACCTGAACCGATACATAGGCCCGATCGGGAGCAAGGAGAGGTTCAAGGATTTTGACGCACCCGCCGACCTCGCCGCCGACCGCTCGGGCGACTGGACTTGGAACTACCCCGACTACCTGGGCTGCTGCTGGTCCCTCGATCAAAACGTCGGACGACTCCGCGAGGCGCTGGAGCTCTACTGCCTCTTCGAGAACACGCTGATCGTCTACACCTCCGACCACGGCTGTCACTTCCGCACCCGCAACGCGGAATATAAACGATCCTGCCACAACGCCTCCATCCACATCCCACTCATCATGCACGGCCCGGGCTACCGCGGTGGGCGCGTCGCGGAGGAGATCGTGAGCCTGATTGACCTCCCCGCGACCCTGCTCGACGAGGCGGGCGTCGACCCGCTGCCCCAGATGGACGGCCACCCCCTGGGGCCCGTGGCGCGAGACGACCCGAGCCTCGACGAATGGTGGACGGACGAGGCATTCATCCAGATCAGCGAGTCGCAGACAGGCCGGGCCCTCCGCACGCCGCGTTGGACCTACTCCGTCATCGCCGAGGAGACGCTCTCTCCCGACTTCATCGGCCCGCTCCCCGCGACCAGTGCGCGGTGGGTCGAGGCGTTCCTCTACGACAATGTCGAGGACCCGCACCAGCTCCGCAACCTGATCCCAGATCCCGACTACCAATCCGCCCGTGACTTCTTGGCGACGCGGCTGGCGGCGCGGCTCGTCGAGGCAGGGGAGCCCGAGCCGACGATCCTCCCGCCGCCCGAGGGGCGGGACCCGGCGGCCGCAACGCCTCCCTCTCGCGGGGCGGAGCAGGCTCGGTGAGGACGACTGCACAGCGGGGCGGGCATCACGGCCGCCCCGACCTGGGCGAACAGAGCTAGTATTGAATGCTGACCCTCCCACCGGACGGCCAAGTGCCGCGTGGCGGCACGGCCGCTTTTTTGCGTTCATTCCTCTCGCCCCTGGACCCATCTGATGCTTCGATCCCTCTCGTGCGTGCTTCTGCTCCTCGTCCTCTCCGCCGTCGCCCCTGCGGAGCCGCCCGCCTGGACGCTTGACGACATGCGAACCGTCACCGACGACGGGCACCTGGTGATCCACCCCCGGCCCGTGCCCGACTCGCTCCGCAACCCGTGGCCCGCGGAATGGGAGGAGAGCTTTCAACAGCGGGCGGAGTATGTGCTGCGGGAACAGTTCAAGATCAACGCCCCGAACAACACCTACTTTGAGAACGAGAAGCGTAGCTACGGCTACCACATGATCCAGATCTTCAGCGACGAAAAGCATGCCTCCGCGCTCCAAAAGCTGCAGGCGGAGGACGCCAACGCCAAGGACTGGAACGCCAATACCCTGGGAATCGACCTGTTCCCCGCCTTCACCATCAAACACCAAACGCGGAAATACTTCTACTTCGGCGACCTGCTCGAGCCGGCATACAAAGAGCGTATGTTCAAGGCGGCGAAGCTCTGGACGGAGCGGGACCCTTTGAACCGTCACAACCCCGTCTTCAAGAACGGCACGGGCTATGGCCCGGAGGCGAAGGACTCCTGGGTTGATGTCCGGACGACGGATAACCTTACGCTGATGCGTATCACCAGCGTCTACCTCTTCGCCGAGGAGACCGGCAACGAAGAAACCAGACAGATTTACAAGCAGCAGATCCAAACATACGTCAAGGCGCTTTATCGGGTCGGCATGGGCGAGTGGGACAGCGAAAACTACCACGGCCACTCCATCACGCCGATGCACAATCTCTATGACTTTGCCAAGGACCCCGAGGTCAAGGCGCTCGCCAAGGCGGGGCTCGACTGGCTCTACACGGCCGGCGCGGTGAAGTATCGTCGCGGCGGATTCAACGGGCCTACCAAACGGGACTACAACCACGTGCAGCCCTTCGGCGGCTCCGCGGCTTCGTCGCTGTGGATGATGTTTGACGATTCCACCATGCGACCGCAAGAGTGGGAAAGCGACGAAGTTCACCATATCACCAGCGGGTATCGCCCACCCGCGGCGGTCGTGCTGCTGGCGCGTAAACAGCTTGATGAGCCGGTGGAGATATTCGCCTCCAAGCCAGAATATAAAGCTCCTCAGCGGGGTTTGTTTGGGGTGCCCCCGATCTATCTCGAGACACAGTACCTTGGCCGCACGTTTCAGATGGGATCGCTGGCGAGTGGGACCGAGACCGACGGTGGCGATACCAATGGCTTCAAAATTCTGATGGATGATTCACAGCGAGGGGTCCTCGACATCCAGGCCGTCCCCGGGCCGGACCCGTTGTACGTCGGTTCTCCCAAGTATCAGCAGGGCAAGGTCGCCGCCGCAAATCGCGTCGGTCAGTACCGGAATCTCGCGATTTGGCTGGTACAGGATTCCCGTGCTCCGTGGACGTGGGTCCTTCCCAAGAGAGCGAAAGTACAAACGGTCCGTGGCATTACCTTTATAGAGGGCGAGAGCACGTGGGTGGCGATTCACCCGCTCGGGATCTCGTCCCCGGCGCCGGACGAAGAGAAGACGCAGGGGATCGCCTACAAGCACGACAAGGACGGTGCCATTGAGACGGACAAATCAGGGGAACCAGTCTCACACTGGTCCGAGCATCAGGTATTGTCCGCCCGTGGGAATGGCGGCGGGGGGCAGTACTGCGGTTTCGCTATCGAGATCGGAGAAGCCCCTGAGTATGAAACGTTCGATGCATTCCGCGACAAAGTACTCGCGGCAGCCCGTATTTCGGATTGGGATGCCGACAAAGGGGAGGCGTCGTACACCGCCTCCGACGGCCGCACGCTCCGCGTGGTGTGGGGCGACGCGTTGCCCGACTTTATCGTGGAGCGAGACGGCGAACGCCACGACTGGGCGGAGCACGCGAGCCATGTCTACACCGAGGCCGATGCCCCCGCGGGCGAAGGAGTCCTTGAGGAGGACTGGCTAGGCGGAACCCTGACCGTTCGAGCGGGGGGCCGTGTGTTCACCTCGACCGTCACCGACGAGGGCGTCGTCAGCTTCGAGAACCGTTGAGGCGAACTCTCCCCGCTGACCAGGCGGTGCGACGGTGTTCCAAAGCGGCTTCGATCTACCGAGCCCTTTTTGAAAGGTGGGGCGGGTGTTCCGCCCCACCTTTGATACCCCCGCGAGGGAAGGACAAGGGCGTCTGGCGACCCAATTTTGAACCTGCTGCCAACATGTTGCCTAAAAAATCAGACAGCGGACCAGAACGGCCCGGCTATATATGCAGTGGGTTAAGATTGCCCGCTCATGACTTTTTCAGAGGCCCCCTCTCGCCCACGTTAGACTCTCGCGATGCTCCCCCCCCCCC
>PPFU01043759.1_pt1 | contig 10516 bp, 9 predicted proteins | sample 1535991 | NCBI WGS metagenome assembly PPFU01 (sample SAMN04901290, study PRJNA319586) | Hypolithon metagenome, whole genome shotgun sequencing project. | isolation source: Antarctic Hypolithon | place: Antarctica: Miers Valley | collected 2014 | reverse complement strand
ACACCTGCCCAAGGTCGAACTGCACCTGCATCTCGAAGGCGCCGCACCGCCCGCCTTCATCCGCGGCCTGGCGGCCGAGAAGCACATCGACATTGCCGGCATCTTCGACGAGTCGGGCGGCTACCGCTTCGACGGCTTCACCGACTTCCTGCGGGTCTACGAGTCGGCAACATCGGTTCTGACCACGCCCGAGGACTATGCCCGCCTCGTGACCGCGGTGCTGGAGCAAAGCGCCGCGCACGGCGTCGTCTACACCGAAGCGTTCGTGTCGCCGGATTTCTGCGGCAAGCGCGACGTGGGCGCTTGGCGCGACTATGTGGCCGCGATGCGCGAGGCGGCGGATGCGGCACGCCGCGACGGGATCGAGATGCGCGGGGTCGTCACCTGCATCCGCCATTTCGGCCCCGAGAAGGCCCGCCAGACGGCGCGGTGCGCGGCCGAGACGGCGGGCGACTGGATCACGGGCTTCGGCCTTGCCGGCGACGAAAGCATCGGGGCGCCCGGCGACTTCGCCTGGGCCTTCGACGCGGCGCGCGAGGCGGGGCTGGGCCTGACCGCCCATGCCGGCGAATGGGGCGGGCCGGACAGCGTGCGCGACGCGCTGGCGCTGGGCGTGTCGCGGATCGGCCACGGGGTGCGCGCCATCGAGGACCTGGCGCTGGTGGACCGGCTGGCCGAAGCGGGAACGGTGCTGGAGGTGTGCCCGGGATCCAACGTTGCGCTGGGCCTCTATCCCGACTGGCGCGCGCACCCGATCGACCGGTTGCGCGCGCGCGGCGTCGCCGTCACCGTCAGCACCGACGACCCGCCGTTCTTCCACACCGACATGACCCGCGAATACGCCCGGCTGGCGGAGGCGTTCGACTGGGACGACGGCATGTTCCGCGACATCGCCCGCACCGCCGCCGGCGCCGCTTTTTGCGATGCCGGGACTCGCTCGGCGCTGCTGGAAAGGATCGACGCCTGATGGACCATCTTACCGTCGTCACGCACCCCCTGGTGCAGCACAAGCTGACGCTGATGCGGATGCGCGACACGCCGACCGCCGTATTCCGCCAATTGCTGCGCGAGATCAGCCAGCTTCTGGCCTACGAGGTGACGCGCAATCTGGCGATGACGACGCGGCGGATCGAAACGCCGGTCGCGCCGATGGATGCTCCGGTGCTGGCCGGTCGCAAGCTGGCGCTGGTGTCGATCCTGCGGGCGGGAAACGGGCTGCTGGACGGGATGCTGGAGCTGATCCCCTCGGCCCGCGTGGGATTCATGGGCCTCTACCGCGACGAGCGGACGCTGCAACCAGTGGAATACTACTTCAAGGTGCCGACCGAACTGGACGAACGGCTGGTCATCGCCGTGGACCCGATGCTGGCGACCGGCAATTCCTCGGTCGCGGCGATCACGCGGCTGAAGGCGGCCGGGGCGACCGACCTGCGGTTCCTGTGCCTGCTGGCCGCGCCCGAGGGCGTGGCGCGGATGCAGGCGGCGCATCCCGACGTGCCGATCGTCACCGCCGCGCTGGACGAGCGGCTGAATGCGCTGGGCTACATCGTGCCGGGCCTCGGCGACGCGGGCGACCGGATGTTCGGCACGAAATAGGGCGCGTTTACGGTTCGCACAGCCCCTGCAACATGACCCAGCGGCCATCGTCGATGATCGCGCGCGCGGAGCCTGGGGGAACCGGATCGTCCTCGATCAGAGTGCGCAGCGTTTCGCCCGTGGGGTCGATGGTGCGGGCATAGGGCGTGGCGCGGATGCCGGCATCGGCGAAACGGGTATGCAGCGCCGCGGCGTCGACCGGTTCGGGCCTGCGCCGAAGGATGGCCTTGGCATGGTCGTCGAGCCGGGTGTCGGCCATGGTGCCGCCGGTCAGCAGGCCCAGCGTGGCCAGCGGGCCGGCATCGCGCAGCAATGCGTCCAGCGGGTCGGCCCGATCGAGGCGCGCGGCTTCGGCCAGCACGTAGCCCGCCAGCGGCTCGGGCGTGTCGTAATCCTCGATCAGGCGCCGGTTCACCAGGATGGTGCCGCCCGGAAGATGCGCGGAGGTGGCGATGCCGTCGCGCACCACAACCAGCGGTCCGCGCCCCGGCCCCAGCAGCCGCAAGGACAGCGCGGCCAGCGCGCGGCGCGCCTCGGCATCGCCGCAGGGCAGGCCGGTGGCCGGGGTCATCGCGGTCATCAGATCGGCCCCAAGCTGGGCGCGCAAGGCGGGTGGCGCGACCGAGACCGTGTGGCGCACCAGCGCGCCCGGCAGCCACAGGACAGCGGCGGCGCCCAGCAGCGTGGCGGCCGCCAGCGTCGCCGTCAGTCGCAGGCGGCCGTGTTGCGGACGGCGCCGGTCGATCGCCCGGCGCACCGTCTCGATCGCGTCGATCATCAGGTCGTCGTCGATCTCGAGATCTTCGGTTGCGTCGTCGCCGGGCACGTAGCGCGCGGGCGTGCGGCCGGGGTTCAGCCTGCGGACCGCCGGCAGGGACCAGTGTGCCAGCGGGACGTCGGCGCGATCGTAGATCGCTAGCGTCGCCACGCCCACCGCCACGGTCACGTCGCGGCGCTGGTCGCGCGGATGTGCGCGCCAGATCCCCGGCGCCTCCAGCCGGTCGTAGCCGTCGAGTGCGATGGCCAATCCGGCCCCTCCGATCCGTTCCGCCCGCCTGACGCCGCACGCTAGGCGGTCGCACGCAACGTCACAACGGGGTGCGGGCCGGGCAGGCCACATGGTCTGGGCGTCCCGGGCGGCGCCCCCGGCGCGGTCCCGGCGGAGCCGACGATGGTCCCGGGCGGCGGCTCGGGCCGATCATCACAGGCGTGCGGCGCGGCTGCGTCGCCCTGCTCGATCCCGCGAGGGCGACGCTGGGCCGGCTGCTTGATCGGGCAGGTGGCATAAGGGCCGGGCCGGGCAGCGTGGGCGTGCCGGCCGCACGCTGCGCGCCGCGCCGACGCGTTCGTGCGGCGCGGCGGGGCCGAGCCCGACCTCGCGACGGGTTGCGGTCCAGGCCGGGGGCGCCTAGGCCGCTTGTGCCGTCTGTCCGTTGCCGAAAGACCCGTGGAACGTGGCGCCCGAGGTTGCCATCTCGCGCAGCAGCGCGGGTGCGGCGAAGCGGGGGCCGTGCGTGGCCTCCAGCCCCTCGCAGATCTCGACCGCGCGCGTGGCGCCGATGATGTCGAGCCATCCGAACGGCCCGCCGGACCACGGCGCGAAGCCCCAGCCCAGGATCGCGCCGACATCGCCTTCACGAATGTCGGTCAGCACGCCCTGCTCGAACGCGCGCACCGCCTCCAGCACCTGCGCCATCATCAGCCGGTGCTGCACGTTGGTCAGGTCGGGCTGTTCCTCGGCGACGGGGTACTGGTCCGCCAGCCCCTCCCACAATCCGGTCCGCTTGCCGGTGTCGTCGTAGGCGTAAAAGCCCGCATTGGCCTTGCGCCCCATGCGGCCGTGATCGGCCATCCAGATCAGCACCGTGTCCACAGCGCCGTCGGGATAGTCCTCGCCCATCGCGGCGCGCGTCGCGCTCGCGATCTTGACGCCAAGGTCGATCGAGGTTTCGTCAACCAGTTGCAGCGGACCCACGGGAAAGCCCATCATTTTGGCCGCGTTCTCGATCAGCGCGGGGTTCACACCCTCGCCCACCATCCGCACGCCTTCGTTGATATAGGGGATGATGCAGCGGTTGGCGTAGAAGAACCGTGCGTCGTTCACCACGATGGGCGTCTTGCGCAACTGGCGGACGAAATCCAGCGCCCTGGCGACGGCCATGTCGCCGGTCGCATCGCCACGGATGATCTCGACCAGCATCATCTTGTCGACCGGCGAGAAGAAGTGGATGCCGATGAAGCGCGCCGCGTCCTTGCTTGCCTTCGCCAGTTCGGTGATCGGCAGGGTCGAGGTGTTGGTTGCGAAGATGCAGTCGCTGCCGGTCACCGCGTCCACAGCGCGGGTCACGTCGGCCTTGACGCCCGGATCCTCGAACACGGCCTCGACGATCAGATCGCAGTCCGCCAGCGCGTCGTAGTCCGTCGTCGCCACGATGCGGCCCAGAACCTCGTCCTTCTTCGCCGCGGACACCTTCTTGATCTTGATGCCCTTGTCGAGGATCGCCTCGGCGTGGCCGCGCCCGGTGTCGGCTGCCGCCTGCTCGCGATCCAGCAGGACGACGTCGATCCCGGCATTGGCCGCGACATAGGCGATGCCCGCGCCCATCATGCCGGCGCCCAGAACGCCGACCTTGCGCACCGACTGGTCCGGCACGTCGGGGCGGTTCGCGCCCTTCTCCAAAGCCTGCTTGTCGATGAACAGCGACCGGATCATGGCGCTGGAACGCGGGTTCATCAGCACCGACACGAACCACCGCGCCTCGATCCGCAATGCCGTGTCGAAGGGCACCATCGCGCCTTCGTAGATCGCGCTGAGCAGCGCCTTGGCGGCGGGATAGACGCCCTGAGTCTTGCCGTTCACCATCGCGCTGGCACCGACGAAGGTCATGAACCCGGCCGGGTGATAGGGCGCGCCGCCGGGCATCTTCCAGCCCTTGCGGTCCCACGGCTTCACGATGTCGTCGTCGGTGGCCGCCAGAACCCAGGCCTTCGCGGCACTGAGAAGATCGTCCGCCGGCACCACCTCGTCCACCAGCTGCGCGGCCTTCGCCTTGTCGGGTGCCAGCATCTTGCCCTCAAGCAGGACGGGTGCGGCCGCCATGGCGCCGACCATGCGCGAATAGCGTGTCGTACCGCCGCCGCCGGGAAAGATGCCGACAAGAATCTCGGGCAGCCCGATCTTCGCGCGGTCGCTATCGGTCATGAAGCGGCGATGGCAGGCCAGCGCGATTTCCGTGCCGATGCCCGCGCAGGTGCCGTTGATGGCGCAGGCGACCGGTTTGCCGCCCTTCAGCGTCTTCGGGTCCATGCCCGCGCGTTCCAGTTTCCGCAGGATACGATGACCATCCATCGTGAAGTCGAACAGGCCCTGCGCCGGGGTGTCGCCGCTTTCCGTTCGGATATGCGCCAGCACGTTCAGGTCCATCCCGCCGGCAAAATCCTTCTTGGCCGACGTGATGACGATGCCCTTCACCGATGCGTCTGCCAATGCCGTGTCGATCAGGCCCTCGACGGTGGCGAAAGCCTCGCGCGTCAGCACGTTCATGCTGCGCCCGTCGGCGTCCCAGGTGATGACCGCGACGCCATCGTCGTCCGTCTGCATGGTGAAATCGGTCATCACACCCTCTCGATGATGGTGGCTGCGCCCATGCCGGAGGCGATGCACAGTGTGGCAAGCCCGACCTCGCGGTCCGACCGCTCAAGCTCGTCCAGAAGCGTGCCGATGATGATCGCGCCGGTGGCCCCAAGCGGGTGACCCATGGCGATCGCACCGCCATTCACGTTCAGCCGGGCGGGATCGACGTCGAACGCCTGCATGAACCGCAGGACAACGGCCGCGAACGCCTCGTTCACCTCGAACAGGTCGATATCGCCGATCGCCATGCCATGATCGGCGAGGATCTTTTCGGTCACCGGAACGGGGCCGGTCAGCATGATCGTGGGGTCGGTGCCAATCTTGGCCGTCGCGCGGATCCGCGCGCGCGGTGTCAGCCCCATGCGCTCGCCGAAGGCGCGGTTGCCCACCAGAACGGCCGCGGCGCCGTCGACGATGCCGGACGAATTACCCGCGTGATGGACGTGGTCGATCCGATCGAGATGCGGGTAGCGCATCAGGGCGACCTTGTCGAAGCCAGGCATCACCTCGCCCATGTCCTTGAAACTGGGTCGAAGCGCGCCCAGGGCCTGCATGTTCGTTTCGGGCCGCATGTATTCGTCGTGGCTGAGGATCGGCAGGCCATTACGATCAGTGATCCCGATCACGGATTTGGCAAAGCGGTTGTCGTCCCAGGCGGCCTTGGCCCGTTTCTGGCTTTCGACAGCGTAGAGATCGACGTCGTCGCGGGAGAATCCGTATTCGGTGGCGATGATGTCAGCGCTGATGCCCTGCGGCACGAAATAGGTGTCCATCGCGACGCTGGGGTCCACGGCGATGGCGGCGCCGTCGCTGCCCATCGGCACCCTGCCCATCATTTCGACCCCGCCGGCGATATAGGCGTCGCCGCCGCCGCCGCGCACCTGCAGCGCGGCCATGTTCACCGCCTCCATACCCGAAGCGCAGAATCGGTTGATTGCGACTCCGGGGATCGACTGGTCCAGCGTTGAGGCCAGCACGGCCGTCCGTGCGAGGCAGCCGCCTTGTTCGCCCACTTGGGTGACGTTGCCCCAGATCACGTCCTCGACGCTGTGACCGTCTGCCAGACCGTTGCGGGCCGCGAGCGCGTCGAGCACCTGCGCCGACAGGCGCACGGCCGTCACCTCGTGCAGGGCGCCGTCGGCCCGACCCTTGCCGCGCGGGCTGCGCACGGCGTCGTAGATATAGGCGTCGGTGTCGTCGGTCGTGTCGCGGGGCATGGCGTTCCCTTTTCGGCTGCGGCGGTCTTGGTGTGGCCGCCCTGGTTCGGCGAGGTCGGTGCAGCGAGGTCGGTGCAGCGAGATCGGTTCGAAGCGGTCGGTGCGGCGGGGTCGGTAAGGCAGATTTCTGGATGACAGATAGGGGCCGCGCGTGGGCGGCGCTACCGTGACGTCCCGTTTCACGCGGCCCCGGGGACGGACCCTTGGCCGGCACGGCGCGCGTGGCGACGGCGGAATGAGTATTTGGAACAAGATTTGGAACAACATTTGGAACAAGATGAGGGGCCAGCGACAACGCTTGGTGAGGCTTGATGCGCCATGAACGGGGGGCGGTACAGGCTGGAGAGCCGATGACCGCACAAGGTGAGGCCTCATCCCGGGCGACGGCCTGCATGTCCGGGCCGCCGGGATGGGGTGCGCGCCGGGCGGCGGTCAGGTGCGGGGCGGGCCGGCCGCGGCTTCGAGCCCCGGATACTTCCAGCCCAGCGTCGCGCCACGGGCGATGAAGGAGATCAACAGCGCCATCCACAAGCCGTGATTCCCGAAGGCCGGCAGCAGCGCCCAGACCGCGCAGCCGTAGACCACCAGCGACAGCGCCATCATGTTGCGCATGTCGCGGGTCCGGGTCGCGCCGATGAAGATGCCATCCAGCATCCAGGCCGCGACGCCCACAACGGGCGTCGCGATCATCCATGGCAGGTAGGCCCGCGCCTCGTCCCGCACCGGCTGCGCCGTCGTCATCAGGTCGATGATGGGACCGCCGGCCAGGGCGAAGGCCAGCGCCATCGCCACCCCGGAGGCCGCGCCCCAGAGGCTCGTCAGGATAGCCGCCCGCCGCAGCCGGTCGCGGCGCGCGGCCCCCAGCGCCTGGCCCACGAAGGTCTCGGCCGCGAAGGCGAAGCCGTCCAGCGCATAGGCCGTCACCTCGAGGAATTGCAGCAGGATGTGGTTGGCCGCCAGCCGCACGTCGCCGAACCGGGCGCCGAGAAAGACGAAGCTGAGGAACATCGCCTGCAGCATCAGCGAGCGCAGCAGGATGTCGGTGTTGACGGCGGCGAAGCGCCGCAGCGCCGCCGCGTCCAACACCCGCGCCCGGTCGCGCCAGGCTGGCGTGACGAAGGCGTCGCGGCAGAACCACAGGCCCAGCGCCAGCCCCGACCATTCCGCAATCGCGCTGGCCGCGGCGACCCCGGCGACGCCCCAGCCCAGCCCGAGGACGAACCAGAGGTCCAGCACGACGTTGACGCCGTTCATCGCCAGCTGGATCGCCAGCACCGCGCGCGTTCGCTCGGCCGCGATCAGCCACCCGGTCACGGCGTAGAGCCCGATCAGCGCCGGCGCCGACCAGACCCGGATGGACATGTATGCGCGGGCCAGACCCTCTACCTCGTCCGACGCGGGCGATACGGCGGAGGCGCCCGCGAACAGCGGCACTTGCAGCACGATGATTGCCACACCGGCGGCGAGGCCAAGGCCCAGCGCCCGGCTGAGGATCGCCGCGACTTCGGCCGCGTCGCCGCGCCCCAGCGCCTGCGAGGCGAAGCCGGTCGTTCCCATCCGCAAGAACCCGAACACCCAGTAGAGCGCTGTGAGCACCACCGCGCCGATCGCCACCGCGCCGATCGGTGCGGCCTGCCCGAGCTGGCCCACCACGGCGGTGTCGACGACGCCGATGATTGGCACGGTGGCGTTCGACAGCACGATGGGCCCTGCCACCGCCAGCACGCGCCGGTGCGTGATCTCGCGGTCTGGCCGGGCGGCGTCAGTCATCGTCCGCCGCCGGCGGCATCAGGAAATGCCCCGTCGCCTGCGCGAACAGCCGCGCGCGGTTGTCCTGCCACGCCTCGACATGGACGCTGGCATAGCGGCGACCGGACCGGTTCACGCGCGCCCGCGCATAGGCGTCGCGCGGCAGCCCCGGCCGCAGGTAATCCACGGTGAAGTCGATGGTCTTCGGCAGTCGCGCAACGCCTACGCGCGGGCGCGCGGCGCGCACCGCATCGCGATCCGGCGCGTCATCTGGCCCTGCGGGGCCGGCGGGGCCGGAGGGGCCGGCGGCGCCGCTTTCCATCCCCTCCCACATCGTTGACCAAGAAAGCTCGATGATCGCGGCCGTCTCGAGGAAGGCGGCCGTGGCGCCGCCGTGGATCGCGGGCAGGGCCGGGTTGCCGATCAGCCGCTCGGCGAAGGGCAGGACCGCGGTCAGCTCGTCGCCGCGCCGGTCGAACGCGATGCCGAGGAACGAGATATAGGGCACGCCCTCGATCAGCGCGGCCAGCGCCCGGTCGCGGCGACGCTTCACCGACTGCACCGGCTCGGGCGGACGCCGGATCACGGCCGACCGCTCATGTCAGCCTGTCGCGCGGCAGATCGAGGCTGAAGGTTCCGGTGGCGGTTGCGACCGGGTTCGCGGCATCGTCGTCGACCGCCGTCGCCCGCACGAAGGCGACTGACCGCGTGACGTGATGGCAGATCGCGGTCGCGCGGATCGCCTGGCCCGGGGTCGCGCCGCGCATGTAGTCGATCCGCAGGCTCAGCGTCGCGGTGGCGATCGGGCCGCTGCTGTGGCTCATGACCGCGGCCCCGCCGCAGGTGTCCATCAGTGCCGACACGGCGCCGCCGTGGATCACGCCGCTGGCCGGGTCGCCTACAAATCGCGCGTCGTAGGGCATTTCGATGACGGCGGACCCGGCGCCGATGTCGAGCAGCGTCATCCCCAGCGCGCGGCTCAGGGGAATCGCCTCGATGAACTGCCGCGCCATGCTGTCGAGATCCGACATGAAACCCCCTGCATCCGGCGGCCGCTGGCCGGGTCGCGCCGGTATCGGCGCTGCCACGGAAGGCGACAAGTCGCAAACGGCTGGCTTCGGGCGGGCTTCGTGCGCGGCGGACAAGAAGCGGCGGCAGAGCCGCTTGCTGGAAACCTGCGGCTGTATGCTGCGTTATCGTCGCAGCGGCAAGGTGCAGGTCGTGTGCGGTTCGCCGCACCGCCTGTCGACGAAGACAGGGAAGGCGGCATCGATGCAGGACGATCGCCTGACATTCAAGGAGATGTGCGCACGTTTCGACGTCACGCCGCGCACGCTGCGCTATTACGAATATATCGAGTTGCTTCAGCCGGAGAAGGACGGGCGCAGCCGTCACTATGGCCCGCGCGAAGTCGCGCGCCTGACGCTGATCCTGCGCGGTCGCCGGTGGGGATTCTCGCTGGAGGAAATTCGCCGGTGGCTGCTGCTCTACGATCGTCAAGGGACCGAGGCGCAGATGGCACAGTGGCGCGTGATGGCCGACGAGCGGCTCACGGCACTCGAGGCGGAACGCGCGCAGCTCGATCTCACCATGGATGAGCTGCGCGCCGCTCGCGACAGCACAACACGCTAGTCGCAGATGGCGCGACGGCTCGCAGGAGATGGCGCAGGTGCTCTCTCAACCGTCGGTGGAAACCAGCGCAGTACGTGCCGCAGCGTGCCCGCCACGTGCCGTGGGACTTAATTCAGGTCATAGTTACGTCACGTCCCCGAGCCCTAGCGGCAACCGTCCCTTGTAGGGGGCCCCCCCGCGCCGCATCTGCCCGCCAACAATGGTGTTACGATTGGGAAAGTCCGGCATGAGCGAACCTTACATGACCATCCGCCAGATGTGCGAAGCCTACGACGTCACGGCGCGCACCCTGCGGTTTTACGAGGCGAAGGAATTGCTGCACCCGGTGCGGCAGGGCCAGAAGCGGTTGTTCACCAAGGCCGACCGCGCGCGCCTGACGCTGATCCTGCGCGGCAAGCGCTTTGGCTTCAGTCTCGAAGAGATCCGCCAGGTGCTCGACCTTTACGACGGGAAAGAGGGTCAGGCGGCGCAGTTGACGCGGACCTCCGAACTGGGCCAGCAACGGCTCGTGGGGCTGCGGGAGGAGCGGGAGCGGGTCGAGTCGGCGATCGCCGAATTACAGGATCTGGTAAGCTGGGCGCAGTCCGAGCTTCGCCGTCAATCCCGCACCAAGGCCGCCTGACGACCGGCGCGACCGCCCACGCCGGCAGCGTCCATCGGGTCGCTTGGCGCCGCGCCAGCGCGGCGC
>PPFU01005795.1_pt1 | contig 10521 bp, 9 predicted proteins | sample 1535991 | NCBI WGS metagenome assembly PPFU01 (sample SAMN04901290, study PRJNA319586) | Hypolithon metagenome, whole genome shotgun sequencing project. | isolation source: Antarctic Hypolithon | place: Antarctica: Miers Valley | collected 2014 | reverse complement strand
CGACAACCACAAATTAACCGGGTCGGCCGTGCGCCACTCCCTCACTTGGGAGAAGAACCTTTTTTTTGCGCGCGCGTTGAAGGCGGGGTCATGTGTCCCCGGTGTGGATGCCAACGTCACGCGAGATCGTTAAGCTTGCGTTATTCCACTCCCGTTGGACGTTCCCATGCTGCGAGTCCCGTGCCTGCTGTTGCTGATCCTCCTGGTCACGGCCTGTGGCCGCGACCAGGCGCCTGCACCTTCATCGGCGCCACTGGCCGGCGCAGACCAGGGGGCCGCGGCCACGCCCGGGGGCGCAACGACTGATCTGTCGGACGTCATCGAGAACGACCGCCGTTACCTTGTCGGCATCAGCTATCCGCGGGGGATCGATGCGCACCCGGGTCTGGCCGCTGCCCTGAAGCGCTATGCCGATGGCACTCGCGCCGACTTGATGCAGGCAGTCGAGGAGCTGGGTGACACGCCGCCGACGTCTCCTTATGACCTGTCGCTGGCCTTCACCACGCTGACGGACAGCCCGCGCGTGGTGGCAGTCGCTGCCGACGGCAGCAGCTATACCGGCGGCGCGCACGGCAATCCGCTCGTCGCGCGCTTTGTCTGGCTGCCGGAGCGCGCATCGATGCTGCGCGCGGAGGCACTGGTCGGGGAGGCTGCAGGCTGGCGCGCAGTATCGGCATTCGTCCGTGAGCAGCTGCATGCGGCGCTGTCGCAGCGCATCGATGCCGACGAGCTGGAGCCGACCGAACGCGCGCAGCTGATGCGCTCGGCCGGGCGGCTGATCGACGAGGGGTCGGAGCCCGAGGCCGCCAATTTCTCCGAGTTCGAACCGATGGTTGCCCGCGACGGGCGATTGAGCGGCCTGCGGTTCGTCTTCCCCCCATATCAGGTGGGTCCTTACTCGGACGGCTTGCACACTGTCGAGGTGCCGGCGTCGGTGTTGTTGCCGCATGTCGCGCCGGCCTATCGCGACCTGTTTGTCGCCGGACCCGGGCCCGGCGCCTGAAGGTCATCGCCGCGCATCTGGCGGAAGCACTGCCGCGGCCAGCGCGCCGCCGACCTCCGCGTCTACCCGCAGCGTGGCGAGGTCGTCGGCCCGGGTGTGGCCGCGATTGACAATGGCCAGGGGCAGCCCCGCTTCGCGCGCCATCCGTGCGAAGCGGAACCCGGAGTACACCATCAACGACGAGCCGGCGACCAGCATCGCGGTGGCGGCCAGCAGCGCGTCGCGGGCGTGTTCATAGCGCCGGCGGGGCACGTTCTCACCGAAGAACACGACGTCCGGTTTCAGTGACCCGCCGCACTGGTCGCAGAACGGCGGCACGAACGCCGCGGCTGCGGCGTCGTCGACGTCGGCATCCCCGTCCGGTGCCTGCTTGGCCAGCGGCGGTCCCCAGGCGGCGTTGGCGTCTGCCATCCGGGACTGCAGCGATGCGCGCGGAAGCGCCGCCGCGCACGCCAGGCAGACCACGCGGTCCAGTCGCCCGTGCAGGTCGATCACCTCGTGGCCGCCGGCGCGCTGGTGCAGGCCGTCGACATTCTGGGTCACCAGCGTGGGCGCCCGACCGGATGCCTGCAGCGCAGCAAGTGCAACGTGCGCGGGGCCAGGCCGCGCCCCGTCGAAGCGTGGCCAACCGGTGAAGCTTCGCGCCCAATAGCGTTGGTATGTCGCCCGCTCGCTGGTGAACGCCTGGTAGGTCACTGGCGGCGGACGTTTCCACGCGCCGTCGGGGCCACGGTAATCCGGGATACCCGAGCCTGTGCTGCAGCCGGCTCCTGTCAGGATGAAGATCCGTGCATGCGCCTCGAGCCAGTCGCGCAGGTGATGTGGGGGAAGCCTGGGGTCGCCGTCCATGGCGCATGGTAGCGACCGGTCCCATCCCCCGCATGCAACGCAGTGGCGCTGTCATCGCCATGTCGACCGCATGGGCGACCATGTCGGCGACGGCAAGGTCTCGGGGTCGCCAGCGCGCCCGCAGGCTCGGAGCTACTGGACGGCTTCAGGGTCGGCAGACATGGCCAACCTGCAGCGGCCTGCATCGACCAGATCGGGAGGGAGAATGAAGGACATCAACAGGTCGCGCCACGCAGCGGGTAACCTCGCAGCGGTACTCCCGGCGCTGCTGTCACTGTCGGCGTGCGTGCACCTGGCACCCATGACCGGGCCGGCTGCGGCGGACGGATCGGTCGCGCTCCCTCGTCCGATCGTGATCGCGCACCGGGGTGCCAGCGGCTATCGACCGGAGCACACGCTGGCGGCCTATGCGCTCGCGATCGACCAGGGCGCGGATTTCATCGAGCCCGACCTCGTCGCCACTGGCGACGGCGTGCTGGTGGCGCGCCACGAGAACGACATCTCGGGCACCACCGACATTGCCGACCATCCCGGGTTCGCCGGGCGGCGCACCACCAAGCGCATCGACGGCGTCGAGGTCACCGGGTGGTTCACGGAGGACTTCACGCTGGCCGAGCTGCGTACCCTGCGAGCGCGCGAACGGATCCCGGCGCTGCGTCCCGGCAACGCGCTCTTCAATGGAGATGAAGGCATTCCGACGCTGGTCGAGATCATCGCGCTGGTGCGCGCCGCGGAGGCAAAGGGACGGTCCGTGGGCCTGTACATGGAGACAAAGCACCCGACGTTCTTCGCGGTCGAGGGCAGGCGCCTCGATGGCACGGCGATCGGCATCGACCTCGGCCGTCGCCTGGTGGATACGCTGCACGGCGAGGGGTTCACCGACCCGGAACGGGTGTTCGTCCAGAGCTTCGAGGTCGCCAATCTGGTGAAGCTGCAGCGCACCACGATGCCGGAAGCCGGCGTCGCCTTCCCGCTGGTGCAGCTGATGGGCGGGCTGGGTGACGGTGCCCCCTACGACCTCGTCCGCGCACAAGCCGACGGCGACGATCTTGAAGCGCGCTATCCGGGCCTGCGGGCGGCATTGGGTCCCGCACACCGCGGGGCGGTGACCTATGGCGACCTTGCCCGGCCGTTGGGTCTGGCGTGGATCCGGGCCACCTACGCGCGCGGCGTCGGCCCGGCGAAATCGCAGCTGCTGCCACGCATCGTTGGCGACGTGGACGCCGTCGACGGCGTCCGTGCACGGCTGACCGGCGACGTCCATCCCCTGCTTGCCGACGCGCGCGCCGCCGGGCTGCTGGTCCACCCGTACACGTTGCGGGCCGAGGCGCCGTTCCTCGCGCGCACGCCTGACGGCGACGTGGAACAGGTGGTTGACGAGGCGCTTCGACTGTTCCGCCTGGGAGTCGATGGAATCTTCATCGACCAGCCGGACCTGGGCGTCGCAGCGCGCGATCGCCATGTCGGGGGCGACGGCCGTTGAAACGTGGTCGGTAGCTGCGCCGCGCATCATGGCGATGACGTAGCCATGAAAAAGGCCGCCCGGATTGCGCCAGGCGGCCGATGCTCATCCACACCGTCGCGGCGCGATCAGTTGACCGGAGGAACCGGATCGACGGCCCGCGGCGGCGCGCCGTCGCTCACGTCCGCCACCAGACCGCGCTTCTCCAGAAGCGGCTGGATGTCGGGTTCCAGGCCGCTGAAGTCGCGGAACAGCTGCAGCGCATCCTTGCTGCCGCCCTGCGACAGAAGCGTTGCGCGGAAGCGGTCGCCATTGGCACGGGTCAGGCCACCGTTTTCCTTGATCCATTCGACGGTGTTGGCGTCGAGCACCTCGGACCAGATGTAGGCGTAATAGCCCGCCGAATACCCGCCCATGATGTGGCTGAAGTACGGCGTGCGGTAACGCGGTGGCACCGGCGCGTAGTCGACGCCAACCGCCTTCAGCGCCGCGGCCTCGAAGTCCATGACACCCGTCGCGTTGGGGATCTGCTCCGCGGTGGCCTGGTGCCAGCGCTGGTCGAGCAGCGCCGAACCCAGGTACTCCGTGGTCGCAAACCCCTGGTTGAACTTGGCGGTGGCGACCACCTTGTCGAGCAGCGCCTGCGGCATCGGCTCGCCGGTCTCGTGGTGCTTGGCGTAGTTGGCGAGAATCGAGGGCCAGTCCGCCCACATCTCGTTGACCTGCGACGGGAACTCGACGAAGTCACGCGGCACGCTGGTGCCGCTGAAATACGGGTACTGGACGTCGGAGAAGATGCCGTGCAGCGCGTGGCCGAACTCGTGGAACGTGGTGGTCACCTCGTCCCAGGTCATCAGCGTCGGCTGGTCGCCCGACGGCTTGGGAATGTTGAGGTGGTTGGCGACGACCGGCTTGGTGCCCTCGAGGCCGGACTGCGAGACATACGAGTTCATCCACGCCCCGCCGCGCTTGGAGGCGCGTGCGTAGGGGTCGAAGATGAAGATCGCAAGCTGGCTGCCGTCGGCGTCCATGACGTCGTAGACCCAGGTGTCGGGGTGGTACTTCGGCAGGTCGGAGCGCTCCCTGAAGTTGATGCCGTAGAGCTCGGTGGCGGCGAAGAAGACCCCGTCCTCGAGCACGCTGCGCATCTCGAGGTACGGCTTCAGCTGCGACTCGTCGAAGTCGTACTCGTCCTGGCGGACCTTCTCGGTGTAGTACGCCCAGTCCCACGGCGCGAGCTGGAACGTCGGCTCGCCCTTGGCCTGCTGCTCGCGGTCGATCATCGCCTGCAGCGCGGCACCCTCCTTGCGCGCGTTGCCGACCGCCGCCGGCGCCAGCTGCGCGAGCATCGCATTGACCGCTTCCGGCGTCTTCGCGGTTTCGTCGGCCAGCACGTAGGCGGCGTGCGTCGGATAGCCGAGCATCGTGGCGCGCTCCGCGCGCAGCTTCGCCACCTTGGAGACGATGGCGGTGTTGTCCCACTGGTTGCCGCGGCTGCCACGGGCGACCGAGGCCTTGTGCAGGCGCTCGCGCAGCGCGCGGTCGGTCAGCTGCGACATCGGCGGCTGCCCGGTCGTGTTGAGCAGGGTGATCACGTACTTGCCTTCCATGCCGCGGGCCTTGGCGGCCTCCGCCGCGGCAGCGACCTGCTGCTCGGTCAGGCCGTCGAGCTCGGCGGCGTCGTCGACGACGATCGCGGAGTCGTTGACCTCGGCCAGGACGTTCTGGCTGAACTGCGTGCCCAGCCCGGCCGACTCGCTGTTGATCGCCTTCAGGCGCTCCTTCTGCTGCTCCGACAGGTTGGCGCCGGAGCGCACGAAGCTGGTGTGGTAGCGCTCCACCAGGCGCACGGCTTCGGCGTCGAGGCCCAGGTCGGCGCGGCCGTCGTACAGTGCCTTGATCCGCGCGAACAGCTCCGGGTTCAGCGTGATCGCGTCGCGGTGCGCGGCGAACTTCGCGGAGTAGTCGGCCTGCAGCTTGCGGCGGGCGTCGTTGGTGTCGGTGCCGACGAGGTTGAAGAACACGCTGGTCGCGCGGCCGAGGGTCTCGCCCGCCTTCTCCATCGGGATGATGGTGTTGTCGAACGTGGCGGGCTCCGGGTTGTCGGCGATCGCGGCGACCTCGCGCAGGTTCTCGGCCATGCCGGCGTCGAAGGCCGGGGCGAAGTGCTCATCGCGGATGCGGTCGAAATGCGGGTAGCGCAGCGGCAGCGTGCTCTCGCTGAAGAACGGGTTGCCCTGGCGGGACGCGGCGTCTGCGGGCACGGTGGCCTCCGTGGTCGGGGCGGCGGTGGACTGGGCGTGCGCGGGCGCGCCGGCGACGATGATCGCCGCGAGGGCGAGGGACAGCGGGTGCTTCATCAGGTCGTTCCTCAAAGAGCGGAACCCCGAAGGGTAGCCGACGGCCCCGTCGGGGGCCCATGACGAAAGGCACGTGGACGCGGCCCGGCCCGGCCCCTTCGCGCCGCGTGCCGCGCGTACAGTGGCATCCTCGGCGCCGCGCGCCCCCTCCGGAGCCAGCCCATGCCCACCGCCTTCGACTTCAGCGCGGTCGACATCGACGGCCGCGAGGTGCCGCTGTCGAACTACGCCGGCCACGTGCTGCTGGTGGTCAACGTGGCGTCGCGCTGCGGCTTCACCCCGCAGTACACCGGGCTGCAGGCGCTGTGGCGGGAGCATCGCGACCGGGGGCTGGTGGTGCTCGGATTCCCGTGTGACCAGTTCGGCCACCAGGAGCCGGGCGACGAAGCCGAGATCGCGGCGTTCTGCTCGCTTGACTACGGCGTCGACTTCCCGATGTTCTCGAAGGTCGACGTCAATGGCGCTGGCACCCATCCGCTGTGGGCGTGGCTGAAGGCCGAGAAGGGTGGCCTGCTCGGGTTCGACGCGATCAAGTGGAACTTCACCAAGTTCCTGGTGGGTCGCGACGGGCGGGTCAACGCGCGCTACGCACCCACCCAGTCTCCCGACGCGATCGCGCCAGACATCGCGTCGGCGCTGGGCTGAGCGCGCCCGCGCGGCGCGCAGGCCGCGTAGCGAGCGCTCACGGCGAGGCGGTCGGCGCCCTCGGCTGGCGGCCGGCCTTCGCATCCGCGGCGAGCAGCACCTCGGCCGTCGCGGCGGACCACACGTCCCAGTCGTGGCCACCGGGCCGCACCAGCAGCTGGTCCGGCGGCAGCACCGGTGCCAGCAGCGGGATCGCGCCGCGCAGGCGGTCGCGGTCGCCGTAGGCGACCCACACGCCCGCCGCGCGCTCCGGCTCGCGCGTCCAGCTGCGCACCTGGCGCCAGAGGTCACGCTGCACGGTGCTGCGGGACGCCATGGCGGGTCGAGGACCGGGCTCCCAGGCCGCGACGCCGCCGGCCGCGGTGATCTCGTCGAGGATCGGCCGGTCGCCCAGGTACGGCGCCAGCAGCACCAGGCCGTCGGCCTCGCCGGGATAGCGCAGGTCGTACAGCACCGCGCCCATGCCGCCCATGGACGCACCCGCGAGCCAGATCGCGTCGTAGCCGCGCGCGCGCATCGGCGCGACGATCTCGTCGCGCAGCCGTTCCGGCGCGCGGCCCTCGAGGTAGAAACCGATCGCCAGTCCCGCCAGCACCACGTCGGCGTCTGGCCACGCGCCCTGGATGGCCGCGACCATGCCGCTGTCGCGCAGCGCGTCGACGTCGTCGGCGCGTCCCGGCAGCACGACCACCAGCCGCTTCGCATCGCCGCCTGCGGCCGGGTGCAGCGTGTACGGGATCGGGCGCGACGGATCACCGCGGGGCAGGCACGCCGGCAGCAGTGCGAGGCAGGCGATCAGGAGCAGCAGCGGGCGGGTCGTGCGCATGGAAACTCCACAGGCGGCGTCGGAAGGTCGGCGCGGGCGGGGCCGCGCGACGGGTCAGCGGACGATGGTGATCGGGATGCTGCTCTGTGCGACGACCTTGGCCGACACCGAGCCCAGGAACATGCCCTTGACCGCGCCACGGCCGTGGGAGCCCATCACCACCAGGTCGCAACGTCCCTTGCGCGCAGCAGCGAGCAGGGTATCCGCCACGTCGCCCACCAGCGCCTGCTCGTCGACGTCGAGCTTCGCGCGCGCCAGCACCTTGCGCGCGGGTGCGAGCATGCGCTCCGCGTTCTCGGCGTGGTAGCGCGCAACCGCGGCCGCGCCCAGCTTGCGCGAGGCGCCGGGAAACAGCGGCGTGTCGACCGAGGCCAGCACGATCGTGGGCGGTGTCGCCAGCTTCTTGGCCAGCCGGACGACGAACGTGGCGGCCCTGGTGCTGACGGCGCTGCCGTCGACGGCGATCATGAGTTTCATCACGGTGCTCCGGTGGGCACCCCAGTATGCGCGCCTACTTCTCGACGAAGGCGCGCTCGAAGACGTAGTCGCCAGGCACGCCGATCCGCGGCGATGCACTGAATCCGCGCCCATCCAGCAGCGCGCGGAAATCCTCGAGCATCGCCGGGCTGCCGCACAGCATGGCGCGGTCGCACGTGGCGTCCAGCGGCGGCAAGGCGAGGTCGCGCATCATTTGCCCGCTGGCGACCAAATCGGTGAGCCGGCCGCGATGGCGGCTGCCGCCGAAGGCATGGTCCTCGCGCGTCACCGCCGGGTAGTACAGCAGCCGGTCGCGCAGCAGCTCGCCGAGCAACGCGTGCCGCGGCAGCTCCACGGTGACGTGCTCGCGGTAGGCGAGGTCGCGCGCCATGCGCACGCCATGGCACAGCACCACGCGCTCGAAGCGCTCGTAGGTGGCCGGGTCGCGGACGATCGACAGCCACGGCGCGAACCCGGTGCCGGTGCCCAGCAGGTACAGGTTGCGGCCCGGGTGCAGGTCGTGGACCAGCAGCGTGCCGGTGGGTTTGCGCCCGACCAGCACCTCGTCGCCGGGGCGGATGTCCTTGAGCCGCGAAGTCAACGCGCCATCGGGCACCTTGATGCTGAAGAATTCCAGCTGCTCTTCCCAGCTGGCGCTGGCGATCGAATACGCGCGCAGCAGCGGGCGCGTACCACCCGCCGCATGCGGGAGCTGCAGTCCGATCATGACGAACTGCCCGCTGTCGAAGCGGAAGCCGTCGCTGCGGGTGGTGGTGAAGCTGAAGTACTCGTCGGTCCAGTGGCGGACGTCGAGCACGGTCTGCGGGCCGAAGGGCGAGGACATCGGGATCATGGGAAGAACGGGCCGGGCATTCTAGGCGGCGCCCACGTAAAGCCCAAACCGACGGTGCGGCCCGCCGTGGCAGCCGCGATCCCGGAGGTCAGCTCAGCGTGCCCCGCGCTCCTCGTGCGGCTTCGGCTTGTGGTCGCCGAACAGCGCGCTCGCGACGAGGCCCAGGCCCAGCACGCTCGCGATGACGAACAGCACCAGCGCGATCGCCGGGTAGCCCAACAGCCTGACGTCGGTATCCACGCTCATCATCATCGCGGCGCCGACGATCAGTGCCGCGGTCACCAGCCCGGCGCTGATGCGGTTGGCGATCTTGTGCATGCTCTCGAGCAGGTGCGACTCCTCCAGCCCCGTCACCTTGACCTGCATGCGGTTGTCGGCCAGCAGTGACAGCAGGTCGCCGATCTTGCGCGGCGACTCGCGCAGTAGCGACTGCACCTCCATCAGCTCGCTGGCGAGGTTGGCGGCCGAGAACGACTTGCGCAGCCGCGCGCGCATGATGTTTTCGAGGTGGTCCTCGATCACCTGCTTGACGTCCAGGCCAGGGTCGAGCGCGCGCGCGACGCGCTCGAGGTTCAGCAGGGTCTTGCCGAGCAGGCTCAGCTCCGGCGGGGTGCGCAGGCCGCACGCCGTGGCCAGCCGCACCAGCTCCAGCACCAGGCGGCCCTCCGACAGCGACTCCGATGGCGCCGCGCGCGCGCCGCGTCGCGCGGCATAGCGCGCGACCAGCTGCGCCACTTCACGCACGTAGCGGGTCTCGTCGAAGTCCTCCAGCCGCGTGCCCATCGCGATCGATTCGCTTGCCGCCTCCTCGCCGCGGCCGTCGACCGCCGCAAACAGCAGCTTGAGCATCCGTTCGCGCTGCCCGGGCGGGACGTGCACCACCATGCCCAGGTCCAGCAGGGCCAGGCGCGTGTCGGCGGTCACCAGCAGGTTGCCGGGATGCGGATCGGCGTGGAGCTCGCCGTGTACGAACATCTGGTCCAGATAGGCGCGCATCAGGGTCGCCGCAAGCCCGCCAAGGTCGGACTCGGTGCGCCGGATCCCGGTGATGTCGGTGGCCTTGGTGCCGTCGACCAGCTCCATCGTCAGCACGCGCTGCGCGGTGAAGTCCCAGATCGGCTTCGGGACGAAGAGCTCGGGATAGGACTCGAAGTACCGTTCGAAGCGCGACAGGTTCTCGGCCTCGACCCGATAGTCGAGCTCGGCCAGCAGCGTCTTGCGGAATTCGTTCACCCAGTCGGCGAACTGCATGCGCCGACCGATGTCGGTGGCGCCGTCGACCCGGCGCGCAAGGTTCGCCAGGATGTCGAGGTCGGCGCGGATCTGCTCCTGGATGTCCGGCCGCTGGACCTTGACCGCGACCGCCCGCCCGTCGCGCATCGTGGCGCGATGCACCTGCGCCAGCGATGCGCTGCCGATCGGGGTGTCGTCGAACGCAGAAAACGCGGTCGAGATCTTGACTCCCAGCTCATCCTCCACCACCGCGCGGATGGCGTCCGCCGGCACCGGGGCGACGTCGTCCTGCATGCGCTCGAGCGCGGCGAGGTACTCGGGCGGCACCATGTCGGGGCGGGTCGACAGCGACTGGCCGATCTTGACGAAGGTCGGCCCCAGCGCCTCGAGGTCGGTGACGAACTCCTCCGGGCGCCCGTCGACGGTGGGCGCATCGATATCGGCCGGCGCAGTGTCGAGCGTGATGCCGCTGAACACGCCGGCACCGCGGTACTTCAGCAGGAAGGCGAGGATCTGGGCGCTACGGCCGAGGGCGGACTGCGGTTCGCTCATGATGGACTCCGGACGGGGCGTGCACGGTACCGGCCGGCGCGTCAACGGCATTTCATCGGGCCGCGGCCCGTCGCGCGACGGATGGATGTGCAACCAACGCTGCCAGTGCATGCGACGGTCGATGCCGAGGGGGCGCCCGCGTTGGCAAAGAGCCAGAGCTAGGGAAGGTCTGAACAAGTTCCTCGAAATGCGATGAAATTGGGGCTGGCGAACAAGGCGACATTGCATGGACCAGATGAGCTTCGGCGATGCGGAATACGC
>PPFU01005968.1_pt1 | contig 10525 bp, 10 predicted proteins | sample 1535991 | NCBI WGS metagenome assembly PPFU01 (sample SAMN04901290, study PRJNA319586) | Hypolithon metagenome, whole genome shotgun sequencing project. | isolation source: Antarctic Hypolithon | place: Antarctica: Miers Valley | collected 2014 | reverse complement strand
TCGTCCCATCACACTTGAGCGGAATGAACGCATCGAGCACCATTTGCCGCTGGTGACCCTCGTGCTGGCCAAGGTTCGGCGCAATCTGCCAGCGCACCTTGACGCCGACGATCTCCATAGTGCGGGGGTCACGGGGCTGATCGCTGCGGCGGAGCGCTTCGATCCGACCCGGACCGGTACATTTGAGGGATATGCCTGCATTCGAATCCGTGGAGCCATCCTCGACGAACTCCGCCGCACCGATCCGACATCACGGCGGTCGCGCAGCAGGAATCGAGAGATTCAATCGGCCATTTGCGAAGCCGAACAGGATCTCGGACGTGTTCCCACCGACCTCGAATTAAGCGAGAGGCTTGGCATCGCTGTGAGTGAACTTGATACATGGCGCAAAGCGGCCGCGCCAGTACGCTTGATCTCGCTTGATGCCGAAGCGCACCAGGACGGGTTCAACGGCGGCTCCTCGTTGCACGGAGCGATGAGAGACGAAAGTCAGGAGTGTGTCCGCGCCGCGATGGAGAAAAAAGAACTGGTGCAAATCCTGACGGAGCGCATGGCCGAACTGCCGACCCTTCAAAAGCGCATTCTCGCCTTGTATTATTTTGAAGGCGTACAGTTCTCGGAAATCGCTGTGGTCTTCGGAATCAGTGCATCGCGCATTTGCCAGCTTCACAAGGAAGCGGTCCTGAAACTCGGGTCTTGTATGCGGTCAGCGCGCCAGAGCTAAAGGAATCGGACTTAGCCGGGTCTCGGCACACGTCTGCTGACGGCACCTATCTGATTTTATATAATTGCCGGAAAATGCAACCTCTCCGGTTTCCTCGGCGGCTCCACAATTTTTTTCGCTTCCGCTCCGGCACCCGGCTCGGGTGGTCGCATGGTTGAGCTGCGTTTGGATTTCGCTAAAATTCGAGAGGGCAATTATTCTTCGCCAAATAGACGTGGTCGTTGAGGACAGCGCACTCCGCCTGTACCGCTCACGCACCGGCCGACAGAAATGTTCTTTGGCGAATCAGAGCGCCTGCGTTATCGCATGGACGCGGCAGACAGATCGCTCGCTTCGCTCTGAACTGCTTCCGCAATTTCCTTTTCTCGCCGGTCGTCACGACTTAGTTCCCATCCTTTTTCCTGCACCAGCCGCGCGATCGCATCGTATTCGGTTTCGCCGCAAACCGGCTCATCGTCACCTTGATAGGCGAACCAGCAGCACCCTGTCCCACCGTCCATCAACTCCGTGCGCACGTCGTTTTCCGTCAGCCAGCGGACGCGGGCATCAGGACGATTCAACGGGAACGTCCTCGCCATGAAGTCATAGAGGCGATTCCTCGCAGGAAATCGAAACGGGCGATCCGTTCTGTCCTGCGCTTCAAGGTCTGATTCGCGCCGCGATTGCTCCGAACCAAGTGGCGTCGTTCGCGAAGCCTTGTGGTGAATGGGAGTCCGCATGCGAGGATTGACCGAGGCGGTGAATGGCTGTTCCGAGAACACCCCACCATCGTCCCGCATCCCGGGTGCTCGCGGGGCAGTTGTTGTGACAGGCCGGATCCAAAGAACCGGCGGAGGGATAGGTTGCGCCGCGTTGCTTTCGGGCGACTCGACTCACACGGAGCCGCGGTGGACGCGGAGCAGATCTCGAATGGCGTGCTCGGGCGAGACCCGACCAATCGGGGCCGGATCGACCTCTTCGGAATGCTCTCCGTCCGGGCCAAACGGAAGTTGAGTGCTGACGGTCGGCAGACGGGTCCCTTGACACAAAGTATGTGTGGATCAATGGGTGAGCTATGCCCTCCAATCTTCAGATCAACGACCGGCTGCTTGCGAAAGCGAAGCGCATTGGAGGGTTTCGCACCAAGAAAGACACGGTAAACCAAGCTCTCAGCGAGTTTGTCCGCAGGGGTGAGCAACGCGAAATAGTAGACCTGTTTGGCACCGTGGATTTTGCCGCTGATTTCGACCACAAGCGGCTCCGCGCGAAACGATGAGAGTCTTAGTCGATACCCCAATTTGGTCGGCAGCACTCCGGCGATCCCAGAGCCGGTCGACTAAGTATATGTAGGAGCTGACGAAGTTAGGCTCTCAAGGAGTGGTGGAGTTGATTGGACCGCTTCGTCAGGAATTACTGGCGAGCATTCGCGATCAAGCGCAGTTTGAGCGTGTGCGTGATCGCTCGCGGAGGTTTGTCGATCTTCCGATTGTGGCTGAGGACTACGAAGAAGCGGCGACGTACTACAATCGATGCAGGGCTAAAGGGATCCAGGGTTCGGCGACTGATTTTATCATTTGTGCGATAGCCGCTCGCCATGAGCTTGGGATCTTTACCGATGATCACGACTTTGAGAATTATCGTAAGATACTTCCCATCCGGCTTTATTCCGTGGCGTGAACGGCCGAGCCAGTCGGTCTTCCTTAAGTGAAATGTCGTGTTACTGTGCTGCGCAGCGTTCTTGCGATGGAAATCTTCGGGGTCAGGTTCCGCAGAACGTTCGATAGTCCGCGCCGGTGGCGGCGTCGGCAAGCCGGTACTCGGGGGCGTGGCGCGTATGATCATACGGCGCAGCCAGTATTTCCAGGAGGCGTTCCATTACGCGTAGGTTGCCTTGGTTGGCCGCGTCGAGCGCCGCTTCCACCTGGTGATTGCGCGGGATGAAAGCCGGATTGTTCGCGCGCCGCAGAGCTTCCGACTCCGCCAGAGCCTGCGGCTGCCGGCTCAGGCGCGCCCGCCAGTCTGTATGCCATTGGAGAAACTCCGGGTCGTCGCGGACGGTGGGATCCGTCCGCATGTCCAGGGCTAACGCGGCGAACGTGTTCGTGAAGTCGGCCTTGGTTTTGAGCATCCACGCGAGCAGCGTTTCGATGAGACCCTCGTCCTGCGGTTCGTCTGTGAACAAACCGAGTTTCCGCCGCATGCCCGCGAGCCAATGGTGTTGAAAGCAAGCCGTGAATCCGGCGATCGCTTCATTAGCCAACGCGAGAGCGGGCTGTTCCTCGACGTGCAGCACGGGCAACAAGGCCTCCGCGAGGCGGGCCAGATTCCACTGCGCGATCCGCGCCTGATTACCATAGGCATAGCGGCCGTGGGCGTCGATGGAACTGAATACAGTGGCCGGATCATACGCATCCATGAAAGCGCACGGACCGTAGTCGATCGTCTCGCCGGAAAGCGCCATGTTGTCGGTATTCATGACGCCATGAACAAAGCCGATTCGCAGCCACTGCGCCACGAGCGAGGCTTGCCGTTCAATCACCGCACCGAGCAGCGCCTGCGGCAGGTTCCCGGCTTCCGCGAGCTCCGGAAAATGACGTTGTATCGTGTAGGCCGCGAGCGCGCGCAGCGCGGCCTCGTCACCGCGGGCTGCAGCCCACTCGAAGGTACCAACGCGAATGTGGCTGGCCGCGACTCGCGTGAGCACCGCTCCGGGTAGTGAACTCTGGCGCCACACGTCCTCGCCCGTGGCGGCGACCGCCAGGCTGCGGGTCGTGGGCACCCCGAGCGCATGCATGGCCTCGCTAATGATATATTCGCGCAGCATCGGACCCAGCGCTGCCCGGCCATCGCCGCGTCGGGAAAACGGCGTCGGGCCCGATCCCTTGAGTTGGATGTCGAAACGCTCGCCGCGAGGCGTGATCTGCTCGCCGAGCAGGATCGCCCGTCCATCGCCCAACGTGGTGAAGTGTCCGTATTGATGCCCTGCATACGCCTGCGCGAGTGGAACCGAACCGGGCGGCAGGCGGTTGCCCGCGAAGATTGCCGCTGTTTCCTCGTCGTCCGCCAGTGTGTTGCTCGACAAACCCAGCGACTCCGCCAGCGGCCGATTCAACACGACGAGCCGCGGCGCGCGCACGGGCGTCGGCGCGACGGCGACATGAAACAAGGCCGGCAACTGCGCATAGGAGTGTTCCAAACGCCAGCCGGCGGGATCTGAGGACGGATCAGCGGGACGGATCGGAGCAGGAAGATCGGACATGGACACAGGGCATTACCCTTCGCCGAAAAGCCGTCCGAGTCTAGGCGGGGATGGAGTTTGTTCGTTCTCGCATCCGAACCGGACCGCCGCCCGATCCATTTACAGAAGCTACCGAGAGAGCGGACGGTTCTGGAAAGGCGGGTTCGTTGTTCTCATTTCTGGGTGCGGTTCAACTCCGGTGGCTCGAAACCGTGGGCCAGAGCGGGTGATCATTTCTTCTTCGGCGTGGCTTTGGGCGGTTGCGGCGGTGAGGGCGGTAACGTTGGAATCCTGGTGCGGCCGTTGATCTCGTCCCACGTGAAGGTGCGCTCGTGGATCTTGCCGCCGCCGCCCCGGTAGACTTCGAGCGTTATTTTCGGCACGACGCCGGTTGTATCGACGTCGAACACCGAACACATCGTGCCTTCCACCAGGTTGAGAAACATATCGGGTTTGTTGATACCGTTGGTGGTGGGAGCGCCGAGCGGCCCCGAGGTGACCTCGATGAAGCGTCCATTAATTTGGTACGCGCCGGTGAAATGTCGGTCCCCCGAGAGAAAAATCACGCCCGGCACATCGTGCTCGCTCAAAAATCCGAAGATTTCATCGCGCTCGCGCGGAAAGCTGGTCCACGAGTCGCGGTGCCCGTTCTTCTCCCATTCGCTGCCGCTGGCGATGAACTTCACTTTGGCTTTCGACGCGAGCAGCTCGCGTTTCAGCCAGGCCAGTTGGGCCAACCCGAGCATTGTTTTGGTGCCATCGTCAGGGGCAATGTTCGGGGAGCGGTGATACCGATTATCGAGCATGAAGAAATCGATCTCTCCGCGGGATAACTTAAAATAGACCCCGGGATCATCGGGCTGGCCGTAACTGGGATTGGCCCAGAACTGCTGGAAGGTTTGCAGCGAAACTTCCTTTCCCGTCGCGGTTCGATCCGAGTCATTTGGACCGTAGTCGTGGTCATCCCAGATCGCATACGTGGGAACCCGACGCGTGATCTCGGCGTAACCGAGGGCGCTGCGATGGTCGTAGTAGGCGCGGCGTTGGACCTCGGGCACGGTTGAGTCGGCATAGTGGTTGTCGCCCAACATCAATAACAGATCGAAACGCGTGCGCGCCGACATCTCCGCCCAGATCGCCGCGGTTTGAAAGCCGCTGCGACCGACACACGAGGAAAACGCGATCCGGGTTCGTCCGGCCTCGCCGATGGCGGGCGCGGTTGTAAAAGAAGGATGGGGCCGCACCATCACCGGCTGTCCGTCAAGGAGGACCGTATAGTAATAAGTGGTCGCGGGCTGCAGCCCGGTGATGAGGACATGGCCCATGAAGTCACTCTCCCGACCGAGCGCGGGTCCAGCGACGACGCGCGCGTTAATCAGATCGGCATCGAGGCCGATCCGGACGGCGAGTCGGGAGGCCTGCGAGGCCTTCGCCCAGATGCGGGTGTCGTTTGGGCCGGTGTGTCCGATCATCGGCCCCAGCGCGAGATAGGGACTGGAGGTTTGGGCCGACAGTCCGGCGAGAGCCAGGACCGCGAGGAACAGAAGGGTGATTTTTTTCATGCGCCTGAGGGGTTCCTATGGAATCGATGCCTAAACCCGACCCATTTCAACGCCGGTCATTATAAAAGGAGCGCGCAACGGTCCGCGTGGTGGGAGAGATGGTTTCGTCCCGTGGTTTTTGTTGCGTTCCGACCCGTATCCGCGGCAAACCGTGCGCGCCCCTTACGTGCCTCGTCCCTCCGCACACCCCGTCATGCTCAAAATCTCCCGTTTCCCATTCGGTCCGCTATTTCTCGCGGTCACGTTGCTCGTGGTCCTGCCTGCGCTTGCGGCGGATAACTGGCCCCAGTTTCGTGGTCCGACAGGGCAGGGGATGTCCCAGTCGGTCGGCCTTCCGTTGATCTGGAGCGAAACAGAAAACGTCGCCTGGAAGACGCCCCTTCATGGCAAAGCATGGTCTTCACCGGTGGTCTTTGGTGATCAAGTCTGGCTCACCACTGCGACCGAGGACGGACGGGAGCTCTTCGCCCTCGCGGTCGATCGTGCCACTGGAAAGATTCTCCATGACCTAAAACTGTTCGACGTCGAAAAGCCGCAATATGCGGATCGGTTCAATAGTTATGGTTCACCGACGCCTGTGATCGAGGAAGGACGCGTCTATATAACGTTTGGCTCCCCGGGGACAGCGTGCCTTGATACAAAGACAGGCCGCGTGCTTTGGGAACGTCGCGACCTGGAGTGCAATCACTGGCGCGGGGCCGGCTCCTCTCCGACGCTTTGGGGGAACCTGCTGATCCTCCATTTCGATGGTGCGGACCAGCAATATATCATCGCTCTGGATAAGAACGACGGGAAGACGGTTTGGAAAACGGATCGCTCCGTGGATTTCCAGGACCTCACGCCTGAAGGCAAACCGCTCCGCGATGGCGACTTTCGCAAGGCGTTTTCCACGCCCTTGGTCGTTACTCACGAGGGCCAGCCCTACCTGTTGAGCGCCGGTTCCAAGGCGACGTACTGCTACGATCCCGCGACCGGCCGGGAGCTCTGGCGGGTGGAGGAGAATAAACACCATTCCGGCACCGTGTGCCCGGTCTATGGACACGGCATGGTATTTACTGCGACAGGTTTGGCCAGAGGTGAACTTTGGGCGGTGAAGCTCGGCGGTGCGGGAGTCGTGACTGACACCCATGTGGCCTGGAAGGTCACAACCAATGTGCCGAATCGCCCGTCGCCGCTGCTGGTCGGCGACCTCCTATTCATGATCCATCAGGACACCGGCATCGTGTCGTGTCTGGAAGCCAAAACGGGCGAGCTCATCTGGCGCGAACGTCTACCCGGTCTGGGCAACTATTCTGCCTCGCCCATTTACGCCGACGGCCGGATCTATTTTTTCAACGAAAACGGCCACTGCCCCGTGATCGCAGCGAGTCGGGAATTTAAAGTGCTCGCGGAGAATAAACTCGAAGCCGGCTTCATGGCCTCACCCGCCGTCGCAGGGCAGGCGCTGTTTGTGCGCTCGAAAACCCATCTCTACCGACTCGGTCGTTAACCGAATCGGATCGTGACGAGCGATCGCGCCGAGAGGGCGTCATTGCTCCAGTGCCCCGGCACAAACAAGAGCCTATATAAACAGGGAATCGCGTTTACGGCGCTTTGACGTCGTAGCAATAGATGATGTCCTGATCGCGCAGATACAGTTTACCGTGACTGATGACCGGATGGGTCCAGATGCGCCCGCGGGAACTGCGGATCTTCGTTTGCGGATCGAGCGTAAACCGGCCGCTCTCTTTCCAGCCAGTGGGCGAGGCCTCGACCAGCACCACGGCGCCGCTGACTTCTTCGACGGCGTAGAGCATGCCGTCGGCGGCGCCGACCGCGCCTTTGCCGAAGCCGCGATGCATCCAGACCGCTTCACCGGTCTTGAAATCCTGACACGCCCAACCTGGGTCGGCATGCCCGTATAAATAGTCTCCAATCAGAACCACGCCGCCGTGGTGGTTCTTCATGACCTTGTTTTCATAGACGGTGGTCACCTCGTGGCCCGGGCCGATCCGTACCATCTTGGAACCTGAGCCGTACCCCGCGGTGACGTAGACTTCGTTGCCTCGGACGATCGGAGTTGGGATCACGGCCGTTCGTCCTGGAAATGAGGTTTCCCAGAGCAGCTTGCCGTCATCGGCCTTGATGCCGACGACCTTGGTTTCCGTTCGCTGCACGTATTGTGCGACGCCATGCATCGTCGCGGGTACAATCGAGGAATAATGCGCGGGCGGGGTGAAGCCCTTACTTTGCCAGATGACTTTGCCGGTCAGCTTGTCGAGCGCCGCAATCGCTCCTTTGGATCCGCCGGGAGTGCAGAGCACCTTGTTGCCATCGACGGTCACGGATTCAGCGTAGCCCCATTTGGGCAAGTCGCCGCCGAGGCTTTTCATCGTTACGCGCCAGAGCTCTTTCCCATCCGCGATTTGGATACAAACGAGATTGCCCCGCCCGCTCAGGGCGTAGACGCGATCTCCATCGACGGCGGGCGTACCGCGGGGGCCGTCGCCCCAATCGTTGTCGAGCACGTCGCCCAGTTTCACCACGCGAAGTTCCTTGCCCGTGTCGGCATCGAGGATGAGGAGGATCTCGTTGCCGTCGCGCGTGCCCGAGGTGAAAAACTTTCCTGCCACGATGGCGGGACCCGAGTAGCCACTGCCGGCATTCTCATAGAGCCAGACGCGCTTGGGTCCCCCCGCGGGCCATGATTTCAGCAGCCCGGTTTCCTTTGAAACATCCGTGCGATCCGGTCCGCGCCAGCCGGGCCAGTCCAAACCGGCGGGCAGGTCGTGCGGCACCGCCATGGCCAGCGTTAAAAGTGCAGTCAGGAATCGGAAGGAAGGAAGTATCATGATGGCCGGAGGATGGGAGGAAGACGCACTTAACCGGAAGAAGGTCCGCATGAGGGGAGGCGCGTGGGACGAGGTTCCTGACGCAATGTGCATGCCACATTAGACGCAAGCGGATGCGAATCTTTTGGGCTTTCTCCTTACCGTTTCGAACGATGATCGCCCGCGCTGCCCTCACATCTGTGCTGCCCCGGGTGGAGCGTTGGATCGAGCGGCTCCTTGCGCCGGATGCGGGGAGCGACTAAATCAAAGAGTCTGTCAAACGAACCTATACCAATCGAAGACGGGGATGATCGTTTGGGGGCGGCTCGCCGCGATCTCCCCGCGTTTTATGCGTCGGCAACACCGCGTGACATCGCCATGATGGATGCGCTCGTGCTGGCGCATGCGGCACTCATGGTCGCAATCAACGCGCCGCGTGAGGGCGTAGCGTCCGTGCTCCGCATCGAACTGGAACGAGCGACGAATGCCCACGAGCAGTTTTTCACCGACCGCCGGGAGACGGTCCGCGCGAGTGCCACGTTTCATGCACTGGGGATAGACGAACAACGGCGGATCGAGCGGGTGATCTTTTCCGTCGCGGCGGCAGCCACGGACGACGCGTGACGCCACTCCCATTCCCGCGGAAGTTGAGAAAAGCCGCCGTACGTCGGAGAACGGGATAGTGCCGTTCCATTTTAGCCTCAGAGTGGACTTATTCGAATAAAACTTGGCGGAAATGCGGGCTAAATGAATAAAATTTCAGGTTCGGAGCTTGGCCGGCCTGCTAATTCGTGATTTCTTGTGAACGGGCTCCGCTGAGGACGCTAATCTCATCAAACTTTGCATCGCTCGTCGCATTCCGCACTAAACTTCACCGATCAGTGCCTCGCGGGGCTTTATTCTAATCTCTCTTATGGCGCTCTTCTTCGGCAGTGCGGACACCCAGCGTTCGGGCGAGATCTCGCGTGCCGTCAAAAGCGGCAAGCTGCGTAAGCTCGCCCCGAAGCTCTACACCGACGACCTCCAGTCGCCCCCTGCTGACGTTGTGCGCCGCCATCGGTTGGAGATCGCCGCCCACTTCTATCCGGGAGCGGTCATCAGCCATCGGTCGGCCATTGAGGGTGGGGTCTCTCCGGGCGGCAAACTTCATCTCACCTTGCCTCAGGCGGTCGCGCCGGTCCGCGAACTCCCCGGCTTGGAGATTCGGCTTTGGCGCGGTCCCGGTCCACAACCGGACGACATTCGCACTCCGGTTCAAGGTGAGCACGAGGTCATCTACACTGCCAGCCAGCATCGGGCCGTGCTTGAGAATCTCCAGATCGCCCGCGCGCGGGGCGATGATGAGGCGAAGACACTTTCCGTCGAGGAGCTGGAGCACTGGCTGGATCGCCACCTTCGCGTCTATGGATTGAGTTGGCTGGAGACACTGCGGCAGAAAGCCGCCATTCTCGCCGCCCAGCACGGTTGGACCCGCGAGCAACAGCAGCTCGACGCACTGGCGACGGCCCTCAGCTTATCGCCTGACCACAGACGTGGCGCGCTCCCGCGCCTCCGGGCATCCCTACGATCCCGAGCGCATCCGGCTCTTCCTCCACCTTCACGCCCGCCTCGCAACCGAAACCTTCGCCGAACTACGTCGGCCAGCGGTCCGGGAACTCGAGCTTCGCGCCTTTTGGGAGGCCTATTTTTCCAACTTTATCGAGGGCACCAAATTCACCGTGGATGAGGCCCGCGTCATCGTTTACGATCAGGACCCCGCCCGAGTCTTGGAGCAAAAGCGTCCCGACGATGCTCATGACATTCGGGAGACCTACCGCCTAGTCATCGATCCCAACATCAGCGGCGAAGTGCCCCGCGACGTTCCCCATCTGCTGGACCTGCTCAAGCGCCGCCACGCGCGCATGATGGCCAGCCGCCTCGCGATTGAGCCCGGCGTTTTCAAGAAGAAGAACAATGAGTTTGGTGCCCGCGTCTTTGTCGCTCCCGAGCTGGTCACAGAAACGCTCGCCCGCGGCTGGGTCCCGATCCGCGACCTGCCCTCGCCCAGCGCCCGCGCGCTCTATGCCCTCTTTTTCGTCGCCGAAGTTCACCCCTTCAACGACGGCAATGGCCGCATCTGCCGCCTCGGCATGAATGCCGAACTCGAAGCCGCCGGTCAGGCGCGCCTGATTCTGCCCACTTCCCTGCGCACCGACTACCTTACGGTGCTCGA
>PPFU01000257.1_pt1 | contig 10542 bp, 6 predicted proteins | sample 1535991 | NCBI WGS metagenome assembly PPFU01 (sample SAMN04901290, study PRJNA319586) | Hypolithon metagenome, whole genome shotgun sequencing project. | isolation source: Antarctic Hypolithon | place: Antarctica: Miers Valley | collected 2014 | reverse complement strand
CGTCGCCGCACTCCCCGCCGCGGGAGACCCCGCCGCCGCAGGGGTGGCGTCCGGCTCCGGCGCCGCTGCTTCCAGTTTCCTCAGATCCGCGAGATGCGCCGCCCAGCGGATGGCCGCTTCGTTTGCCGCCCAGAGGGTCGTCGCCTGCTTCAGCACCTCCTCCGCCTTTTCGTTCTCGCCTGCCGAGATCGCGATCTTTGCTTCATCCACCAGCCGCACCGATTCCCGCATCGGCTCCAAGTTGATCCCCTCCAGCCGCGTCACCTCCGTCGGGGCCAGCGTCTTGAGCGACTCGAGACATTTCTCGCATCGGGTGATCAGCGGCTTCCAGCGCAGGCCGGCTTTTTCTGCGGCCGCGACCGACGCGTCGATAGTCGCCTGCTGGCGGCGCATCCCGGCGGTAATCGCAGCCTGCTCCTCCGCCGAAGCCCGCTCCAGCGTGTTCTTCAGCTCCTCGTTTTCCCGCGCGAACTGCGCCTGCCGCCGCGTCACCTCCGCCGCGATGGCCGGCACGACTTTTCGCGCCAACTCGACGCCGCTGACATAGGCGCGCGCCCCCGGATATTCCTTCTCGAGCTGGTCGAAGGTGTTCATGGCCTCGACGAGATCGCCTTTCGCCGCGGACTCCTCCATCTGCCCCAGGTAGGCCAGCGCCGCGAGCTGGTAGCGCCGCTTCACCACTTCTTCGGGGGAAAGCCACGCGCCGTTCATCTTCAGCTCGCCTCCCTCGACGCGAGCGCTTTCCTGCTCCAGTGCCGCGATCCGGTCACGCACCTCGCCCACATGCGGGCTGTTCGGATAGCTCGACTGGAACTTTTTCAGCCGTCCGATCATCTGCTGATACCCCGCAGGCCGCCGTGAGTTCGGCCCCGGCTGCAAGCCCTCGATCTCCGCCCACTCCCGGTTCTCCACCGGCTCCTTCTCGACCTTCTGAATCGCGTCCCGCGCGATCGTCTTCTCGTCGGTGATCCTGGCGCTGACTTGAAATTGAATCGTCACCTCCGTCGGCGACTCCCGCGTGATCCGCCCCACGAGCGTCTCTCCGCTGAGCAGCGTTATCTTGTCCTCCGCGCCAGCGTCGAAAATGGCGAAGAGACAAATTGCGGAGAGAGTAAAGAGGCGGGGGAGTTTCATACCGAGGCGGATGCTAAAGGGCTGCAGATCGTTTTGTTAAGGCAATTTAGCCGCGCGGATTACTGAGTTGCCGCCGCAGGCTCCAGTGCAGCACCCCGAGCGAGGTGGCAGCGAAGGCGACGAGCATCAGCGTGTTGATAATGAAGGCGCTGACGTGGCGGTTGAAATAGACCTTTTGCGGGCCGAAGAAGACGGTGATGAACGGAGGGACCTGGCCGGGCTTTTCCCGCCGGTAATCCATCTGCTCACTCTCCGCCTTCGAGACCAGATCGGTGATCTTTTGGTTCACGTAGAGCCGCTCAGCCGTCACCCCGCCCGCCTTCGAGCGCAGTTCATCGCGCTTCAGGGTGCGCCCGGCCAGCACCTTGTCCACCCGCTCCAGCCGCTTGCCCACCCCGACGGACGAATCGGACTCCAGCGCTGAAAGCAGCGCCAGGGTCTCCTTCACATCGGCCAAACGCTCGTTCTCCTCCTCGGTCCGCTCGCGGACCGCCGCCAGTCGCTGCATCTGCCGCAGCGCCCGCTCCTGCCGCGAGGTTAGCGGGTTCAGCTTCGCCTGCGCCACGACGAGCGCCTCGTAGGACCAGCGGATCGGCATGAACTCACACATGAGCGGCACCTCCAGTGCGCTCTCCCGCCGGTTCTCCGCGACATCCGGGTTCTGCGCCAGCCAGCGCTGAATCGTATAAACGAAATCGAGGTTCTTGTTCATCTCCTCGTACTTGATCAAAGCGCCGCCGAGGATGATCTGCGGGATCAAGACCAGCGGGACGATGTTCGCCGCCGTCTTCGCATCCGCCACCAGCGAGGAGATGAGCAGGCCGAGCGAGATGCCGGTGAAAGCCGTGAGAAACATGAACCCGACGTAGATGAGAAACATCCCGCGGATCTCGAGCACCGCATTCCCGATCAAAACGAACAACACCGCCTGCACCAGCGCGAACATCGCCAAGGTCAGCGCCTTCGCCAGGATGTAGTAGGGCAGCCGGACGTTCAGATTTCGCTCACGTTGCAGGACGACACGGTCGCGAATGATGTCGTCGGCGCTGTTCGTCAGTCCGAGGAACATCGCCACGATCAGCGCCAGAAACAGATAGGTCGGGACGTGATACGACGCCGCGAAAGTGTAAGCTCCCGACTCGGCATAGCGCAGCACCCCGCCGATCAAAGCGGCCAGCAGCGGCGCCTCGACGATGGTCGTCAGCAGGTTCGCCCGGTTCCGCAGTTTGCTGATGAAGGCCCGCTGCAGCAGCGTTCGCAGTTGCGTCCACTCATCGCGCCAGCGGATCGGCTCCCGCCGCCGCTGCGGCGCCACCGGCGCATCCACGATGGCTGCGGACGGCTCCTTGCGGCCGACGTTCACCTGCTTCACATCCTGCACCACGCGCCAGGTCTCGTATTTGTCCCGCCAGTAATCCGGCGAGAAGCGCCGCGCCGGCACGAGCTGCCCGCGCGAATTTTCCTCGTAAATAATGTCGCCGCTCAGGTCCCGCAGCGGCGTCTCCAGCACATCGAAGATGAACTCCGGCCGCGTGGTGCCGCACGCCGGACACCCGCCGAGTTCCGTGCCGAAATGTTGCTGATGCTCCGCCTGCGCGAAATAGGCGAGCATCTCGCCCGGCGAGCCGTAAAAAACGAGACGCCCCCCCTTGTCCAGCAGCAGCGCCTTGTTGAACATCTGGAACAACTTCGACGTCGGCTGATGAATCGTCACCAGCACAATCTTGTTATGCGCCATGCTGCGAATGATTTCGATGACGTGCTCGGAATCCTTTGACGACAATCCCGAAGTCGGCTCATCGAAGAGATAGACATCGGCCGAGCCGATCATATCGAGCCCGATGTTCAGCCGCTTGCGCTCGCCGCCACTGAGCGTTTTGCGAAAAGGCGCGCCGACCAGGCTGTCGCGCCGCTCGGCCAGGCCAAGCTCCACCAGCTTCCCCTCGATGCGCCGCTGGCGGTCGTGCCGCGAGAGATGCGGCGCACGGATCGCCGCGGCGAAATCGAGATTCTCCTCGATCGTCAGGTGCTCGTCGAACGCGTCGTCCTGCGGGATGTAGCTAACGTACCGCTTCAGCTCGTCGATCTGCTCATAGAGCGGATGGCCGTTGAGCAAAATGTCGCCAGAAGTCGGTGGGCGCTGTCCGGCGATGGACTTGAGCAGCGTGCTTTTCCCCGAGCCGCTCGCGCCCATCACGCAGACCATCTCGCCCCGAGCGATGTTGAAAGAAACGCCGTCGAGGCCGAGATTCCCGTCTCCGAACTTCAGCGTGAGATCGTGCGTCTCGAGGCTGCTGATGATGTTCCGCTCCTCCTCGATGATCCGCTCCGCGAAGTTGCAGCGCAGGACCTGCCCGGTATCGATGCGAATGGTGTCGCCATCGGCCAGCAGCGCCGTGTTCCGCACCGGGCGGTCGCCGACCATGATCGGACGGTCGGCCTGCAACACTTCCAGCGAGCCGACACGATTTTCGTAGTCACACTGGATTTTGAGCAACACTTCCCCGCCCGTTCCGGGCGATAACAAAATATCGTCCTCGTCCAGCAATCCAGCGTTGTTGGAAACGAGATACTCGGACTTGTGAGCCTTGAGCTGGAACCGACCGCCCATCGCCCGCGCCCGCCGGCGCAGATCGAGGAGCAACAGTTCGCTGTTTTCGTGGAAGATGATCTTGTCTTCGAGCGTCCCCTCCAGCAGCACGCCCGAGGTCAGGCGCTCGCCGTTCATTACGGCATCGGTCTCCTTCAGCGCCCGCACCTGCACCTTGAGGCCGAACTTTATTTCCAGGACACTGTCGCGCGATCGCGACTTTTCGAGTTCGACCTGATCGTCCTTGTCCACCGCGACATAGACTTGCGTGAAAGAGACGTTTTTCTTGGCGTTGAAGTAATAAACGAGATCCTGAAACGTGAGCACCTGCTCCCCCAGCACGATGCGCTGCCCGGAATAGACGCGGCACAATTCACCCGGATTCAGGGGGCGTCCCCGGACGGTGATCGGCTGGCTCGTCTGATTCTTTAGGAGAACCAATTCCTGGTATCTAAAGGCGAGCAGCCGCTCCTGCGGGCCGAGCCCTTTGAGAATCACTTCCGCGCTTTTGTTGTCGCCGAAGCTCAGAGATTCGAGCGGCGACGCACCTTTGGGATAAATCGCCGCATCGCCCTCGTTGTCCGAGTTCAACTGATAGACAATGTCGATGGCCTGCGCCGCGACGCCGAGCTGCGACATGAACGAATAGTAGGTCGTGACCTGCTCCGGGCTGATCTCGCCGGACTTCGAGATGAGGTCGTAGAGCTGGACACCGAGCATGATCTTCCGCTCGGGCATGATCTGCGTGGAGAGTTTTTGCCCCATCTCCATCACGTCCTGTTGCTCGTTCAGCGCCTGGCGGAAAAGTTTGCGCAGCTCAGAATAGACGGCCTCAGGATAGTCGTAGCGCAGGAAGCCGAGGCTGGAGTCGATTTCCTCCTCGAGGATGCGCCCGTTCGATTTGGTGAAAGCCGCGAGCACCTGGATGAGCAGCGGCAGCAGATTCGGGCTCTCGGCCATCGTCCGCGGTGTGCCGACGGCGCGGCGATAGGAATGCTGGGCAGAGTGGCGAAGGCGGTAGGCGAGCGGCTTGACGGCCTTGAGCCCGCGTTCGATTTTGTCGAGAAGTCCGGTCATGCAGGCGAGGCGGGAAGGCTATCACCCGCTCCGGGAGCCAGCAAGGGAACGAGCGTCATCCAAACAACTCACCCTGCTCCGAGTCCCGCGCCTTTTCTCCCTCGGCCTTGATCTCGGCATACAAACTCCCGAACTCGCACCGCTCCAGCGCCGCGACCAGTTCGGCGTGCCGCGGGCGGATCACCAGCTCCTCCAGAGGCACGGGCAGCGGGAGATCGGTGTCGAGTTTCACCATCTCGCGGTTCTGCGCGATCTGATCGCGCGCTGCGGCCAGCTTCTCGCGGATTTTCTCGTTTTTCACCTGACTCAAATCCGCGAGCACCGCATCGAGGCCGCCGTGATCGGCGATCAGCTTCGCCGCGCCTTTCGGCCCGAGGCCAGGGACGCCGGGGATGTTGTCCACCGAGTCTCCCACGAGGCTCAGCACTTCGCCGATCTGCTCAGGCTCGACGCCCCATTTTTTCCGCACCGCCTCCGCGCCCAGCAATGCGAAAGCGTCCCTGGGCGAAGTGAGATCGACCTTGTTCGTCGAATAAACCGCGATCCCCTCCCCCACGAGCTGGAACAAATCCTTGTCGTTGGTCGCGAGCACCACCTCGCTCCCGTGCCTCGCTGCCGCGCACGCGTACGATGCCATCAGGTCGTCGGCCTCGGTGTCGGGGAGCGCGAGGCTTTGAAAACCCATCAACGGCACGAGCTCGCGGATGAAGCCGAGCTGCGGCCGCATGAGATCGGGCATCTCCGGGCGCTGAGCTTTGTAGGCGGGCTGGAGTGTGGTGCGCCGCGTCGGCAACCCTTCGTCCCAAATGACCGCGCCGAGATCAGGCTGGAGATCTTTCACCATCCGCCGAAGCGTTTTGATGAATCCGTAGATCGCGTTGGTCGGTTCGCCACGCGAGTTGCTCAGCCCGCGGATGGCGAAAAACGAGCGATAGACGTAATAGTGGCCATCGACGAGGAGCAGCTTCACGCGAGAAGTGGCGTTGGGGTGACGTGCTCTGCTGGAAAAAGCGGCTGGGAGGCGCTTACCCCAGGTTCCCGATCCAGTATTTCACGAACATCGGCACGATCAGGATCGCCACGATGTTCACCACTTTGATCATCGGGTTGATCGCAGGCCCCGCGGTGTCTTTATAGGGATCGCCTACCGTGTCACCGGTCACGGAGGCGGCGTGCGCGGGAGAATGCTTCCCGCCGTGGTTCCCTTCCTCGATGTATTTCTTCGCGTTGTCCCAAGCCCCGCCGCTGGAAGTCATGGCGATGGCGACGAAAAGGCCGGTGACGATGGTGCCCACCAGCACGCCGCCGAGCACGACTGGCCCGAGTGCCGGAATGGCGGCGACCGCGAGCACGAAGACCACCGGCAGCAGCGCCGGCACGATCATCTCGCGCAGCGCCGCCTTCGTCACGATATCGACGCACTTCCCATACTCGGGCAGCTCTTCGCCTTTTAAAATACCCGGCTTGAGTGTCAACTGTCGGCGCACTTCCACGACGACCGCGCCTGCGGCTTTACCCACCGCATCCATGCTGAACGCGGTGAAGAGGAACGGCAGCAGGCCACCGATGAAAAGTCCGATGATCACATTTGGATCGCTGAGCGAGAACGTGAACCCGACTTCCTGAATGCCCGCGAGCCGATACGCCGCCCGCAGCTCCTCGACATACGACCCGAAAAGCACGAGCGCCGCCAGCCCGGCCGACGCGATGGCGTAGCCCTTGGTCACCGCTTTCATCGTGTTGCCCACGGCGTCGAGTTCGTCGGTCACGGCGCGCACCTTTTCCGGCAAATTGCTCATCACGGCGATGCCGCCGGCGTTGTCGGTGATGGGGCCGAAGGCATCGAGCGAGATGATGATGCCGGCCATCGAGAGCATGCTCATCACCGCGATGGCGATGCCGTAGAGCCCGGCGAAATGGAAGCTGACCAGAATGGCAATTCCAATGAACCCGACCGGCAATGCCGTCGCGTGCTGGCCGACGGCGAGCCCGGCGATGATATTCGTGGCGTGACCGGTCTCAGAGGCTTTGGCGATCTTGCGCACCGGCGCGTAATGCGTGGCGGTGTAGTAGTTCGTGATGAGGACGACGACGCCGGTCATGACGAGGCCGACGAGCGAGGCGCAGTAGAGGTCGTTCGCGCTGCGGACGAGGCCGTTGGCACCGACGATCCCATCGGGGAAAAGCAGGTGCGTCGCCGGCCAGTAAAGCACCGCCGAGACGAGACCGCTGGCGGCGACCGCGCCCATGAGGAGCAGACCGGGGCTGTCCTTGCGGAAGTTCACATAAAGGATGCCGAGAATCGCGCCGAGGACCGAGATGCCGCCGAGGACGAACGGGTAAACGACCGCCGCCGGCGTCTCGGACAGCGTGAGGAAGCCGACGAGCACCGCGCCGATCAGACTCACGGCGTAGGTTTCAAAAACATCCGCCGCCATGCCGGCGCAGTCGCCCACATTGTCACCGACGTTGTCCGCGATGGTCGCCGGGTTGCGCGGGTCATCCTCCTCGAGGTTGCTCTCGATTTTCCCCACCAAATCCGCGCCGACATCGGCCGCCTTCGTATAGATCCCGCCGCCGAGCCGCGCAAAGACGCTGATCAAACTCGCGCCCAAGGCGAGCCCGACGAGGCTGTCCACCGCCAGCTTTTGGTCGGCGAGACTTTTTACCACCATGTAAAAGAGGCCGACCGAGAGGAGCGCGAGGCCGATGACGAGCAGGCCGGTGACGGCGCCGCCGTTGAAGGCGACCTTGAGCGCCTCATGCCGTCCGATCGTCGCCGCCTGCGTCGTGCGCGTATTGGCGAGCACGGCGATCCGCATCCCGATGAAGCCCGCGACCGCCGAGCAGACCGACCCGATGATGAAGCCGATGGTCGTCGGCAGGTTTTTGAAGATCGCCAGCAGCACGATAATCACGACGGCGATCACCGCCATCGAGACGATCTGGCGGTTCATGTAAGCCTTCGCCCCCTCCTCGATCGCGCCGGCGATCTGGCGCATGCGTTCGTTGCCCGGAGAGGAGCGGACGACCGTGCGGATGAGGAAAATTGCACAGCCGAGACCGGCGACGGCGAAGATCATCGCGAGCCAGATGCCGCTGCCGAGGAGAGAGATTGCCAGGGGATACATGGGAAAAGAGCCGCGCAGTCTAGCGAGGGGCAAGTCGCTGGCAACCGGGAACTGAGCCTGCTTTTTCCGGCGTTTATCTGCTTGCGAGCGGAGCAAAATGACGAGAAAGATGACCCGCGCAAACAGACCAGGTGAGGTGGCTGAGTGGTCGAAAGCAGCGCTTTGCTAAAGCGCCGTACCTCAAAAGGGTACCGGGGGTTCGAATCCCCCCCTCACCGCCAGTTTGTCCCCCGCTCCTTGGAGCGGCGCCCCCGGCCGGGTTTTTTGCCGAGGGAGGCGCGCTGGAGCGCGATGCTCGCCGGCAGGAGGCGGGCAAAATCCGTTTCATCGGCTTCACCGGGCACACGGAACCGGAGATCCACCTCCACATGCTCGCCCTCGCCAAAAAGAACGACGGCCTTTCGACCCCGTCCAGATGTCGCTCAACGTGATGGACCCATCACGACAGCTTCGAGCGCAAGGTGCTCCCCGTGCTGCGCGAGCGCGGCATCGGTCTCCTCGCGATGAAGCCGATCAGGGCGGCGTCATTTTGAAAAGCAACACCACCACGCCCGCCCAGTGCCTGCACTACGCGATAAATCTACCGGTCGCTGTCGTCATCACCGGCTGCGAGTCGATGGAAACTCTCGAGCAGGCGTTGGCGGCGGCCCGCGCTTTTCAGCCGATGAAAACGAGGCGCTGCTCACGAAGACGGCCGAAGGCGCGAAGGCCAGAGAGTTCGAGAAATACCAGACAACTGAGCGCTTCGGCGCCACCCCGAGTGGCTCGGCTGAGAGCAGCGGGCTGCGGGATGACAAGCGCAATGGCAGCCAGCGAGAACTCTCGTTGGTTTCGCCGCGTTGATCCATCTTCTGCACCTCTATTCGCCTTTTATGCACGCCTGCAAGGACGCCTTCCGCCCCCCTTCTTCAATCTGTCTTGTCCGTCCTCGAGCCTCACCGCTTGTCCACATATGGACAGACCGACCCGTTCCGCTCTTCCTGTTTCTGCACATAGGTTCGGACCGACCCCTTTCCGCTCATTTCGATCAGACTGCACTACGGCGAAAGCAGCGATGCATGGTCGCTAGTGAAATTGGAACCGCCCGGCACGGACCCGTACGCCGGGTGGTGTGGGAGCTGGGGCTGGCAAGTCAGTCAGTCCCGGCGACCCGATTAGGCGTCGCGGTCATTTGGGAATTCGGTCGTGAGGCTCCGGCTCGACCAAGGTGATCTCGGGGAGAATGGCGTCGATATCGACCTTCTTGCCGCGTTCGGCGCGCTCGCTCAAATAGCGCTGGGCGTCCAGAGCGGAAAGCTTCTCGGCGAGCGCGCTACTGACGAGTTGGTTGACGGAAACTCCCTCGTCGCGAGCCAGTCGCTTGGCATGCTGGTGAATGGAATTGGGAAGTCGGATGCTTAGTGTGCTCATGGTAATGTGGGAGTGCCCGAACTGCGGTCCATCGGATAGGACCACCGGAGGCGCGGGGCGCCTCGGGGGAGACTGGCCCAAAGGCCAGCCCGTAAGGGCGAGACGAGCGGGAGCGAGCGAGTAAACCGTTCACCAAAGAGCCACCCCAACCAAAAGCCGACCCGCACAGACTTTATTGAGCGCAACCCGCCGAGGGTCTGTATCGGGCTGCGCTCAGTAAAGCCTGTGCCCACCCCTCACCCCGCCCCCATGTAAATCAACCTTAGCTCAAACTCTCACTTGCAATTTTCCATAGGGGTTAGGCCACGTTCCCTTGCGCGGTTTGAGTGAAACCACCTTCAGCTTCGACTGCTTTTGTCGCTTCTGGGCATCGCGAACAATCGCGGCCACGTCATAGTTGAACTTGGCGGCGAGAACATCCCGCGCATGGCGGACTTCGGCGATAATTGGGTCGGTGTTCATACGGTTAGAGTCCCATGAGTTCTTCGGGGGTGCAAATCACAGGGCATTCGAGCCCGTGGTAGTGACAGATGCTCACAATCTTTGGGTTCATTTCAGCGTTTGCGATGTGAGCGCAATTCCAAGTGACGAGGAAATCAAGACCGTGTGTGGCGGCTGCCGCAATGTGCAGCGCATCCCGAGCGGCTTTCTTCGGAAGTGGGCCTCCGTTGATAAAGGCATTGGCCAACTCGATGACATCGTCCCGCAACTCAAGGATGGGAAATGGTGCCAGAACTTCAAGGCGGCGGCGCGCAAAGACGCCGTTGCCCGAAGCGGCTTCATCGAGCACGATTTGAGAAACGAACGGGCGGAAATGAGGAAGGCGCCGCTCCCACCAATCACGCGTCGTGGCCTGATGCCCGGCGATGACGACATCGCGGCTCGGCAGCGATGTGTAATAGCTGGGAATGGTGGTCTCGATGTAAACAGACGCCTTCATGCTCTTGCGGACAGTATTCGGCTGGCGCGTTCAGCGGCGATCTTCTTTTCGATTTTGGAGTAACGCGTCGAAGTCGCCTTCTAAAGAAACAGAACATGATTTACTCTGTGGCCGGGGTGAGGTTGAAGCCGAACTGGGCGGCTTGTTTTTGGAGCCGGGAGATGAGGTGGGTGCGGTAACGCTCTTCATCGTCGTGTTCTCCGGTGTCCTGGTCGGCGGTGCCATCGTGGAGCATGCGGTAGAGGAGTCGAGCCCGTTTG
>PPFU01001562.1_pt1 | contig 10550 bp, 10 predicted proteins | sample 1535991 | NCBI WGS metagenome assembly PPFU01 (sample SAMN04901290, study PRJNA319586) | Hypolithon metagenome, whole genome shotgun sequencing project. | isolation source: Antarctic Hypolithon | place: Antarctica: Miers Valley | collected 2014 | reverse complement strand
ATGATCGCCATGACGGGCTTCTTTCGGTATCAAAGCGGCCAGTCGAGCCCGCTCACGCTGGCTGCGCAGCCTGCCCTCTCTTTTGGTTAGTCCGACGTTTGCATGTCCCTGCCCCCTTTTGACCTCGATGCGGCGCGGGCCGACATTCCGCACGCCCCTACCGCTGCCGACCTCGGCCCCTGGCGGGACCGCATCGACGCGCTCGACCGCGAAATCCTGCGGCTGCTCAACGAGCGACTCGCCTGTGCCCACGAGATCGGCCGCATCAAAAAGCACGTGGGCCTACCGGTATATGTACCCGCGCGCGAGCAGGATGTGCTGCGCAACGTCGTCTCTTCCAACACAGGCCCCATGGACGATGCCTCTGCCCGCCGCCTTTTTGAACGCATCATCGACGAGACGCGCGCAAGCGAACGTCACCGCTATGGCCTCCAGGACAAAGGATGACTTGTCTGTCGTCCCCGCTCTTGCCTCTCAGCATCTGTAACTCGACTCGTCAATGAATCGCACGCTCCGCTTAGCGCTTATCGTGATCTTGCTGCTCACCCTCGTGCTGGGCGCGGTGGGTGGCTACACCGTTTTCGGGTCCAACACGCCCACCTACGACGACACGCGGGGGGTAAAAATCCCGCCCGGCAGTTCGTTCCAGGCTGTTCTCGACTCGCTCGATGCCGCCGGCGTAGTGGCTTCCACCAGCACGCTCGCCTTTGTAGGAGGCGTCACGGGGTGGAAAGACCAGGTTAAAGCCGGGTACTACACCTTTGATGCAGGCGCGTCCAACTACACCATTTTGAGCACACTCCGGCGGGGCCTGCAAACGCCTATCCGGGTGCGTATCCCCGCCGGGACACGGCTGGAAAGGATCGCCGCCATCGGGGGGCGCGACATGGCCTTTGGCCCCGACGCGTTTCTGGAAGCGCTGCGCAGCGACTCACTTGCCGCCGCGGTAGGCGTAGAACGCGAAGAGGTGCTGGGCTACCTCCTGCCCGACACGTACTTTTTCTTCTGGCTCACTCCTCCCGACGAGGTCGTCAGCAAGATCAAGCAAACCTTTGACCGAATAATCGAACAGAACGGCCCCCTCCCCGATGGCATGACAGCCGCCGGCGTCGCCACCCTGGCTTCTATCGTAGAGTGGGAAACAGCGGTTGAAAGCGAAAAGGCGCGGGTGGCCGGGGTGTACCTCAACCGTCTCCGCATCGGCATGCCTCTCCAGGCTGACCCCACCGTTCAGTTTGGCGTGCAGGAGCTTGAAGGGCAGAAGCGCGAGCTGTTTATCCGCGATTACAAACTCCAGCATCCGTACAATACATATCTCTACACCGGCCTGCCCCCCGGCCCCATCACCAACCCGTCCGCCTCGTCCGTGAAAGCCGTCCTCAAGCCCGAGCAGCACGACTATCTGTACTTTGTCGCCAGCGCGGCGCTTGACGGCACGCACGCTTTTGGCCGCACGCTGGCCGAGCATAACCGCAACGCCCAAGCCTTTTACCGTGCCGTCACGGCGGCCCGCAGGGCACGGGCTGAGCGCGAAGCCAACCTCTAACGCTATATGGATTCCCTGCTCCCGATCTTGCTGCTGGTCGTGTTTTTCGTCCTGCGCGCGCTGGGCAGCCGCAAGCCCCAGCATCCCGACCCGTCGCAGCTCGACGCGCCTCCTGCGTCGCCTGATGCATCGTCCGATGACGAGATGGACCTTGCGCTGCGCCAGATCCGTGAAGCACTGGGCATGCCCGTGCCACCGCAGCCCGCACCACCACCGCTGCTTCCCGACCAGCAAGTGCGTCCTGTGCCCGCACTCCAGCGCTCCCTTGTTACTGACGAGTTCAAGCCGTACCGGGCAGAAGCTGCGGAAAGGCTCCCGGCGCGAACCGCCAAAGCCCGTCAGCCGCGCCTGATCACCCTCCCAGACGCGGCCACCAAGCCGGAGTCAGCAGATTCAGGCGCGGCGGTTGCCCGTCTGCTCAATACCGAAACGGCGCAGCAGGCGTTTGTGCTGAGTGAGATTTTAGCGGCACCCCGGTCCAGGCGACCTCTCCGGTAGGCGCGCTACGCCTCTGTGCGTGGCGGCGAATCGATTCGCTTGAACACCCCTGCTCCCAGGGCTCCGCCCAGCGTGCCGAGCAGCAGGTAAAGCAACACCAGGGAAAGCACCACCCCCAGAACCACTGCAGGCTGATCGAGGCCGCGCGCGCCTGCGGCAAGCAGATCCTGCTCTCCATTGGCGTCAAATGCCTGCGCCGATTCGCGCATCAGCGAGGCCATGTTGGGACGCCCGGCGGCAAGCCACGACAGCGCCAGCACCGCGGTAGACGAGACGAACGCCACCAGCCCGGCCTGCGCCCCCATCCGGACGGCCTCGCCTCCCGGCACCGACACCCGCGTCATCGCCACCCGGTGCCACACGGCCAGCAGTCCCGTGCTAACAAGCGCGCCGCAGCACAGCACAGGCCCTACGCCGGGAATCCAGACAAAAAGCAGACTCAACCCGAAGCCGGCCAGGCCACCGGTAACAATCGAACGCGATAGGCTCGGCACAGACGCAAGAGGCTGTGGATCAGACATGTGGCGGCGCGTCTCCTTTCTTGAAAACCCCAGCTCCGATAGCCCCACCCGCTAGGCCGAGAATGACCCAGATCAGCAACGAGACAGCAATGAAACCAACGATCACGAGTGGATGGTCCATTATGCCCATTATCTCTTCCATTCCTTCGATCCCTGCCTGTCCTTGCGCCTCCATCTGCCGTTCTACGAACTCGCGTATGCCTGGCATTCCGATAGCGAACCAGTAAGCAAGACCGATAAGTGCACTCGTAAGAAAACCCGTTATACCAGCCAGCGCGCCCATTTTAACGCCTTCACTACCTGGAATCGTCAAGTGGTAGGTGTTGGTGTAATGCCAGACGGCTATCAAACCTGACGCCAGATACAGCAAGCAGGCCACGCATGAACCTACGAAAGGGATAAACGAGACCAGCGCACCCAGTACACCTGTGATGACGCCTCCAATGAGTATAGATTGTGTTTTGCTGGGCATGGTGGTGGGTGAGAAGGTGAAAGAAAAGCGCGCCCTACGAGGGCATGGAGGGAGAAGATGCGGCTTTGTGTTGTGCTGCAACCTGCAGGCCATCACTTTCGGGTGTCGCGAAAAGGCCGGCCAGCCCGCGTGCGAGCAGATAGGCAGCGGCAGCGCCGAAGACAAGTCCCGTAGCTGCCTGGCTGAGGGGCGTATTGACAAACAGACCGAGCGCGTCGCCCCCCCAGTCTATCGCCATCGGCACGAGCGAGAGCGTCAGCAGCCAGCGAGCCTGCGTCCACAACCACACATCGAAGCGGACAACGAGGGGGAACAGCAGCGCGCCCAGGAAAAGACCGGCGTAGATCCCCGTGCAACGGTGACACACGGCAATAGGCACGCCACCGAGGCTAAACGACCGCTCGGGTAATTGATGGCATACCGCGTGAAAAGCGGCCATGAGTCCAGTCCGCACCGGTGCAGACAGCACCGGTGGCAACACGATCAACAGGAGCAACATTCCTGTCAGGCCAGCGGCCACCAGTGTGCCTCCTCGAAGCGCACGGGGCGTCAATTCAGCCGTCGTCGATCTATGGGGCATGGCGCGGTGCGGTGTCTGTTTTAAGATAGTAAGAAGCTGCCACCGCGCCAGCAATTTACCCTGCCCTCCGACGGAACTGTCACTCCTACGCGTCGGTATCTTAGCACTCAACGCGGGAGAGTGCTAACAAGCCTCTCGCTATGTATTCGAATCCTACTCACTCAACCCATCTGTTTGACCGCAATGGCAAGCATTACACCCCTAGGCGACCGCGTCGTCGTCAAGCCCGAGGCGGCAGAGGAAAAAACCTCTAGCGGCCTGTTTATCCCCGACACCGCCAAAGAGAAGCCGCAGCGCGGTGAAGTTATCTCTGTTGGACCGGGTAAAGTCGAAAACGGCACCAAGATCGACATGACCGTCAAGGCAGGTGACAAGGTGCTCTACGGCAAGTACGCCGGCACCGAAATCACGCTCGACGGCGATGAGGTCATGATTATGCGTGAGAGCGACATCCTCGGCATCATCGGCTGAGCACCACGCTCCTACCTCTTCATCTTTAACACCCTTTTATAGCATTATGGCTAAACACATTATTTTTGAAAGCGAAGCACGCGCCAGCCTCAAGCGCGGCGTGGATGCGCTCGCCAACGCCGTCAAGGTGACACTCGGACCGAAAGGCCGCAACGTGATCATCGAGAAGAAATTCGGCGCCCCCACCGTCACCAAGGACGGCGTCACGGTTGCCAAGGAAATCGAACTCGAAGACAAGCTCGAGAACGTCGGCGCGCAGATGGTCAAGGAAGTCGCTTCAAAAACGAGCGACGTAGCTGGTGACGGCACCACGACGGCCACCGTTCTGGCCCAGGCCATCATCACGCAGGGCCTCAAAAACGTCACCGCCGGGGCCAACCCGATGGAACTCAAGCGCGGCATCGACAAGGCTGTCAAGGCTATCGTCGCCAACCTGCGCGAGCAGAGCCGCGAGATCGACTCGAAAAACGAGATCTCGCAGGTGGCGTCCATCTCGGCCAACAACGACAAAGACATCGGCTCGCTGATCGCCGAGGCGTTCGACAAGGTCGGCAAAGACGGCGTTATCACCGTCGAGGAAGCCAAAGGTACCGAAACCACGCTCGACGTTGTCGAGGGTATGCAGTTCGACCGCGGCTACCTCTCGCCTTACTTCGTGACCAACCCGGACACGATGGAGGCTATTCTGGAAGACGTGCAGGTGCTGATCCACGACAAGAAGATCTCCGCCATGAAAGACCTGCTCCCGATTCTGGAGAAGGTTGCACAGATGGGCCGTCCGCTGCTCATCATCGCGGAAGACATCGAGGGCGAAGCGCTGGCTACGATCGTCGTCAACAAGCTGCGCGGTACGCTGCGCGTAGCCGCTGTCAAGGCCCCTGGCTTTGGCGACCGCCGCAAGGCCATGCTCGAAGACATCGCCACGCTTACGGGCGGCACGGTTGTCAGCGAAGAGCAGGGCTACCGCCTCGAAAACACGACGCTGGACTACCTCGGCCATGCCAAGCGCGTTGTCATCAACAAGGACAACACCACCGTTGTTGACGGTGCCGGCTCGCAGGAAAACATCCAGGCGCGCGTGGGCCAGATCCGCGGCCAGATCGAGAACACGACCAGCGACTACGACCGCGAGAAGCTCCAGGAGCGCCTCGCCAAGCTCTCGGGCGGCGTGGCTGTCCTCAAGATCGGCGCCTCTACGGAGCCCGAGATGAAAGAGAAGAAAGCCCGCGTCGAAGACGCGCTGCACGCCACGCGTGCTGCCGTTGAGGAAGGGATCGTGCCCGGTGGCGGCGTCGCCTACCTGCGCGCCCTGCCCGCGCTCGAGGGCGTGGAGACGGAAAACGAAGACCAGAAGGTCGGCGTCCAGATTATCCGCCGCTCGCTCGAAGAGCCGCTCCGCACCATCGCGTACAACGCGGGCCTCGAAGGCTCGATCATCGTGCAGAAGGTAAAAGACGGCACGGGTGACTTTGGCTTCAACGCGCTTACCGAAGAATACGGCCAGTTGCTTCAGGAAGGCGTGATCGACCCGACCAAGGTGACCCGCACGGCGCTCGAAAACGCTGCCTCGGTAGCCTCGCTGCTGCTGACTACGGAAGCCGTCGTGGCCGACAAGCCAGAGAAGTCTGGCCAGGCGATGTCTTCCATGCCCGACGGCGGCATGGGCGGCATGGACTTCTAAAGTCCACGCGCTCCCGCGCAACAACAAAAGCCAGGGCCTGTCATGCGACGGGCCCTGGCTTTTGCCGTTTTGTGCGTGCCCGGAAGGCGACAGGTAGCGGTAGCTACGCGCCCTCCGGCGGATCGTAGAGCACGCCGGGGTCTACATCCCACGCCATCACGAGGCCATTGATAAAATCCTCTTCCGTGTCGAGAAAGCGGTCGTCGGCGTTGGCGACTTCTATCAGGCTCGCGAGAATGGTGGTGCGCTGCTCGGGCGCGAGTGCGTTTCCCAACCGGTTCGCGGCAGCCTCGCGCGTGACACCCTCGCGGTGGTTGGTATAAAACTGCAGCGTCTCCCGAATCACGACCGAGAGCGACTCTTGATCGAGTGGTGCCAATGGCCCTGAAGCCACTGCCTGCCGGATAGTGGCCATTTCTCTGGCGGTGAGGTCTTCGTCTGCGCCGAGCGCAAGTGCGAGGTTGAGGTACACCAGGTCGTGCAAGAGCGTCCACCCTTCCGGGAGATGGGGTGCGGCCGCGTGCCAGAATGACGCAATCTTGGCGACAAACTGTTTTTCGGCTTCCAGCACCAGCCCGTCGGCGCGGGCGATCTGCAAGAGATCATCGAGCGCCTGCTGCCGCCCGGAAGGGCCGAGTGTCTGCGCAAGCCGCACGCACGCTTGCCGCGCCCGCTCCCACCGGTCAGGAGCGGCTGTATACGTGTGGAGGGCATCCTGCACCACGTCGTGCACCTCGCGCTGCGTCCAGCCCGGGTGGTGCCGGTAGAGGCGGTCGGAGAGCGATTCGAGCTCGAACGCGCTCAGGTGGTCGTCAATGCCGTGGGCGAGAGAAAGCGCGAGCAGCGCGAATTCGTACAGCGCAGCACGCTCCTCGGGAAGGTGGGGCATTTTAAGAGGGAATGGCTCTTGAGCCGGATAGCATACGAAAAGTGCCCTGTTATCGGCCTTCACACCATGCAACATCACCGTATGGCCTGCTCTGGGGAGCGAGCAGAATTACCTGCCGAGTCGCTTGGTGACTTTTACCATGCCCTCGTCCATCCCGCCGGTGATATCGAAGCCGAGGCGCTGCGTCACGCGCTGCATGGCCCGGTTCTCGGGCAACACATCCGCCACGATACGCGCCAGCCCTTCCTCTTCGCCCACCTCTACAAGCCGGCGCAGCATCTCGGTGCCCAGCCCCTGCCGCTGGTATCGGTCGGAGACGAGCATCGCGAACTCGCCGTCCTGCGTGCCGAACAGCTTGGTGAGCCGTCCCACGCCAGCGATTTCCGGGGCACCCGTTTCCGGATTGCGGACCTCGGCTACCAGCCCCAGTTCGCGGTCGTAATCGTTAAAGCAGATGCGCGCCAGCCGCTCGTGCGCCGTGCGCAGCGCCAGCTTCATTACGCCCGCGTAGCGCAGGTAGACGCTCTGCTCAGACAGGTCATGGTGAAACGCCACCAGCAGCGGCTCGTCTTCGGGGCGGATGGGCCTGATCAGCACCTCGCGCCCGTCCAGCATGGTCCACGGCCGCACATACTGACGGGGATAAGGGCGTATGGCGAGGCGCGGAATAGTATCGAGGTCGGTACCGGCAGGGTGCAGCACCACGCGTGCATCCAGCGCAAGCAGGCTGTCCGCCGAGGCCAGCAGCGGGTTGATATCGAGTTCTTTGATCAGCCGCTGCTCGGCCACGAGCTGCGAAAAGCGCACGACGAGACCTTCGAGCGCGTCCATGTCCGCCCCTTTCTGGCCCCGCACGCCTTTGAGGGCCTCGTAGATTTTTGTCTGCTCCATCATGCGGCGTGCGAGCGTGGTGTTGAGCGGCGGCAGGCCGAGGGCACGGTCCCGGTAGACCTCTACCAGCGAGCCGCCCGAACCAAACAACACCACAGGCCCGAACTGCGCATCCTGGCTCGATCCCAGGATAACCTCCAGCCCGTCGAGTTTGATCATCGGTTGCACCGTCACGCCGTCGAATCCGCCGAGTTGGCCGCGCGCGTCGAGGCTGGTGCGGATTTCATCGTACGCCTGCCGGACGGCCTCGGCGGTGCGGAGGTTGAGCTTGACCCCGCCTACATCCACCTTGTGTGTGATGGTGCGCGAATCGAGCTTGACGACGACGGGAAAGCCGATATCCTCGGCACGTGCTACGGCTTCGTCTGCGGTAGCGGCGCGGTGCGTCTGCGTTACGGGGATGCCGTAGGTGGCCAGCAGCGCCTTGGATTCATGCTCGGTAAGCAGGGTTCGGCCTTCTGCCTGTACGCTTTCCAGCAACGCGTGCGCGCCCTCGCGGTCGGGCTCCTCGCCTGCGTCCTCAGCCAGCGCAGGCGTTTCGTAGATGCCGCGCAAGCTGTACGCATACTGCCACATGTAGTTAAACACGCGCGCGGCAGCATCCGGATAGCCAAACGTCGGGATGCCCGCCTGGCTGAGAATGCGGTCGCCCGCCTCCACGGCCGCTCCGCCCATCCACGAGGCCAGCACCGGCTTGCCCGTGCTGTGGGCGTACACCTTCAGCTTTTCCGCCGTCTGGGTGGGATCGGTCATGTCCTGCGGCGTCAGGATGACGAGCAGGCCGTCGGCGTTCTCATCTTCCGCGGCGATTTCGAGCGCCTCCGCATAGCGGTCAGGGCCGGCGTCGCCCAGCACATCTACCGGGTTGTTGTGGCTCCACGCGCCGGGCAGGATCTCGTCGAGCCGACTCATGGCGGTTTCCGAGAGCGGCGTGAGTTCGCCGCCGCCCTGCACGAGCGCGTCGGTGGCGAGCACGCCCGGCCCGCCGGCATTTGTGAGGATCGTCAGCTTTTTGCCCCGGGGTCGCGGCTGCTTGCCGAGCACCTCGGCCATGTAAAACAGGTCGGATATGCTATCGACCCGCAGGACGCCCGAGCGCCGGAACGCGGCATCAAGCACCTCGTCGGAGCCTGCCAGCGTACCGGTGTGCGAGGCCGCTGCCTGCGCCGCCTGCGCCGTGCGGCCTGCTTTGATGACGATGATAGGCTTGGAAAGCGCCACCTCGCGCGCCGCCGACAAAAACGAGCGCGCATCGCCGATAGACTCCATGTAGAGCACGATGCTTTCCGTGCGCGGGTCGTCGCCGAAGTAGTAGATGAGGTCGCCCCACGACACATCCAGCATCGAGCCGATAGAGACAAAGCTCGAAAAGCCGACGTTTTCGCGGAAGCTCCAGTCGAGGATGGCCGTCAGCAGCGCGCCGCTCTGCGAGATAAACGCCACCTTGCCGGGCCGCGCCATTGCCCCGGCAAACGTGGCATTGAGGCCGTTCGTGGGCCGCATCACCCCGAGGCAGTTGGGGCCGATAATGCGCATGTGTCCGGCGCGGGCGGCCTCAAGCACCTCTTTCTCCAGTTGCACGCCCACTTCGCCGATTTCTTTGAAACCCGCCGAGATGATGATCGCGCCTTTTGCACCCATCTCAGCGCACTCGCGCACGACGCCCGGGACAGTCGGCGCGGGTGTCACAATCACGGCCAGATCAATGGTGTCCGGCAGGTCGCGCACGCTCGGGTATGCTTTGATGCCCAGCACGCTGGGTCGCCCCGGGTTGACGGGGTAAACGGTGCCGCCGAAAGGGTTAGAGATGAGGTTCCACAGGATCGTGCGCCCCACCGAACCCTGCCGCTCACTCGCGCCGATAACAGCCACGCGCTGCGGCGCGAAAATGGCGTCGAGGCTTTCCCGGCTGGAGGAGACGACGTTGTAGGATGGATCGGTTCGGGTTGGCTGAAGCATGGCGCTGGCAGAAAGGCGAGAAAGGTGGGTCGCGTACTCACCGCTTCTCGCCAGCGAAAGTTCACGTGCTGCCGCGCCTGTGCACGATTTAACAGCGTGTTGACATCCGTCGCGTGCTACACACGTGTATTCGGGAATGTGAGGAAAGGCCACGGGCGCGCGCCGCCCGCCTGCTCTGCCACGGCATCCCCGAGTGCTTGCGCCACTTCCCACGGCGCGCCGCCGGCACCGTTGGTGAGCACCACAATGCCGACGCCCCTGCCGGGGTAACGCAGATAAGCGTGCGTGAAGCCTGTCGTCTCGCCGTGATGGGTGTGGCGGCGCGCGCCGCGGTCTTCGTCCTCAAACCATCCCGACGTATAGGCGACGCGGTGGCCTGCAATCATCTTTACCGGCCCCGCTGCGGGATGGGCATCGCCTGCCGGGTGAGCGTCCAGCCAGCGTTCCCACGCGGCGAGGTCTCGGAGCGACGCGTACAGCCCGCCATCGCCCTGGGTGCTACTGGTCGGGCTCTGGTCGGTGCGGTGCCAGGCTTTCCCTTCTGCCGTGTAACCAAACGCCCGTCCGCTGATGTGGCCCCCTTTCTGCAGCGTAGCCGCGCCCGAAATGCCAGCCGGACCCAGGACGTACGAATCCAGCAGCGAGTCGAAGGAAGCGCGCCCTGCCTGCACGGCTGCCAGTCCAAGCAGCACGTAGCCTGTGTTGCTGTACCGGTACGCCTCGCGGGCCCGGAGAGCGCCCGCTGACTCCACGAATGCGAGCACGTCCTGGCCTGTGACCGTGGCAGTCTGCGTTGCGCCAGGCATCAACTCGAAGTCAACCGCATCTGATCGGTGCGTCAGCAGATCGGCAAGGGTCGCCTCTGCACACGGGAGCGACGGCAGCCAGCGGTTTACCGGATCGTCGAGTTGCCACAGGCCGTTTTCGGCGAGCGCGGACGCAAGCGTCGCGGTAAAGCTTTTCGTGAGCGAGGCTAGGGCGTGTGGACATTTGAGATGAGGGTTCGACTGGACGATACCGTAGTGGTCATCTTCAGAGTGCC
>PPFU01040340.1_pt1 | contig 10563 bp, 11 predicted proteins | sample 1535991 | NCBI WGS metagenome assembly PPFU01 (sample SAMN04901290, study PRJNA319586) | Hypolithon metagenome, whole genome shotgun sequencing project. | isolation source: Antarctic Hypolithon | place: Antarctica: Miers Valley | collected 2014 | reverse complement strand
CGATGGCGGAGTGGTTACGCAGAGGACTGCAAATCCTTGCACGCCGGTTCGATTCCGGCTCGGGCCTCCAGCTTTTGCCCTTTCCCGCCGTTGCCCGCCGCCTGCCGACGGGTTAGGGGAACGCCAATGCCGCTTTAGCTCAGTTGGTAGAGCACATCATTCGTAATGATGGGGTCAACGGTTCGAGTCCGTTAAGCGGCACCATACCTCTACTAAAAGGTTATTTCTCCCGAAAGCGTTGGATTTCATGCCTTTTGACCTCGCCAGGGTACATGGCGGAGGTACAAACCGATGGGTCTCTTCGTGGCATACATACTCTCTCATGCGTCAGGTCGACGCAGTTATCGACGGGTCTATCCCGAGGAGCTGCGCCCCTTCATCCCTGGAGGCCATCGCGAATATAAGGTGTCGCTGGGCCGTCCGACCAATCCGGGCTTCCTCAGCCACTACGAGGAGGCGGCGGCGGGATACGACAGCGTGGCGGCGAACGCCCGCAAGCGACAGCAGGGCGCGTTTGATCCCCTTGAGGCCCCCCCGTATCGCGTATCTGGCGGAACTGTTCCGGGTCCAGTCGCTCGCGGAGGATGAGGAGGGTCGCTACAGCACCAAGGAGCGCGACCTGTTCCTCCAAGTGCAGGCGTGTGCGTCGTCAGATCATTCGGGACCGTTGGCGGCGTAGATTAGCGGAGTTTCGGGCTCATCTGGGGGTTGATCTTAGGCGTTGAGCTTGCGGTGCTGCAAGCGCCGATGTTCGATGGTCTGTCGTTTGATCCGGGCGCGCTGCGCGAGGATGGCGGGACCGCGGCCGAAGGAGACATCGGCGGGGGTCAGATTGTCGAGGCTCTCGTGGTACCGGCGGTGGTTGTAGCGGTCGACGAACGCCTCGATCTGCGCCTCAAGGTCGCCGGGCAGATAGTAGTTTTCCAGCAGGATGCGGTTTTTGAGGGTCTGGTGCCAGCGCTTGATCTTGCCCTGGGTCTGCGGATGGTAAGGTGCCCCGCGGACATGGGTCATGCGCTGCTCGTCGAGCCATTCGGCAAGTTCGCCGGAGATGTAGCTCGACCCATTGTCGCTGAGCAGCCTGGGCTTGTGCCGAACGTAGACCCGGTCGCGGCCTGAGGCCGTCAGCGCCAGGGTCAGCGTGTCGGTGACGTCCTCGGCCTTCATCGTGTTGCACAGGTTGGGCTTTGCCCGTCTTCGACTTCCCAGGCGATGATGTAGCGCGAGAAGTCGTCGAGGATCGTCGACAGGTACATCCAGCCCCAGCCGATGATCTTCAGGTAGGTGAAGTCGGTCTGCCACATCTCGTTCGGCAGGCTCGTCTTGTCGGTAAACTCCGAGGCCGCTTTCATCACGATGAAGGCGGGACTGGTGATCAGGTCGTGCGCCTTGAGCAGCCGGTAGACCGTGGCCTCCGACACGAAGTAGCCGCGTTCGTCGGTGAACCGCACCGCCAGCTCGCGCGGAACAGCTCCGACTGTTCCAGCGCCAGCATGAGGATCGCGGCCCGGACATCATCGGGGATGCGGTTCCAGACGCGGCTCGGCTGCGCCGGGCGATCCTCGAGCGCCTCGGGACCGCCGGTCTGATACAGGTCGTACCAGCGGTAGAAGGTGGCGCGCGGCACGCCGATCTGCTCAAGCGTACACCGGGCCGACAGGCTCGACTGCTCGACGATCCTGATGATCTCGACCTTCTCGGATGCGGGATACCTCATCCTTGGTCTCCCCCATCCGCGATGATGCCTTTTTTTGAGCAGACGCAGCTCCAGCGCCTGTCCGGCGACGACCTCCTTCAGCGCGGTCGCCTCGCGGCGCATTTCCTTGACCTCGTCGGTGGTAGCGGCGCGCGCGGTATCGCCCGCCAAGCGCCGCTTGCCGGCCTCAAGGAACTCCTTCGACCACACGTAATACAGGCTTTGGGCGATGCCCTCGCGGCGGCACAACTCCGCGATCGAGTCCTCGCCACGCAGCCCATCAAGGATGATCCGGATCTTCTCCTCGGCCGAGAACTGCCGGCGGGTCGCACGCTTTATATCCTGCACCACCCGCTCGCCGGGGGTCGCCTTGGCGCCAGAGGATTTGGTCTCATCTTCGTTCCTTCGCCACTGCGAAGAGACCAAAATCCTCCTTTCCCCGATATCCTCAATATGTCTCATTAGTGCTGACGCCAGACAGTTCAGTGAGCTCGAGAATGCCTTGAGGTCGAAGGAATTTGCCAACGAACTCCGGCCCCAATTTGCACCCAGGTATAACCCTCTGCAGATCACTGGAGATGGCAACCAAGGTGTCTACCTGGCGGAAATCTCCGAAGGCTTCGCAACGACGCTCCTGGCGAAGATATTACTGTCGATCGAAGAATTGGTTGCGGAGAAGGAAATTGAGGCCGAGCTCCAAGCTGTGATTGCTCAGCAGTCCCTCGAAGGTCGCACCGACGTTGGTGAAACACAGAAACGCCAGATGGTTGTGGCCCGCCGTGGGCAGGGCATTTTCAGATCCAACGTGCGGCTGAACGAGGCCGCTTGTCGAGTCACTGGCGTAACTGATCTGCGGCTGCTCATCGCGAGTCACATCAAACCATGGTCCAAATCAACTGATAAGGAAAAGCTCGACGGCTGTAACGGCCTTCTCATGTCGCCCTATGTAGACCGTCTGTTTGACCGTGGACTAATCGGCTTCGCAGACGATGGGAAGTTGCTCCGATCTCCTCGGCTAGAGTCTGACACTTGGGCCGCCTGGAGCCTGAAAGATGTGCAGAACGTCAGCGGGTTCTCAGAAAGGCAGCGCATCTATCTCGCCTACCATCGGACCGAAATCTTCAAGGCCAATGAGCCTATGACGTCTTTAAGCGCGTAAAGCCGAAGTGCATCTGCGGCCGGAAGCAATCAGACCCGGGTTAGCTGCAGTTCGCGACAAGATGTGAGCTGGCGGCTTGCTCCTCATGCTGAGGGAAATTCGCCTCATCCATAACTGAGGCTTCATCGCTGTTACTTTTGAACTCTACTCATCAATATAGGCTCTCTGATATGAGTGGCATCACCATGCTGCAGATGGACGACTCTGGTTTGCTGAACAGCGTTTCCATGTCAATTGGCGTGCCACAGTTCGCGATGCTCAATGCCGCCAAAGGCATCCTGCTAGATTGGGATGGCTGCGTCGCAATCAGGAATCGCGTGTTGCCGCTGGGCAAGACGCTGATCTCGCAGCACGTTAAACGGGTCGCCTTCGTCTCCAATAACTCCACCCACCTCCCGGATGATTTTGCCGAGCTAATGGCCCAACAAGGGGTGCAATTCTCGCCAGACCGAATCTTCCTTGCTGGGGTAGAAACGATTCGGGAGGTCGCTTCCCATAAGGGTGCCCGGGTCCTGCTCATTGCAGTCCCGCGAATCAGGGCTTACGCGCGGACGCTCGGCTTAAGGCTAGTTAGAAATGATCCCGACATTGTCCTTTTGATGCGCGATGTGAACTTCACCTACAGGAAGCTGCTGATTGCGGCCATCGCCGTGCGTTCCGGGCACGGCTAGTGATATCAAACGCTGACGCTTCGCACCCTGGGCCGGGCGACAGCGTGGTGCCGGAGACAGGAGCGCTGCTGGCTGCGTTGCAGGTCTGCATTGGCGAGGCTGCGCTGACGCAGCAGCTCTTCGGCAAGCCAGGCCCGTTGTTGTTCGAACGGGCCTGCGCCTACCTTGGCGTGTCCCCTTCCGAAGCGCTCATGATCGGCGACAACCGCGATACCGACGGGGTAGGTGCAAGCAGGGCCGGCATCCGTCCGATCATTATCGGCGGGGACTCTTCTCTCGGGCTTGAACACCTGGTTCAGCCCCGCACCACCTTATTAGAAGCGCTTGATCGATAGCACGTCGAAGGTCTTTTTCAGGACATCGGTGGAGCGATCGTAATCGGCCAGTGCCAGCGCCGCAATCAACGCGTCAACGACACAAAGCTGGGCGATGCGGCTGGTCATGGCTTCGGTGCGGAAACGCGTTTCACGCGCCATCGTGAACAGCACTATATCTGCGTAAGCTTGGATCGGGGAGCGCGCAAAATTGGTAATGACGATCGTTTTGGCACCCGCTTCTCGGGCTAGCCTGGTGGAGGCCAGGGTCTCGTGCGTCGCCCCGCTATGCGAGATCGTCAGCACCGCTACTTCAGGGTCGCAGCGTGAGGCGCTGATGGCCTGAATATGACTGTCCGTCACGGCGCTCACATCCAGTCCGATACGCAGCATACGGTATTGCGTGTCCTCGGCAATCGGGGCTGACGAGCCGATGCCGTAGACCTCCACCCGCTTGGCCGACTGAATGATTTTCACAGCCTCGCTCAGCGCATCGATATCGAGCACTGAGAGCGTATCGCGCAAGGCCTGCATGCCCGAGTGGAACACCTTGCGGCAGATCGTTTCGGGATCGTCATCCCGGTCGAGATCCTCGTGGATGAACTGCACCGGCTGCACTGTTTCCTGAGCAAGGCTGAGCTTCAATTGCTGGAAGCCGGACAGCCCGATGGCGCGGCAAAAATTGATGACGCTGCCTTCGCTCACCTCGGTCGCTTCGGACAATTCGGTAACCGACATGCCGACCACTTCCATCGGCTCTTCAAGAATGAATTGCGCGATGCGCTGCGCGCTCTTGGCCATGGCAGGCTGCGCAATTCTAATTCGTCCCAGCGCGTTCTCGACCGGTCGCGAATCGGCCATCACCTTCGGTGTCTTTCGGTTCACGGTTCATCCTCTTCGGTTTGGTGTGACTACCATGACCGCTCAGCAGCCAGAATTCCAAGGATGAGCAAATCTCAATCCCCGGAAGCTTCGCCAGATGGCCCCGAGGCCTCGACTAGAAGTATGACGTTCAGAATTTTTTAGTGATTTGAAAATGAGCGGAATTCATTTTTGTGTCACACCGAGTCAGTAGGAGACTGCAAGTCAGTGGCTCCGGCTCTGCAGCAATCTTCTTGCTACAGGTGGGGGGCTGCAAGTTCGTATCAGCCAATCCCTAGGGGGGTATCATGTACGTTCGCCGTTCGCTCCGGTTACTCGTTGCAGCTTCTCTACTGTCCTGCTCCTCGCTTGCCATGGCGCAAGCTAATCAAGGGCGTGAGCCAACGCGAGACGCGCAGGCTACCGGCGATGTCATCATCGTGGAGGGGCAGTCAATAGCGGTGGAATCGACCGAACTGGCGGCTGATTTCGTTGAATTTGGATCGCAGGTGCAAATCATCTCCGACGACGAGATCGATACCGGCGGGTTTACCAACTTCGGCGAACTTGCAGCTGGCCTGATCCGTGGCGCGAACATCGGTTATTCGCCGGATGAAGGCGAGTTCACGATCCGTATCGACGGCGGTACCGACCGCGATACGCTGCTGCTAGTCGATGGCGTGCCCTATTTTGACCGTTCTTCCCCTTCGGAGGACATCTGGCCGGCAACTGCAATCGATCCGCGCATGATCCGCAGCGTTGAGATCTTTCGGGGCGGCCAAAGCCTCTATTTCGGCTCGAACGGCGGTCTCGGCGTGGTCTCGGTCAATTCGAAGGAGCCAGAGGGTGTCTTCGAAGGCGAAATCGGCGTGTATGCGGGCTCGTTTAAAACTCGTGAAATTTACGGCAACGTGTCGGTGCCCCTGCCGCTGGGCGAGCCGGGCGAACATTCAATCATGCTGTTCGGGCGGTCGTACGAAACCGATTCCAACACCCTGTTTGATCGCGAAGCGTTTGCCGATACCCTGCTGGAGCTTGGCGGTTTCCGCGAATATCCATACAGCTACAACAATCTTGGAGCGAAGTATCTGTGGCAGATAAACCCCGATACGGAATTCCGCGCGGCATTCCAGTTCGCGTCCGTCGATTTTGAGGACACCTTCCCCAACTCTACGCCCTTCGCGCCCAACAAGACCGAGTTCCCCATTTTCAACGCCAGCTTCGCGACCCAGTTGAATGATCGCACCCGGATCATAGTGGAGGCGCACTACCAGGCGCCCAAGCTGAGCAATACCGAGCTGGATCCGCGGATTTGCTCGATTCCGCGGGTTCAGGACCTGCCGGCCAACGTCCGATCGCTGGCACCGGCCGGCGGGTTTTCAACCGCTACCCAGTATGAGGCGTTTGCCGCCGCGAACCAGCTGCCCGCAGGCTGTGTGACCAACCCCCAATTCAATTTTGGCCGGGCTGATACGCAGGCGCGGGAAGGCTTTTACGTCAATCCCAAGACAGGGGAGATCTACGGTACGCTCGATAACCCCTTCCCGATCGGCAATCCGATCGGTTTTGTCAGCCAGTCAGTGGCAACTTTCGGCACCGGCGTCCCCTTCAAGGGCATCGACGGAGATCAGTTTACTTCGAGCTATGTCGATTACGGGATCAACGGCCGGCTGACCCATCAATGGACCGATTGGCTCGAAACTGTGGTTGGCGTGCAGAACACCAGCTACAAGGACAATTCGGATGACATCTTCGGCGTGCAAGATGTCACGCTGAGCTCGACCGGCATCTATGGTGACCTGCGTCTGCGCCTTCCGGTCATGGAAGGACTCAACATTTCCGTCGCGGGCCGTCAGGATTTCAACACGAACTTCTCTGACGAGGCGGTCTGGAAAGTCGGCGTGCGCCAGGAACTGCCGGGTGGATTTTATGTGCGCGGCAACGCCGGTACATCCTACAGCCTGCCCAAGATTGACGAAATCGGAGCTTTTGGTCCGAATTCCAATCTCAACCCCGGCCTCCTGCCGCAAAGCGTCAAAGCCTACAGCGTGGGTGCAGGGATCAACGGCTGGATCGGCGGCGGCACTTACAACATCGAGATCGGATATTACGATACTGAAATTAAAAATCTGTTCTCCGACCGCAGTATTGAATCAGTTTGCCTTGAATATGCGCAGGAGGTAAGGCCCGGCGCCCAGCTAACCCGCGATGTTATCGAAGCCAATCGCGCCCGCATTATCCCGCCCGATGCGTTCTGTGCCACCGCTGCAGCGGGCAGCCTCTCGCCACAGGAAAGTGTGGCGGTAAACCAACTCGCGTTGCAGGACATCAAGGGCTGGACCGTGGACCTGGCGCTCGATCTCGACCTGGTGCAGTTCGATCTTTCCTTCACCAAAAGCGAATCACTTGAACCCAATCCCGTGCAAGGTGTGCTAGCCAGGCTCGACGGAACCACTGCCAACCTCGATTTTGTGGTGCCCGGCCCCGCTGGCGTGAATGAGTTCCGTCAATCTGCAGAACGGCCCGAATGGGCGCTGTCCGGGCTCGTAAGCGTAACCCCGAGCGATCGCTGGGTTTTTTCGTTTAACCCGCGTTACCAGGGTCCTGAATTTGCTTATGCAGGAACATCGCTGGCCCGTCTGGTCGATGCCGATGGCAACCGCGTTGTGGAAGATTTGAACTTCGGGGAATACTTCGTTCTCAACGGTTCGATCCAGTACTTCATGGGCGATGAACTTCAGCATCGCTTCATGATCCGTCTCGTCAACATTCTGGACGAGAACTACTTCGAACGCGCCTCTGGCGGTTCTGATCTGCGCGTTTCGCGCGCTGCGGTTCGCGGCGAGATCGGGCCTGAAGATAGCGCATATTATCGGCAGTATGGCTGGAACGGGAAGCCGCGTTCGGTCTGGCTGCAATATGAGTACAACTTCTGACGCCACCCTCTGAACTTGTACCGGAGCGACAGTCGGCTCTCGGGTCTTGCCGCCGTACCATGATATTTTGATCTGGAGAGTTTCGATGCTGCTTCTGCCGACCGCTATTGTCAGCCTCGCACTGCTGCTAACGAACGATCCGGTGGGCGAGGTATTGAGGCATTCGCCGGAACATAACCGGGATGATCCGGCGCATGGGACGTATGACGACCATGGGTTCGATCGCCAGATCCATTTTCCCAATGCGCCTGATGGCAGCCGTCTGCTGACGGTAGACCTTCATTCGCATACCGTATTCTCCGATGGCCATGTATGGCCGACAATCCGGGTCGAGGAAGCGGACCGAGACGGCATCGATGCTCTGGCGCTAACCGATCATCTGGAAGTCCAACCCAAGCAGGCAGACATTCCGCATCCTGATCGCAACCGTGCCTATCAGGTGGCACGGGAAGCTGTCCAGACCCAGGATATCGATTCGGTGATGCTGATTAAGGGGGCCGAAATCACCCGCGGCATGCCGCCGGGCCACGTCAACGCGGTGTTTCTCGAAGATGCCAACGCGCTGCTGGTGAACGATGCCCGCGCGTCGATCGAGGCGGCAAACGCGCAGGGCGCATTCGTATTTTGGAACCACCCCAACTGGTTGCCGCAGGCGCCCGACGGCGTGGCCAAGATCCTGCCCTTTCACATCGAGCTGATCTCCGAGGGCAAGCTGCACGGGGTGGAAGTGGCGAATGGCACGCTCAACGCCTATTCCGAAGATGCGCTGGGCATTGCGCTGGAATACAATCTAACGATCCTTGGCACGTCCGACATTCACGGACTGGTCGACTGGACGCATGATGCCGGGCACGGTGGCCACCGACCGATGACAATCGTGCTCGCTGCCCGACGCTCTCCCGAGAACCTCAGGCAGGGGCTGTTTGACGGTCGGACAGTCGCGTGGATCAATGATGATCTTATCGGGCGCACCGAAAATGTGGAACAGGTGGTGCGCGCCTGCCTGCGGCTAGAGCCGACGGGCTACCTGCCAAGCTCGAGCATCATGCAGGTCACGCTGCACAACGAGTGTCCGCTCGCCTTCACGTTTGAAAACAGCGGCGAGCGGACATTCCACAACATCAGCGATGTCGTGCGCGTGGAACGTTACGACGATGTGCTGCTGCAGGTGCGGATGAATGACGAGCAGGACATGCTCGATCTCGACCTGGAGATCCTCAATACGCAGATCCGTCCGCGCGAACATATCCGCATGACGCTCTCTGCCGATGTATCCGCGATAAGACGGCCCTAGGATCAGCGCCTCAGGTGCGCCTGCTTCGCTGGGGAAGCTCCCGGTACGATTATTGTCAGGGGTTTCACTTGCGAGTCACGAACACAGCCTAGCCAGATGTCGCGAAATTTTGCGGCGCGGCAAAGGCGATGATCAAGATGCAGATTTTCAAAACGCGATTGGTTGTCCTGGCAGCGGCGTTTTTTCTCGTTGCCTGCTCCAACGCGCGGCCAACGCCCGCCGAGGCAGAGCAGTTGAACGTGCTGTTGATTCCCGCAGACGGGGGCACGGAAAGCGGCACGCTAGCTGACTACCAGCCTTTGTTCGACGCGGTGGGCGCAGCTACGGGTCTCAACTTCGACCTGAAGGTTGCGCAGTCGTATGGCGCCGTGGTGGAGGCGATGTGCAACGGTTCGGCCGATGTCGCGTTCGTCGGCCCCGTAACCTATCTGCAAGCCCAAGAGCGTGGCTGCGCCGAGCTGCTCGCCGTTGCCAGCGAGAATGGCCAGTCAATCTATTATGCAGGATTGTTCGGCCCAAAGGATTCCGCAGTGCGCAATCTGACTGATCTGCGCGGCAAGAGTGTTGCCTTTGGCGATGTAAATTCCACCTCTTCGTTCATCTATCCGATCGCCATGTTGCTGGAGGAAGGGATTGATCCGGTGAAGGATCTGGGCGCACTGCGGCTGACCGGCACGCATGCCAATAGCCTAGCCGCGCTCGTCGAGCAGCGCGTGGATGCAGCGGCGCTGTCATTTGATTCTTACGAGAAAGCCGTGCGCAGCGGCACACCTGGGGCGCAGAACCTGCAAGTGATCGCGCGTAGCGAGGCCATCCCTTACCCGCCGCTGGTGATGAGTACCGCATTGTCATCTGATCTGAAGGCACAATTGCGCGCATCATTCGAGGATGTCGTCAGCCTTCCAGGCATCCAGCCCGAGATGATACGCGGCTATGGCGGCCGACAGGTTGACGGATACGACACCAGCTTCCGACATGAAGAGTTCGCCAGCGCCGCGCGCAAGATGAAGCTGCTTAGCGATGAGTTGCGGGGCGAGATCCTGAAGAAGGCGGCAGAACGCTGAGGCGGCTGGCAGCATGGAGATCCGTTTCAGCGCTCTGAGCATGGTCTGGCCGGACGGGATCCGCGCGCTCGATCGGATCGATCTCACCGTACCCTCGGGCCAGTTCTGCGTGTTTCTAGGGCACTCAGGGGCCGGCAAGTCGACCTTGCTGCGCTGCGTCAATGGCCTTGAGACGCCGAGCGAGGGAGCTGTCCAGGTCAACGGGCGGTCGTTGGACAAGACAAATTTGACCAACTTGCGCAAGCAGATTGGTATGGTGCACCAACATTTCGGGCTGGTTCCTCGGGCAAGTGGGGCCAAGAATGTTATGGCGGGGGCGGTCGCTGAGCTCCCCCTGTGGCGTATCCTCACCGGGATTTACCCCGTAGCGTTGAAGCGCCGCACTTGCGAGCTACTTCAACAGGTGGGTCTCGAGCAAGCGCATATGCAAAGGCGCGCCGAGCAGCTTTCAGGGGGTCAGCAGCAGCGGCTGGGTTTGGCTCGGGCCTTCATGCCCGATCCGGCTATCATCCTTGCAGACGAGCCGGTCGCCAGCCTTGATCCCGCGATCAGCCGCGAGGTTTTGGCC
>PPFU01004329.1_pt1 | contig 10563 bp, 10 predicted proteins | sample 1535991 | NCBI WGS metagenome assembly PPFU01 (sample SAMN04901290, study PRJNA319586) | Hypolithon metagenome, whole genome shotgun sequencing project. | isolation source: Antarctic Hypolithon | place: Antarctica: Miers Valley | collected 2014 | reverse complement strand
TTCTTCATGAATTTGAACTGCGCCAGGAAGTCGTTGAAGTCGAACGACGCCGTCCGCAGCTTCTTTTCCATCGCCGCCGCCTCCTCCTCGTCGATCGCCTCCGCCGCTTTTTCCACGAGGGAAACGATGTCGCCCATCCCGAGAATCCGCCCCGCCAGCCGGTCGGGATGGAACTGCTCGAACTGATCCAGCTTCTCCCCCACGCCCGCGAATTTAATCGGCCGCTGCGTCACCTCGCGCATCGAGAGCGCCGCCCCGCCGCGCGCGTCGCCGTCGAGTTTCGTGAGCACGAGCCCCGTCACCTCCAGCGCCTCGTGGAAATGCGTCGCCACGCTCACCGCCTGCTGTCCCGTCGCCGCGTCCGCCACGAGCAAGACCTCCTGCGGATTCAGCAGCCGCTTGAGATCCTTAATCTCCTCGATGAGTGCCGCATCGATTTCCTGACGCCCCGCGGTGTCGTAAATCTGCACATTCCCCGGCTGCTCGCGCGCCCACTCAATGGCTTGCGCGGCCACCTTGCCCACATCTTTTTCTCCCGGCTCCGGGGTGAAAATCGGGACGTCGATCTGCCGCGCGAGCGTGGCGAGCTGCTCGACCGCCGCTGGCCGATGCAAATCGCATGCGATGAGCAGCGGCGCGCGCCCCTGCTTTTTCAGGAGAAGCGCGAGCTTGGCCGACGACGTCGTCTTCCCCGCGCCATTGAGCCCGACCATCATGATCCGCGCCGGCTTATCGAGATTCAGCGGTGCCGCATCGCCGCCGAGCAGCGCCGTCAGTTCGTCGTGAAAAATTTTGACGATCTGCTGCCCTGGCGTGACGCTGCGCAGCACATCCTCGCCCATCGCTTTTTCCTTCACCCGGGCGATGAAGCCCTTGGCGACCTGGAAATTCACATCCGCCTCGAGCAGCGCCATCCGCACCGTGCGCATGGCGTCGTTGATGTTCGACTCGGAGATCGAGCCATGCCCGCGGAGGTCCTTGAAGACATCCTGCAGTTTGTCGGAGAGCTGGGAAAACATGAGTTAGCGGTGGATAGTCGCGACAGCGTCTTGTAGTGCTCCAGTCTTGTGGAGCTTTCGGAAGTTCCGCGGGAGCGGAGCGCTGGGCGACGGCCTAATGTTCAACAGACCCCGGATAGTTGTGCCACCAGAAATCCGTCGTCGCCCACGATTGCCCTCGTTCCCGGCTCACCGACCCGGTGATGCGTCCCGGCAAGCTCGCGGGAGTGACAACCGTGACCGAGGAGCCCGCCCACTCGAAAACGCACTTGCCCAACGTCGCGCTATCCGTATCGCGGACGTGTTCCGAACCGCCGATTGGCGCGCCAGTCACGACGGAGTGGATACTGAACCTGTAAAGGTGAGGCAGGGGCCAAAGGTGGCTCCCAGCCTCGTCAGTGATCACAGCGCGCGTGCTTCCGTCCGGTGACACCGATTGCGCATACAGTCGAGGCGCACCGTCCCTCCCGACAACGAAGCCCACCGCAGCACTTCCCGTCAAAATCGCAACGCCGCAGATGAAGTAGAGAGATCGACGCATCGGAAAAAGTTACTGCGTCGTCCTCGAATTGCCGAGAAGCAGATATCGTCCTTAAACCCCAACAGCACGTTGCTGGGCTTGTCCCCCGTGTTACACGAGCGGCATGGCAGCGAAACTTTAGCGACTTCATGAGCGTCCAGAACCCCCTTTACCGCCTCGGCGCCTTCCGCCTCGCCCTCCAGACCGCACGCCTCCTCCCCCGGCGCGCCTGCCGCGCCATCGGCACCAGCATCGCGCGCCGTCATTTCAAAAAAGCCACCTCGGCCCGCCAGGCCATCGAGCAAAACCTCGCCCAGGCCTTCCACCTCACCGGCCCCGAACTCCAGCACCTCGCCGCCGCAAATTTCCAAAACTTCGGCGGCATGCTCGCCGACTATTTTTACAGCAGCGTCGCCCGGCCCGCCTCCATCAATGCCACCCTCGAAGAATGGCGCGGCTGGGAAAACCTCCTCGCCGCCCGCGCCCTGGGCAAAGGCGTCATCCTCGTCACCGCCCATCTTGGCAACTGGGAACTCGGCGGCATGCTCCTCGCGCTGCGCGGCATTCCCATGACCGTCGTCACCCTGCGCGAGCCCACCAGCGAGCTCAGCCGTTGGCGCGAAGAATACCGTCAGCGCCTCGGCATCGGCACCATCACCGTCGGCGGCGATCCTTTCGCCTTCGTGGAAATGATCGCCGCCCTGCGCCGGAACGAAGTCGTCGCCATGCTCATCGACCGGCCCGCCGCCGGCAGCGGCGCCGGCGTCCGCTTCTTCGACCGCGAGACCCCATTTTCCACCGGCCCCGCCCTCCTCTGGCAGCACACCGGTGCCGCCGTCATGCCCGCTTTCGTTCTCGGCACTGCCAGCGGGCGCTACCTTTCCTTCATCGATCCGCCCGTTTCTTTGGAAAAAAGCGACGACCCCCGCGCCGACGTCGCGTCAAACACCCAGCGAATCGCCACTGCATTTGAGACCATCATCCGCGCCCACCCCGAACAGTGGTATAACTATGTCCCCCTCTGGCCCCATGACCCTGCACTGCACCCGTAAAAACCCGGATTTGGATCACCGCCAAGGGACGCCAAGGTCGGAATGCTGGAACGGCAAAATCCTTTCTAGACTTGGCGTCTTGGCGTCTTGGCGGTTCCCCGTGCGATTGGGATCAGCCGCCCTCACCTTTCTCCTCCTCGCCGCGCCCGCCATGCGAGCCGTCGAGCTTTCCCCACCCGACACCACCGCCCTCCTCGCCCGGCTCCAAGCCTCACGGCGCGAGCACCCCTCCGCCCGCGCCGATTTCATCGAGGAAAAACGCACCCGCCTCCTGCGCGAGCCCATCACCAGCCGCGGCACCGTCTTCTTCCAGACCCCCGACAGATTCCGGCGCGAAGTCGCCGGCGACAAACCGAGCCTCACCGTCTCCGATGGGAAACATCTCTGGATTTACTACCCCGCTTTCAAAGAGGCCGAGCTCTACACCCTCGGCCAGCGCGCCGCCTTCGACGACTCCATCGCCGCCCTCACCGCCGGGTTGAACTTCGTCGGCATCGAGAAATTTTACACCGTCACCGCCGCGCGCGAGGAAAACGCCTACCGTCTCCGCTTGACTCCCCGTCGAGGCAACCTCCGGCGCATGATCCAGCAGCTCGACATCTGGCTCGACGACGATCTGACCCTCCTGCGCACCGACCTGCTCATGCCGAAAGGCGACCGCACCATCACAAAATACAGCAACCAGAAACGCGCCCCCCTCCCCGCCGAGACCTTCCAATTCACCCCGCGGGCCGGCACGAACATCACCCGCCCCCTAGGCTGATCTGGACAGCGGACAGTTCACGGACTCCATTGTCACCCATGATCACGCAGGCCCAGTTCGTCAGCGACCAAGCTGGAAAAAGGACAGCAGTCATTCTTCCTTGGGAGGAATACGAGAGCCTGTTGGAAGACCTCGAAGACCTCGCCGCCATCGCCGAGCGCCGCAACGAACCGACCATTCCGCACGAGCAATTCGTTAGCGAACTGAAGCAGGATGGCCTCCTACCGGCTTGAGTAGCGGAGATCGACGAGGAAAGATCTTCGTCGCATCGCCTCTGCGGAACTTCCGAGAATCATCACGGCTTTCCGGCAGCGAGCGCAGCTACCGCATCCGCGTCGGCGACTATCGCATCCTCTACGACGTGCTCGCTCACCTGCTGGTGATCGAGATCATCCGAGTCGGCCACCGGCGAGACGTCTATGACCGTTAGATGAGGTTCGCGCCTTCTACCCCGCCGCATCCCCGCGCAGCCGGTTATCCGCAAACTGCGCCATCTTCCGATCCACCCGCTTGTTTAGGATCGCCACCTTCGTCCCCACCCCCACGATCCGGTAAAGCGCGATCACATCCTTCGAGCGCATCCGCACACATCCGAAGCTCGCCGGCCGCCCGATCAGCCGCTCCACCGGCGTCCCATGAATGTAAATCCCCCGCGACTCCGCGTTGCGATTCCGCGACTCCAGCCCCCGCAGCCAGAGGATCCGCGTCACGATCGGGTCACGCCCCTGCGAGTTCGGCCGCAGCACCTCGCCGGTCCGGCGGCGGCTTTTGAAAACCGCGCCCGCCGGAGCCCCGTCACCGATCTTTTCCGCCACCTCGAAAGCCCCCAACGGCGTCCGATAACTCCCCGTTTGATCCCCCAGCCCGAAGCGCGAAGTCGAGACCGCGAACTCCGCCACCCGCACCCCATCCTCCAGCACGATCATCTTTTGCTCCGGCACACTCACGATGATCGAGTGCTCCGCATCCCGCGCCCCAGCGGAAAAACCGACGACGCAGAGAAAACCAGCAAGCACGAAAGAGGTAATTTTCATCATGCAAACTTGCTTTAGCAGAGCCCGTACCACCGCCTCGCCATACCTCCCATAATTCCCACAAACTTCCCTTCCGCTCCCCGCTTGCCCCCGCCCACCCCGCGCGCCACCTTTCCCCAATGTCCTTCCTCCAACGCTTCTTCCGCTTCCGCGAGCAGGACGAAGAAGCCATCAAGCCCTTCCTCGACCACCTCGAAGACCTCCGCTGGATGCTCGTCAAGATGGCCGCGACCCTCATCGCCGGCATGATGTTGAGCTTCCTCTTCCGCGATCAGCTCGTCGCCATCGTCCGCGCCCCCCTCCTCGCAATTGATCCCGATGCGAGCAATCGCCTGCAAGTCCTCAGCGTCATCGAGCCCTTCATGATCTCGCTGAAGATCGCCTTCTACGCCGGCATCATCCTCACCTTCCCCTTCCTCCTTTACCACCTCGCCCGCTTCGTCATCCCCGCCCTCAACCGGCAGGAGAAAAAACTTCTCCTCCCCGCCATCCTCATCGGCTTCGCCCTGTTCGTTTCCGGCGTCAGCTTTTGTTACTTCTGGATCCTGCCCGGCACCCTCGAGTTCTTCTTTAAATACAGCACCGACATGGGCCTCCAGCCCTACTACCGCGCCGGCGAATACTTCTCCTTCGTCACCCAAATCCTCATCGCCTTCGGCCTCGCCTTCGAGCTCCCCGTCGCCGTCCTGGCCCTCAACTACCTCGGCCTCCTCACCGCCTCTTTCCTGCGCCGCACCCGCATGTTCGCCTACGTCATCGTCCTCGTCTTCGCCGCCATCATCGCCCCCACCCCCGATCCCTTCGTCTTCCTCGCCCTCGGCATCCCCATGTGCATGCTCTACGAGGCCTGCATCTGGCTTGCCGTCCTCGTGGAAAAACGACGCGCCAGAGCCGTGCCCCTCCCCTCGTGAAAGCGCGCGTCGCCATCCCCCTCGCCCTCGTCCTCATCGTGCTTATCGCCGCGGGAGCGTATGCGTGGTTCATCCACGTCGCCGATCGCCGCGTCGGCCTCGAGACCAGCCGCGCCGAGCAGATCGCCCGCGACCTCGGGACCTTTTTCACCGACACCTTCCACGCCCGGCCCACCGTCGTCGTGAACGAGCGCGTCTTCCTCGAGCAAAGCGCCGCCGCCCAGGAGCTCGCCACCATCCAGCGCGACACCCGCGTCCAGCGCGAGACCACCCACGCCTGGCTTGGTAGTACCAAGCGCATCCGCATCCACGGCCTCTACACCGTCAAAGCCGGGTTCGACCTCAGCGACCGCTTCACCATCCGCGTCACCGGCGACCGCATCCACCTCGCCCTCCCCCCCGCCCGCATCCTCAGCGTCGAGCAGAAAGACATCATCGTCGAAGCCCTCGAGAACGGCCTCTGGAACAAAATCACCCCGCAAGACCTCGAGACCGAACTGACCGCCCTCCCCGCCCTCGCCCGCGAGAAAGCTCTCGTCGCCGGCATCCAGGAAGAAGCCCGCCGCACCCTCCTCGAGAAACTCCACGAGCGTTTCGGCCAAACCTACAAAATAGAAATCGAACCCGTCGAAGCGGCGGATTGATTCGCCCGCTAAACAAGCGAAAAACCCGAAGCACAGAATCCGCCACCGAGCTAAATCCAAGCGCCCGACAAGCACTCCAGGGCTCGTCTCTCAAACCTCACCTTCCGGATTTTCGCGTCCTTTCGCGTTTTTAGCGGACAAAACTCCGTCATGAAAATTCTCCTTTTCCTTCTCGCCCTCCTCCTCACCGCGCGCCTCGGTCGCGCCGAAAAACCTCCCCTCGAATCCTACCTCCTCGATCCCGCCCAGCAAAAACTCGAAGTCTTCTGGCTCGGTTCCGACGCCCGCCCGCTCCGCACCTTCACCGCCCTCGCGAAACACCTCGCCGCCGACGGACGCCGCATCGTCTTCGCCACCAACGCCGGCATCTACGAGCCCGGCTACATCCCCAGCGGACTCCTCGTCGCCGACGGAAAAACCCTCGCCCCGCTCAACGAACGCGCCGGCCAGGGCAACTTCTACCTCCGCCCCAACGGCGTCTTTTTCATCGAGAAAGACCGCGCCAACATCCTCGAGACCGCCCGCTACGCCGCCGCGAAACCGACCCCGCGCCTCGCTACTCAGTCCGGCCCGCTCCTTTTGCAGAATGGCCGCGTCCACCCCGCCTTCACCGCCGACTCGAAACGCCGCCTCATCCGCAACGGCGTCGGCGTCGATGCGCGCGGCCGCGCCCTTTTCCTCATGGCCCGCCACCCGCTCAACCTCTGGGAGTTCGCGCAAGCCTTCAAAACCCGCGGCTGCACCGACGCCCTTTTCCTCGATGGCGACATCTCCGAGATGCTCATCGAACCCGAGAAAATCCCCGTCGCCTCCAGCTACGCCGGCTTCCTCGTCGTCACCGCGCCGAGCGAGGAGTGACCCGCTACAGCTCCCTCCGCCCAAACTCGAACCCGCTCAAAGGCGGCTTTGTCGGCACGCCCCGCCCCAGGCAGAGATACTTGAACGCCGTCCCCATGAGCCCCGGGTGCATCAGCGTCTGAAACGCCCGCCGCTCCGCCGCGTCCGCCCTTTCCATCGCGTGCCGGCCAATCCCGACCATGAAATGATGCTGATCGGTGAACCCCAGCGTCGCCAGCCCTCGCTCGCCCGCGCGCTCCGCCAGACTCGTGAACTCCACATGCGCCGTGAGATCCTGCTCCCCCGGGTCCGCCAGCAGATCGTCCACCCGACGATGCGCGCGATACGCCGCGAGCGTCCCCTGCGTCCGCTCAGAACTGTAGTAAAGCGCCCGCGGCCAGCCGTAATCGACCACCAGTGCATACCCGCGGGTCAAATTCGCCGCGACCTCATCCACCCACGCGAGCGCGTCGAGACATACCTCCGTCGTATAGCCCTCGATTTCCGGCGGCGCCAAAAAGTCGAGCCGCTCCCGCAAGGCATCGCTCGAGAGCGGTCCATCGACAAACGCCCCGCCGTCCACCTTCCGCTCCCGCCATTCCCCATCGCGCCAAACCACGAGATGCACCGGGAAAGCATCGACGAGTTCATTTGAAAAATGGACGCCCGTGAAAGGCTCCAGCTTCGGCAGCCATTCGATTGCGGATCGGCGATTGCGAATTGCCGATTGCTGTCGCGCTCGCAGCACCGCGCTCGGCTCGACAATTCCGTAAGCCACCGCCTCCGCAAACTCCCTGCCCACCGCCCCCAGCACATCATTGGCAAAAGCCCCGTCATGCGCTCCCTGCTCCATGATCGTGAAAACGCCCGGCCGCCCCATGCGCACCCACATTTCCTCGAACTGCCGCGCCAGCAGCCAACCAAAAAGCGGGCCGACCGTCACATTTGTAAAAAAGTCCCCCCGCCGCCCGATGCCCGCCTTCCCCGCGGCATAGAATCCGCGCTCCGGATCGTAGAGAGCCCCCGCCATGAAATCGCGGAACGTCCTCACGCCAGCGAAATCCGCACCTCGTCCCCCACCTCGACCGCATCGAATAGAGCGATCACGTCCGCATTCCGCATCCGCACACACCCGTGGCTGCACGCCGTCCCGATGGCCGCCTCATGATTCGTCCCGTGGATATAGATAAACCGCTCCCGCGTGTTCGCATTCTCCGCATCGAGCCCATCGAGCCACAGTATCCGCGTCTGCACGAGATCCTCGGGATCATCCTCCCCGCCAAACTCCCCCGTCGCCCCGCGCCCGCGAAAAACCGCCCCCACCGCCGCCCCGTCCCCGATTTTCTCACAAATCCGGAACCGCCCCAGCGGCGTCCGCAAGCTCCCCTCCCCGCTTCCTATCCCATACCCCGAAGTCGAAACCGCCCACCACGCGACTACCGCATCCCCCACCCGTAGCTCCATCCGCTGCGCGGCAATGCTCACATGGAAGAGACGTTGGTGTGTTTGCATAAAGAAGCGCGCCGACTACAGTCGCGCCCGCATGAGCACTGGCTATCACATCGCCATCGCCGGGGCTACCGGCGCCGTCGGGATCGAGATGATCCGCACGCTCGAAAAGCGCAATTTCCCCGTCGCCAAACTCACGCTCCTCGCCTCCGCTCGCTCGGCCGGCAAGGAGATCGACTACCGCGGCCAGCCCGTGCGCGTGGCCGAGCTGCGCGACGATTCTTTCGCCGGCGTCGATGTTGCGCTCTTCAGCGCCGGCGGCTCCATTTCCCAAAAATACGCGCCGCTCGCCGTCCAGGCCGGCGCCATCGTTATTGATAATTCCTCCGCCTTCCGCATGGACGAATCCGTCCCGCTCGTCGTCCCCGAGATCAACGCCGCCGACATCCCGCGCCACCGCGGCATCATCGCGAATCCCAATTGCACGACCGCCATCACGCTCACCGCGCTGCATCCGCTGCACCAGGCCTTCGGCGTGCGGCGGCTCGTCGCAGCGAGCTACCAGGCCGTCTCCGGCACCGGCGCGCAAGCCATCGAGGAGCTGCGCGGACAGATTTGCGACATCACCGCCGACCGCCCGATCCGCAAGCAGGTCTATCCGCACCAGATCGCCTTCAACGTCCTCCCCCACGTCGATGCCTTCCTCGACACCGGCTACACCCGCGAGGAGATGAAGATGCAAAACGAAGGCCGCCGCATCCTGCACCTCCCCGACTTCCGCGCGTCGGTCACGTGCGTGCGCGTGCCAGTCTATCGGGCCCATTCCGTCGCGGTGCATGCCGAGTTCGAGCGTCCGGTTTCGGTGGAAAAGGCGCGCACCGCGCTATCATCGGCACCGGGCCTGAAGCTGGTCGATGACCCCGCAAACAACGTGTATCCGCTCCCGCTCGCCTGTGCCGGTGAGGACGACTGCCAGGTCGGCCGCCTTCGCCTCGACTGCGCGTTCGACAACGCCCTCGCCTTCTGGGTTTCCGGCGACCAGCTCCTCAAGGGCGCGGCGCTCAACGCCGTCCAGATCGCCGAGTTGCTGTAAGTCTGTGGCGTCCCCGCGCATCTCGGTCCTCGTCCCGACCCTCCACGAGGAGGCGAACATCGAGCCGCTGGCCGAGCGCGTGTTCGCCAGCACCCCGCCGGATACCGAACTCATCGTCATCGACGATGGCTCCACCGACGGCACCCGCGAGCGCGTCCTTTCCCTCGCGGAAAAATATCCCATCCACCTCGTGGCGCGCGATGCTCCGAGCGGCGGGCTCGCCGGGGCGGTCATGGCCGGGGCGGCGTCGGCGCGAGGTGAGTTCATCGTGGTGATGGACGCCGACCTCAGCCATCCGCCCGACAAAATCCCCGCGCTGCTCGCGCCGATGCTCGTCGGCGAGGCCGATGTTGTCATCGGCAGCCGCTACGCGCCCGGCGGCTCGACGCCGGGCTGGCCTCACCGCCGCCGCCTCGCCTCGCGCGTCGCCGCCCTCCTCGCCCGCCCTCTCACCGACCTTTTCATCCTGCTCGACAAATCCTCCCGCGCTGGTTCTGGCATCCCGCTCCGTGGGCGGGCGCGCTGCTGGTTTATTGGAATGCCACGCACGACTGGGCGTCGTTCGCGTTCCAAGGTTCGCGACGCATCGGCGCTTCGCCGAAGTTTTGCCTGCATCTCCTCGCGCTCTCGATCCTCGCGCTGCTCACGCCGACTGGCGTCGCCGCGGCGTGGGTTGCCCTCCGGCATCCGCCACATCGGTCCGATCCGTCCGATGATCCCGCCCGGCGCGCCCTCTTCGCGCGCGTCTTCACCCTCGTCCCCCTCAGCGTCTGTTTCGTCTTCAGCCTCCCCACCGCGTCCAACTGAACTGGACCGGCCCCGCCTGGCTCGCCCTCCTGCCAGCCATCGCCGCCGGAATGGTCGCGCTTCCCGGCTCGGGGAGCCGCCTCGCGCGCCTCGTTCGCCGCGCCTGGGTGCCCACATTGGTCGTCCTCGTGACCGCCTACGGCGCGCTCCTGCATTACCTCGCGCTTGGCCTCCCGGGCGTCGGCTACCTTTCCGAGACCCAGCTCATCCCCGTGGGCTGGCGCGAACTCGCCACACAGCTCGACGACCTTGAGGAACAGCTCGCCCACGAGACTGGCGAGGAACCCGTCGTCATCGGCATGGACAAATACTTCACCGCCAGCCAGCTCACCTTTTACGACGACGATCCCGCCGACCGCACCTCCGAGAACACCGGCCCGCACCTCTTCGGCGCAAAGGCCCTCATGTACGAAGTCTGGTTTCCGCCCGCCACTTTCGAGGGCCGGCCCGCCATC
>PPFU01004565.1_pt1 | contig 10566 bp, 9 predicted proteins | sample 1535991 | NCBI WGS metagenome assembly PPFU01 (sample SAMN04901290, study PRJNA319586) | Hypolithon metagenome, whole genome shotgun sequencing project. | isolation source: Antarctic Hypolithon | place: Antarctica: Miers Valley | collected 2014 | reverse complement strand
AAGCGCGGTTTAGACGCTTACACACTTTCCAGGCGTGCTCCTTCAACCGCTCGGACACCTCTCCGCTGGAACCCTGAAATCAGCTTACGGCTGCTTTCAGGGCCGCAAAGTTTAGCCGCGGCGGGCATTCGTCACAAGTGAACTTTTGGGTAACCTCCGCAGGGAAACGCGCATGTCAGAATGCGCCCATGTCGTATCTCGTCCTCGCCCGCAAGTGGCGCCCCCGGCGTTTTTCCGAACTGGTCGGCCAGGAACACGTGGTGCGCGCCCTGACCAACGCTCTCGACAGCGGCCGCGTCCATCACGCGTTCCTGTTTACCGGCACGCGCGGGGTGGGCAAGACCACCATCGCGCGGATATTCGCCAAATCGCTCAACTGCGAACGTGGTACGTCCGCTGAACCCTGCGGCGAATGCAGCGCCTGCCTGGACATCGACGCAGGCCGCTTCCTCGACCTGCTCGAGATCGACGCCGCTTCCCACACCGGCGTCGACGACGTGCGCGAAGTGATCGACAACGCGCAGTACATGCCGTCTCGCGGGCGGGTGAAGGTGTACCTGATCGATGAAGTGCACATGCTGTCGAAGAATGCCTTCAACGCGCTGCTGAAAACGCTGGAAGAACCGCCGGGCCATGTCAAGTTCCTGCTAGCCACCACCGATCCGCAGAAACTGCCGGTCACGGTGCTGTCGCGTTGCCTGCAGTTCAACCTGAAGCGACTGGACGAGGGCCAGATCCAGGCCCAGATACGCAGGATTCTGGAAGCGGAAAACATCGCCGCCGACGACGGGGCGATCCGGCAACTGTCGAAAGCGGCCGATGGCAGTTTGCGCGATGGTCTGTCATTGCTGGATCAGGCGATCGCGTATACCGGTGCAGGCGGAGGCGGCAGGCTGGACGACGCTGCGGTCGCGACAATGCTCGGGACCGTGGATCGCACGCGCGTCGGCGCGTTGTTGGATGCGCTCGGCAGCGGCGACGGCGATGCGTTGCTGGCGGAAGTCGCGGAACTGGCGGAATTTTCGCCGGACTGGGGCAGCGTACTCGACGCTTTCGCCGATGCATTGCATCGCGTTCAGGTCAGGCAGCTCGTGCCGAACGCAACCATCGAAACCGACGGCGTCGATGTCGAAACGCTTGCGGCAACGCTGCGACCGGAAGTCGTGCAGCTGTGGTACCAGATGGCGCTGAGTGGTCGTCGCGATTTGCATCTGGCGCCGAGTCCGCGCGCGGGTTTCGAGATGAGCGTGCTGCGGATGCTGGCGTTCCGTCCTTCCGAGGCCGGATCGCACGCCATCGCGGCGGCGCCAGCGCGCGCATCGAGTGCGGCGGCGGCAAAGGCTGCGCTGGCGAATGCAGCTGAAACGTTCGCTACGCCTTCCAATCCGCCGGTCGCGCAACCTGCGGCGGCAACGTCGCCAGCATCACCAAAGGCGCCTGCACCAGAACGATCAGCCAATGAAGCCGCATTACCGGCTCCATCGCCAGCCGCATCCGGTGCAGGCGATATCGACGGCGAACGCTGGCTCGAACTGATCGCCCAGTGCGGGCTGAAAGGTCCGGCTGGCCAGCTTGCCGCGCATGCATCGTTCGTCGGGTACGCCGATGGTGTGTTGCGGCTTGCGCTACCGGCCACCGACGACCATCTGCGCGCGCCGAACCTGGTCAGACAACTGGCCGATTCACTGTCGTCGTGCCTCGGCGGCGCACCGCAGATCAAGTTCGAGGCCGCGCAGTCCGTAGGCGACACGCTGCACCAGCGCAGCGCGCGCGCGCGCGACGCGCGGCAGGCGTCGGCCGAGGACGCCTTCATGAACGACCCCGACGTGCAGCGCCTGATCACGCAGCACGGCGCGAAAGTCGTGCCCGATTCCATTCGACCCGTCGACGAATAGACCCACAACAGGAACCAAGATGCGCGGAAATATCGCTCAACTCATGCAGCAGGCGCAGAAGATGCAGGAAAACCTGCAGAAGGCGCAGGAAGACCTGGCCAACGTCGAAGTCACCGGCCAGTCCGGCGCCGGCATGGTCAACGTCACGCTCAGCGGCCGCATGGAATGCCGCAAGGTGCGCATCGATCCGAGCGTGCTGAGCGATCCGGAAATGGCCGAAGACCTGATCGCCGCTGCATTCAACGATGCCGTCAACAAGGCCAATGCCGTATCGCAGGACATGATGGGTGCGGCATCGGCGGACATGCAGTTGCCGCCGGGGATGAAGTTGCCGTTCTGATGTCATGCCGTCCTTCCCGCCCGCGCGGGAAGGACAGAAAAGACAAACCCGCAGCCGGGAACGACAAACAAGACGATGCCAGCTTCGCTCCTCGAACAACTCATCGAAGCCTTCCGCGTCCTTCCCGGCGTCGGCCAGAAAACCGCGCAGCGCATGGCGTATCACGTCCTCGAGCGCGGGCGTGATGGTGGGAAGCGGCTGTCCGAAGCGCTCGCCGTGGCCGTCGAGAAAATCGGTCACTGCACGTGCTGTCGCGATTTCAGCGAAACCGAACTGTGCAGCACCTGCGCCAGCGCATCGCGCGATGCACATCAGTTGTGCGCTGTCGAGTCGCCGGCAGATCGTCTCGCGATCGAGCAGGCCACCGGCTATCGCGGCCTGTATTTCGTGCTGCAGGGACGCCTGAGTCCGCTCGACGGCATTGGCCCGCGCGAGCTGGGCCTAGATCAACTCTCGGCGCGGCTGTCGGAAGGCGAGGTACAGGAACTGATCATCGCCACCAATCCCACCGTCGAAGGCGAAGCCACCGCGCATTACCTCGCGCAGCTCGCGCGGCAACACCATGTCCGGCCAAGCCGCCTGACGCATGGCGTGCCGCTCGGTGGCGAACTGGAATACGTCGATCGCGGCACCCTGTCGCATGCGTTCGGCAGTCGCAGCGAAATGCCCCTCTGAAGCTTTTGCAGGAGCGCACCTGGGCGCGACAAGGCTCTTCCGGTACGCTCCATCGCGCCCAGGTGCGCTCCTGCAAAATCATGGTTACTTCGAGGAATACGTGATGTCGGACACCACCATCTTCGGCAAGATCATCCGCCGCGAAATCCCGGCCGACATCGTGTACGAGGACGAATACCTGATCGCCTTCCGCGACGTCGCGCCGCAGGCGCCGGTGCATGTGCTGTTCGTGCCGAAGACTCCCATCGCCACACTCAATGACGTGCAGGCGGGGCAAGAGGACATCCTCGGAAAACTTGCCGTTGCGGCTGCCGACTACGCCAGGCAGCAGGGCTTCGCCGAAAACGGGTATCGCGTCGTCATGAACTGCAACAGCGACGGTGGACAGACTGTTTTCCAGATCCATCTGCACCTGCTGGCAGGCGCGCCCTTGGGCCGTTTCGGAACCAGTCTCTGATCGGTCAGCGAATTGACAAGTCGTCGGGTGGTTGGCTTCCTAAACCCAGCGCTTTCACGGACGTTGGCTCAAGTGATGGAACCAAACCAGCCGCGGACTGATCATGATCGAAATCAAGCGCGATGACGCATGCGTGGATTGGCTACGTGTGTCTCAATCAATACTTCCCGTCACTCCACTCCCACCCAGCCCACGGCCAGGGCCGGCGTGGATACGGGTAGCGCGGGTCCAGCCCCGGCGCCAGCGGCCACAGGTACACGACGTCCGCAGCGAGGCGCGGGAAGCGGGAGTCGGTCAGGCCGATCTTGCGGTTTTCGTAGCCGTCGATATGGCCGACGAAGGTGAGTTCGCGGTGCTTGAGGTATATCGCCGGGTCGTAGAAACCGGTGCGGCAGGCGATGAAGTGGCCGCTGCCGTCCTCGGTCATGCTGCGTGGGCGGCCGCCGATGGAGAGTTCGCTTCCGATCATGTCGAAACAGGTGTAGCTGCCCATCGGGCGCGTTTCGACAATGCGGCCGCCCCAACGCACGGGTACGCCGGAGCGGTCGATTTCGACGGCCTGCACGGGCGTGATCTGAACGACGTCGGCTTTCAGCGGCTTGGGGACCGTGTAGCAGGCGGAGAGCAGGCTTGCGAAGACGAGGGCGGCGAGGGGGCGCAGGTTCATTGCTTGTTCCTGAGAAGTGCTGGATAAAACGAGCTTCGATATCGTCATTCCCGCCTTCGCGGCAGCGACGAGCAAAAGCCGGATATTTGTCTCTGCTCGTCATGGTCGATGCTTCCGAAGCGCCCGTATCAACTCCCGGTCGCGTTGCGCATTGACGGCGGCAGCGTAGCGCGATTCGACGAAGCGTTGGGTGAGTGGCCGCAGGGTTTGCGCCGCCTGCGGCCTGGCGGCGGCGACCCTTTGCGCCCAGTCCAGCGCGGGCTCGTAGGGTTCGCGTGCGAGCCCGAGCCGCCGGTAACGCGTGCCGAGACGATGCCAGGCGCGCAGCAGCGGATCGCGTTCGCGTTCGCCGCGCGCGATCAGCCACGCCATCCAACCCAGCGCAAGCGTCGCTGTCAGCGCGAACAGCAACCCCAGCCGTCCTGTGTCCAGGTTATCGATGCCGAAGCGGCTCAACATGCGTTGCTGCCGGGTCGCGTCGAATCCGAGCACGAGGTCATTCCAGCCGCGACGCAGCCAGTCGCCCGCATTCCACACGGGCGTGAAGCCGGAGAACGCGCCGAATGCGCCGGGCGCGCGATCGTCCAGCGTGTCGTAGATGCGTTCGGGCGCGACGGCGGCGGTCGGGTCGACGCGCACCCAGCCGCGCCCCTGCAGCCAGACTTCGGCCCACGCATGTGCATCGGAATTGCGCACGATCCAGTAGTCGCCAAACGGATTGCGATAGCCGCCGACGTAGCCCGTCACCACGCGCGCGGGAATGCCGGATGCGCGCATCAGCACCACGAAGGCCGAACTGAAGTGTTCGCAATACCCCGCTTTCAGGTCGAAAAGGAATTCATCCACGGCATGCCGGCCCGGCAGCGGCGTGTCCAGCGTGTACCCGAACTCGGCGCGGATCATTCGCAGTGCACGCTCGACGATCGCGCCATCATCGCTGCCAACTTCACTTCGCCACCGCTGCGCCAACGCCTGCGTACGCGGGTTGTAAGCGTCGGGCAGTTTCAGCGCGATTTGCCGCAGCGCAGGCCGCAATTGCGCATCGAACACCAGCGGCGGCGACGAGCGCATCCGCCAGCGCGTCAATGCATTCAGCGGACGTGGCGCATACAACCCGTAATCGAAGGACAGCTGCGTGCCTGCAGGCGCCTCGCGCAGCAGGTCCAGCGCCACAAGCTGGCGGCGGTCGGTGGCCTCGAATTCGATTTCGTAATCCCACACCACGTTTCCGGTGCGCACTTCGCCGTGCGGCAGGCCACGCAGCCAGTCCGGCTGCGTCCAGGTGCGGCCATCGAAATTCCACAGCACCGGGCCACGCCAGTACATCTGCGACGTTGCGGGCGTCCGACCGAAGAAGCGCGCCCGCAGCGCCGGAGTGTCGTCGCTCATCAGGTCGAGCCAACCGCCCGGCGACATCGTGTCGGACAATCCGGGCCGCGCCATCGCGCGCTCCGGCACACCCCACATCGGCGAACCAAGCCGCGGGAACAGCCAGAACGCGGCCAGCGCCAGCGGCAACCCGATCGCGATGAGCTTCCAGACCGACAGCAGCCCCTGCAGTGGCGAAGCAACCTGCGTGGCGAGGCCGGATTCGGTATCGGCCAGGCGTTGCAGGGTCAGCAGCGCGAGCGTCACGCCGATCAGGCTCAGCAGCAACGTGACCGGTCCCTGGTCCAGCAGGAACGCGGCGAACGGTGCGAACAACGCGAATCCGATCAGGCTGCGCGCATCTCGCAACTTGTAGGTTTCCGACGGCTTGATCGCCAGCATCGCGCCGAGCAGCGCGCATCCGGTGTCGCGACCGAATCGGAAATTCGCCATCGACAGCACCACACCGACCACTGCCAATGCCAGCACGAAGCGTATCCATGCCGGCAACGGCCGGTGCCACGAGAGCATCGCCACGACCAGCGCCGTCGCTGCGATGCCGATCGCAACCTGCGATGGCAACACCAGCAGCAACGGCAACAGGCACGCGCCCGCGGCGAGCAGTGTCCAGCGGCGGCTGGGAGCATCAAGCGACATCGACATGCGGCAACAAGGCTAGCGTGCGCAGGCAGGCGTGACGATGCAGCACGCCTTGGGCAGGACCCAGCGCTGCCTGTCCGGGGACGCGCAAGGCGTAGCGGCGGTTCTCGCGCTCGGCCTGGTCGATCCAGTGCGCGAGGCGGCGGATGCGCAGCTCGTAGGGAAGCGGCGCGAGCGTGTGCCAGTCGAGGATTACGTCGGCGCCGGTCGATTGCTCGTACTCGCGCGTGAGCAGCGTGTCTCGCCGCGCCGACGGTTTCCATGCGATCGCGCGTTTCGCGTCGCCGCGACGGTAGTTGCGCAGCTGGTGCACATCATCACCAGCGGGATTCAGCCTGGTGCGGCGCGCGTCGCTGACATCGACCGGCAAGGGCGGGCCGGTAACTTCGGGGGCGGGATACACCAGCAGTGGTTGCGCGGGCCACACCCAGGCCCACGCGCGGGCGAGACCAAGTGGGCGGGTGGTGGAAATGCGGATGCGTTCCAGGTCGAGCCAGCCGCGCGAGGCCGTCGGAACTTCAATCACTACCGCGCCGTTGCCGCCCTCCAGCGACAGCGTTCCCAAGGTATCGTCATGACTGACGCGCAGGCCATGACGCACACGCCCGTCGCTGGCGCTGGCGGTGAGCAGCGCCATCAGCGTTTCGCCCGCAGGCACGGGATCGGCCGACACCGTGCCGATGCTGAGGCCTGACAACTGCAGATGCGCGAACAACAGGCTGGCGAACGCCGCGCCACCCAGCATCAAAGCGAGCAGCAGGGCGGGATTGTTGTTGTAGTTGAGCGCGCCCAGGCCCATCGCGAAGATCAGCAACGCGAAGAACAAGCCGAACCGCGTTGGCAGGACATACACGCGATTGCGCAGCAATGCGACGGGAAGCGATTCCGGCGCGCGCGGGCGCGCCCAGCCCTGGAGACGCGCCCACCAGCGTTGGCGCCCTGCTCCCCACAGGACATCGGCGCGCATGGCGTCAATCGACGGGAACGGCGAGCAGGATCGATTTCGCCAGCGCCGCGCCGGTGCCGCTGTCGGCATCGGCCACGAGGCGATGCGCCGACACCGCCGCGAACAATGCCTGCACGTCTTCCGGCACGACATGGTTGCGGCCGAGCAACAACGCATAGGCACGGGCAGCGCGCAACAGGGCCAGTCCCGCGCGTGGCGACAATCCGACGCGCACGCCCGGGTGCTGGCGGCTGCGATGCATGAGTGCCTGCACGTAGGTCACAAGTGCGTCGCTGGCGTGCACATCGTTGACGGCGCGGCGCATTGCCAGGACATCGTCGGCTGACAAGACCGGCATCGTCTGAGCGATGAGGTCACGGCGATCCACTCCGGTCAGCAGCGCGCGTTCGGCGTCGGCATTGGGATAGCCGAGCGCCAGGCGCAGCAGGAAGCGATCGAGTTGCGAATCTGGCAGGGGATACGTGCCCGCCAGATCGACAGGATTCTGCGTAGCGATGACGAAGAACGGCTCCGGCAGCACGTGCGTGCTGCCATCGACCGTCACCTGGTGTTCGGCCATCGCCTCGAGCAACGCACTCTGCGTGCGCGGCGGCGCGCGGTTGATCTCGTCGGCCAGCACGATGTTTGCGAACACCGGGCCGGGGTGGAACTCGAACCGCCGTGCCTGCGCGTCGTACACCGAGACGCCGATGATGTCCGCCGGCAGCAGGTCGGAGGTGAACTGCACGCGCTGGAAGCCGAGCCCCAGTGTCGCGGCCAGCGCATGCGCGAGCGTGGTCTTGCCGAGGCCGGGAAGATCCTCGATCAGCAGGTGCCCATCCGACAACAGCGCGACGAAAGCGAGGCGAACTTCCTGCGGCTTGCCGAGCACCAGGCCGTTGACCTGCGCCTGCGCGCGCACAACGGCATCGCGCAGGCCGTCGGTTAGCATGTTGGAAGTCTGTGGCAATGCCGACATGGTCGCCTCGTTGGCTGAAGTGGTTGAAGCTACGTTCGATGAAGGCGTCATGGTTGCAGTGGCGTGTCGGGGGGCGTGTCATTTCCAGCGACACGGAACCTAGTCTGCAGGTCTCCAACAGAGAGCGTATTGCATTGGAATTGAGTGTAGCGGGGTCACATGCCATTGCAGGATGAAATCAGTGCCCGGCGGGTTTTTCTCGCACTGCTCGCGCTCGTCACTACGATCAAGTGCGTCGTGGCCGCGTGCTTGCCGTTGTTCGTCGATGAGGCGTTCTACTGGCAGGAAGGCCAGCATCTCGCACCGGCGTATTCCGACCTCCCGCCGCTCACCGCATGGCTGACACGGCTCGGCGTCGAGCTGGGCGGACAGCATGCGCTGGCCCTGCGCGCGCCATTCCTGCTGATCGCCGCGCTGGTGCCGTGCCTTATCGTGAAGATCACTGCGCGCGAGTACGGCGCGACGCAGGGCTGGCGGGCGGGCGCACTGACCTTGCTGCTGCCCCTGGCCGGCACGCTGGGACTGCTCGCGCTGCCCGACGTGCCGCTGGCGCTGGCTACGGTGCTGTGCATGGATGCCGGAGCGCGCCTGTTGCACAAGGTCGACGCGAAGGCTGCCGTCGAACTCGCGGTCGGGCTGGCGATCGGCGCGCTCAGCCATTATCGCTTCATCGCGGTGATCGGCGTGGGACTGGTCGCGTTGCTGCTGCTGCCGGAAGGGCGCCGCGTGCTGCGCGATCTGCGCGTCTGGATCGCGATCGTCATCGGCGCGGTGGCGTGGTCGCCGCTGCTGTTCTGGAACCTGGAAAACGCCGACGCGGGATTGCGTTTTCAATTGATCGATCGCCATCCGTGGGCGCTGCACTGGGATGGCTTGTGGTTCGTGCTGATCCAGGCACTGCTGGTCACGCCGCTGCTCTTGTTTGCGATGCTGCTGGCCGCTAGGCGCAACGTGGCGGCTGCCGCGAATCCCACGTCGCGCTATTTCGCATTGCTGGGCGCGGCCACGGTGCTCGGATTCTTCGCCGTGGGATTCTTCGCCGACAACGAGCGCGTCAGTTTCCACTGGCCGCTTGCCGGGTACCTGGCCTTGTTGCCGCTGGTGCCCGCGACGCTGCAGTCGTGGCCGCGCTGGCTGCGGCGCGCTGCGTGGATATTGGCCGCGATCGGTCTGGCCGGTGTGCTGGGTTATTACGCCACGGTATCCGCGCCGTCGCTGCGCGCGCGCTTTGCCGCGGAAAAATGGTATCCGTCCAACTTCGCCGGCTGGGATGCGGTTGCCGCCGCCACGCGCGAACAACTGGCCGCGATGCCGCCGGGCACGCGCATCGTCGCCGACAACTTCAAGCTGGCTGCCGAACTCGGATTCGTGCTGGACAATCCGCGCATCGATGTGCTCGACCATCCGCTCAACCATCGCCATGGCCGGGCGCCGCAATTGCAGATGTGGGACCTGCAGCGCTCGGGACGCGGCGATTGGGGCGAGCAACCGGTTTTATTGATCGTCGGCGTAGGCGAGGTGCGTTATCGCGATCTGCTGCGTCACTACCGCGCGTTGTGCGGGAATGTTGGGCCGCTGCCTGCGCCTCGCGTGGTCAACGTCGATCATGGTGCGCAACGCTTCCTGTTGTTCGCCCTGGAAAAGCCCGTCACCGGCGCGTGCTCGACGCCGGCGATGGCGTATGTCGAATCACCCGGCTCCGGCGCGCGCGTTTCACGACGGTTTGCGGTATCGGGTTGGGCGTTCCGTGATGGTGTCGGGTTGCGTGGGGTGGATGTGATGCTGGATGGCAAGGTGGTCGCGCAGGCCGACTACGGCCGTGTGTATCCGGGTGCCGCCATCTTCTGGAAGATTTCCAGCGACCCCAATCATCCGCGCGTGGGGTTTGATGCGCAGGTCAATGCGGGCGCAATTGCGCCAGGGCGGCATTGGTTGGGGTTGCGGCTGCATGGTGAAGATGGCGCGGTGGAGGAGTGGAGCGAGCAGCCGGTGATCATCACTGACTGAGCCTTGCTCCCCCATGTCTCTATCGGGAAACGGCGCACAGCCCGTGCGCCGCCCTTCGGGTCTCCGGACTACATTTAGCCACAGCTACGAGTAATCAAAGGTGCGACTGTTTCTTGGTCTTCCGTGACAAGGTGCCCTTGAAGTCTTTCGGGTCTCATGATTCGTCGCCGACGGATGAGGGCGCGTCGGCTCAGTTCGCATCACACGCACCAAAATCCCCGTTCGTAATCCGGATGCAGCAGCGAAATCCTGGATTTTTTCACGGTGAGGATAGAGCGCCGACATCGCTACGCCCACCGGGACTACAGGTGAATGCGATCATCAAGGCAGCGAAAATCCCGCCTGCCGCAACAATCTTCCCACCGCAATCAACGGCAACCCGATCAGTGCCGTCGGGTCACTGGTTTGGATCCCATCGAACAGCGTGATGCCGAAACCTTCCGACTTGAAGCTGCCCGCGCAGTCGAAAGGCTGTTCGGCATCGACGTAACGACTGATCTCATCGTGCGCAAGAACCCGGAATCGGACGACCGTTGCATCCAGCGCTTCCAGTTGCTCACCACCACGCGCCA